>Ga0105239_10002084_pt1 | contig 25915 bp, 29 predicted proteins | sample KBSC44metaG_FD_92761 | JGI IMG/M metagenome (GOLD analysis project Ga0105239, IMG submission 92761) | Corn rhizosphere microbial communities from Kellogg Biological Station, Michigan, USA - KBS C4-4 metaG | ecosystem: Host-associated > Plants > Roots > Rhizosphere > Soil | place: Michigan, USA...
GGTGTAAGAAACATACTGCTTATCGCTGAATTTGTTTCCGGTCAACTTTACCTTGTCTGCGTTGATAACTATTACATTATCACCACAGTCTACGTTCGGGGTAAAATCTGGCTTGTTTTTTCCACGGATGATCATTGCGATCTTAGTAGACAAGCGCCCCAAAATCTCGCCTTGTGCGTCAACAACAACCCATTGTTTGTTAACGGTTTTTTTGTTGGCTGAGACAGTTTTGTAACTTAACGTATTCACTTGCTTTAAATTAAATTATTAAAATATTAATATAACCCCGCTTTTTCGGGACTGCAAAGATACAGCTATTTGTTTTATTTGCAAGTGGTTTGTCGGGTTATTTTAACAGATCTTTAAAATGTCAACATTTATAAACTTTACAATTCAAACAAATTGCTTTATGAACATAAAATCTTAAATTTGAATATGGACATTCAAACTGAAAAAATAGAACTTGTTAAACGCATTCTTGATACGGAAGATCAATCCATTATCACCCGGATAAAAGAAGTTTTTGAACAATGAAAAAGATTTTTGGAATGATTTACCGAACCACGTAAAAGAAGGTATAGACCGGGCCAGAAAACAATCTGAAGCCGGTTTATTAACACCTCATGAAAAGGTAATGAAAAAGTAGCTAATGTTTCTTTCTTGGATGCCTGCTTGTATGAAAGACAGACACTATCAAAATTATTTTACGATTTTCGTTAATTCTATAAACTATCAGATAGGGAAACTTATCTGTGTTGGCTTCATGCATTCTTTTCTTTAAAGGGTATTGTAAGGGGTTGGCCGATATTAAGATAATTTTTCTAAAAACTTCTTTTTCAAATTGTTCGCCTAATCCTACCCGATCCTCCTCATACCATTCCGAAGCATCTATTATTTCTTTTTCTGCTTTTGGAGATAATTCAATTAAATACATCGTTACAAGCGATTTTCACGGTCTTTTTTCGCTTGTGCTAAGGATGCCTTAAGCTCTTCCATTGACACACCTTTGTCTATCCCTTGCTCCCATCTTCTATAACGCTCATCTAATTCTGCCACGACCTCTTCATCTTCAGACCAATCAATGGCGGGCGCCATTTGATCTTCAAACAAGGCATAAATATTTTTTATTTTATCATCATCGGCCGACTTTATATAATCGTATAGCCTTTCTCTGATTGCTGCAGTAGTCATAATCAACATCTTTAAACAAATTTACTAAATATTATTTTCACACGTAACATTTCGTTTCACACAAAATCAAAGTACTAATTACTACTTTTACAACACATTAACTGAATCATTATTTAAACGCTATTAAATGTTAAAATCATTTACCCTCTCCGCCTTATTTTGCCTGTTCCTGATCCAGGCAAACGCGCAAGACCTGTATACGCCGCGCGATATACAAAAGGCCTTTAAAAAAGGCACCCGCGACATCAGTGGCAAGCCCGGCAAAAACTACTGGCAAAATACCGGCAATTACAATATCGCTATCAGCATGACGCCGCCAAACCGGCAGGTAAAAGGTGTTGAGCAGATCACCTATTTTAATAACAGCCCCGACACTTTAAAAAGGCTGAATATGAAACTGATCTTAAATATCCACCGCCCGGGCGTTGCACGTTATGGTGGTGTTAGCGATGATTATATGACACCGGGCATTCAGATAGATAATTTTACGGTTAACGGTGCTAACCATAAATGGGACAACGCCACAGCATCAGGCACTAATCAGCTTATCGGCCTGGCCAAACCCTTAATGCCGCATGATTCTGTGAAGCTGAACATCGACTGGCACTTCGACCTGTCTAAAGAGAGCGGCCGAGAGGGGGTTATCGATTCTACAACCTTTTACCTGGCTTACTTCTACCCGCGCGTTTCTGTGTATGACGATTACAACGGCTGGGACACTTTGCCATTTTTGGATGCGCAGGAGTTTTATAATGATTTTAACAACTACACGCTTAATGTAACCGTACCTAAAAACTATTTGGTATGGAGTACCGGCACCCTGCAAAATGCCGCGCAGGTTTTACAACCCGAGTTTGCAAAGCGCCTGCAACAATCCATGACCAGCGACAGTACGTTCCATATAGCCACGCCTGCCGACCTTGCCGCTAAGAACATCACCGCGCAAAACGCCACCAACACCTGGACATGGACGGCCACCAATATATCTGACATGGCCGTTGGCGTGAGCGACCATTATAACTGGGACGGCGCGAGTGTTTTGGTTGATGACGCTGCGCACCGTATAGCCAGCGTACAGGCGGCATACCCTGACAAATCTGAGGACTTTCACCATTCGGTGCAGTTTAGCCGTAACGCGCTGGGCTGGTTCTCGCATAACTGGCCGGGCGTACCATATCCGTTCCCCAAAATGACCGTGTTCCAGGGTTTTGCAGATATGGAATACCCTATGATGGTGAACGACAGCCACGAGGAAGACCTGACCTTTGCGCAACTGGTACAGGATCATGAAATAGCACATACCTATTTTCCTTTTTATATGGGGATCAACGAGACCCGTTACGGGTTTATGGACGAAGGCTGGGCAACAACTTTTGAACTGTTGATCGGCACGGCCGAAAACGGCAAAAAGAAAGCCGACGACTTTTATAAAAAATTCCGTGTTGATCGTTATATCAATGACCCGTCGACCATGGAGGACCTGCCGATCATTACCCCTACCAGCGAGTTGCGCCAGGGTTATGGCAACAACGCCTACGGTAAACCATCATTAAGTTACCTGGCTTTAAAAGACCTGTTGGGCGATGCCTTATTTAAAAAAGCGCTGCATACCTATATGGACAACTGGCATGGCAAGCACCCTATCCCATGGGATTACTTTAATTCGATGAGCGCCGGGTCAGGCAAAAACCTGAACTGGTTCTTTAAAAACTGGTTCTTCACCAATAATTATATCGACCTTGGTTTGCAGGAAGTAAAACCGGTTGCCGGCGGATATAAATTATCTATTAATAATGTCGGTGGCTTTGCGGTACCGTTTGATGCCATAATAACCTACACCGATGGAACAACCTCAAGCACACACGCCACACCGGCTGTTTGGGAAAAGAACGAAAAGTATATATCGATCACCGTTAAAGCTAACAAAACGGCAAAATCTATCACACTGGATGGCGGGATCTTTATGGATGCTGATGTAAGTAATAATAAATGGGTTGCTAAGTAATCTACAACCAGACTTGCGAAGTTTAAAAAACTTCGCAAGTCTTTCTTTGTCGCATCCCACCCCTGATAATGTCTCTTTCACCCACTACATGTTTATCTTCAAGACATTAGCTTTGTATAATCAATTGCCAATATCATGAAACCCGACCAAGCCAAAACCATAGACGAATACATAGCCGGTTACCCGGACGATGTACAGCAACTATTGCAAACTATCCGTACAACTATTCATAATGCAGCACCGCAGGCCGAAGAAGCGATGGCATACGGTATCCCTACATTTAAGCTTAACGGCAACCTGGTACATTTTGGCGGTTACAAAAACCACATCGGCTTTTACCCGGCACCTATGGGTATCGAAGCCTTTAAAGAAGAAACCGCGCAATATGAAGCCGGCAAGGGCACGTTGCAATTCCCGGTTGATCAGCCCATGCCGCTGGCATTAATTGAGAAGATCGTGAAGTTTAGGGTGGAGAAAAATTTAGCGAAAGGCAAAAGGAAATAATAGGTTCAAATGCGCCAATCGACAAAGTTCTGTTGCATACCTAAATATATTAAGATAAATTTGTACAAAGCAGACATTATGAGAGCAGTTGAATTTGAAACCGAAGTAATTAACAATACAATTACTATTCCTGAAAATTTCCAGCTTGAATTGGCTTTATCAAAAGACAAGCATGTTCGGGTGATTGTAATGGTTGATGAGTCAGACGAAGAAGCCCAATTCAAAAATGAGCTTAATAAACAATTTCTGAAAGGTTATGATGAGGCAGACTCTGTCTACGACAATCTCTAAAAATGGATAATTATAAACTGGGCGATATCGTGCTCATAAAATTCCCATTTACAGATAACACCACTTTCAAAAAGCGCCCGGCCTTAATTATTAAGGATACTAATGACGGCGATGTAATAGTTTGCCGCATAACCAGCAAATTATATAAAACGCCGTACGATGTCGAAATAAAAGAATGGACTGAATACGGGCTAAAATTACCTTCAGTTATCCGGGTTCATAAATTAGCATCGCTTGAAAAAACAATGATTGATTTTAAATTTGGTGAAATTAATTCGGTTTTAATAGGGAAAGTTATTGCTGCCATCAGTAAACTGATTGCGTGATAATTGTCCAAATGCCTAAAAAAGCTACGTATTATTTACCAACACCCCTTTGACATTCCAACCCATAACCCGATTTTCGCTATCCCAATAGAAGGATACCGAAAATGACAACCCATTATAAAAAATTAGCTGCCGAATTTTCAATTGCCGAAAAGCAGGTTATTGCCACCGTTAGTTTATTAGACGAAGGCGCCACAGTTCCGTTTATATCCCGCTACCGTAAAGAACTGACCGGAAGCCTGGATGAAGTGCAGGTAGCCGGCATCCGCGACCGGATCCAACAACTGCGCGAGCTGGACAAACGCCGCGAAGCCATATTAAACTCGCTTACCGAAATGGGCAAACTAACGCCCGAACTGGAAGCGCAGATAAAAGCCGCCGAAACCATGGTATTGCTTGAAGATATCTATCTGCCCTATCGCCCGAAAAGAAAAACCCGCGCGAGCATTGCCCGCGAAAAAGGTTTACAGCCATTAGCAGATCTGCTGTTCGCGCAAAATAAATTTGATGTGGAAGCTGAGGCTGAAAAATATATCTCCGAAGAAAAAGGTGTAGCTACTTTAGAGGAAGCGCTGGGTGGCGCGCGCGATATCATTGCCGAGCACATCAGCGAGGATGCCGCCGTACGTACCAAGATCCGCGAATTGTTTATGGAGAAAGGCTCATTCAAGAGCCGGGTAATTACCGGTAAGGAAACCGGGGGCATTAAATACAAAGATTATTTTGAGTGGGAAGAGCCGGTAAAGTCGGCACCGTCGCACCGGATCCTGGCTATGCGCCGAGGCGAGAAGGAAGAGATCCTTTACCTGGATGTTTTACCGCCCGAGGATGAAGCTATAGATCAGTTGGATAAAGCATTTATCACCGGCAATAACGCCGCTGCCGACCATGTAAAACAAGCGCTGACCGATGGCTACAAACGCCTGCTGCGCCCGTCGATGGAAACAGAGGTACGCCTGCTCACCAAAAAGAAAGCCGACGAGGAAGCGATCCGCGTGTTCGCTGAGAACGCGCGCCAGTTACTGTTGGCCGCGCCGCTTGGGCAAAAACGCACGATGGCTGTCGATCCGGGTTTCCGTACGGGATGCAAGGTGGTTTGCCTGGACGAACAAGGAAAGCTGTTGGAGTACACCGCTGTTTTTCCGCACACCGGCGCCGGGCAGGCAAAAGAGGCAGAGAAAACCATTCAGCATTTGTTTGAAAAATACAATATACAAGCCATAGCGATAGGTAACGGAACTGCAGGGCGGGAAACCGAGCTGTTTATCCGCAAGCTAAATTTACCAGGCGTTGAAATTGTGATGGTGAACGAGAGTGGTGCTTCGATCTATTCGGCGTCCGAAGTGGCGCGCGAGGAATTTCCGGATAAGGATGTAACCGTAAGAGGCGCCGTTTCTATCGGCCGCCGGCTGATGGATCCGCTGGCCGAACTGGTAAAGATCGACCCAAAATCTATCGGCGTAGGGCAATACCAGCACGATGTGGACCAGAATAAATTACAGGCATCGCTGGATGATACCGTGATCAGCGCGGTGAATGCTGTTGGCGTGGAGTTGAACACGGCGTCAAAACAGATCCTGGCCTACGTATCCGGCCTGGGGCCGCAGCTCGCGCAAAAGATAGTAGAGTACCGCGACGAGAATGGTGCCTTTAAACATCGTGACCAGCTTAAAAAAGTACCACGCCTGGGCGATAAAGCTTTTGAGCAGGCGGCCGGGTTTTTACGCATCCACAATGCGGAGAACCCGTTGGATGCAAGCGCCGTACACCCGGAGAGATATCCGCTGGTAGCGCAAATAGCAAAAGACAAGGGCTGCACCGTAAATGACCTGATGCGCGACGATAAACTGCGCCAAAGCATCCCCCTGCAAAAATATATTACCGATACCGTGGGCCTGCCAACCCTTAACGATATTATGGCCGAACTGGCCAAACCCGGCCGCGACCCGCGCGAAAAGTTTGAGGCATTTAGTTTTACCGAGGGCATAAACAGCATAACCGACCTGAAAGCCGGCATGAAACTACCGGGCATTGTAACCAACATTACCGCTTTTGGCGCTTTTGTAGATATCGGCGTACACCAGGATGGTTTGGTACATTTAAGCCAGATCACCAACCGGTTTATTAAAGACCCTAACGAAGTGCTTAAGGTCCACCAGCAGGTTAAGGTAACCGTAACCGAGGTAGATGCTGCCCGCAAGCGCATCTCGTTATCCATGAAAACAGATGAGCCTAAGAAAGAAAACCGCCCGGCAAATCCAAAAGGAAATCAACCTGCCAAACCGGCTTATAATCATCAGCCTAAAAGAAAAGAGCCCGAGCCTGAAACCGATATGGCTGTTAAATTAGCCGCTTTGAAGAATATGTTTAAATAGTTCTTAAACTTGTCGTTGCAATATTTGAAAACCATAAATAAACTCATATTATGAAGATCATTATCGTAGGTGCAACAGGCACCATTGGCAAACACGTGGTAGCAGCCTTAAAAAAAGACCATGAAATTATTACTGCAGGTTCAAAAAGCGGAGATCACCAGGTAGATATCAGATCTACCGAATCGATCGAGAAATTTTTTAAGCAAGTAGGCAAATTTGACGCGCTGGTAAGCGCCAGTGGCGACGCCCACTTCGGCCCGCTAAACAGCATGAAGGATGTTGATTTCAGAAAAGGTGTAGACAGCAAATTTATGGGACAGATCAACCTCGTACTGATCGGCCAGCATTATATAAATCCAAAAGGCTCATTTACATTAACTTCAGGCTCGTTAGCTGTCGACCCGATCGCCTACGGCAGCGCGGTAACGGCTATCAATGCAGCTATCGACGGCTTTGTGCGTTCGGCAGCATTCGAGTTAGACAATGGTGTTCGTATCAATTCTGTAGCGCCCGGCGTGGTTGAAGAATCGCCTGCTTATTTCCCATATTTCCCGGGCCATACTCCTGTTAAGATGGATAAGGTTACGCTGGGATATGTAAAAAGCGTACTGGGTAATCAAACCGGGCAGAATTATTTGATTGTTGAATAAAAGATAGGGTGTCATCGAATAAAGTTCCCCTCTTGAGAGGGGGCGCGGCAGACCGTGCGGATGCAGGGGTGTGTTAATGAAGCGGAAGAACACACCCCTACACCCCTCTGAAGAGGGGAATCGCACGAGCCCGCCCCGCTTACGTAAAAGCCTCCGTTGATAATAAGCACTATTTCGCTATTTTTGATTGATGTCCAATCCGCTAACAGCTTTTTTAAAACTATTTTATCCTATATCTGCTGCTGATGAAGAACTCATTAACGCGGCGACGGAAACCCGCACCTATAAAGAAGGCGATTACCTTTTTCATGCCGATAACATTTGCCGTGAGATGTATTTTGTCTGCAATGGTGTTTTGCGCATTATGGTATTGAATGAGCATGGCAACCAGGTAACTTATTTCTTTTTAAAAGAGAACCAGTTTTGTACCATCCTTAACAGCTTTAATAATAACCTACCGGCTCACGAAAGTATCAGCGCGGCTTGTGATGTGGAAGTATTGGTTTTTAGCAAGGCATCTTTAACCAAATTGTACGCGCAATTGCCATATCTCAAATCACTAATAGATCAGATCACCCAACAAGCACTGTTGGATAAGATCGATCTTAAGAATGGTTACCTGGGTTATGACTCGACCACCCGTTATAAAATGTTTTTGATGCGCCAGCCGGAGATTGCTTTACGCGTTCCGTTAAGTGATGTGGCCTCTTACCTGGGTATTACTCCCCAGTCACTCAGCCGCATCAGGAAAAATATCCGGTAGATCGCTTTTTACCATTTGTTAAGGGTGGCCGGCGTTGGGTTGCAGAACTTTGTTCCATCAAAAAACAAATAACAATGGAACATCTAACAAAACATTCAAACGGACACTTAACAGGAAAAAAAGTAGTGGTATTGGGCGGCAGCTCAGGCATTGGGTTGGCTACCGCGCAGGCAGCCGCAAATGAAGGCGCCGAACTGTTTATCGTATCAAGCAACCAGCAACGTATCGATAAAGCATTGACAACTTTACCTGCCGGAAGCAAGGGGTTAGCAGTTGACCTTACGGACGAGCAACAGGTAAAAGATCTGTTCACATCACTTGGTAATTTTGATCATCTTGTGTACACCGCCGGCGAATCGCTACAACTGGTCACCATTGCCGACGCAAAAATACCCGAAGCGCAACAGTTCTTTAACCTGCGTTACTGGGGCGCGTTTATGGCTGTAAAATACGCGTCGCCGTATATTAATGCGGGCGGTTCTGTTACATTAACAGGTGGTATTGCCGCTGTAAGGCCGTTAAGCGGATGGTCGCTTGGCGCGAGTATTTGTGCCGCGATGGAAGGGTTTACACGGGCTATGGCCATTGAACTGGCCCCGGTAAGGGTAAACCTGGTTTCGCCGGGCGTGGTTAAAACTGATCTGTGGAGCAACATGACCGAAACTGACAGAGAAAACCTGTATACCGGTGTCGGCAATAATTTGCCTGTAAAACGGGTTGGCGAGGCAGAAGATATCGCGCAAACTTATTTATACCTTATCAAACAACAATACAGCACCGGGCAGGTAATAGTTGTTGATGGTGGGTCTGTTTTGGTGTAACACATTGTTCTCCAGGCATTCATCTTTCACAAAAAAACAGCATGGTAAGTAATTATACCATGCTGTTTTTTTGTGACCCATTACTTTATCACTTGGTTTATTATATTTACCTTGACGACGTAAAACCTGATAAATCCTGATCGATGAAAATTATAAACAATCACGCCGAGTTTGAAGCACTTTTAGGTTTGGAGATCGGCGTATCCGGTTGGCATACCATTACCCAGCTACAAATCAACCAGTTTGCCGAAGCTACCATAGATCATCAATGGATCCACACCGACCCTGAAAGGGCCAAAACCGAAAGCCCCTTTAAAGCCACAATTGCACATGGCTATTTAACGGTATCGCTGTTGCCCTATTTCTGGCACCAGATAGCCGATGTACGTAACCTGAAAATGCTGATCAATTATGGCGTTGAAAACATCCGTTTTGCACAACCCGTTGTGGTTGAAAGCAGGGTGCGTTTGATCGCTAAGTTAGATTCGATAGCTAATTTAAGAGGGATAACCAAGGCAACCATCGGCGTTACCATGGAGATAGAGAATGAGAAGAAACCGGCATATACAGGCGCGGTGGTTTTCCTTTATCATTTTAATTGCTGATAGCGGTTGCAGCGCTTCCTTTTCTCAAATAAAATATTAAATTTGAGAAAAGGTTGATCATCACTATGAAAAAAGCACTGTTACTGCTGTTAATTATTCCGGGTTTATTTATTACAGGATGTAAACTTGATGCGCCTGATTTTTCAAAAACCGGTAAAGGCACAGATGCGGGGAGTGGTACGAATACGGGAACAGGAACCACTAACAATTCTGACAGCTACCAGCCTGTAACTAAAAACACGTATTGGAAATATAGCGGAGTTGTAGCAGGTAATACGGTGACACAAACCCAAACTGTAACCGGCGATACAGCGACATTTAACAACAAAACGTATTACGCTGTAAAAGTCGAATCAACAGCTACCGGGAATGATATTAGCTATTACTATCATGGCAATAACGACTATACTATGCGAAGTACTTCGGCAGGAGGATTCACTGTTGAATATCTATATTTAAAAGATAATTTTGAAATAGGTAAAACATGGACCGCACCCATGACCGATGATAGTACACTTAACTCGGTACCTGCTCAAATTATCGGTAAAATAGTTGAGCAGGGATTAACCAAAACCATATCCGGAAAGAAATTTACAAATGTGGTGCATACACAATTGCTGGTTCAGTATGATCTTGGGAACGGTTTTGAAACTGTGCAGACACTTGATTATTACATAGCCAAAGGTATTGGAATAGTTGAGGCCGATTCTTCGTCTCCCTCCGGCGTATCATCAACATCGCTGATAACGGATTATTCCATTAAATAATACAACTCTGTAACCTTAATGCCATAATAGCGGCAAGCGTTATTTTGCTGCGATTGTCGTCCGTACTTTTGTACCCATCATTTAGCTATGGATACAACAAAGATCAAATTAAGCGTACTGGACCAATCTCCGATAAGGAAAGGTGTTACAGCCGAGCAGGCCGTACAGGAAACCATCGCGCTGGCAAAATATACCGACCAATTAGGCTATACCCGTTTTTGGGTATCAGAACATCATAATACCGGCAGCCTTGCAGGCTCGACACCCGAAGTGCTGATAGCTTACCTGGCGTCGCAAACAATAAATATCCGTGTAGGGTCCGGCGGGGTAATGATGCCCAATCACAGCACTTTAAAAGTTGCAGAAAATTTCAGGATGCTGGAAGCTTTGGCTCCGGGGCGGGTTGACCTGGGCATGGGCCGCGCGCCGGGCACAGACCGTATTACGGCATCCATACTAAACCCGTCAAACCATTTTGCCGAGCAGGATTTTATGGAGCAACTGGCAGACCTGCGCAATTACTTTCATGATACTGCTGATCCGGGAACTATTCAACAAAAAATTCGTGCCATCCCGCAGGTAAAAACTGTACCCGCAATGTGGCTGCTAAGCTCGAGCGGGCAAAGCGGTTTATTTGCCGCGCATTTTGGAATGGGCTTTTCTTTCGCGCATTTTATCAACCCGGTTGGCGGACCCCAGGCGGTGCAATTGTATAAAGATCGTTTTCAGCCCTCACAAGACCTGGCGCAGGCGGAAGCAAACATGGCCATATTTGTATTTTGCTCTGAGGACGAAGAAAAGGTAATGCAGCACAAAGCCGTTATGGATCACCGGTTCATACAGTTCGAGAAAGGTTTGGGCCTGTCACCATTTGGATACGAGGAGATAAAAGATACCGAATATAACATACAAGAGCAGGACCGGATCCGCTACAACCGCCAGCGCGTTGTGGCCGGTAACCCAACCATGGTAAAAAACCGCTTAAGCCAGTTGGCAGAAAGCTATGGTGTTGACGAGATCATAGCCGTAACCATTGCCGAAGATTTTGACGACAGGCTGCAATCATATAAGCTATTGGCAGATCTGTTTGAGCTGAAATAAAAAAGCCGTTCAGGGTTTAGGTGACTGAACGGCTGGCATTATTATACAAGATTTAGGTTGTTGTTATTTGAAGGTTACTTTGCTGATGATATTCGCGCCGGTATTTGCGATATATAAATTACCTTGCGGGTCAAAAGTCATCCCATCGGGTGCATTTACTGATGCGGTAGCCATTGGGCCATTAATTACCCCGGTTAATGAATTGCCTTTTAAAAGGGTAGATACCACACCAAGTTTATTGATCATGCGTATCGCAAAGTACGGCTTTGATTTATCGCCGTCGGCCACCAGTATATTGCCTGCCGGATCAACAGCTATATTTATCGGATCTGTAAATTGCGCGGTTGCGCCCGGCCCGTCTGCAAAACCGGCAGTGCCATTGCCCGCTATTGTGGTTACAGTACCATCAGGCGTTATTTTACGTATGGTTAAATATTTTCGGTCACTCACATATATGTTTTGATCGGCATCAACAGCAATACCTGATAAGCTGCCAAAGCGTGCCGCTGTACCCCTGCCATCAATATTGCCATCCGCATCGCTCCCTGCTATAGTAGTTACCTGGCCAATTTTTATTTGACGAACGCGATGCGTATCGGTTGTATATAAGGCACTCTGAACATCAATTGCCAAGCCGGTGGGATTTGCAAACCGGACATCGTTACCAAAGCCATCCCTGTAATCCCTTTTGCCATTACCGCTAAATGGCAATACCCCTAATTCTGAACTTATCCGGTAAATGTAAAAGCTTTCACGGTCTGCAACATACACATTGTCCAGGTTGGGGTTGGTTGCTATACCCCAAAGTGCTTTAAAACCATTATTTGCCCCAGCAACGATGCTTAAATTTCCGGCTAATGATATTTCAAGTACCGAATTACTGTTTTCTCCATAAAGATTACCCATCCCATCAAAAGCAATATGCTCAACATAATTGGCACCCAAATTATAAAAGGTGCTTACAGTACCGGTTAGTACTTTAAAGTCGGTAGTAGCAGTTAAAGTAGCAGCACCGCTTTTGAGTACTATCTTGCCCGTTGTGGCATTAGCAGGGATAGTTATTACAACTTGTGTAGCGTTTACAGAATTGACAGTTCCCGGCACGCCGTTAATAGAAACCGAATTATTGGCCAATGCCTGGTCAAAACTATGTCCGGCAAGAGTTACCACGGTGTTTGGTAAACCACTGGTTGGTTTAAAACTGTTCACAACAGCAGCTGAGTCGCCTTTTGGAACCGGGTTGGCAGTTCCATAGCCTCCATTAGGCTTGAAGCTTTTAGGTTTATTACAGGCACCTAACATTACTATCGACACTATTAATAAAGAGCCAATGGCAAAATAATATGATGGTAAGACTCTCATTTCTATGGCTATTTAGGTCATTGATTTAGGTACTATAAATTTAATGATTTAAAACTCCATTTATCTATATCTAATTAAAAAATATGACTTATAAGTCAGTAAAAATAACCCAAAGGTTAATTTTTTATCACCAGTACTCGCCATAGAGTAGTTGCGGGGCGCACCGTCATATTAATTTAATAATTAGTTTATTAGCTGATGAAAACTTAAATCGTATCTTTGTCGTTAATTATAAAACATCAAATTCATTTCAATTCGTGATCATATTAATATTCTTCCTGGCGCACTGGTTCTTATCGTTGTTCTTCCAAACGTTCTTTCTGCACAGATACGCTTCGCATAAAATGTTTAGCACCCATAAAATTAATGAGCGTATTTTCCATATGCTTACATTTATTTGCCAGGGTTCGTCTTATTTAAATCCGCGTGCTTATGCTATTATGCACCGCGAGCACCATGCTTACAGCGATACGGAGAAAGATCCGCATTCGCCTTATTTTTTCAGGGACGTGTTCCAGATGATGTGGCGTACCGCGCAAAGCTATAAGTTGTACGAAAAACGCTTAAAAGAACCTGATGCGAAATTTGCCGGTAATTACCCTGAGTGGCGCTTGCTTGATTTCTGGGGATCGACCTATGTATCGCGTATATTATTTGGCATTGGCTATGTGGCGTTTTATGTCGCTTTCGCTACACATTGGTGGATGTTTTTATTATTGCCGATCCATTTTATGATGGGCCCTATCCATGGCGCAATTGTAAACTGGTGCGGCCATAAATATGGTTATGCCAATTTTGACAATGGCGATAAATCAAAAAACTCTTTCCCGTTAGATTTTTTAATGCTTGGCGAATTGTTCCAGAACAATCACCACAAGCGCCCCAATAATTCAAACTTCGCCGCAAAATGGTTCGAGTTTGACCCTGTTTACCCGGTAATGAAAGTGATGCACTGGGTAAGGATCATTAAATTAAGAAAACCCTTAGCGGGATAATTAATAAGGTAAAAGGCGAAAGGTTAACGGTAAAAGGTTTGGTATAACTTTTTAAACACCTTTTACCTTTCGCCTTTTGCCTTTCAACCTCAAATAAAAATGAAAGTATCTGCATTAGCCGAAAATCTGCGCGGCTCTGAAATCATCAAAATTGCCGGAGAAATAAATGAACTGAAACGCCAGGGGCAGAATATTGCCAATCTTACAATCGGCGATTACGACTCAAACATCTATCCTATTCCTGATGAGCTAAAACAGGGTATTGTTGATGCCTATGCTGATAACCAAACCAACTACCCGCCTGCTGATGGCGTATTGTTGCTGCGCGAAAGTGTTTCGGTATTTTTGAAGAAACGTTTAGGATTAGATTATAAATCTAACCAGATCCTAATTTCGGGCGGGTCAAGGCCGTTGATCTATTCGACCTACCTGGCTGTTGTTGACGCGGGCGATAAAGTTGTATTCCCGGCACCGTCATGGAACAACAACCATTATTGCGACTTATTAAAAGCCGAAGGGGTAATGGTGCAAACCAAGCCCGAAAATAATTTTATGCCTACGGCAGATGAATTGCGCCCGCATATAAAAGGCGCTGCTTTGCTGGCATTATGCTCGCCGTTGAACCCAACCGGCACCATGTTCCATAAAAAGGATTTGGAAGAGATCTGCGATATGGTAATTGCCGAAAACAAGACACGTACAGCCGATGAAAAACCGCTTTACTTTTTATACGACCAGATCTATTCGCAATTAACGTTTGGCGACAACCAGCATTTTGACCCTGTTACCTTACGACCAAAGCTGAAGGACTATGTGATATTTATTGACGGCGCCTCTAAATGCTTTGCAGCTACCGGCGTGCGTGTAGGCTGGGGCTTTGGCCCTACGGGTGTTATCGATAACATGAAAGCTATTGTTGGCCACATGGGTGCCTGGGCACCAAAGGCCGAGCAGGTTGCTATGGCAAAATATATTGTAGCGGATGATAAGGTAAACAGCTATCTCGATACTTTAAAATCTCGTGTACAGGCCAGCCTGAACGCACTGCACAATGGTTTCCAGGAACTTAAAGCTGATGGCTTTAGTGTTGACTCCATTGCACCAATGGGTGCCATCTACCTGACTTTAAAGATCGACTACAGCGGCAAAACCACGCCGGATGGTGCTGTATTAAAGGATTCGGCTGATATTAACTTTTACCTGATCAAAGAAGCTAAGATAGCGTTTGTTCCTTTCTCTGCCTTCGGTACTGACGATAGCGTAAACTGGTTCAGGGCATCCGTTGGCGCTTGTACCTTACAGGATATCGAGCAGGCTATCCCGAGGATCAGGGTGGCGTTGTCAAAACTGGTTTAGCCTATTAGGTTCTTTAGGATACCATCTTGTGATAAGACTAATTTTTGTCGGACGCTCTTGTTAGCATTTTTAATTCAAAATAAGTAAACTTGTATATGAAGCAAGTTGATTATAAAGAGTATATAGAGGTCAATCCTGAGATCAGGTTTGGTAAACCTGTTATCAAGGGTACGCGTATTACTGTATATGATGTTTTACAATGGCTTGCATCGGGCTTAACCCATGAAGAAATATTGAATGATTTTCCGCAATTAAGTGAGCAAGATTTACAGGCTTGTATTTATCATAACTAAAGACCCGGGCAAACATATCTAAATTGCTTATTAGTTGGTTAAAAAGGTGGCTCCGATGGAGCCGATGTTCAATCTACAATCATTCTATAAACAGGTAACCCCTAAAGGAGTAAATCAAACAAGTGATAATAAGCAGTCAGTTCCGTCAGGAACGACCTGTTTATAGAAAAGTAAGGCAAAGCTTATTGGCTCCATCGGAGCCTCCTGTAAGCAATCTGTTTTGCGTTTCCTGATAGAACTATTTTAGAATGGTCTGTCCTCTCAACAAAAAACGCCATCATGATTAATCACAACGGCGCTCATTAAAGTATTTACAGGGATGTATCGTTAAGACATCTTTAGCTTTTTCTGGATATCAGCTACGTAGCCTTTAAATTTCTTGTCGGTATCAATTAAATCTTCAACAGTTTGGCAGGCGTAAATAACGGTCGAGTGGTCGCGGCCGCCAAAGAAGTGACCGATAGATTTAAGCGAGCTTTTGGTATGCGCCTTGGCCAGGTACATCGAGATCTGGCGGGCCTGTACAATTTCGCGTTTGCGGGTTTGTGATTTTACCATATCAATAGGCACTTCAAAATACTCGCAAACCAAATTCTGGATGTACTCCATCGAAATTTCTTTCGACGAGTTTTTTACAAAGTTCTTCAGCATTTGCTTGGCCAGGTTCAGGTCAATCTCCTTGCGATTAAGGGTTGACTGCGCCAGTAAGGATACCATTGCGCCTTCAAGCTCACGTACGTTGTTATCAATGTTGTGTGCTACGTATTCTATCACATCATCGCCCAGCTCGATACCATCCTGGTAAGTTTTATTTTTCAGGATAGCCATGCGGGTTTCCAGGTCAGGGATCTGCAGGTCGGCGCTCAGGCCCCATTTAAATCTTGATAATAAACGCTCCTCTAAACCGGCAAGGTCCTTTGGTGCTTTATCAGAAGTAATGATCAGTTGCCTGCCTGACTGGTGCAGGTGATTGAAGATATGGAAAAAGAAATCCTGTGTTTTTTCTTTACCGGCAAAGTTGTGCACGTCATCCATGATCAGCACATCAATAGCCTGGTAAAAGTTCACAAAATCGTTAATATTATTATGCTTTAAGGCATCAACAAACTGCTGCGTAAATTTCTCGCACGATACATAAAGTACCAGCTTATCAGGTAACGCGCGTTTAATTTCATTACCAATGGCTTGTGCCAGGTGGGTTTTACCTAAGCCTACACCGCCATATATCATTAACGGGTTAAATGAGGTACCACCGGGTTTAGCGGCAACTGCGTATCCGGCCGAGCGGGCCAAACGGTTACAATCACCCTCCACAAAGTTCTCAAAAGTATATTGGCGGTTTAACTGCGGATCAACATTCAGTTTTTTAAGCCCCGGGATCACAAATGGGTTCTTAATATCCTTATTTATTGAAATAGGGATGGGCATAGACTGATTTTTTGACTCCGCGCCGTTTCCGTTTGAAGGCATATTTGTAGTATATGGTTTACTTGCAGACGATTGTTCTACAACGATGTTGTATTCTAAACGTCCATCATCGCCCAATTGTTTCTTAATTGTTTTACGCAATAGCTGAACATAATGTTCTTCAAGCCACTCGTAGAAGAATAAGCTGGGAACTTGTATAGTAAGGACGCTACCCTCCATACGTAATGCTTTAATTGGTTCGAACCATGTTTTAAAGCTTTGCGCAGGTATGTTGTCTTTTATGATTTGAAGGCAGCTATTCCAGACGTTAGTACAAGTTTTTTCCATATAGTATTTAATAAAAGATTGATTTCCAACCCCCAGCGACACTTTCTTTGGGATTGCTACGGAACATCGAATATTCAGAAAAAAAGCGAATTAAAAAACTCTTTTTTCACTTTTTATGAAAATAAATATTAAAAAAAGTACCGAAAAAGTTACATGATTTTAATATTAAAAGTTATATTTCGCATGATCCTGCGCCTTTTATAACTCCTTTAATAATAAACATTGCGTTTCCTGCTTGTTTAGCCACATTATTATAATTTAACTTGATTGTGGAGATACAACTACCCGATAAAAATCTGCAGTTATGCGACTAATTTTTGCGACTCTTGCCACTTTTACAGTTTTATGTTATTCCAAAAAGCTCTAATATTCTCCAAAAACTTCACGAAGGGTATCGGCTATTTCGCCAAGGGTGGCGTAACTCTCAACTGCCGCTAATATATAAGGCATCAGGTTGCCTGTACCGGTTGCTGCCGCCTTTAGCTGCTGTAGGTTATTTGCTACTGCGATGTTATCCCTGCCGGCTTTTAAAGCGGCTATCTTTTCGACCTGGTGCGTACGGATAGCATCATCAACCCTGAATACGTTAGTTAATGGCGCTTCTTCCTGTACAAACTTATTTACGCCTACAATTACTTTTTCGCCGCTTTCAATTTCGTTTTGATATTGATAGGCCGAGCTCGCGATTTCCTGTTGGATATAATCCTGCTCAATGGCTTTTACCGAGCCGCCCATGGCATCTATTTTATCTATATAGAGTTGCGCCGCCGCTTCCAGCTCATCCGTCAGGGCTTCTATAAAGTATGACCCTGCTAATGGGTCAACCGTGTCCGTGACGCCACTTTCAAACGCGATGATCTGCTGTGTACGCAGGGCTATTTTTGCGGCGGCCTCGGTAGGTAAAGCTATCGCCTCGTCGTAACCATTGGTATGCAACGACTGCGTACCACCCAGTACCGCTGCCAATGCCTGGTTGCTTACCCGTACTATATTATTCATGGGCTGTTGGGCGGTAAGCGTTGAGCCACCGGTTTGGGTATGAAACCTCAGCTTTTGAGCCCCGGCATCGGTAGCGCCAAGCTCTTTGGTGATATGCGCCCACATCCGCCTTGCGGCCCTAAATTTGGCTATCTCCTCAAAAAAATTATTATGGCAGTTAAAAAAGAAGGACAGCCGTTTTGCAAAAACGTTAATGTCCAAACCCTTGCTTAATGCTGCTTTTAAATAGGCTTTACCATTGGCCAATGTAAAAGCCAGTTCCTGCACCGCGGTAGATCCCGCTTCGCGGATATGATAACCCGATATAGATATGGTGTTCCATTTAGGCACTTCCTGGCTGCAATACTCAAATACATCAGTTATCAGCCGCATGGACGGCGCCGGCGGATAGATATAAGTACCGCGCGCGGCATACTCCTTTAATATATCATTTTGTACCGTGCCCGATAGCTGTTGCAGGTCGGCCCCCTGTTTTTTTGCTAACGCGATATACATAGCCAGTAAAATTGGCGCGGTAGCGTTAATGGTCATGGAGGTGGTGATATCCTTTAAAGAGATGCCATCAAACAGCAGTTCGATATCTTTTAAAGAATCAATAGCTACGCCCACTTTTCCCACTTCGCCTTCGGCCAGTTCATGATCAGAGTCATAGCCTATCTGCGTTGGCAGGTCAAAAGCTACCGACAGGCCCATGGTACCCTGGCTTAATAAATAATGGTAACGCTTGTTTGATTCTTCGGCGGTTGAAAAACCGGCGTACTGGCGCATGGTCCAGGGTCTGCCACGGTACATGTCTTTTTGGATGCCGCGAGTATACGGGTACTCGCCGGGCAATTCGGTCATATCCGAAGGTTTGGTATAAACCTCCCTGATCTCGATCCCCGATGTAGTAACGCGCTTTTTATCCGCCATGATTATTATTTGAAAATTTGAGGATGTACTAATTTGAAAATGTAATTCTGTTGTTCATAAGATTCTATTTTCAAATTCTCAAATTAATATATATTCAAATTAAAATAATTCTTCCAGTTCTTTACGGATCAGGCTCAGGCCAATATCGTAAGGGTTGTTTTCCGACTGGCTTATCTGGGTCAATATGGTTTTGCTTAGCTCAAGGCCCGAGGCAGTTTCGGGTAGTTCTTTAATTGCTTTATTTATCACGCCCAGGGTTTCGTCTTTTAACCGTTTTACAATGGCCCAGGTATTGGTGCTCACATAAATTTGTTGGGTAACGTTGTGCTGGTACTCGTTACGCAGTTCGGCTACTATCAGCATGTATAATTCGGCAGCCGAGTAATCGGGGTTGTTTAAGCGGATCAGCATATTTGACGGGTTAATACGCTCAATAAATAAAACCACGCGTTCATAAGCCTGTAAGCGTAAAGGCAACGTTTGGTTGCTGATGGTTTTTTTAAGCTCGACCAGTTGTATGCTTTCAGAACGGTCAAGATAGGGCCTTACCAGGTAAAAAGCTATCCAAACCACGCCAAGGCCGGCAACGGTATATTTTATAATATCTAATAAATAGGAATATAGTACCATGTGTATTTTTATGTTAGGCGCAGGTCATAAATAATGCGACAGAAACAAAAATCCGCATTTTACATTATATTTGTGTAGTTAATTAAAAATAAGATGAGTACAGCTGTTGAAATTGCACCTGCCCCGGTTACACTTACAGAAGGAGCGGTTAAAGAATTGTATAAATTAAAAGATCAACAAGAAATTGGCGAGGACTTTGGCCTGCGTATTGGTGTTGAAGGCGGCGGCTGTTCGGGCATGAGCTATGTTTTAGGTTTCGACCAGAAAAAAGATGGCGATCAGGAATTTTTAATTGAAGGCCTGCGTGTTTTCATGAACAAAGCGCATGGCATGTACCTTATGGGCATGGAAATCAATTTCCAGGACGGATTAAACGCCCGTGGTTTTACTTTTGATAACCCTAACGCGGCAAAAACCTGCGGTTGCGGCACATCGTTCTCGGTATAATGCTGGGGTCCGCTATTTTGATTTGATTATATTTTTATTTAGGTTTGATTACCAACGCTTTAAAACCATATAATCATGAAAAAATATCTTTTATTAATTGTGATGGCTTTATGTTTAAGCACATCATTCGCTACTAAAAAACCTACGCCGTTTACCGGGTATATCACCTGCTCTAACTGCGGTGACGCCAGTAAAGAACCCGGTGGAATAGCCAATCATACAAAATGCGCAGAGAAATGCATCAAAGGTGGAAAGTCAGCTGTATTGTTGATGTCAAACGGAAAAATTTTGAAGTTCAAAAGTCAGGATAAAGTAATGGCATTTATAGGCAAAAAAGTAACTATTAATGGCAAACTTGAAGGTGACACTTTAGAGATCACTTCTGTTAAAGCAATTTGATCTAAATTATAACAAAATAAAAGGCCTTTCTGAAATTCCAGAAAGGCCTTTTTGATTCTATTTCGCTCCTTTCAAAGTTTCTTTAACACCGCCGCAATCCAGCATACTTTTACCGTAATAAGGATTTTCAATTGCCTTTTTATCACTTAGCCAGCTGGCTTTTTTCATTGGGCAATACTGCATATATATTTCATTACTATTTACCGGGAATGCTTTTAAAACCGCATACATGTTTTTTGACAGGGAAGCAAAATGCTCGCGCTGATGGTCGATAGTTGCAGTTTCGCTGATATGGCGACTGTCAAAACTTAACTTGTCTGAGTAACTTTTCCATGCAGCTTGTTGTGTTGCGGACATATCTTTGGTCTGCACCGCGCTTATGTCATCACATAAAGTTTTAGCTTTGGTTTCTGCCGTCGCGGCGTCATCTTTTACCAATGCGTTCTTTACATCAAGGTAAGCTGTAGTTAAATTATTTATTGAAGTACTTACTGTTGCTTGTGCATTTGCACTGATAACTGCTGCCAATAATAACAGCGTTATACCTATTGACTTAATAATTTTCATAACGATTTTAAATTTAGTTAAGTGAATTTAGCACATTAAGATTGAATTTTACGCTAACAATTTTTAATATTTAATCGCTGTAACAAACAGATAGCCCGCTTAGTCTTAAGCTTAAGTTTTTTATATTTATACCATGCCGGTAAAAACCACGCTCAGAGAAAACATATCCATAGCTTTACAGTCAATAGCAGGTAACAGGTTGCGCACCTCGCTTACCTCGCTGATCATCGCTATCGGTATTATGGCTTTGGTGGGGATCCTGACGGCTATCGAGGGGATAAAACAATATACTACCGATGCTTTTTCAAGCCTGGGTGCCAACGCTTTCACTATACAAAACCGGGGATCAGGTGTTAATTTCGGTAACGGAGGGCATAGAAAATGGTATCCGTCTATCAGGTATGACCAGGCGCAGCGGTTTAAAGAAACCTTTAAGCTGCCCGCCCTTGTAGCTATAAATTTAGATATATCGGGCACCGCCATTGTCAAATATGGCAGCGAAAAAACAAATCCTAACATCAGCGTAACCGGCACTAACGAAAATTACCTGCTTACCAATGGGTATAAACTGGCATTGGGCCGCAATTTCTCTGAAACCGAACTTGAATACGGCGCCAACGTAGTTATCATCGGCGATGAAATAAAAAACAAGCTTTTTAAGAATGAGGACCCCGTCAATAAATCCATTTTTGTCGGCAATAATAAATTCAGGGTCATTGGTGTATTTGCGCCCAAAGGGTCAAGCGCCGGCATGGGCGGCGACAGGTTATGTACCATCCCGATATTAAAGGCCAAACAGATCGCCGACATCTCGAATCCATCATTTGCCATTACCGTAATGGTTACCAGCGGCGGCGGGTTTGATGCCAGCATTGGCGAAGCTACCTCGCTTTTCAGGAATATCCGTGGGCTTAATGTTGCGAGCGCCGATAATTTTGAGATAACCCGGAGCGATTCTGTTCAACAGCAATTGTCCGGTCAGCTTACGGGGATGACGATAGCCGGATTTGGTATCGGCATCATTACCTTAATTGGCGCCGCCATAGGTTTAATGAATATTATGCTGGTATCAGTAACCGAGCGTACCCGCGAGATCGGCATCCGAAAAGCCATAGGTGCAACACCCGCCGTTATCCGCAAGCAATTTTTAATTGAAGCCATTGTAATATGCCTTATCGGCGGTATCGGTGGCATTATATTAGGCATGGCCGCCGGCAACCTCATAGCTGTACAAATAAGCGGCAAGTTTATTATACCGTGGGCCTGGTTATTTTCGGCTATCGCGTTATGTACTTTAATAGGATTACTGTCGGGCTTTTACCCTGCCAAAAAAGCATCAAAGCTTGACCCTGTAGAGGCGTTGAGGTATGAGTGATATCGAATTTCGGATGTTCGATTTCGGATTTGAATAGTTAAAAGAACCTCTTTTTTAAGTTTACGGACTCAATATTTTAGGTAATGACATGCGGGGTGCGGAAAGAGTTATTTCTTTTTTGTTTTTTTGAAAGCCCATATTATTAAAACAAAGCCCGCTAACTGTATTAAATATTTATAAAAGTTTTGATATTGCGGATACCAATTTGGGGCGACTACAAGAACAAAGCCGATAAATAAGCAAGTTTTATTATAAATCTTCATTCAAAATAAGGCTTTCCTAAAAAGACTAAAAAACTCTAACAAAAAAAAGAAGGAAAATTAGTTAGTTCTAACCCGTATATTATACAATATTTTTCAAATTTTTAAATAAATTCGAAATCGAACATCCGAAATCCGAAATTACTTCAGCATCACATTCTTCAGGGGATAATCAAAAAGCAGTTTCTCCAGGTATGGCGAAGTCAGCGCGTCTTGAAAAGCGGCGGCATGTCTTGGGTGGTGCATATCGCTTGATATGAAATCAACTATGTTGTTATTCACCATGCTTTCGGCTTTTTTCTTGACATCCTTACCATAATAACCGGTAAGCGATATCGTATTCAGCTGCATATCACATCCCCAGGTGCGCAGGTTTGCCATTTGCTCAATGCTCATATAATTATACCTTTCGGGGTGCGCCAGGATGGGTTTATAATTACCCAACTCTATCATTTTCTGTATCACATCAAACGCATTGGGCGGCGGGTTGATAAATGAATATTCAAAAAGCACGTAATTATCGCCCATGGTCATCAACCTGCCATCCTCAACACGCTTCTCAAAAGTTTCATCAAAGTAATGTTCGGCCGCGGCTTCAATTTTTATGTTGATGTTTTGTTTTTGCAACTCTGCTTTAAGGATTTCAAGCGCGCTGTTAATGGTCTCGGGCGTGTTACGGTAAAAATCGACCATGATGTGCGGGGTAGCAATTATTTTTTTGATCCCCAGCTCCATCATTTTCTTTATCAGCACAATCGACTCTTCAGGATTTTGCGCGCCATCATCAATGCCGGGCAGTACATGCGAGTGCATGTCAACGACTATTGATTCGTAGTTGAACTTTATTGCCTTCTTTTCTTCTTTCTTTTTAAAGAAATTAAACATTTAACGATTATTGTATTGCTCGGTATAGTACTGCTGGTAATGGCCTGATGTTACATCACTTAACCACTCTTCGTTTGCCAGGTACCAATCTACCGTTTTTTCTAAACCTTCTTCAAACTTAATGCTTGGCACCCAACCCAACTCATTTTTAAGTTTGGTGGCATCAATAGCATAACGCAGATCATGTCCGGCACGATCTGTAACAAAAGTTATCAGCTTTGCAGACTCGCCGGCTTCCCTGCCTAATTTTTTATCCATTATGGTACATAATGTCTTTATCAGGTCTATATTTTTCCACTCGTTATGGCCGCCAATATTATAAGTAGTGCCGGTTGCCGCTTTGTGAAAAATCAGGTCTATTGCCCGGGCATGATCTTCAACCCATAACCAATCCCTTATGTTTTCGCCTTTGCCGTAAACAGGCACAGACTTTTTTTGCTGGATGTTATGAATTGCCAAAGGTATCAGCTTTTCCGGAAAATGAAAAGAACCGTAATTATTTGAGCAATTAGATATCACGGTGTCCATACCATAGGTATCATAATAAGCACGTACAAAATGGTCTGAGCTTGCTTTTGATGCTGAGTATGGTGAATGCGGATCGTAAGCGGTTTCTTCCGTAAACATACCTTCATCACCCAAAGTACCATATACTTCGTCGGTTGATACATGGTAGAAACGCTTTTTATCATATTGGCCCTTCCAGATTTCGCGGGCGGCGTTTAGTAAATTTACGGTACCAACAACATTGGTTATCACAAACTCAAGCGGGTTGGTTATCGACCTGTCCACATGCGACTCTGCCGCTAAATGGATCACCGCGTCGGGCTGCTCGTCAGCAAAAAGCTGTTGGATAAATTTAAGATCGACAATATCGCCTTTTACAAATTTATAATTAGGGGCGTTCTCAATATCTTTTAGGTTTGCCAGGTTACCCGCATAGGTCAGCTTATCTAAATTAATGATGGTATATTCCGGATAATTTTTCACAAACCTGCGTACAACATGCGAGCCTATGAAGCCTGCGCCACCGGTAATTATAATTTTTTTCATTCGCTAATTTTTAATTATAAAGGATTTTGAGCAATATATTTCTCCCACTCCCAGGCAGACTCCATCATAACAGGCAGATCCAGCTCTGTTTGCCATTTCAAAATATTTTTTGATTTGGTAACATCGCCCCAAACCTGCTCTACATCACCATCGCGGCGCGGGCCTATCTGGTAGTTCAGTTTCTCGCCGGTTGATTGCTCAAAGGCTTTGATAACCTGTAGTACCGAGCTGCCGGTACCTGTACCAATGTTAAACATATCATAACCTTTAAAGCCCTCTGTTTCCATCAGCTTCAAAGCCGCTACGTGTGCTTTTGCAAGATCAACCACGTGGATATAATCACGGATACAGCTGCCGTCAGGTGTATTGTAATCGTCACCGAATACGGTAATTTTTTCGCGTTTGCCAATAGCTGTCTGGGTAATAAATGGCACCAGGTTTTGTGGTACGCCAATAGGCAATTCGCCAATTAACCCCGAGCTATGCGCACCTACCGGGTTAAAATATCGTAAAGAAATAACCTTATAACTGCTTCCCGCTTTTTGCATGTCTATCAGCATTTCCTCGGCAATCTGCTTGGTATTGCCATAAGGCGATTCTGCCGGCTTTACCGGGGCATCTTCTGTAACCGGTAATTTATCCGGCTGGCCGTAAACGGTACAGCTTGATGAGAATACCAGGTTAACAGGTTTGCCGTTATAGGCATTCAATATATTTATTAACGAATAAAAGTTATTACGATAATATTTTATGGGATGCTGTACCGATTCGCCAACGGCTTTAAAAGCCGCGAAATGGATGATACCGGCAATATCAGCTTCTTTTTCAGCTAACGCAGCAACCCCTTGCTCGTCGCAAAGGTCAAGTTTGTAAAATGGTGGTTTATAACCTATGATTTTAGCCAGCTGATCTAAAATTTTTGGATCAGAGTTAGAAAGATCGTCGACAATGATAGGTTCATAACCTGAATTTACCAGCTCGACAACAGTGTGCGATCCAATAAACCCTAATCCACCGGTTACTAATATTTTAGCCATGATTTATTTGTTATAATAAGTAAAGTCTTTGTGCAGTATTTCCTTTTCGGGCAATGATTTAAAGTACGCGTAGGTGATCTTCAGCCCCTCGCTTCTGGACACCTTAGGTTCCCATCCCAGGATGGCTTTAGCCTTGGTGATATCCGGGCGGCGCTGTTTAGGGTCATCGGTCGGCAACGGCAGGCTGATCA
>Ga0105239_10002087_pt1 | contig 25905 bp, 20 predicted proteins | sample KBSC44metaG_FD_92761 | JGI IMG/M metagenome (GOLD analysis project Ga0105239, IMG submission 92761) | Corn rhizosphere microbial communities from Kellogg Biological Station, Michigan, USA - KBS C4-4 metaG | ecosystem: Host-associated > Plants > Roots > Rhizosphere > Soil | place: Michigan, USA...
CCTTTTAACACCTAAAGCCGTTACTACTACTTCAGTTAACTGGTTGGAATTTTCAACAAGAACAATGTTTAATTGAGTCTGTGATGAAATGGTCACCTCCTGTTTAATATATCCCAAATATCCAAAAACAAGTACTTCGCCAACATTAGCGTCTATTGAAAAGTTACCATTTACGTCGGTTTGCGTGCCGCGTGAGGTGCCTTTTACCAAAACACTCACACCAATAATGGGTTCGCCTTTGGAATCTTTTACCACCCCCTGTATTTTAGAAGCGTTATTGTTACGAATGGCAGCCTCAGTAAGCTGCGAAATATCACCTGTATTTTGTACTACACCAATGTAATTACCAATTGCTTTAAATTGCAATTGTGTTTTATCGTGCAACTGCGCCAATACATCGGCCAATTGCAGATTTTTTATGTGAAGGGTAAGTGGCGGCAACTGGCTGAAGATCTGTTCGTCATAAACAAATGTCACTTTCGCCTGGCGTTCTATAAGTTTAAAAACTTTTTTAACACTTACCTTCTCGACGTTAAAATTCATCTCCTGTGCCCGTGTGTTGTAGGCCATCAAGAGGGTCGAACAGCATATCTGGATGCTAATGATAATTGTAGAAATGCGCATGCATTTTCGGAGTAAGGGCAGTGGTTTGCCGTAAAAATTCATCATATTTGTTTGGTTTAATAAGTCTGTTAAACTAAAGCCGTCTGTATATGGGTCTCAAGCATATATGCAGTGGCTACTCTTATTTCCGGGGACATTCGAAGTGTTCCCGGATTTATTCCTTTTCTTAGCTGCTAAGTCCGGATCATTTTATTTAATAACTACAGTGCTGTCATTGGCTATCTGATATTTAAAATGTTTGGTGAAGCTTAAAATTGCCATAATGGTATCTAAGTGTTGATTGCTTAATGTTATAGATATCCGCTCATCGAGCAATTGTTTATTATCTACCGTAATACGTGTGTTGTATTGCTTTTCTAATGCCTTGAATATGTTGTTCAAATTCTCCTGCTCAAAAACAAGCGGACTTTTACACCATAAATTCACAACTGCTTCCTGAGCCGGTTCTTTTTTTATTTGATTGCTAGCATTAGATAGAACAATCTGTTGTTTTGGCAATAGCATAATAGCATGCTGATTGCGTTTGCCGTTAAAAGTAACTCCTACCTTCCCGGTGACTACGCTAACTTTAGTTGTTCCTTCTTTTTGATTAGCGCTCACATCGAACGACGTCCCAAGTACAGTTATATTCAGGCTTTGGGTTTTTACAATAAAAGGATGATCACTTTGATGTTTTACATCAAAAAATGCCCGGCCTTCCACTAATTCAACCTGGCGGGTTTTTCCCAAAAAAACTTTAGGATATTTAAATATTGAATGGGCGCTAAGCCAAACTTTTGAACCATCAGGCAATATCACTTCCATAATCCTTGGTGCAATTATCCTGGCAATATGTGTATTCGCTTTATCGCCTGCCGGCTTCGACCAGTTGAAATACCAGGCAAGGCTCGCGGCAATAAAAATGACGGAAGCAGCAACAGAAACGATATAAACAACCATCCGCCTTACAGAGCCGGGGTGCTTATGTATGGGGGAACCCTCGTTTATTTTTAGCTGGAGATTAGCGAATATCCGTTGTTTAATGTCCGCTTCTGATTCCGGGTGTTCTGTGGAAACATTTATGACCTGATCTTCCTCATCATGGACTGTATTATACCATTGCTCGAGCAAGTTCTTCTCGTCCGCCGATGCTTCGCCGCCCAGGTATTTTGCTGCTAATTGTTGTAGTTCTTTCTTATTCATCTGGCTAAGTATGCCGCTTTTACAACAATAGAGTCAAAAAAGAGATAAATACCCTTGCCCGAAATTGAAAATTTCTGCGTTTTTTTCCTACAATAAAAATAACTTGTTTAACACGGAAACAGGATAGCCGGATTTATTTAATAAATAACCGTATTACGGCAATAAAAAGTAAAAGGTCGCTCATGGGGCCATCAAAATTTGCCCTGATTACACGCAATGCCTTGGTCAGATGTCCTTCAGCTGTTTTTGGGGAAATATTCAAGTTTTCAGCTACTTCAGCTAATGACATGTCTTGCAATTTGTTATACTGAAAAACCAGGCGGCATTTTTCAGGCAGTTTATTGGACATGTCTGTAATGATTTCCAATAAAATTTTCTGATTAACATCTATTTCTAAAATTGCTTCAACATTTAGCGTCCCCAATAAATTCTCCTGTCGTTTAGAATTTTTCATTTGGGCAGCGTGGCGGTAAACTGCATAACGGGTCATAGCGGCAAGATAAGGGGCTATCGATTTGATCGATAATGACTCTCTTTTTTTCCATAAAGTAAGGAACACTTCCTGCACTATTTCTTCTGCGGCGCAAGTCTCCTTAAGCAATTTATAAGCAATAAAATATAATTTGTCCCAATAGCGATCGTAAATTTCAGTAAAAGATAACTCATCCCCCTTCTTTAAAAGGAAAATCAATTCATCATCATTCATTAACTGAAACTTTTTCAATAGCTCTAAAAATTGTGTCTAAATTTATATAAACTTAACATATCTCCCGATACTTCTTATATTTTTTTAAAAAGTTTTTACCAAATCAGCTATCCGCAAAGTGTATAAGGCGTGAGATAATTAAAATGATCACAGTAGTTATTTGTCCCAGAGACACTTTTTAATTACCTGTTTGACCATTTTGCAATATCGCTTAAAAACAATATTAAATTGGGGATAAGTTTCAAAAGCTGAAATTATTGAAAAAAAACATATTCGTAATATTTTTTTTACACAAACGTTTGCGCAGCGATTGATAAACAACGGGTTCGTCGGCTAAATCCAGCGTATGGCCTGTCAAGCCAAAGCTTTAAACAATTGATAGTTAAATAATTAAGAGAAGTTTTATCAGAAATCTTGATGCAAACGTTTGTTTTTGCCTTCCAGACAGTGGATGAATTGCAGCTACTTGATGACGGGAAATTAAAGGATAGGTCTGTTGTAAAATACCTCTTGCCAACCTAAAACTATACAAGAAAAAGCTATCGCCCGGAAATGTCAGGAAAACCCTGGCCGGCAAATTTTTTCCGGCCAGGCTAATTAAACGGCGTGAACGCTTTTAGTTCAGGCTTATTTTATTATTTCTACGGTTTCTTTTTTATTTAAACCCTTAAACTGCATTTCTATTTTCGGCGGCTCTTCGCCGCCAAAAGAGCTGTCGATAATAATCGTGTGGGCGCCGGATGAAACCGCCGGCGGAAGCGAGGCCATTTTATATGTTTCTTTAAGCTTACCGCGCTCGTTATACAGCTGAAGATACTCCGTACCATCACACACAATACTTTCATTTGCCTTTAGCTCAATCGGCACATTTATTTCAGCATAATTATCAAGTTGTATTTTAATATTGCTCACAGTTCCCGATTTCCCTGCTGCCTTTAGGCGAAATTGCAGGGGCTGCTCTTTGTACTCCTGGGTATAGGTCCAGGTAGTAGTTGTAGGTTCTCCCGGCTGCCGCTCAAATTTTTCCCTAACAAATACCTGTGATAACGTATATTGATACAGGTTCCATTTTCCATTCATTACTTTTTCCAAATGAAAATCATTCCGGAGATTTTTTAGCTCCTCCCGCTGGGTAGCATTAAATGCATTGCCGTTACGGGCAGTCTCCCATTCGCGAATGGCATCAAGCAATTGCGATGTCACCGGGTTTGTTCTCAATGCCTTAGGACGGGCAACCATAGCAAACCCCGCATTATAACCCGCTGCCCGGGCCAGCATCGATTCCATTTCAACCATTGTAGTGTTTTCGGTCAGCAAATACCAACCCAGCATATGCGGCATTAAATTTCTGTCGAATAATCCCTGGTTATCAATGCGCGACTGTTGCATACTTTCATTAAAGCCACCATACCAGGGTTCGCCCCAATTATAATACGAGCCAATATTCCAGAAAAAAGTTTTACTGTTACTGGTACCACAAATAAATTCATGTTTCATATTATCATAAACATCTTTTGCGAAAAGCTCAATAGCATAATCACCCTCTCCTGATGCAATACAACCTTCATGTCCATCAAAATCAAAATGGTCAACCCCGGTTTCATTAAACAGGATAGCCATGTTTCGGGCAATTTCACGCTGTAAATCCAAGTTTGGGAAAAATACCTGGTAAGCATGATCAAACAATTTGCCTACAGTTTCGCCCTTTTTATGGACCGAAGTAACAGTGCCAAAAGCCCCACGCTGACAATCAAGTAATTTGTAAGGAGGAGTATTTGTTACAGATTTATAGCGAATGAGCTCCTTTCCGATTTTTACAGTATGCAGGTTATTATTTGTTTCCTGGCTAAAATATTCGGGAGATGATACCTCAATTTCTTTTTGCTGTTGATCAATTTCGTGCATTAACAGTCCCGTACCTGTCAAACTAAGTCTGTCATCTGGTACAGGCGTAACATATGAATCATTTGTATTGATAAAATTGGTTAGTGTGTGTACGCCAAAGTGCAAACCTGCGGCGTGTGCTTTTTCCACGCTTTTCCTTAAACCATCTTTTCCATTTGGAAAAAATTCGGGATTAAGTGTATAATGTCCCCAACTTTTAAATGGTCCTTCATGGTAAAGGGATATCAGGCCTGCTTTTTTAGTATAAGCTATCATTTCGTCCACATCCTGCTCGCTAAAGGAAGAAATAAGGTAAGATCGGCCATATTCAGGTGATTTTTTAAACCATATTTTATTAACAGTTGGATATGGTAATTTTTCATCAAGAGTAATAGCTTCTATAATATCAATAGTTTTAGGTTCGGCGCATGTAAACAAAGCGATTTTACTTCCTACCGCGGTCTCTCCTTTTATTGCCTGCACAGGCATGTTTTTAAATTGCCCGCCCCATGCAGCAACCCGTCGCTCTCTATCCCGATTGATGGTATATGCCTGCAAAGTGCTACCCCATACGTACGCCGTGGCTGCAATACCTCGACCCCAGTTGCTTCCCTCGCTGTTGGGAAAGTTTCCGCCCAATGTTTTTACATTGAGCACCTGCATACCCACCGCTACTTCCCCATCGCGTACCACACCAATTACTTCACCCACCGTTTTATGGATGGTAGTTTTGAAGGGGCCCCAAATAACAGCATCGATGTTTTTTCCTGGTGTTGCTTTTACAATTTCCAGTGTAAGGTGCGTGTTTTTAGGTGTTACTTTTATTTCAACAGTAACATCTATGGGTTGGTATTTTAAACTAACTGTTTTGCCTGAGCTGTTATAGACCAACGTTGCAGGAAGGTATTTCTTATTGTTACTCACTACGGTAAGCAATGCAGAAAGCGTATCGGTGTATAAATAGTTTTTGCCCGATTGCTGATTACTTAACTCCGTAAGAAATCCTTTTTTATCAAGTCCAAGCCTTAAGCTACCGGAACTAAATTGCACCTGGGCATTAGCATTTAGGACCGACAGAATGAATAATGCCGGTAATATTTTTTTTATCAAATTAGAAATCATTGTTTTTTATTATAGTCGCAATTTAATTATCGTGGCATCATATATAATATTCCGCAGCTCAAAATGTCGCGCAATCGTTTGATTTAACTTAGCAATTTATGTTGAAAAAATTCCAAATTACTTAATTGCATGTGCAGCTGTCGTAAAGTCAAGACAGGAAACCAGCGATCGTCATGGCAAACCAGCCTGTAGAAAAACCTCCTGAATATCAAACGTTTGCGCGGTGTGTATTTAATATCAAATCGTCATACTTGATTATTTTTACATCAGATTATTTAGGTGTATCAAAAGCACATTATTGTATATTAATAATAGAAAATCTTACATCCTTGAGAAAGATGATAAGTAAGGGACTTTTAAACATGAGATGATCCCGATTTAGTTGATCGCGTTCCGGGGTGAGATCCGGAACGCTTTTTTTGTGGCGAAATCTGTTTATTTATCCCTGATTTATCGTCCTTACTTTTGGAACGCAGCCGACTGCCAAATGTCTTTTTCAAACAACTCTGCGGCGCCTATGAAGTACCTTCTCATATTGCTCTAGCCATTGGCTTTACCACCGCTTTTCGACTTGTGTATTTTAGCCCCTGAAAGTGCCGCCGTATCCAAAACAAAACTGGCCGGAGCATACGCTTTAATCCTAAAGATAAACCTGCCTCCGGTGATGCTTATCTGCTTCCCGATTTTTTCACCCCGAAGATTCACCGGGATCACTTTGGTATAAGTTGAGCCCTTAGGCAGGGTAACCGTAACATTATCTGAAACTCCACCTTGCTCCCACAAACGTAAAACGGTCCCCTTGCCATCAGGATTTTCACCAAAAGCCGTTATCAGAACTCCTTTTCTTGAAAGAGAGATACCGGTATTTTTTGCCGACGCATTTCCTGCGGTGCCTTCTGCTGTTCCTGTTAACAAAGGCACCCGCGCCTCCCACGAGTTTTCGATCAGGTTGGGAGCGGTTGGTGTTTGTTTATCAATAGGCCATATCCGAACCCTTTCGCTCCACGATCCATCCTGCCATAACGAGAAATTAGTATTCCACATGTTATTGTAAATATTGACGAATATCGAAGGGATTGTCGGTGTGTGCTCCAGGGAAAATTTCCATAATCCAGGTTCGCCTAAACTAATCAAAGGCGAATCCATTGGTGTCAGCCCCATCCCTGATTTATTTGCCTGCGTAATAGAAACACCAGAATTTACAGCCATCAAATACCTGTTAGTACCCGAAATAATATCTGTTACAGGATTTATAGGACCGCCCAAACGACCAACGGTAAAATGAGGATCCTTAACTGCAAAAGGGAAACAAAGCCACCCTCCCTCCGGCTGTTTATCTGCTGTTTTAGCGTCTACAAACCATGCCACATCAACATAAGTGGCATTTCGGGGGAATGTAAATGTCAACGTATATTTCTTTGCAAAACCCTGCGTTGAAACCGAGGTTAAAGTAGCTATATCGGCAATTAGTGAATGAGAAACGGAAATTTTCCATTCATTTGGAGTGAACGCCAAATACGGTGCTTTTTCAGCATTTAGCATCCCGGGTTTTCCCAAATCGTTCAGTCCCCAACCTTCCTTTATCCGGCTATAGGCATTCCACCATTTATCAACTTCGTTGGTGCTGAACCGCTCGTGCAGAAACTGACCTACAACATATTTAGAGGACTTATCAACTAATTCGCGACCCGTTGTTTTTTCTGTTAATGAAGCTATTCCTCCCCTGCTTAAATCAAAAACAACTTTAAAATTAGGAGTACTGAAAACCGGTTGCTCATCAGTGATAATGGCTGATTCTTTGATATCATCTTGGGAATAGGTAACATAGCCCGAAGCGGGAATTTCCTTCGCATAAAAGGATTCGCCTTTTTTTAATGGATTTTCAATTATTCCCGATCTTTTCCATGGTAACGGATTATAAACTACCAAACGTTTTCCGGCCACGTTTACAGATTTCGCCAAAAGATCAAGATGCGTTTTTAGTCCATCGGTTACAATGCTGTCGGTGTTACGGATGTACTGGCGTTTTACGTCATATGAATGCAGCCATTTTCTTTTACTGCCTGATTTTGTGTTGAGAGCATCGCTGTTTTTAAGTTTCGAATAATCGCCATTTTCAGGGATCGGTTCGGCTTCTGCTTCTGCCATCCATTTCTTCCAATTATCGCCATAACTGAAACGCGGACCGTATTCGGCATTCATACCCCAGGTATGTTCCGCATACAAAAGGCTTTGTTCATAAGCTTTTGCCAGTTTTGACGAAACAGATCCGGCAGGCATGTTCCAAATCCTCATTTGTGTGTTTAGCTCATCAAGCACTGATTCTAACGGGCGAATGTTTCGCGCAAGCTTTGTTTCCTGCGGGTTTGAAAGCAAGCCGTGAATCCAGGTATCCGGTGTGTCTCCCGTAATCGTTGGCAAAACAGGCTTCTCCGCAAATACCGCTTTTGCAAAATCGTCAAGGATGCCAAAGTGCACTTTTACACCGGGCATGTCTTTTCCTATTTTTGCCAGCAGATCTTCAATTTCTTTTTGGTTTGGCGGGCCGTGATTATCGCCTGTCATAATCATAGCCAGGTAGTTTTTACTGGGCCAGTTTGCCGGCGGTTTTATTTCTGAACCATACAATGGGGTATATTGGCACAAAATTTTAGAACCATCGGCACCTTCCCACCAAAAAAGCGGGGGAACGCGCGGATACTGACTTGCCGGATTACAGCCCAATTGCAGAAACTTTATACCAGCATTCCCTAATAAAGTCGGAAGAACCCAGGAATGGCTCGGCACATCGGTCATTTTAGCGCTTATTGTTAGTGGTTGCCCGTATGTACGGGAAATATTTGATGAGTAATCAAGCCCACGAACCAAATCTTCATAGTCCAATGACTCAGTATGCATTGTAAATGGGAGCCCATGGGCCACTATCGAACCATCTCGAATTGCTTTTTCTACCCTCGCTTTGCGTTCAGGGGTTTGTAAAGGTCCTAATATTTGAGCATACAAAGGCCAACCGGGTACGGTCCACACAAAATGCTTATCCTTCGGTAACGCTGAATTTTTCTCAATAACATTCAACGCATTGTCCATCATTTCTCCCCGATACCTGGCAAATACATTTTCCGGCAAATCGGTAAAACCCAGGTCAAAGTGTGTTTTAAATACTACCCATATATCGGTTACTTTTGGTGCTACGCTGCCATTTGCTTTTCGTTGTTGCGCATATGTTCCTGTCGACAATAGCAACACAACAAAAAACAAAACTTTGACTTTTTTTCTCATATGTATTTACTTCCCGGTTTACAATTAATCGGTTTGGCAATTTAAAAAAGTATCCCGGCAATGCCGGGAGTACCTATCAACTAAATCTCAAGATCTCATCCTTGAAATATTTTTGGTTCACATGGTTTTATATCCGAAGCCATTCAAAGAAATTGCTTCACTATCATCATATTTATGTACAAACATATAAACATTTTTATATTTTGAAAATAGTTTTAAAAATTATTTAAATGCTATAATATAGTTGATTAGCTTATAATTATGTATGAACAAATAATTGATTTTGTTTTTTTTCTATAATTGCATATAATTATAGAAATGAAATACTCAATCGACCACAAAAGTCCGATTCCGCTACACATACAGGCTGAAACGCTATTACGGGAATTAATTGAAGCTGAGGAATATCAAAATGGAAAGACTATTCCTAATGAGGTAGACCTGGCAAAGCAATTAGCCATATCGCGCACCACCTTACGGCAGGCCATTAATAAATTGGTTTTTGAAGGGCTTTTGATCCGTAAGAAGAGGTTCGGGACTAAAGTTGCAAACGGATCGGTTAGTTCCCGATCCAATAACTGGTTAAGTTTCTCACAGGAAATGAAACTAAGGGGCATTCCCATCAAAAATTTCGAACTTCATGTTACATGGGTTTATCCTGACGAAATGCTGGCAAATTTCTTTGAAATAAAGGCTGATCGCAAAATATTAAAGATGGAAAGGGTAAGAGGAAAACCTCACGAGCCATTCGTTTATTTCGTTTCTTATTTCCATCCACGCGTGGGTTTAACTGGTGATGAGGATTTTAAAAGACCTTTATACGAAATACTGGAACACGACTGCTCCATAATTGCAACGCTCTCAAAGGAAGAAATAACTGCCATACCGGCTGATGAATTTATTGCGGATAAACTTAAAATGGAAATTGGCCACCCGGTACTGTTCAGGAAACGATTGGTATTTGATCAGGCGGAGCGACAAATTGAATACAACCTTGGGTATTACAAAGGAGATAGTTTTGTTTATACTGTGGAAAGTTCACGTTAATAGTATATTCATATTAAATACTGAAATTCCTGACAATCAACATGTTTCACAGCGTTCCGGGTGTTCCGCGTGCAAAAATGGAACGCGATATCCGATAAAAATGCTTTTTTAACCCTATCTCTTACTATAATTATCGAACGTCCAGGCGTTCGGGATGAGGCGGCGGATGTTTATATAGAATTCACGTTATCTTAACGATCTATACCCTAATTCCGCGCCGCCGCTAACGGGTAAAATAGTACCGGTAATGAACCGCGCCTTGTCTGAAATAAGGAAAACACAAACATCGGCAATCACATCACCTTCAGGGCAATAACCCAAGGGATGTATATTGTCCAGATAGGTTTCTATAGATGCCGGATCCGGCTGTTCCTCTTTCCACTTTCGCAACATAGGCGTCCATACACCTGCGGGCAAAACCGCGTTAACACGTATTTTATAGGGGGCGTAATCCAACGCCATGGATTTGGTTAGCGCATTCATTGCACCCTTTGTGGCGGTATAAGCGGCGTGATTTTCCTGCCCGATCTCCCCTGCAAGGCTGCTTGTATTTAAAATACATCCACCTGACTTTTTTAATGCTTCAAAACCAAAACGGGTTGTAAACAGCACGCTTTTTAAATTTACATCCATTAATCGTTGCCATTCCTCGTCGCTTGTTTCGTGCAGGGGTTTAGATGGTGAAGCTATGCCAGCGTTGTTATGAATAACATCAATTCTTCCGTATTTTTCTATTGTCTGATTAATCGCACTTTCAACATCTGACGCGTTTGAAACATCACATACTACACCAAGGTGTTCGCTCCCCAATCGTTCTACTGCTTCTTCAACCTGCCCCCATGACGACGCCGCAATCACCACTTTCGCACCTTCATTTGCATAAGCTTTTGCACATTCAAACCCAATACCCATTGACCCGCCTGTGAGAAAAATAACTTTGTTGGATAATATCTTCATGAAATATCTTTCTGTAATTTGTTAAACCTGGGTAAAGACTGCTTTAGTTAGTATGGAAGACCTCTTCCATAGGTGTCCATATTTGTTTTTTAGCGGCCGCTTCAGGCAGTGGCTGCTGGCAAGGATCGGTTTCCTTCCACCAGCGCTGCGTAGCCGGGTCATCTGCCATTTTTTTCATATCGGCTTTAAAGTCAGATCCTACATATTCAAAGTAACTGAACAGGTAATAATTATCGTTTACTTTTTGCAGGTAAATGGAAAAGTTTTGGATGTTACAATCCTTTATTCTTTTTAATACAGCGGGCCATGCATTGGCATGCAGTTTCTTGTAGTACGCCATCTTTTCGGGCTTTAATCCTGTTATTGACGCATAGCGCTGCATGTGAACCGCTTTGTTGTTTTGTGTGCAGGAACTTAAAATGAGACCCGCCAGGAAAATGACAATAATGAAATTTTTCATTTTTTTTATTTATCTATCTGAATACATAATATAGTACACCTATTATAAGTATCAGGAGTACCGATAGTAATTTATAATTGTCAATACCTTTCAAGGCTACGCCTTGCAGAGGTTCCCATGGTGACTTCCAATAGAGCTGAGCGCTTTCTGAATTGTGTTGTACCGGGTAGGCGAACGAGAGGGAAATTTGCATAACCACACACGCGCAAAACAAATAAAAAGCCATCATCATAAATGGAACATGACCAATCAGCGTATCGGGATATAATTTACTGACGACAAAAACTATCACGCCCAATGTGGAACCGATCCATAAGGTGAGCTTGGCGGAAGTAGCAGACGCACCTTTCCAGAATATACCGAGCAGGAAAACGCAGGTAATGGGTGGTGAAATATGCGCGATAATATCATTGATCCCACTAAAGATGCTTTCGTACCTGTTTAGCAAGGGCAATAAAGCCAGTGAAAATACCAGGGCGATGCCTGCAGATATTTTACCCGTCAGCACCAGTTTCTTATCCGATGCAGTTGGCCGGTAGCGTTTATACATGTCGTAACTTACCAGCGTAGAAATAGAATTTAATGCACCTGAAACCTGGCTCATCAACCCTGATAAAAGAGCCGCCACCAAAACACCTATCAACCCGGATGGCAGAAGTTGCGTTATCATTAACGTATAGATACCTTTTGAATTTACCGCCCCCTTATCATCAACCCCCAGGCTGCTGATGTCCAGGTGTCCTGACTGTACCAGGGTGTAGGCGAACAAACCCGGCAACACAAAAATAAATACCGGCAGAATTTTTATAAACCCACAAAATAGCGGGCCTAACCTTGCATTACTTTCATCTTTTGCACCAAGTACCCGCTGAACGATTGTCTGGTCCGCACACCAATACCAGATGCCCAAAACAGGATAGCCTAAAAATACGGCATACCAGGGCATTCCGCTGCTGTCTCCGCTCGGGCGCAACATCGAAAGCTTATTGATTGCGTTGTGGTTTTTCAATACATCTGCCATCGGTTCCCAGCCGCCCATCCGATGGAAGGCCGCGTAGCTGATAGTGATTGCTCCTGTCAACAATACTACTGTTTGAATTGACTCTGTTACCACTACAGCCTTCAGTCCGCCAATAATTGTGTATATGGCAGTTATGATACATATTACAATTACGCTTACATACATATTAAGGCCAAACAAAGTTTTCAGCACAACACCGCCCGCCAGCATTGAAAATGCAATATGAATAATGATTGCCGAGATGACAGACACCACCGCCAGCCAATCGCGGCTCGACCGATCGTATCGTTTTTCTAAAAAATCAGGCAAGGTAGAAATACCCGATTTTATATAAAATGGAACAAAAAATAAGGCCAGCAAAATGAGTGTAAAAGCTGCCATCCATTCAAAATTTCCATTAAGCAAACCGCTGTCAAACCCGCTTTGTGCCAGGCTAACCAAATGTACAGTCGAAATATTGGTAGCAAAAAGAGCGAGGCCAATTGCCGGCCATTTTAAAGTTTTCCCGGCCAAAAAGTATTCGCCGGCAGCATTTGCTTTGCTTTTATGGCGGTGGCGAATACCCACCCATAGCCCTATAGATAAAATAGCGAGAATATATAAGATGCTAATGCTTAAGTCGATTGATTTTAACATTTCGGATTCTTCTTTTGCTTTATTTCGATGGTGGATTTGAAATCATTTTTGCTATTTATCATGTTTGAAGTCACAGCTGCTTCCTGGCTCCATTGGCGTCTTATACACCCCATTCTCTATTTTAACAGGATGTAAAAAATGCTGTTGTAAATGAGGAATATGTTCTAAAAACAAGGCTTCGTGCCCCATCGAGATGTGATTGAACAAAACCAGGTGCTGGTGCAACTGGCCCATATCGCCAACGTGAGGCACAATGGGAATGCCATATTTGCGGCATAGCAAACTAATAGTTATAAACTCACTCACACCTCCAACCCGCACAGCATCTACCTGTATAAAACCCGCCGATCCCGTTTGCAGGTAGTTTTTGAAAATAACCCGGTTAGGGACATGCTCACCCAATGCCAGTTTTGTAGGTGCAATGGCATCCGCCAACGTTTTATGTGCCAGCACATCATCAGGATGGGTAGGCTCTTCGATCCAATAGGGGTTCATACGTTGCAGTTCCTTACATATTTTAAGCGCCTGCGGCAGGGTCCACTGCTGGTTGGCATCCAGCATCACTTTAATATTATCTCCTGCTACTTCGCGTACGATATGCGAACGGCGGATATCCCTTTCCGGATCAGCGCTGCCTACTTTCAGCTTCATCGCGGTAAAACCTTCGGCGACGGCCTCATGGCAATTTTCGCGTACTTTTTCGTCGGAATAATTAAACCAGCCTATGGAGGTATCGTAGCCGGGATAACCTGCGTTTATGATTTGCCGGCGATCTTCTTTTCCTGAATGGTGATCTTTTAATATTTGTAATGCTTGTTCATTCGTCAGCTCATCTTCCAGGTACGACAGATCGAGCGTATTAATGATTTCTTCAGGCGCCAGGTCGATAAGTAATTTCCACAGCGGCACACCTCTTTTTTTAGCCCAAAGGTCGTAACAGGCATTGGTAATCGAAGCAAGTGCCAGATGAACAATACCCTTATGCGGCCCGAGCCAGCGAAACTGCTGTTCATTAGAAAGCTGGTTGAACACTGTGCCAAAATTTAGCATCAGTTCTTCAATATCCCTTCCCTTTAGCTGATCTGCATAAAACTTTGCTGCCTGGCATACCATGTCATTCCCTTCACCCAGTGTAAAGGCAAAACCTGTCCCAATGAGTCCGCTATCGTCAACCAAATTGGTTACCGCGTAAGAATATATGGGGTCTCTGTGTATAGCATCGCTTCCGGCTCCTTTAGCAAGAGGGAATCGCCTGTCGTTTATCGTAATCTTTTGTATCATTCGCGGGTTGTTAAGAGACTACGGGAATGATTTCAGCATTGCTGGTTAATTCCAAAACAATTACTGAGTCGTTGGGGTCAGGAAGCTGTGCCGGTAATTGCAGGGTTATGGCCCCCGCTGCATCCTGGCTGTAATTTATCTTATCTCCTGTAAGCAAATAAGCTTGCTTCGCCTTTACCTTATCTAAGGCTGGTAGCGTTAAAGCGCTGGTTTTATTTTCAAAAACATGGATATAAAGCTTATTTCCCTTACGGGTAGCGGCAAAAATCTCATTTGGCTTAAACGGGCCACCTTTGGTCCCATAAATGCTCTCTCCATATATTTTCAGCCAGTCGCCCATTTCTTTCAACCTTTTTACCTGGCGCATTTCCATTCTTCCGTCAAGCATCGGCCCTACATTGAAAAGTAAATTACCGTTCCCACCTGCTGTTTTAGCCAAAGTTTGTATGCATTGCTTTAGCGTTTTCATTGAATCGTTAGGCTTCCAGGCCCATTGGTTACAAATAGTCATACAGGTTTCCCAGGGGTTCTTCATGTTTAGCTCACCAATTTTTTGCTCAGGCGTAGCATAGTCGCCGATTGTTTCCGGTGTTAATGACGGGTGATTCGCACTTGCTCCAAGCCGATTGTTGATGATAACATTAGGGTCTAATTTTTTCAGAAATGTATAAACATCTGCTGCATACTCATTTTTCCAGGGGCTTTCCCAATTGCCATCAAACCAAAGCATATAAGGATGATAACGGGTCACTATCTCCTGCAATTCATTTTTCATGGTGTTCACAAACTTATCCATATTGGCGGTGGGTTTTAACTCTTTTGAATCCGTAATTCCAATGGGGTAATTTGGGTCGTGCCAATCCAATACCGTAAAATAAACACAAAACTTAATGCCATATTTTTTGCAGGAATTGGCCAGTTCGCCAACAATATCCTTTTTGTAGGCAGAATTCATGATATTATAATCTGAAAATTTTGTTGGCCACAAACAAAACCCGTCATGGTGCTTGGAGGTGATGGTCAGGTATTTCATTCCGGCATCTTTAGCTGTTTTTACCCATGCATCTGCATCAAATAAAACAGGATTGAATTCTTTGTACAAATTATCGTATTCCTCAGTCGGAACTTCATGTCCCCTTGACCAGCCGATCTCCGTTCCGCGCAAGGTTACGGGTCCCCAATGGATAAACATACCAAATCGTTGATCCATAAAATCGTCCATCACAGTTTTAGATGTTTTAATTGCAGGAGCAACAGATGAAGATTGTGCCCTCAGTTGATAAAAAGACAGTAAAGGGATTAAAAGTGCTAAAAGATATTTCATCAGTTTTTATTATTAAGATGATTAGTTATAGTAATGTATGGATATATTAACAAGCGATAAAAAAGGCATGAGTAATTTTTGAACATAGAAGTGCAATTGATTCACAAATCACCATAGCATTAAAATACACCTTGTTATAGTTTTATATTTGGTTGATAAAATCGAAATTAGGCCTTTTTAAAATCCGTTGCAATGTATTATGCGTTTACTTTGATGGATTATCCTATTATCAGGATATCGGCCGGGAAGGATAAGTTAGAACACCGCTGGCAAAACCAGCTTACAAATTGGAGTTTAAGCCGTATTTATTAATATGACGAAAATAAAGGTCAGGGATGGGTTTGCGGGTCAAAAGCTCATTAGTTTACCTCATATGATTTATAGCAACATGAGATCAACTAACGCTTTTTTAAACCAGGTCTTTATAACACATATTGGATATTTTCCAAAAGCATCCTATCATTTTCGTGAACGGCGAAAGGGCTGTGCCGACAATATATTTATTTATTGCCTGCATGGAAAAGGGTGGTACATAATTGATAAGAAGAAATATGACGTAGAGCCGAACCAGTTTTTCCAAATACCTGCCACCTCCAAATATCTAAAGTATGGCGCTGATGAGCTGCAACCGTGGACGATATTCTGGGTGCATTTTAGTGGAAATGACATGGGCTCCTTTAACAATTCATTAAATATTTCGCTTACTGACGGCCCCAGGAATATTCCCTATAATGAAAAAGGACTTCTTATTTGGGAGGAAATGTATAGCTCGCTGGAAATGGGATACAGCAAAGATAATTTGAACAATGCCAACATGTGTTTATATCATTTTTTGTCGACTTTCTTATATCCGGACCACCATTTTTCGAGCCCGGAGAATAAAGATATAATCAGGGAAACGATTGTATTTATGCGCGAAAACCTGAAAGGCAGGTTTACGGTAGAAGATTTTGCGGTCCGCTATCAATTGTCAGCATCCCATTTCTCGGGGTTGTTCCGTCAATCAACGGGGATGTCGCCAATGGAATATTTTATTCAGCTTAAGATTCAGAAATCTTGCCAGCTCCTCTTTAATAGCAACATTAAGATAAAGGATATAGCCCAGGACATTGGCTACGATGATCCATATTATTTTTCGCGTTTGTTTAAAAAACTGATGGGCGTGCCACCCGAACAGTACCGGGCCAGCACTCATGATTTTTGACAGATTGCCAATAGCTATTATTTATTTGCCAATGCCCTGTCAAGGTGTACGTAGCCACCATCCACATGGATCAATTGACCTGTAGTATGGCTTGAGCATTCCGAAAGCAGGAATACCGCCATATTGGCGATCTCTTCGGTGGTTGTCATCCGGTTCTCTAATGGGATCTTAGCTTTTATCTCAAATAGTTTTTGTTCCGGATCAGGTACCGTGCTTATCCAGCTTTCGTACAGCGGGGTCCAACATTCAGCAACTATTATTGAATTGACACGAATTTTATAGGGCAAGAGCTCCACAGCCCACTCCCTGGTCAATGCGTTCCGGGCGCCATTTGAGGCCGCATAGGCTGATGTTCCACCTTGCCCGGTTTCGGCAGTTTTTGAGCCTATGTTCAAGATCGAACCCTGCGATAGCTTTAAATATGGTAAAGCAAAATGTGCCATTAGGTAATAATGAACGACATTTTTATGAAGGCTCAGCATAAAGCGTGTGTAGTCACCGGTTTCGAGGCCTACACCATCGTTTACACCAGCATTGTTTACCAAGCCGTCAATTCGCCCGTATTTATGAACAACTTTTTCAATAACGATTGCGCAGTTTTCAGGCACCGTTAATTCCGCTGTAACCTGGAAACAAGAGCCGCCAATATTTTGGATTTCGTTTACCAATTTCATATTGTCCCTCTCATCGCGGCCAACTATAACGGGGACAGCCCCCTCCAGGGCTAGTAATTTAACAATGGCAGCTCCTATCCCTTTGGCACCGCCGGTTACTATTATAATTTTATCTTTAAACTGGAGATCCATTTAATCGTTCTTGTTTTAATTTATAAACCGGGCCGCGCTATCGTTTCAAAAAAGTACCATTTTGTACAATTCACAGGTACACCTAGTTTAAACATAGGCTTTTATAGTCTGTCTTGAAGTTCCTAATCCGTCAATCCCTAACTCAACTATATCACCCGGTTTAAGATAAAAAGGTGGTTTCATTCCGAGGCCTACGCCTGCAGGTGTTCCGGTTGATATAATATCGCCCGGCAATAGCGTCATAAACTGGCTTGTGTAAGCGATGAGAAAAGGAATATTAAAGATGAAGTTATTGGTATTGCCATCCTGCATTATTTCACCATTAACCTTGAGCCATAGCCGAAGGCTGTGGGGATCAGGTACTTCATCTTTGGTGGCAAAGAAGGGACCAATGGGTGCAAATGTATCACATCCCTTTCCCTTGTCCCAGGTTCCACCACGTTCTATCTGGAACTCACGTTCTGAGACATCATTATGCAACACATAGCCTCCTACATAATCCATCGCATCAGCTTCGGTTACATAACTTGCTTCTTTGCTGATAACAACTGCCAGTTCAACTTCCCAATCGGTCTTCTTCGAATTTTTGGGAATGATGATATCATCAAACGGGCCAACAATTGCAGTTGTGGCTTTCATGAAAATTACCGGCTCCGTGGGAGGTGTGGCATTGGTTTCCCTGGCATGATCAACATAATTTAACCCGATACAAACAATTTTGGACGGCCTTGCCAGTGGGCAGCCCAAACGCTCATCATCAACAATTTCTTTTAGTACGTTATTATCAATAAAATCGGCCAGGCGCGCTATCCCGTTGGTTTCAAAAAAATGTTCGTTGTAATCTTCACCAAATGCTGAGGTGTCGTATTTTTTTTCGTCGATGACCACACCTGTTTTTTCTTTGCCAGGTTCTCCAAATCTAATCAGCTTCATTTGTTATATTAATCTGTTGTTATCTGTATAATAGTATCATTAGGGTCGGTTCTCAGGTTATTGGTATACACAAAAACACCTTCCGGCACCTGTTTGTATTTTACGCTGCTACCATCAGCTATTACGTGTACTTTTTCAATCTTTCCTTTAAACAAGGGCAGAAAAATATAGGGTTGCTCCGGCATATCCAATATATGTACATACAGCGTTTTACTTTTGCCGGTAACAACTCCCCATTGCTGCGGAGGTATGATATTACCCCTTGTTCCATAAACGCTTTGGCCATTCTTTTGCATCCAGGCGCCAACTGCAGTGAGGGTATCCGTAAATTCCGGCTGAATTTTCCCGTTTGGCATCGGGCCGATATTTAGTAAAAAATTGGCATTTCTGCCTGCGGCATTTACGAGGTAATGAATGATTTGTTTTACCGATTTATAATTCCGGTCGTTTATATTAAAACCCCAGCTACCATTAATGGTTTCGCAGGTTTCTAATGGTAGCGCTCCAATTGATTGTTCATTATTAAAGCCGGTTGTTTTATTGCCGGGCAAATCTTTTTCAAACATCTGGAAATCTTCGCCGTCAATTGGTGCAAGGTGGTGATTATTGCCTATCATTATTGCAGGATCGAGCTTATGAATCAAGCCATAAATCTCGTCAAAGTGCCAGTTTACTGAATGTCGTTCCCATTCCCCGTCAAACCAAATTCCTTTTACGGCGGGGTATTTAGTGATCAGTTCGGTAAGCTGGTCTTTCATAAACTTGATATAGCTATCCCAATCGCCGTTTACGGGCTTTCCGTTTACAATTGGGCTGCCGAAATTATAATCCGGCCGTCCCCAATCGAGCAGTGAATAGTAGAAGTGCAGTTCGATGCCTTCTTTCTGGCATTCCTGTGCAAGTTCCATCAACGGATCTTTATGATAAGGCGTTGCATCAACAATGTTATAGGGAGAAAACTTTGTTGCAAACATGCTAAAACCATCGTGGTGGCGCGAGGTAATGGTAATGTATTTCATACCTGCCCGTTTTGCAAATGCTACCCATTCTTTGGCATTAAATGCTTGCGGATTGAAAAAGTCGGCCAGGCGTTTGTAGTTGTTGTAAGGAATATTTTTGTCGTGCATTACCCATTCTCCGGCACCTAGCTGGCTGTATATACCCCAATGGATGAACATACCAAATTTCATATCCTGAAAATTTTCGCGGGCCGCCAGGTTATCGGCGGTGGGGCTGTATTTTGTTGTCTGGGCGTTTGCGTTAAAGCAGTATAGCAACAATACAAACAGGGTGAGTCTTTTTATCATGATTTTTAGTTGTTTAAAGTTATAAAACCACCATCGATGGGATAATCGGTGCCTGTTATAAATCCCGCCTCGTCCGAACATAAGTACAAGGCAAGGGCAGCTACTTCTCCAGGTTTGCCCATGCGCCCGATAGGCTGCGATTTAGATAGCTTATCGAACATCTCATCTTCGCGGCCCTGGTAATTTTTGGCGATAAACCCGTCCACAAACGGGGTATGCACCCTGGCCGGTGATATGCTGTTGCACCTGATGTTGTCATGCAAATAGTCCCTGGCTATTGACAAAGTCATGGCATGGATAGCGCCCTTGCTGGTTGAATATGCAAATCGATCAACAATACCTACGTGTGCAGCAATGGATGCAGTATTTAGGATGACGCCGCCTCCGTTTGATTTCATTAACGGAATTGCAGCATATAAACAATTGTAAACGCCTTTTACGTTTACATTGTAAACTCTGTCAAAATCCTCTTCGTTAGTTGTATGCGCCCGGCCAATATGTGCAATACCCGCATTATTAATGAGGATATCTGCAGCGCCGATTTTTTCAAAAACAGCTATAACTTGTTCCTGTTTACTAACATCGCATGCGTATTGAAAGGCTTTCCCTCCATTTGCTTCAATCTCGTTAACTGTATCTGTTGCGCTTTTTATGTCTAATTCAATAATGTGCATCAGTGCACCCTGTTGTGCAAAAAGCAATGACATGGCTTTCCCAATTCCGCTACCTCCGCCGGTAATTACCGCTGTTTTCCCTTTTAAACTGAACATCGTTTATAAATTATAATGAAACCCCTCTTTTCCATGGTATAAAATCGTCCTGCCCCAACAAAACTGCCTTTGGTTGGATGTTTCCACTGGCCACCTCTATCACAAAATCCAAAATACGTTCGCCGGCCTGTGGTATTGTTTCTTTCCCTTCTACTACGGTACCACAATTAATGTCAATAATATCCGGCATTCGTTTGTAAACATTCGTGTTGGTCGAAATTTTAATAACCGGAGCCACTGGATTACCTGTGGGTGTACCCAAGCCAGTAGTAAACAACACCACGTTTGCCCCCGAACCAACTTCCGCAGTTGTACTTTCCACATCGCTCCCGGGGGTGCATAAAAGGTTCAGCCCGCTTTTTGTAACCTTTTGCGGATAATCAAGAACGTCTGTTACCGGCGAAGTGCCGCCTTTTTTTGCAGCCCCTGCTGATTTTATTGCATCCGTAATTAAACCGTCTTTGATATTTCCCGGTGATGGATTGGCATGAAATCCTGAACCATCTGCTACTGCACGATCATTATACGTCCGCATCAGCCCAATAAACTTCAATGCAGTATCGTCATCAATACACCTGTCGCTCAATTCCTGTTCAACACCACATAGTTCCGGGAATTCAGCCAATATTACACTTCCACCCAATGAAACCAATATATCTGAAACATAACCTAAAGCAGGATTTGCAGAAATGCCCGAAAAACCGTCCGAACCACCACATTCCATGCCGATGCACAGTTTTGATAACGGTGCGGGTTGGCGCTCCAGTTTGTTGGCTTCCATCAGTCCCGCAAATGTTTCTTTCAATGCAGCCTGCAACAATTTACTTTCTGTACCTATTTTTTGTTGCTCGAGAACGATCAATGGCTTATTAAAAAACGGATCTCTTTTCCTGATCTCACTAACAAGAATATCGGCCTGGGCGTGCTGGCAACCTAAACTTAATATGGTTGCTCCGGCTACGTTTGGATGAGTAACATAACCTGCAATTAATCCACATAACGCATCCGAATCTGTCCTGGTGCCGCCGCAACCCATATCATGACTTAAGAACTTAATTCCGTCAATATTCTTAAATACCTTTTTTGATGCGGCTTCTTCAATTCCCGATTGCAGATCCACGCGGAGGATTTCTTCAACCGATTTTCCCGCCTGGTATAAATTAATAAGGTTCTCAACTTCGGTCTCATAACTTTTAGCCTTTTTAAACCCAAGCTTTCCTGTCAAGGCCTCCTTCAATACCTCTATATTACGGTTCTCGCAAAAAACCAGGGGCACAACAATCCAGTAATTGGCGGTGCCAACAGAACCATCGTTGCGGTGATACCCCATAAATATTTTATCAAAAAAGTTTGACACATCGGGTTTGCGCCATTCGGTCTTGCGCTCCCCTAGTTTGAAGTCTTCTGTTGCATGGTGTACGTTAGTAACGGTAATTGCACTCCCCTGCTCTATGTTTTCGGTTGCTTTGCCTACTAAAACTCCGTACATAAATATCTCATGCCCGGCTTTAACTGTCTCCAGACTAAACTTGTGTTTTGAAGTTACATCTGTTTTTAAGCTAAACGATTGCCCGCGAAACTGAATGGGGGTCCCCCGGGGCATATCCTGTAGCGCTACCAATACGTTGTCGCGGTGATGAATTTGTAGAAATTTATTTATAGAATCAGCCATTGGGAATATTTTATTATTATAGTTTTTGGTATCAATGTCGCCGGATTAACCCTGCGCCTAAGCGGTAGTATTCTGATGTATTACTTTGTGCCCTTTTAACCCAAAATACAACACCACAAAAAAGCAAATACAGGGTATAATATAAGCATTTTGAATACTGCCCGTCCTATCAGAAATTAATCCCATCAACAGAGGAGCAACACCACCGCCAATAATTGACATAACCAAAAATGAGGATGCAATTTTTGTTTCCTTTCCCAAGCCCTTTATACCTAATGCAAATATTGTGGGATACATTATGGACATAAAAAAGGGTACTGCCAGGATTGAATACAATGCAATATCCCCCTTAGTATTCAGCGCAACAAGGATCAGTAAAATATTCATGGCAGCATAATAACTTAGTAAACGGGCAGGATTGATGTATTTCATCAAAAAAGTGCCGACAAATCGCCCAACCATAAATCCAATCATGGCTATGGAGCCCCACATAAATGCCGCATTTTTCTCACTCGTGCCGGCTACGTATTTGGCGTAGCGAATGAAAAAGCTACCTACCCCCACCTGCGCGCCGACGTAGAAAAACTGGGCTAAAACGGCCATAGATAAATGACGGTGCTTTAATACCTTAATAGAAAAATCTGTACCGGGCGTATGTGTATCTACAGCACTATCATCCTCTTTTACTTCGGGAATGTGGGTAAACAGAAATAATATTATTAAAACAATTACGCCCCCGGCAATTACTAAATATGGAATTTTAACGGTGTTTGCTTCTGACTGGAGGTAGGAAGCTAATCCGGTGGCCGACATGTTTTTTAACTCCGCTGGCGTATGTTCAATACCCGAAAGGATAACCTGTCCGCCGATGATCGGCGCAATGAATGATCCAACTCCGTTGAAAGACTGTGCAAAATTTAACCGCCGTGCTGATGTATCTTTATCGCCCAAACCGGCAATATATGGGTTGGCGATAGCCTCTAAAAATGTGGCGCCGCTTGCTATCACAAAAAGTGCGACCAGGAAAAAAGTATAATTGCGTTCGCTTGCAGCCGGGACAAATAAAATGGCACCAATTGCATAAAGTATCAACCCAAGTATGATTCCGCGTTTATAACCATATTTGTGCATAAACAACCCGGCAGGAATTGCAATTACAAAATAGGCAAGGTAAACCGATGCGTCAATAAAGGAGGATTGTGTATCGCTTAACTGACAGGCTTTTTTTAAATGGGGGATAAGAATTGGATTAATATTATGTAAAAAAGCCCACAGGAAAAAAAGGGAAATTACCAGGATTAAAGGGAATAAATATTTGTTTTTGGGCATATATCTGCGTTTATATTGATCGTCCCTGCTATTTAAATTTTCATCTAATGCCTGGTAAATTAAAAAAGTGTTATTTGGTAAATAATGAGCTGTTCAAATATTAGGTAGGACAAAAAAAGTTTATTTTTAGGGCTCTTAGTTTTGTTTTATTATCTAATTATTCAGTAAAATTGGCATAACGCTCAAATTAAATCACCACGGAGGTACTAAAACAGCATATTAATTTATTGTTTGAACCAATCCCCAATCGCAGCCAAAAAAGCACCCGGTTAAGGGTGCTTCAATCAATCAACTAATCAACTAATCATGATCTCACTATGATTAAGTTTATCTTAAGATTTAATGATATAAGTTCTCATTATTCGTCTCATTACATCATTAAAAAAACAGTCATGCTTTTAGGGCCGTGAGCCCCTAAAACAAGCGATTGTTCAATATCTGCAGTTTTAGAAGGGCCCGCAATAAATGTCCCATAACAATAATCATCGGCATCTATTACCTCGTATGCAGCATGCATGTTAGGAACTATATCACCGGCATTGAGTACAACAGCCAAATGCTGGCAGATAAATGGCAAAACCCGGTCACTTAAGCTTTTCTCAGTAACCCACACAGCACCATTTTCGGCTACTGCCAACCGGGTATCGATTATTGCGTAACCTACATCGCTAAGGGCATGAGGTGAAATTGAAGTTCTGCGCATCAACTCAGCCACATTTTCAAGGGCAGGGATGTTAGTTACCGTTCGTGATCCGCGACCAAAATTTTGAAGGATATAATTTTGTATTTCCTCCATACTTTCAACCGGGATAACAGTACCCCCGATACCAGTTAAAACATTAATAAATGTTTCCGATGAGTAAATGCACTCTGCATCTGAAAATTCAAATTCAGGCAATAGGGCGCCTGATGGTTGATTTTCGGCAACTGCAGTTAATATTTTATTCCTGCTGCTCATATATCTTTAGGTTTATTATTTCTGTTCTTTCTATACCATTCTCCGAATGAATTTTCAGGGGCTAGGGGCAACTCGCGCTGTTTGCACCACAGGTTAAATTGATTGTTAACAGCAAAGGGAGCCCACTTCATCACCAACCTGCCAAGCTTGCCGGCGACTTTATATGATACAGGCGAGGAAAGCACCCTTGTCATTGCACCCATTGACGCTTTTTTGGCTAAGGGAGCATGCCCGCTTTTTACAATTACCTGGCGCCATTTGTATAATTGATCGTGTATATCAATTTTAACCGGGCACACATTTGTGCAGGAACCACACAACGTTGAAGCAAACGGAAGATCTGCGTGTTTCTTCATATCAAGGTTAGGGGCAAGTATGGATCCGATAGGTCCGGCTATGGCATTATTATAACTATGCCCACCGCTGCGCCTGTAAACCGGGCATGTATTCATACATGCACCACAACGTATACATTTTAGTGAATTGCGAAAATCCTCCCGTCCAAGTTGTTTGCTGCGCCCATTATCAACAATAATAATATGGGTACTGGCGCCGGGGCGCGGCGTCTTAAAATGACTGGAATAGGTTGTAACCGGCTGGCCGGTAGCGCTCCGGGCAAGTAGCCTTAAAAACACCCCCAGGTGCTTTCTTTCGGGTATAATTTTTTCAATACCCATACTTGCAATATGTATATCGGCCAGATGTGCGCCCATATCGGCATTTCCTTCATTTGTGCAAACCACAAATTCGCCTGTCTCCGCTACTGCAAAATTCACCCCTGTAAGGGCGGCCCTTCCCGTTAAAAAGGTTTCCCGCAAGTGTCGCCTCGCGGTTTCGGTTAAAAAAACCGGATCAGCATTCCCTGCAGGCGTACCCAGGTGTTGATGAAACAATTCACCGATTTCTTCCTTTTTTTTGTGGATACAGGGCAATACAATATGGCTGGGGTGTTCATTGGCCAGTTGAACGATAAACTCACCCAGGTCTGAGTCAATCACGTCAACCCCGTTAAGATTAAGATATTCGTTCAAATTACACTCTTCCGTGAGCATTGATTTACTTTTCACTATCTTTTTTATACCATTAGACCGCAATAGCTCAAGCACTATTTCATTGTGCTCTTTAGCATCAATTGCCCAGTGAACGTGAACCCCATTTGCCTGGGCATTAGCCTCAAATTGCTCCAAATAACCGGAAAGATTGGCCAGTACATTATTTTTTATTTGCGACCCAGCTTCTCTTAATTCCTCCCATTCGGGTATTTTTTTAACAGCATTGTCTCTTTTTTGCCTTACCCACCACAATGTTTCGTCGTGCCAGTCAACCCTCTGAGCATCTTTGTTAAATTCATGAGCTAAAGCCGCGTGATCCTTATCAGTAGTTTTCATTAATTTTTTCTAACA
>Ga0105239_10002089_pt1 | contig 25900 bp, 27 predicted proteins | sample KBSC44metaG_FD_92761 | JGI IMG/M metagenome (GOLD analysis project Ga0105239, IMG submission 92761) | Corn rhizosphere microbial communities from Kellogg Biological Station, Michigan, USA - KBS C4-4 metaG | ecosystem: Host-associated > Plants > Roots > Rhizosphere > Soil | place: Michigan, USA...
AAAGTCCGATCCTGAATCCATGCCAAAAGCTGCAGAGCTTGAGAAGGACCTCATCGACTTCAGTCAAGATTTCGACGCGACGCCAGCATCACGAGGTAACGGCAAGCCATCGCACGTAGATGATCTTCGCCAACTAGGAATGAACGAAAAAGGTCCAGCTCCGAACAAACCCAACAAACCGTCGAGTCTGAGGAATTTCTCGTCAACAACATCGCTGTTGGCCACATCACCTACTAATCATGATAGAATATCCGCTTCAGACACGGAGAGCCAAGATTCGGTGCAAAAGAAGAAAGCCCCACCACCACCGAAACCTCGTCGTGCATCCAGAGATGTTGGATCGAGCAATAGCCAAACTGAAAATGCAAGAACATCAGCTCCCCCTCCACCTTCACGTGCCCCATTCTCTTCTCCACTGCAAAACCAAACCACTCAGATTCAACAATCCTCACACCAACAACAAACGTCAAATCTTGCACGCCACCAGAGTTCAGCGTCCACCCGATCCTCCCACGGCCCAGCACCGCCACCACCAATGTCAAGAACGAATACATCTGCCAGCACAGCCTCCACTTCAACCTACTCGTCTCGCACGACCAATTCCGAATCCCTGGAAGGCTACGTCTCTATAGCTCGGCGCCAAATCGCCTCGGCATACAATGCGCTCCCTGCCATACGCAGCACCGGCGGTGGATCCTCCGATCAAACCGGTATATCTGCATCACCAGAAAATCGCCCCGGCCCACCAGTTCCCCCCCGCCGGGGCATGTCTTCATATCCAGCCGCCGCGGCTGCAGCAGCGGGGCGCTGGGCAACGGGCGCAACGGGCGGAGATCCAGCTGCGGGGGGCGATGCTGGCGCTCCTCCCGGTGCCCCTTATGACAAGAAACTCGAAATCTGGCGCCGCCGCTGGCAGTATGCTGAGGAAGTCATGCACGAAAAGGGTGTTGTCTTGAGGTCCTGGAGGGTGGGATCTGATGTTATGGACGAAGCCGTCAAATTAGCGTGGCGCGAGCTCGAAACACAAGGCTGAGGGTTAGTAGTTAGAGGAAATGGAAGAGAGTGGAATTACCTATCTACGGTGACCAAACTCGACGTGCGGAAATACAACTAGGTCTCTGGTTAAGAATCGACTTGATTTTGACCGGGACCAGTTTCTACTCTTGACGGATAAAATTCGCATTCTCAGGAAAATTCAGCAAGCAGATATCTAGCGCAGTATACTTTGGCTATCTATTCTCTAACACTATGCTGTTGACTCGTCTCAGTTTTCTGCTACTCGCGATAAAATGCTCCGCCGTATAGAAATGCACTCCGCCATCGACGCTTGCCCGGAGCTTACCCAGCCTTGTCGTAATTAATATTACTGCAGGCAGCCTAACTAACTTGGGTACCTCAATCTAAGGAGGTAATATGTTTGAAGACCTGTTGAATGTTCCTAGGTACTGTACTCCGTATAGTATATACGTACTAGTATCCTGCTCTATGTATTCGTTTGCCTTCTCACTATTGAATCCTGCTCATGCAGTGTCAACAAGGATACTTGTCCAGCAGTTCTTGTGAGAGCTTCTATCAAAGTGGCCACGACTCACCAATAATACTTTTGAATCATCGCATCCTGCCACCTCCCTGTGGGAGCCGTGGCCAGGTCTTAGTTTCTTCAACAACAGCATCAACCAGATGTATATGCTCGGCAGAGCTCGGCCACGGCCAAACTTCTTAAGATGTCTCCATGCAGTCTCCCCAGTCTCAAGGACGCTTGTATCTGAATCTGGAAATCTGAATGTTCATCGCACAGCAGCCCCCAACCTGGATCCCAGGACAGCCTATGATAAAATGCCTGAGCCCATACAGTCTCCCGAAAAGCGAGACCTCGGGAGGGTGTATGCGCCTTGGAGTTCCAATATTACCGAATTGCATACCATGCTGCGCGAACACATGGATGTTCCATCACTCGGTGGCATGGTCGCTCCAGGCTACCACCAAGTATCGCACAAAAGACTTGAACCAGAATCGCACCTATGCGATGATGGTGCACAGCTCAAATATTCACCTGGAGAGGAATATAAGTACAGGGTCTGGTCCGGGGGTAGCATGCAGTTCCGGAAGGCCTTCGTGCCATACACAGACAAGCCCTGCACTGCAATTGAACAATTTCTTTCATGCCGTACTTTCCGAAAAAGTGAACACGATGCGAGCTCTTGCTGGGTGCAGATTGGCCAGGATTTCAGGCTTCCAAATTGGAAGAATAGTTGGCCCCCATTCGATTTCCCAAGGGCAGGCCAGGACATTCTGGATGAGAAGAAAGGCCTCGTTTTTTACCAGGACATTCCGGAATTGCTAAAATCAAAGGACCACAACAAGGGCCCAGTGTCTCCAGTACCAGGCCAGGCACATCGATCCATAACTGTGATGCCTACTCCAGCGATGTTGTTCCGCTTCAGCGCGCTCACCCTCAACAGCCACGCCATCCACCTCGATCGTGAATATACCAGAAGCGTCTACGGTATGCCTGACTTGGTTGTGCAGGGGCCGCTGACCTCCGTGCTGATGCTGGAGCTGCTACGAACACTCTTCACCGAACTGGGTCAAGAGCGCCAGACCGATTACTTCATCAAACAATTCACATATAGGAACCTTAAGCCGCTCTGGGTCAACGAAGAGATCACGATCGGGTGCAAGGTTGTGCCGGATGACACCGGCGACATTTCTGCAGTGCCGCCATTGACTGAACAGGAGAAAAAGAGAAACTACCAGCGTGAGAAGTGGCAAGTCTGGATATCCAAGGGCACGGCTGGGAATGAGGAAGTAGCAGTGGGAGGCTCCGCGATCGTTTCGATCGCCCCGCGGGAGGAGAGCCCGCTCACTAGGGATGGCACTTCAAGGGTTCCTCTAGGGAAGCATTTTGGTGATGACAGTTATTCGGTTGTGCACAAAGTGAAAGCATCAGAAGATTGACGACGATGAATTAAGGCCATCCAGAACGGTATTTCAGCTAGAAGTTAGAATTCTCGCGCCGCCTTCGATGTCCACTGCAAGGTCCGCGCATCGTCCATCGATCATCCACCCATAGCCTCTCGCCCGAGCAGAAAGGCAATACTCAATGATTTCACCACTTGCCACTTGGCCCATATTATTATTTCACCCGTCTTTTCGCATGAATGTACATATCTACTCATGAATTGTCTAGGGGGCTCACCAAACCAGGCGTAAGCAAATAAGAATGGCCTTCACTTGGACGGTACAAATAATGTCCCATGGTTGGTTCAGATTAATGCGAAGTCAACCCGGCCTGGGCCCTGAGGAGCATCAAATCAATGTATACAATATTGTCACCCTAAATTATTTCTTTTGTTGATTCCCAGCTCCACCCCCACTGTCAAAACTGAGACTATATCCACCGCCCTCGCCTTGGACAACCTTGAAATTATTGGTCGAGAGGCCAAAAGGCTTGAGGATGCCGTTGCCTAATTCTTTTAATTTTCCCATCATCTCGCTGACTTCCTGTTCTTTGGCTTTGTCGACCTGTGGTGGCAGACTAACTAGGGCAGCACGAACGGTCTTCTGATCGGGGATGGGCAGGGTACTGAAGTAAGCTGGTGCGGAAAGCAATTTATAGTCCTCAAGTGCGCCAGATAGGTTGGCCCAAGTGCTGGATCCAGAGTGAGCAGGCATGGATGATCGAGCTCTTGCACGGCGGAGGAGAAGTTTGGTACGTATGCGGTGGATATCACCTTTTCGGGCATCAGAAATATTCAGAGCTGCAAGAGCATCGGCTTCATTTTGAGCCGAGTCAAGTTCCACGACAGTATCATCTTGTTGGTCGGAGGGTTGGGGGATCTCGTCCTCGGACTCGGTGTCTGAATTCAGTCTTCTTTTAGTAGACGGCGCTGACTTCGTGTTGCGTTTCTTCTCCTTGGGTTTTGGTCTGGTAGGCATCTCTCTCTCAAGACCATCAAGGCCCTTCTCACAGCTCTGCACAGCCTCCTTCCATTGCTCTAGCTTGAGATGGCATGCGGCGATATTACTCTGCAACACAGCCATTTCATAGTCCAGGTAACTGGGTAACTCAGCCAATGCCCGGTCATATGTGGAAATGGCCTGTGAGTAATCCTGACCTGCAAATTGAGCATTGGCTTGAGCTTTGAGGGTGTGGGATGAGGTAACCATTCTCGACTCTTCATCTTGTGAGAATCGGGCCGAATGAAAAGAGGCTATGGAGGAGGACGAGGAGCGGCGAGAGTGCAAGTGAGGTTGGGAATTCCATAACTGTGGATTGGGACTGACGTTGGTAGGGGAGACGATGGGAGACGGCGGCCGTGGAGGTTCTTTGACTCGTTCTGGGCGTATTCTAGGACCAGAAGCCTTGAATGACATCGTTGTGACCTACGGGAGTGATGGTAACATAAAATGAGTAGTAGCACAATGTCAGAGTGTTGATAGGGACTCGAAAAAGGAAGGGCCAACCTGTGCAGGTTGGAAAAAATGACGTAGGGGTCTACCGCGTCGAATGAAGCCAGGGATGCCACAACCACGATCAATATTTTAACCGTCCGATTATCGTGCACTTGCCCCGCCGATCTGCGAGGATCAACGCGAAAGAATCCCCTATAACACAGGGATATTATAAGTACCGACTACAGACTACCTCCTACCCACTCCTTTTTACATGCAGGGCAAGCCCGTATTCCCTGCAGGTACTCAGACAGAACTTGTGTACCATATTTCATTCCCTTCTCCCGTCGATTTCCATTTGGTGCTCTCTCTCGAGCTGCTCACTCCCCTCTGCCATCAGTGGCCACCGACGACCCAAGATGGCTCCTAAACAAGAGTGAATATCCCTCCCTTCTCAAGTATCACACCTTGACTAACTTCCAGTTTAGCTTCCCTCCCATTCGGGCCTGCATCTTCGACATGGACGGTCTGCTGATCGACTCTGAGGATGCATATACCATAGTAACCAATACGATTCTACGAGAGAATGGTCGCCCTGATCTACCCTGGGAAATCAAAGCCCAACTCCAAGGCCGCCCTGGTCCTGCTGCAGGCAAAATCTTCCACGAGTGGGCAAAGCTGCCTATATCACACGAAGATTTCATGAAGCGTCAGGTTGAGTTGCAGGCCGAGGCTTTCAAGAAATGCAAACCATTGCCAGGTGTGGAGAGCTTGTTGAGAAGATTACAAGGTGCTCGAACGAAACCCGATGCTGAGGACGTTCAGAGTCCTGGTCGCCAGGGAAAGAAGGTCAGACTAGCTTTGGCCACAAGTTCTCACTCCAAAAACTACGACATCAAGACTCAAGGTATGACTGAGCTGTTTAATATCTTTCCCGACCCTCATAAAATTGTCGGAGACGATGGCCGCATACCCAAGGGAAGGGGAAAGCCATTGCCAGACATCTATTTGCTAGCCTTGCAGGTCATCAACGATACCCTCTCAGCGGAAGAGGAAGGTGAGCCATCTATTCTACCTGAGGAATGCCTGGTCTTTGAGGACAGTGTGCCTGGAGTCGAAGCTGGGAGAAGAGCCGGCATGAGAGTCGTCTGGTGCCCCCATCCCGGTTTGTTGGATATCTACCAACATCGAGTGGAGGAGGTTCTAGCAGGCCGAACAGGGGAGCACAAAGAGGATGATCTAGACCATGCTGAAGGTATTCCTCTTGCTGGTAGCCCTGGTCAAATAGGTGAGCTCCAAGATGGTTATGCTGAACGACTCGACACCCTTGAAGATTTCGACTATTCCAAGTATCGTATCGACTTTTCCGATGCCCGATATACCTCTGAGAGTGGTCATCCGGCGGTTGATGGAACTACCGATAAACAACTTGAGGAGATGACCGCCAAGGCAGATGGCAAACAACATGCCTCCGAAGAGCCCACCCCGAAAGGCACTCCCAAACCAGGCCTACTGTAACTCCCCACTCGACGGAGAAGGTGGTGCCAAAGGCCAAAGCATATAAAACACGGCCGCCTTCGCATTTGAAAGAGAATATGCATATATACCGACCCATCATCCTTGTCTGAGCAAAGGAGTCTCTTCTGTGGCATCCTGCTGTGCATTCTCAGTCTCAGTCTCTTGATTGCTGACAATCTCAGTACCAATGCCACTGGAACTCGGCCCATATGGATAAGCCATTCGTCCCTGCAACTCTTTTCTTTCCCTCCTCTTGAACATGATCTCGAAATATGAGCCCATAACCAACAAGGAACCTTGCAAAGTGCCCGTAACCAGATAAACACCCCAAGCACTCCAACCCTCCATGCCAAACCTCTTGGCTAGACTGCCAGCCCACACAAAACTGCCGGGAGTCTGGATACACATCATTGGGATACTGAGGCTGCCTACCCGCTTCAGGTTCCACGTAGTCCATATTTGCGGGAAGTATTGGATCGACGCCAGGATCGTGCTGAAGATGCCCAGGAAGTTTGCCCACCATTGCGAGTGCTGTGGCCGCAGGTACACATAATATACCGACAGGATCAGGATTATGATTGCGTGCACGACTGACAGGAGCGTTACGAGGAGGGCGGTGCGGTAGGAGTGTGGGAGTGGTTTCGCGGTGTCGCTTGGTTCGACGGGATATGCGGTTGAGGCGACGGGCCCGTCAGGACTGTCGGCGTCAATTTCTGCGTCAGTATTGACGTCGTTGCCATTGACTGCAAGTTGAGGATTCGCGACCCTCAAGTTCTTCGCCGTCGTATATTGGGAGGAAGGTGGTGGGTTGCGCGGGAAGAAAATGAGGAAGAGCAGCAGTCTAGTCAATCATCAAGATATTAATTCCACGTTAGCCATCAACTGTGCCTGCCAAACTGTGCCTCCTCCTCCAGGCTAATGCGCGATGTAGCCCAGAGTGCGATAGAACTCACATGATCGTAAAGCAAGACCACTGGACGCCGACCTGCGCAATGCCCAACAATCCGGCCACGCAAGCGAATTCGTCCACCTGGCGGCAGCACCCGATATCGAGCCGACTCTTTGGCAGCACCAAGATATTGGCGAATGCGCATGTCCCGCTCGTCGTCCCCAGCAGTACGAACCATGGCGACAGCCCGTACGACGACCGCCGCGAGATGATCCGGATGTGTTGAGGTAGGTACGATACGAGGATTCCGAGTAAGATGAACCTGTTGGACGGAGAGGGATTAGCGGGAGTTTTGGATTATATTTGCCTAGGTAGAGAGACGAATTCAGTGCAGGGAGAATGCTAGTAAGTTAGGAATAAGGGCTTGGGATTGGTACGTACAGGCTCAAGCTGAAGTTCGTATAGCTAACATCCGAGAGCTCTTCACACCGAGGATCCATTATACCTTCATGTCCTGCCAGTGCTGTCATGGTGGCAGTGGTTTACTCGCAGATTGGAGATGTGTTGGAGTGGTAGGGGCGGTTGCAGCTGACAGGGATGAGGAGAAGGAATCGGGTGAGGGTCGAGATGTTGTTCAAGTTGGGGTTCGATCAAATTTGCTATCTGTCGTTGGCTCTCATCGTCATTGTCGATTCCACTGTGCGCCGTATGTGATGTACCTGCAGGTGCTCGTGGGAAGGGTAGGTGGAGAGGAAGCGGAGGTTGCCTGCAGTCTAGGAGGTGTTGACGTGGAGCGGGAACGGGTTAGTTCAGCCTTGCATGGCATGATGTCATAGGACGTGTTTTGTAAGTCCCACTGCCTTCGAAGGACGTCTGCGCTGGATGAAAGACAGCCCCCTGCCTAGGTATCACTAGTACCTATATTAGATACCTGCCTAAGTAAGTAATATGGGAGAATTCGCCAGGTCTAAAGCAAAAAGAAGTTACATCATTTTATCTATAACTTTTTAAATCCTCCAGCCACCCGAACGCCACCGCTATGGACCTGAACATCAATATGTGTGTGCTTCCGAGTACGCGCTGCAAATCAGTGGGCAATTGGTTAAGACTGAGCTCTTCGTTTTCATGACGGGGCCGCTGTTTCATGACGGGGCCGCTGCCGCTGGAGGAGCCTTCCTCGTCGGCATGTTCCTGAATTTATCCGGCATTGGCGGCGCAGGAGACGGCTGCTTTGGCGGCGTGTTACCTTGTGAAGGACGGGGGGATGTCGGGGCCTGGCCAGGAGGAGGTTTCACCAGAGCCGCAATTTCTGGAGGCAGTGCTGGAGAAGGTCTTCGCGCCGGTACTGAACCCATCGACGCTCTTCTGTTCTCTGCATTCGGGCCCGGGACGCCCAGGGAGCCTCCCATCGAAGCTGCCCTGTTCGTCGGGTTGATTGGTTTGGGGGTAATAATGCTCGGCGGATTGGCAGAAATCGACACTGATCTCACTTTCTTGTCCGCTGGGTAGGGCGCTGGACCTGTGCCTCCTTGAGGGGCGGCTGGTCGTACGGGATATGGAGCACCATTTGGAGGAGGAGCTGGAGACGGCTTTCTTGGAGGTGCACCATTCGGGCTTAGGCTCCCACCAGGACCTGCGCCAGGAGCGGGTGAAGGTCTTCTGACAGGGCCATTTCCTGGATTGAGAGATTGGGGAGGCCTCTGTGGTGTTGCCCCTGATGCTGGTGGTGGTGTCGCTCTCGGGCCTGGACCTGGGCTGGGTACCCCTCCTGTTGGCCCTGCACCTGGTGGAGGAGGCCTTCTAACAGCTGGAGATCCTGCCGATTGTGGTGGTGGAGGTCCTCGAACACCCGGACCGGCCGGCCGAGGGTTGCCTGCAGTTTGTGTGCCCATTGAGTTTGTGCTCATAGTCTGCGTGCCCACGGACCTAACATTGCGCTTCTGAATAACAGCAGGTGCGGGCGAAGCATCGGCTGGAGGAGCAAAAATCCCAACCATTTTCCAGTTGCTTGCAAGGTTGGGCACTGTTTTCTGAGGACTTGAACCACTCGTGAACGGCGGAAGCAGCTTCCATCGACTATCCTGAACGGCTTCTTCTGTACGCTGTGGCTCTGGTGTGTATGTTGCCATGGGAAGCATTTTCCACCGGCTGTCTAAGCTCGTGTCGCTTCTGTTTTCCTGGCTGGGGATCGAGGGTGGTGGCCCATTGGGCCTCTGAGTTGGGCCACTTGGAGGCGGCCGCCTCAATAGAGGTCTGGGAGCAGTAGACCCGACTGATGGACCTGCGGGCCGAGGAGCGCCTGGAGGCCTATTCTGTGGCATTCCTCTAGGTGGCAAGGTCCCATTCGGTGGAACGCCTTCTGTTTGAGGTTGTGCAGTTTGACCTATCTTTTCGGTCTTCTCAGTAGGGGGCAGATTCACAGTCCGGAGGATTGTATTGCCGGAAGGCGGCGGGCGTCGCCGAGGAGCACTAGATGCGGAAGGAATATGATTTTGAATGGAGACGTTGGAATCTGAAGAAACTTGGTCATCATGTTGAGGAATGCTGCTGGGTGGACGAGGTCTATTCTGTGGCGCATTTGTGGGACGTAGATTCGTACTCTGTAGAGCAGGAGTGAAGATTGGTGGCGGTTGGCGTCCATTTTCAGTTTCTTTATCTTGATCCGTGCTCTGGCTGTCGGCAGACGCTTGTGAGCGCCGAGATATATTCGGCGGATTCGACTTGACAGACAACATTCTCTTCTGTGCAGAGTTGGCAGAAGGACTCACGGGTCGGTATTCGCTCTGAGGCGTATCTGCAAATGGCGCTGCTTTGATCTGGGTGGTGGAAGGAGGAGCTTGTGGCCGCTCTGTGGGATGTGGGCTTGAATAGCGAGCTGCTATCGGGCCTAAATTAATCGTAGGCATAGCTCCGTTTTCAACCCCTTTTGAAGGAGGAGGGTCGCTCTGGGGATTATCGTAAATTCTTGCAGATTCATCCCCTTGAACTGCTGCTGGAGACTGAGCTATGGGCATGGGTACTATTGTTTGGCCCTCCTTGGTAGGAGGTTTATCGCGAGAATCTGGGCCGGCGTTAGTGGCAACCAAATTTGGCGGTGGACGAGCTCTCAATGCGCTTGTTGGTCGATTACTAGGTAGAGTTGATAGAGAGCCTGCTGCGTTCTCTCCTAGAGACATGTTGAGACCAAGTGGAGCGGGTTTTGACACGCCCCCATTAGGAGCACCTGCTTTTCCCACAGGTCTAGCAGGCCCAACACCGGGAGGTGGTCGACGAGGGGCAGTATTTCCTGGAAATGGGCCCGTATTCGGCCTCGCAGGTCTGGGGACATCGGCCTTTGCCTCAACACCCGCAGGGGTGCCCGACCTATAGGTAGGGGACGAGTCCTGTACACCAATAGTTCCAGCGGACGACGTTGAAGGAGAGACCGAGGGATCAACGTGAGGTGGACGAGCAGAAGCAACAAGAGGGGTCTTTTCTGCCACCACTTCTGCTGTCTTTTCTGCATTGGCACCGGATGATAATCTTCGGGCAATGAAAGCTCCATCTCGAGGCGGTGGTAATGAATTCATTGGAATAGGGGGTGGAGGATGAGGAGGAGCGGCAGGAAGCGCAACGGATTGAGTAGCTTCAGCCAGAGGATCCTTCATGGTAGTCATGTTGGGACCAGAGGTGGAGTCTGGTTGGTTGGCAGCACCCTCTGTTGCCTCATTTTTTGCCACTTGATGTTCTGAAGTGTTTCCATTCGAACCATCGGTGACGACAATATGAGTGATCCCACTGGAGATTGGTCCAAGACCATTGTCTTTACCACCCTTACCTTCGTCACTATCAGGATCAGTTTGGGGCACCTGACTCAACCGAACGCTGGCACTCTCAGCAACGCCTTCAGCTGCACCACTAGTCGCTGTATTACCTTTCCCAGCAAACCCATCAACACCATTCCGCTTATCTCCCTCAATCCCGGATCCGCCAGAGACCCTACCTGATGATGCGATGGTGGATGTCGTTGCTGTGCTTGGCTCCCTCGACGAATTCGATGCACTTTTCGGACTTGGATCGATGGCTTCACTTGATTTGGTGGCGCCACTAGGCTGAACAGCATCCACAGCAGAAGATGTCCCAGAATGACGTTGGTCGGCGGTAGTTTGCGATTGAGTAACGGCGGGTCCTGTGGGGAGGGATATCGTTAGCGGCAGAACTATATTCCGAAGCATTAGAAGCAGAAGCAGGAAAAGAACCATCCAATTACGGGGGGATTGGGGCCATACCCTCCATTGGTATCACGAGTCTGATTAGCAGACATCTGGGCTGGGTGAGAGTATTTCTGGCTAGGCAGCGAAGAACCTGAGTCCGGCTGCAAGGAAGCATTTATGGACATGCCAGACTTCTCACCACGAGGCATGGCCCCAGGTGAATAAGCCTCCCGATTGGGTTGTTCCCATTGATGAGATTCTTCCCACTGGGCCTCCACTGCCCACTCGAAGTCCCTTGGCTGCTGTTTATAGTCCTCGGGCTGTTGATCGTTCGCAAGAGGATACTCACCTCGTTGTTCTTCTATGGGTTGAAGAGTATTCCTCATGCCCTGTGGCTGACTGCCTCGGCGATAGTCATCCTTCTCGTTCTGCGGGTCGATTTCGCTCGTATTGCTCTCTCGTCGATAGTCAGCATCACTTTCGCGTCGGAAAGTTCCATTGCTTGGTCGTCGGTAATCTGCCTCGCTGTCTCGTCGAGAGTCCGTCATATTGCTGTCTCGTCGATAATATTCGTCGTCGTAGGGGGGTCGATCGTTGGGCTGCCAGCCATCATACTGCCCCTGTTGGTAGCTATATGGGTCATAGTCGCCCGAGACACTATAGGTTCGGCTTTCTTGCGACATGATGTGTAGGCTCACGGCGTTAATGTGTAAGCACTAAAGTGATTTCCTATTTTGTACCTGTTTAGTTTGGGCGGTACCGATTTGGTGACAGGGAAAGTTATGAAACACAGAAACTGCTTGCTAATATGACGATGATGGATATGCGAATGATGAACACGAGTTCTATAGATGGGTGTTACACGCCTTTTAATGTATCAACACAAATCACCGAACGTTCAAAAGCATGTTCAGTAAAGACTTAGGCGCCCTAGAGTACTCCGTATTGCCTGAATGCGGTCCATTGGAAAGAAAATGGCCTCCAAGAATAGTAGGATCCCACAACCTAGTTAGCACACTGCAAATTTTGAGAGTTGTGCTCATAACCTTGAGGCTAGGGAATCAAATGCGTGCAATATGGCACGCAGTGGGCTATGCTCATTTATAGCACGTTGGCGGGTAAGCGGCGGGCCTCAGCGCCATCACGCTCCAAAAAATTGCAGAGCCGCTTACTCCGTCGAGGTTAAGACTGGTAGGGCCAAATTCCAATGCCATAAAAGGGTGCGCCAAGAGCCACAAAGCATAGAGTCTGACAGTTTGCAGTTAGGGACGGTTGGTAGGTAGTTAACCACCTACCATTTACTGCTTAGATTAATGCAGACTGGATGCCTCAAGAGGGCCTTAAGATATACGTAAGGCCCCTCGCCCTCGGTCGATATGCATAGGCAAGAAGAGGTTCTGGGGCGGGGGGATGGCAGAACACTCGCGACTACTGAGGCATAGAGCTGGGGTATTCATCAATGCGCGAGTCGTGCTAGAGTGCGATCCAGCCCTGAGGCATAATACTCGGAGGGGTGAGATGCATAAAATGGAAGCTGAGATATGTAACTTGGAGGTTGAGAAATGCTAGTTGGATAAGGAGCATGGAGGACGCGCTTATGGTCTAAGTAGTGTTGGATAATATTATCCTTCCTCCGTACTCGGTTTTGAGATTGTCCTCGTTCTCTGGAGCTGCCTACTTAGACACCCCTGGCATGTGCAAAGGGATAACTATTTAACCAGTTAGGCGGGTGTAGGCACAGGGGGGGCCCTCGGGCTCCCCCGGCCCTCCCGCGGCCCCGTGGATGGCGGGTAGATCTTTGATCTTCGTGTGCAGCCCCACAATAAGAAGGAAATCAATATTAATATTAGAAACTTTGAAGGGTCCGAAACGGGCTGTGCCTGAAAAGCACCCTTCCCCATGGATCTCGGAGTACGGAGTACATACTGACAAACCACTCTGTGAGATATTGAGCCCCAATCTACCATCATAGACCTAAGTGACAATCACAATATTCAATGGAACGACTAGCACCCCAGGCTAGACTTTAACTAACACATTACCTCCACACGGGGCGCTGTTGATGCGCTAAGTAGAATCACATCTCTCAGCTGCTCGGCAAACCGCACCCCAACTGGTCGAAAGAACTGCTCGGCAGTGATAGATGGCCTATCCTAAGATACATGTTATGTTGTACGGAGTACATCAGCCAATATGGATTTCTCCTCCCATTCAAGATACTGAGCATGGAGTGCCTCGTAGTCGGATGCATCTTCCACGTTTGAGGTTCAGCTGAACCACAGTCAAAGCAAAAGTCGATGCTGATCCTTTGCCCATTGGTAAAGTAACTACCTTATTCAGCAGGATCGGTAGAGAAGGCCAAACCGAGCGGACCGACTGATGCTGAGAAGGGAGCCGCATTGCTTGAAAAGCAAAAGCTGGACTTGGAATTTACGGTAATTTCTACAGAAAGATATCTTATCCGTTAAGGTTGAGAAGTTTAGGACCGGATGAAAAGTAAAATCAAGGCTGCAGAACGTCCAGCCGGATTTGGTCCAAGATATGTCGAAACCGGGCCATGGGATGTTGCTGCAGAGAAGCCTAAGTCTCGTACTTCCTCTCACTATCCTCTGCATACACAGACTAGGGCACAGCAATGCTGTAAACCTGACGACAGAAGAATGGTCAAGATTACTCGCTATCAACAAAGCCTTCCACGGATTTACAATCCGCGAGGAACAAAAAGACATTGTGAAAGCTCGACGGCCAGGTGAGAAATATACTCTTGAATGTGGTCCTGACTTGCGGCTCATGTGGTTCTGCAGCTTTTGTCCTCGACGGACCAGATTTATCCAAGGTAAAACCGGAGTTTGAGGACTTCGACTTATCTTCCATCCAAATCAAGGAGACCAAGACCGACCTTGCGCAAACCGATATTGACGCACAGACTGAATATTGAAGGGTATGGATGGACCGATACACTCTCAAAGTATCTGATGAGTGTGCCGCAGAATTGGTTGCTTTGGAAAAGCTGGAGGGTGGAGACGGTATTGAACCAGCATCAGATGAAGTCGCCGAAGCACAACTCCGGAAGTTCAGTGAACGCTACGGTAATTGAACGCTCTGGGACAGCAATCTCTACTGACTCCTTCTAGGCCACGTGTTCGCAACCGTCTTCCAGCTAGGCGGACAGCTTCAAAACTCACAATTTGCTAGCCCCATCTTTTTCTCAAAGGAGACTGACCAGAGAGACGCCCTTAAGGCATCGGTAGCTGCAAGCTTCTCATCCACATATGCCTCGGGATCCTCTTCATACAGCCATGAGAAGCAGTCACATGAAAATGAGAAGGAAACAAAGACTTCTGACCTTTCGACAATAGCCTGGACCGCTCGCGGGGGCAATTCTCTTCTTTCCGCTAAGTATGTTCCTTGGTCTTGCGATGCTCGATTGGATGCTTACGTCTCAGTCCTCCTCGATGGGCAGGTAGTGTTGGTGACTGGCCGAACTGGCGGATCATTGAGGTCAGAATTTTTCTTCCTTCGGCCAAAGGTTCTACTAATCGGATCCAAGCAAGAAGAGGTCGTGACTCTATATGATCTGCTTGGCAAAGTCGAACGATGGTCCAAGATCCCGGAGTTGTTCAAACGAATTGCAAGAAAGGAGCTAGAACAAAAGAAGGAAGAAGGGGGTTGGTCAGGCAAGATCAAATTGTTCATCGATGGGAAAAGACTTGGTTGCAGCAGGGACGATACCAATACATTGGTCATCAGCAACCAGCCACCCGAAGAGGGTCCTCAAGAGCCTGTTTTCACTGTTCTGAGTGATAATATACTTGAGCAAGCCGAGAGGCCGACTTTGGATGCTGTTCGTCGACCCCACATATCAAGCCTACAAACCAATGCTAACATCTCCCAGTTCCCTACAGACTTTCCACTCATCCTTGTGTGCGGAGAAGAGTATTCGAGACAGGAAGCACGTGTTGGGCAAATGCCCGGCCTGTTCGTTAACGCCCACGGCTGGCTCAAACCAGAGTCATCAAGTGGCGGGTACATCTGCCGGTGGTCCCTCCGCCGTATTGAACAAGCAGCCAACCCTTGGAATCCTCGTCAATTCCCAACTGACTACATCAAGGATGGCGACCAAGTCATGCTATTTGCCACTCGATCGGTTGCGGTCCATACGCCGATGTCAACATGCCTCCCAAAAGGGCTCCAGCAGTCAAGTATCACGCTGGCGCACCGCAGGTGTTCATCTTCGGATGGGGATCTGGACAGAATGGCGAATGGGACACGGCCCACAGATATGATGAGGGCAAGCTGAGTAAAGACGAACTGAAACGCTTTTATGAAGAAGATGATGTCGTGGCCAAGTTTCTGGGCTTACCGACTGCCGAATTGACTCTAGGAAAGAACGGTCGTTACCTGGCAGACGCAGAAAAGACATATTGGTGGGGTGGATGGAGACCCGCTGTCTTCACAGTGAAATTTATGTAGAGTAAGAGACTCCCAGGATGGGGTGAACCCTTGCGGCACCCGGCGAGGCATCTGACCTTGGGTCTCAGTGTCTCTGATTGGTTCCGAATCATGGTGGTTCAACGAATTCAAGCGAGTCGACTTGGTAAGGTGCGTCTCAAGGCCGATTTGCAACAAGCACACTCCGTACAGAGTAACGCCGTGCTTTAATATCAAATGAGAGGTTTAAGGGTCTAGGCTCCTTTCTAGGGATAGTTAACTCCGCTTGTCATTCTCAGCCAGCCTCAAGTCTTGGACGAAACCTAGACATGCATGATGAGGCTGCGCTTGCCTCGATGGCTGTAGGAACAATGGTTGAATTTTGCCCGTGTTTGAAGGCACGTTTCCCGTTCGTTCACAAGTATTTGCTGAATGCCTCCTTACCTATTGTCCCATTCGAAGTACTGAGTACTCGGTACCTAGGCAACTAAGTACCTAAGGAGAATTGAAGCCGACTTTGGACGCAGGAGGTCGATGGAGGGGGTTCTGTAGAGAAACGAATTTATCATCCACTCTGCTATTACACAAGTCCTCGATATCTCAATAGCTGGGTCTCGGGGAACTCGTGCTTCCCACCCAATTCATCTAGCTACACTGCTTCGCTTCATCTTATTCGAATAGAAAAGGAAACAGCCTGCTGACCACCTGTCCTAGGACTCGACCCCTTCTTTTTGGAAATAACCCAGCTTTTTGCATAAATCCTCTGTGTCACACGACCAGGGACTTCCCTCAGATGGGAAATACCATGCTGAATGGCTCGTGTACAACCCTTAGGATAGGGCAACCCGGTCAACTCCCAGTGAGAATAAGGACGCTGGCGATGATATCAACCCGACTGGCGTTACATTCTTGATGTGTCAGCTGCGGTCAGGATCGGAGACTGGTACGTTGAGGCTCCCAAGTCGAGGACATGGAACCTGCTTAGGTTCAACATATGATAATACTTGCTATGGGGACCACCGAGAGATTTATCCGAGCCATGCGATCCTTTGCTTGGCCGGAGGCTAGACTCCACTTGCGCTATGAAAAGGAGCCTGCAGATCTGGGTCTACGAGCCCTCAAGTAGGAGATAGAAAAGGGGCGGGGGGTTGTCTAGGGTGCTTGGGATGACCTCATGGCGGAGTTCCCTTCGCTATCGGTGTCAGTCGATGGTAATGTAGCTAGATTATCCTCCAGTAATGGCAATTAGAAAGGCTGCGCTACCTTAAGGGGGGTGGAGGTGTATATTATTTTGATTGATATTGATTGATTAATTATGAGGGTTACGGGATATTAGGATCCCCCACAGGGGTTTCTCCTGGGTGCGACGATGGATTTAGGTTGAAACAAAAAGGCTTCGTCCATAATAGGAATTCTCATTGAATGCTCTGATCTGATCTGTAGTGTTGTTACAAGAAGTGCAGAGGAAATGGAGATCAATCCCCTCCGGTTCTAACTTAGGTACCCTCGATCTCAGTCCTGCATTTGATTGGTAGGCCTGATAACGAACGACTTGAGCCCCGAAATTGAATCCTGGTCTCATACATGTGATGACAGTCTCATCATCATATATCGAAACCTCCCTGGCTCTAGCATCCAACCTCTGGCACATTAACAAGAAGAAATCGAAAAAAGGGAAATGAATATAAACCGCCCTTCTGATCTGTCCAAGTTCCATCTCAAGTCTCTCTTCCGATAGCAATGTCAACACTTTGTCAGCCGCTCTCTATCGGTCTGATCCCTGGGCTCTTGTCCGTTGCCATATCACTATTGAAATATAGAGATCCAAGTTGATACTCTTGACCAATTTCTAAAACCATGGATTCTTCCAATGTTCGAAGGGGTGGTAATGCATCGTAGAATTGAAGATAGAAAAGAAAATCGTTTGGTGAAACGGGGTATCTCAGTCATTGGTCTCGTAATACGTTGGAGTCGTGCCTGCTAGAGTCATGGGACGACCTGTGCAGTGCAAACTAGATCTCGACCAAGAAAAGGAAGAAAAGAAGAAGAAAGATGTTAGAGTCGATTTGGGTTTGAAGATATGTCCACAGACTGTGAGGTGAACACCCATCCTGTGTTCAAGTAGTTAGCACCTGAAAACATGTGACACAAAGCTGAGCGCGCGACATACCGAATGATTTTCAACTCCAGCCAGATTTATGCCGTGAACAATGGAAAACAATATCATTCATGTACATTGAAAAAATCATTCAGGCAAAGGATGTCTGGTCATTCCTCAATCCTAGAGAGAATCCTCATCGTCGTCGTTGACGTTGCTGGCACCGTCAGATTTGACTTCTCCTTCAGTGAGCGCAGGATCCACTTGCTCTTGCTCTTCTGCATCTTGTTCAATCGGAGCGATCTCTTGTGGGATCATGTATCCACCAGGTCGAACTGGACTGGGCGAAACCTGCACAGGGAATTGAGAAGCGTGGGAATTGTAGCGACCCCAATCGCCTCCTGTGTCGTTGCGGATAGGGGTGCTGGGAGGGTTCCAGGTAGAGGGAGCGAAAGCAGTTGATTCGGAAGGTGTCACAGACATGTTGGAGCTCATGTCATTGCTACCGTAGAAGGAAGAACCAGTGCTTACGTGGCGAGCAGGAGTAAGCGGGTTCCAGGGCTCGGGGGCATCTTGCATGGGTTGATAGACAGTGTGTTGAGAAGCCACAGACATTGCAGACTCAGGTCGCATGATTTGCTGAGCCAGATTCTGTGAAGCGTACATCATACCACCGCGCAGAGCTGGAGAAAACGGGGAGGACAAGAGGAGCGGAGGCTGTTCTCGAGGCTGTTGAAATTGAATGCCTCGAAGATGATGACCATTTGAGAAATTTTGGGGTGTCAGGAATGGATAATCGCTGTTGGTGGAGAAATCAATCATGCGATCTGTGCCCGTAGCTGATCCGTAACTTGCGAGAGGAGACTGTTCGTAGTGGGATGAAGTGTTGCGCGTATTAATTCGTCCAGGAGTGTGCATATTAGGACGCATCTGTGGAGCACTCATGCTACCGGCTGGCGCAGTAGACGGAAACGGTGGGGGAGGGGCTCGAGTTGAGGCTCGAAGGCGAGTGGACCGAGTCTTTCGTGGGGTTGACTTCTTCTCTGGTGTCGCTCCATAGTCTGAATCTTCGAGATCGTCCAACTCTTCACCAGATTCAGGGTCAGCAGAGATGCTGCGAAGGAGCTTCGGACGCTTCGCCTCCTTGTCTTTGGCCTGTTCCTCTTTGCCTCTCTTCATGATCTCTGCCTTCTTGCCATTGAGGACGCGGTTGGACTCGACGCGAGCTCGATTATGGGCTGGGTCATCGACAAACTTGAGTACGAATGAGACATCAAAGAGATGCTTACAAATGGTCTTGGATATGGCCATAGTCTCCTTAATGATGTTGAATCTCTCTGCAAAGGTCATTTTGCCCGCCTTGAATTTGAACTTGTTAGGCTCGTGGGCCTCGACCAAGTTCGTGTTTTTCAAAGATCGAGTGACGCATTCCTGAAAGATCTCCCAACACTTGACTTCCACAAGTTGGTTATTGTGGCGTTGCTCAACAAACCACTTCTTCATGTCATCGCGATCCTCACATTCTGGGGGGATACACTTGAAGGCCTTGTAAAGAGCCATGACGTGTGCTCGTTGTTGGAGTCGGGTACGAGGAATCGTAGGGTCATCTTGAGTGTCTGTAGCAAGCAAGATTTTACGGTATTCTTGTGCCGCTTCGAAGGTGGGGAATGCGGTGCCAGCATCGGCTCCACGACGCATACACTGAGCGCTGGTTGGGATGTCCTCCAATGCCAGATTGAGAAAGTTTGTGCGGCCACGTTGGTCATCGGGGATTGTGGATACGTTGTTGTAGACCTGGATGGCGTCAAGACGGGCCGTGTGCTTGGACATGTGCACGGGACAGTTGTTGTGATCATGACTTTGCTGGAACATGGTCAACGAAGGGTTGGAGGGAGGGTCCGAAGCCCCGTCGGAGTCTTGGGTAGCCATGATTTATAGCTAGGCGCCTGCTATCTTGTGGGATTATGGAGAAAATAGTAGAGGGTTGAGGATTGTGATGAAAGAAGGGAATCAAGGTAATGACTTCAGAAAGTGTGAAGCCGAGTCAAAGCCCTAAAGCAAAGAATGATTCAAACAGCCAAGACTCCTTGGGGGGGGTCGTTGATATCATGCTGGAGGGCACCAGTGAGAGGCAGTTCACCGCCCATGACGCGGAGGCACTGCCACATCACACTGCTTCACAATTCCACCCTTCTCGCAAAGACCTCCAGGGGGGGGAAGGTGTGACGACGACACAAGAGACATTGATTGGGGTTTCGTCCACTCCACAGCCTTCATGCCGTTCTTCATGGTTGTATATATTTCACCAGGGTCTCTTGCTTAATCCTATTCTCATGTGAGGGAGAGTGTTGCGAAACAAAAGGGTCTTACACATGTGTCTTCACCCTCTTCAAAATCAATCAGGTGCGTTATAGCTAAAACACAGACCCACAGAATCTAAATGCAGGCTGAGAAGGCTTAGCCTGATTGTGCTCCTTCAAGGGCCCGTGTCCCTTGTATCTGCGCCACTGCACGTGGCAGAGTTGGCCACATGTTGTACACGAAGAAATTACTCACGGTGTATCTCAATCCTTGTTGTGATGTCAGACCGTTGTCGAGAAATCACGCTGATTGGTGGTTCGTAACTCCATCTGGGGAGGTGGTCAATGGCATGGAGTCCTTTCCACGTGGTTTACCGCTGCTTCAAGGCTTCCCAGGTGCAGGGTTCAAGGCGTCTATGGTATGCTTCCCTAGTGAGGGGGATGAAGGTGGAGAGGGCCTCTGCGCTAGAGCTTGAAAGTTGAAAGAGCGTTAGCGGTGTAAAAACAGCAGAGGGAAAAGAAAATGCTAAGTCCCTGACTCACAGGGTGACCTCAATGACTGTCCCAACAATGGACCAAACTTGAGCAAGTCTTTAAAAGAACAAAGACTGCCGTTGCAAAGGCCGCGGTATCTGATCGTTAGTGTGATAAAGTCCTGACACTTGACTGCATGGCGCATTGGTTGATGCATTGAATAGGAGAGAGCTTCCCCAAGGCCTTGAGGAGGAAAGAAAAGAAGAAAGAAAGAAAACTAGAACGTGTGAAGAGCCGTCAAGAAGCTTGTGAGAATCAGCTTGGCGTGTGAAGCCTCGACGACTAAGCGCGAAGTCACATAATCATCGACTAATCACAGAAGAAGGCAAGTTGAATGCCCATGGCCGGGAGGCAGCGCGAGATAACTCGTATAAACCGAGGCGGATGACAGCGGAGCCTGTTACCGAGCCACCAAGTGATATGGTGAAGAACAACACTCAATTTCATGCCACGCAAAGGGCTTGTTCATGGTATACATTCAATATTCCTGGACGGGATAAGCATGTTGGGTATCAATCTTGGAAGACAACAAACTAACGGCAAACGCGCATGTGATGAAATATCCTAGAGCAGAGCCTAAGAGTGAGAGGCCGAGAGCTGGCCAGATGATATTTCCGTACCAAAGGCACAGCAAACAAGGAATTACAAAAGAGCTCGAAATGTTTGAGCAATGCATTGAGTTGGGACAGAGAATCAACTTAGAGAAGCAGTATCCTCGTCAAAATGCGAACAGGAGGGATGCTCAGCAGAGAGCGGGAAAAGGCTATCGTGTTGAGAAGCAATGGGATTACTTGGAAAGTATAAGCTTCGAGATGATTCCTCGTTGCTTAAATGTTTTGTTATGGTGGGCGAGCAATTCCCGAAGAATGTCCCTTCGAGACAGTCGCCCTGACGTTGGATTACAACCAATGATATCGAGTCTAGCGACGGACCTATATTGTCTCGGCCTACCTTCCTTTGTGTGACCGAACAACGACTTTTGCACCGACCATACATCAATACTATCGCTCCTTGATGCACACCTACTTTAGGTGCCTAGGCAATAGTAAGAGTCAAGTTCTGGCTATCGGAACACGCTAGTTTGATGCACTGGCTCATCTTGAACGCCAGTTTGGAAGATTTTCTATCATCGAACGTCAAGGTGACGATCAGAATGCCCAAAGTTTTAGCGACGGTGCCACAGAGATGGCTCTGTCATCACTGAAGAAATGCCGTTGTCCAGCCGTCGTCGCAAGGACCCCTCCGCCCTTATGTACTCTGGCGGCCGATACAACGTCTGTGTTCTGGATTAGTCAAGCCGATATAACAAGGGGTCAAATGTCCTACCTTCATGGGCATTAAATTCAAAAGTCGGCAAAACCGCCCCCTCTTGCTGCTGAGCGTTCTTCCATATCCTGACGCATCCATCTGAGCTGCCACCCCAGACTTCATTGTCGTCGGAAACATCGGTGGTCACAATGTCCACTGACATCCGTTGATTTGTATTCGCGCGCCTTCCTTCAAGCCAGGCGAGAAGCTGCCCTGTCTTTCGGATGTCGTAGATTATTACACCATCACTCTTCCTCTCTGCAATATACAAATATCTTCCACAGGTACTCCATGAGATCTGAGTAATCCCAGCCCCGCCAATTTGATCATCGGCAGTGGTTCCCTGCACGCAGAAGACCCCTATGCACTCCCCTTCCCCCATTGAATCATACAGTCCGACGTGTCGACTGTAGGTACCAGCAGCCAGCACCTTACTAGACCCATCAATGGCCAAGGCTGAGACAAGCCCCCTCATATTGATTGCAGGGTTATAGTGACGATCGCTTTTTCTCCGAGGTCCTGTTTGAATACACGTCGTGGGTTGTTGACCTGGTCTTGAAAGATTAAAAACGGAGAGCAGTGAGTCAGATCCAGCTATGAAACGATCCCCTTCGTGGCTAAATGTGAGTGAATTCGGACAGATATATGCCTCAGTCATCGGGTCGATAAGCGAATATGAGGCAGTGAGCTGCCCAGTCAAGGCTGAGTTTAACCGGATTGGGAGGTCTTTTCGCGATGAGAGAACTAAAGCAGTGGTGGGATTTGTGAGATCAAAGAATGGATATCCTACGACAGCATTGACAGCATCAATGGAAGCAATCGTGCAGTATGAGCTCATTTCCCGTGGTTCTGTGGTCTCTTCCAAGATATCAGGAGGACTGGAAGACTGGTTAGTATGGCCGTGTCCGCGAAGTGGAGGCTCATATTCCGTACACAATGAATGTTTCTATAGAATTTCTGGCTGTGGTGGCGATCAAGCAGGTTCCATCTGCACTCCTAAGAAATATCAAAATTTGGGAGGCCGAAGACGAGCATTTAGAAGTGACACTCACCACTGAACATTGCTAAAATAACTAGCAGATTCCAGATGAAGACTACTATCTACCTGATAAGTAGGAGCCGCACTAGCAACACATTTTGGGTCCATCATGTTGAACGCGCTGGAAGAGCCAACGTGTTGCCGGCAACGTTTGAATTTCTGTGCCCCGACTAATCAATGTAGAGCATCGAATCATTTTGCTCAACAGTCTGAGGGATGAGGCAATAATTCAAAGCCTTTCTGCTTAGTATATTCCAAGTACTAGTTTGAGATGTACAGATTCGCAACGGCTTGAAAATAAAATGTCCATGTCGTTGGTCGAGGTCCTCCAGGGTGAGAGAGCGCTGGCCAGTTAGTGCGCCGCAGTAGTGGTAGTCATATTACGGTGGGACATTATGTCACGTCATGTCTCCAATATTTACTTACTCCGACCAAAGGAAATCGCGGCAACTCAACTTTACATTGCAATTCCAATTCCACTGCATTCGCCATTCAATTCCCTCCTCCTCCTAGCTGAAGGCTAACTATGGCTTTCAGTTTTGGAACATCTGCGGCCAAGCCTAGCCTCAACTTGTTAGGCCGGAGTACGAACCCAACCCCAGCAAACCCAACCTCTGCACTCTTGTAAGTTGACCAAAGCCCGGCTGAGAGTTTAGAGGTCAAGTACTAAGTTAATGCTGTAGCAATCAATCGGCTGCCCCGACAGCTGGCAATCCTATCACAAGCACCACGCAAGGAGTGTCCTCCCAAGCCCAAATTGACATTACACACCTCCGCGCCACCACGAAATTCGATCAATTGACACCTGCCCTACAGAAGGAGATTGAAGATGTTGACAGCATGATACTGAATCAAATCAAATTGGCCTCGGAAGTCTCCGATCTCCTACCAACGGTGATTGCCGCAGGGAAAACAATCCCCAATGGTGTCGAATTTGTGACACAGAAGCTTGACGAGGTAGAAGCAGGACTAGGTAACGATGCTGAAGCGATCGTTTCCGCACGCGATGGAAACATGAAGAAAGGCGAGCTGGAGGCTAAATGTGTCTTCCGCGCAATTGATCGATTGAAAATGCCTAGACAATACCAAATCAACTATACTCAAAATGAAAGCCTAAGCAGCGGTGGGGCCTATGGTGGATCCGGCCTGAACGGTTGGTGGAACAATCCACAGACGTTGAAAGGCAGCGTTCGTGGTGGAAGTTCACGAGGTGACACCATCCAATTGCCGGGCGAGGATGCCGAAGAAGCCATTCAAGGACCAAAGAGCTTGATCGAGTTGTTCAACACCCGCGCCGACGAGATGCGAGGCTCAATCCAGAGTGATCGTCAGCTGCTAGGCGAAATCGAGAACTTTGTTCAAGGACTGGAAGAGAAGGTCATTGGCAAAGAACGAGAGTTGAACGAGCGCCTCAGTAACGGGGACGGAATTGGAGCCTCTTTTAGTGAAAGAGATCAGCGCATTCAACTGTTAAGAGTTGTGTTTGGGGAAGTTCAGAGAAGTCTGTACGATGCTGCGGACAAAGTTGGAGCCGCCAGGGAGGATGTCGCACAACTCGCATTGGGAAGATGAAGAAACGAACTATCATTGGCCATTATACACAGTGTTGACGACCAGCAGGCTAACAATACACTCTGGCTTTGGCTCAATCTACCACAAACCCGGCACAAATTCATTCTCCGTGCAACGACGACCTGTCTTCGCTGCAACAAAAATGTGCCCATCAATGTCAACGGCAAACAACCTCAACGTGATTGGAGGGACACGAGGAGAAGATCAGTCTAAAGGGTGTGCTTAGGCAAGGGCACTCTATAAACCTTCTAATCCATGTTCCCAATCCCGTCGACACAGATCAGGAAGTCCAACGGCATGAAGCCGTATCGCGTTGAGTCCCAGCATTGCGTCAGACATATATACCCTTATTACACGAGCGGCAGATGATGCCTGGAGATCTAGACTAGGGTCAAAGGCAATCTTTCGTCTACCCTCCAATTGGAGTTCCCACGCCTTGTGAGAGAGTGCCAAGCAGAAAGCCTCTATCAGAAAGCATCGGCTCTGGTCCGTATCACAGTAAAACGCGGAAGGTACTATATCTCCAATGGAGACAAACTCAGCCGCATATTCATCCCTGTCCTGACGGCTATTACGAGCAGGACCGGAGTTTGATCCGGGGTTTTTGCTCATTGCAATACGAAGCTTGGGTTTCTTCTGCTCGCCTTTAGAACACGCTGGTTTTTGCCTCAGACAACGAAGATATAGAAGTGATCTTTGAAATCAGGCTCAACTATAAGTGGGGGTTAATAGGGATATTACCTAAGGTACATAGAACCCTTTTGAGCTTAGATGGACAATTCGACGATCCGTCCCCTCCCCACCAGCACCATATTTACATTCAAGTATCGCAGACGCTACCCATCAAGCTTGATATATCATCTTGCCTTGCCCCTCCCCTTCTCTGTACTGGTAAATTACCACCCAATCGTTTTCAACATTTTTATTTCTGGTTCTTCTTCTCATCCATCTTCCTGATAATCTCAGCCTCCTCATCCTCGATCTGCTTATCGATCTTGGCACCACGCGAGGGCTCATTTCCATGCATAGTCGCAGGCAGCGTGGGATCAATCTCACCTGCCTTGGTCTCTTCCGACTTGTCCTTGCCAGACGTATCATCGTTTTGGGGGCCTGCTTGAGCTAGTCGGTTTGCGATGCTTCGCTGGTCCTCTTTTCACATGGGAAGCGAGACGCGGTGGTTAGTTGCTTGTAAGGGAAGTAGAAGTGGAACGGAATGGGGCGGGCCTACTGGGGTCATTGTCTTTGTGGCTGTTCGCCTTTCCCTCCTCATAGGGGGCGGACTCGTTTCCAGACTGGTCGCGTTGATCGCCAGCCTCGTAGGCGCCGCTGCTCCCTACGTTGGATTGTCCTGACATTCTGCTTGATGATAGTATACTCTGGAGTTGCTTCGGCGGCAGAACAAGCTCGATATGAATGAACTCTTTGCTGAAATTGAACACTTTCAAGGGTCGGTGTACGGAATGGAATATGGACTATACGATGAATCAAAACAGAAGTGGAAGACGGAAGTGGGAGATTGATCCTTTTTCAAAACTCAACCTCTATTGTCCCCTTCCTACTCGAATTTATCCCACCAGAGAATTAGATCTCTGTTCGTGTGCCCCCCTCGACAAGGGGGTAGGC
>Ga0105239_10002090_pt1 | contig 25893 bp, 24 predicted proteins | sample KBSC44metaG_FD_92761 | JGI IMG/M metagenome (GOLD analysis project Ga0105239, IMG submission 92761) | Corn rhizosphere microbial communities from Kellogg Biological Station, Michigan, USA - KBS C4-4 metaG | ecosystem: Host-associated > Plants > Roots > Rhizosphere > Soil | place: Michigan, USA...
AGGCCGTCCTGGTAGAGGTTGTAGGGTTCGCCGGTGGCGGGGTTCTTGTGCTCTTTACACCAATTCTGCAGGTAGTTGCGTAGGACATCCCGGAAATAAGGGGCGAGGCCGTTGTTCTCGTCGACTTTTTTATAGTTGCTGAGGTCGATGGGGCGGACTTTCAGCTTGGCATAGTCGGCTGCGGTGAGATAATTATTTTTGAGCATCTGGCCCATGACGGTGTTGCGTCTTTCGATGGCCATTTTGGGGTTTCTGCGTGGGTTGTAAATGGTATTGCCTTTGAGCATGCCGATGAGGACGGCGGCTTCGTCGACGTTGAGGCGGTCGGGCTCTTTCTGGAAGAAGGTGCGGGAGGCGTTGCGGATACCGTAGATATTGTCGCCGAAGGGGACTTCGTTGAGGTAGAGGGCGAGTATCTCCTGTTTGGTGAAGTTGCGTTCGAGCTTGATGGCGATGATCCATTCCTTCAGTTTTTCTATGCCACGGCGGGCGAAGTTCTTCGAGCCCTGATCGAGGAGGTTCTTGGCGAGCTGCTGGGTGATGGTGCTGCCGCCGCCGTCGCGGCCTAATTTGATGACGGCGCGCATGACGGAGAAGCCGTCGATGCCTGAGTGGTCGTAGAAGCGTTCATCCTCGGTAGCGACGAGGGCGTTGATGACGTTGGGGGAGATGTCTTTGAATTCGACGTTGCTTCTGTTGCCTTTGTCCTTATAATATTTCCCCATGGGGGTGCCGTCTTCGGCGAAGACTTCGGTGGCGAGGGTGATGGAGGGGTTTTCGAGCTCTTTCAGGGAGGGGAGGGAGCCGAATACGCCTAAGTTGATAAGGACGAGAAAGAGGATAAAGGCCCCCAGCGTATAGAAAAAGAACTTCCAGAAAATACGGACGAATTTATTCGCAGACGACGACATAGCGCAAGTTAATGATTTAGTTGTTTTTGCCGGGGGTAGGGGTTGCCGGCGGTTTGTTAAAATTTCCCTGGGTACGCTGCCGACAGGAACTTCCTGTAGGCTGGTAAGTCCTTGTTGTTCAACAACAGATCGAGGTTAGGACCGGATATGATCAGGAAACTGTATTTGCCGGCCGGCAGCCAGGGAACGATCTGTCTGGGCGCCAGGGCTTTGGCTTTTTGGAGATATTGGAGGGCGTCATCAGCGTTCCCGAAATTTCCGATGACGACCATTTTTATGCTGTCTGTGAGGTCGGAACTGCCTGTCGTCAGCTGCTGGCCGTAATATTCTTCGGTATTATAGCGGCTGAAGGCATTTTTGGTCTCGTTCACATAGACAGGGTCTACCTTATTCAGGACGATGAGCACCGAATGGGGCTTGTCGGCAGTAAGGGAGAAGGCCGAATTAAGTGCACGCAAATTTGCGGCCAATCGGTCTGTGGAGTCTTTTATTCTTGCCATGACGGCGTTGACCGAGTCGGTCTTGCGCCGGATGGCGGCGGCCTGGGTCGAGTCGTTGCGGGCTTTGACGGCGGCTGCCTGCAGGGAGTCCTGTAGTTGGTGTAGCTGGCTCATGCGGCTGGAATCCATGGATATCTTGTTCATTGCGGCCGAGTCTGCCTTGACCTTGTCAATTCCGGCGCCTGGTTTGCCGGCGGCCGGCTTATTTTTTACGAGCAGGTTGGAGTCATTGCGAACCAGCCTGGGTCTGTTGTCGGGTGCCGGCGTGGGTTTGGTATTGTCAACGACGATCGAGTCCTCGTCTTTGGCGCGGGTGACCTGCAGCCGGGTGAGGTAGTCCTCGATCTCCTTGCGGCGGTTGAGGACGTCGAGCAGGTTGGCGGCTTTGGCGGCCATCGGTGTCCTGGGCCATTTCGCCTGGATGGTGCTGAGGATCGATTTGGCCTGCGGGTCCTGGCGGGCGCGGATGAGGTAGACGGATTCGATATAGAGCAGCTGTGGTGTCCAGTATTTGTCGCCATAGAGGCTGTCGGCGACCCTTTTCTGGGATTCTGCCTCGTCGAATCTTCCTTCTATATAGGACAGATAGATCTTTTCGTATTGGTGGGTGGCGTTGACCTCGAGACCACCGGATGCCGCGAGGGTGGAATCGGGGTTGGCGGCGCGGGAGGTGAGGGGTCCGCCGGGATATTTTTGTTTGAGGCGCCCGAGGATGCGGGCGGCATTGGCGTCGTCGCCTAATTTCCTGTAGCAATAGTACATGTTGAACAGGGCTTCCTCTTCGCGCCTGGTCTCAGGGAATTTTACCAGCAGGCTGTCATAGGTGTTGACGGCGGAGAGATAGTCAGGTATGCCTTCCTGGAAGGTTTTAGCCATCGTAAAGAGGGCGGTCTCTATCGAGTCCATCGAGTGCTGCATCTTTTCGGGTGTCAGCGGAAGATTGCTCAGCAGCGTTTTGAAGTCGATGACGTTGGATGCGGCTCCCTGGTTGAGGCTGTTGGCGGCCATCGGGTTCTGCTGGCCGGGTCTGCCGCCGCTGGTGCCCTTTATGGCGGAGGATATCTGCCAGTTGTCGACGTTGGGCCGGTTGCCCCATTTTGTTTTAAAGTCGGTATAGCCTTTTGCTTTTAGCGAGGGGTTGTTGAAGTACCAGTCAGCAGTGCCCGGGCTGGACCTGAACATATCGGTGTTGGCGGCATTGTTGCTGCCGGTGAAGTTGGCGTTGAACGTGCTGTCGGTCTCGTCGTGGAGGCCCTGCTGGCGGCGGAGGGTCCGGACTAATTTTTTGATATAGGCGTCGCGTTGGGGGACGGGCATGGCGGCGATGCGCTGGAGGCTGTCCTGGCGGTCGATCACCTGCAGTTGGGCGACGATGGCGGCGAGGGCCGTCTTGCGATCGGGAAGCCAGCTGATGTCTCCAAGGGAGGCAATGTCATTGGGGTTGATGGTCAGGCTGTCGTAGTAGTTCTTGGCGGCGCGGTATTTTTTCTCTTCGAAGGAGATGTTGGCCAGCTGGAGGAAGGACCGGTTGCGCTGGAGGCTATTGGCCTGCGAAGTATAGCGGGTGCTTTGCAGGAGGAAGTTTTCGGCGCCGGGCTTGTTGTTCCGTTCGAGCTCCATCTGTGCGGCCGTATAATAAATAATATCACGGTAGGACTCGTAGCGGTCCCGGTGGGCCATGTGTACGAGGGCCTGTATGTTACGGGCGATGAAGTCTTCGCCGCCTTCTTTATTCTGCCGGATGGCGTTGAGGCGGGCGTAGATCTCCAGGACCGGATTATAGGTGTGATTGATAGTCCTTTCATAGAAGGTCCTGGCGTTGGATGACTGGCCGACGCGTTCGTAGAGCTGGGCGATGAGGTATTCCCAGCGGGCGACCTCTTCGTGGTCGGCTGCGGCGGGCAGGGCCTTTTCCAGGTAGATAGCGGCGCTGTCGTAGATGGATTTACGGTAGAACCAGAGCGCTCTTACTTCATTGAGGCTGGGGTCGAGCCGGGCGGGAAATTCCGGGTCGTGGTCCAGGACCTCTATCAGGGCCGAGGCCTCGCCGTATTTCTCCTGGGCGATGTAGTTGCGCACCTTCCAGACCAGGGCGTCGTTGCGGCTGGGCGGAAGGGAGAGGGCCCTCTGGACGAGGTTCCTTTTCTCGACGGTGGAGACGATATTGGCGTTGCCGCCTTCGTCGGCGTTGGCATTGCTGCCGATGGGCTTGTCATAGCCGTCGCTTTCTTTAGGGGCGAAGGCATAGTTGAGGAACTGGAGGGTGATATAGGCCGAGTCGAAGTCTTTTTTGAAGTAGTAGGTCTGTCCGATCAGCAGGTAGAGGTTGTCGATCCAGTCGTTGCGGGTATCGTGGATCAGGATGCCGGCGGTACATTTATAGATGATGGAGTCGAGCTCTCTTTTTTGGGAGAGGGTAGCGTCGAGGGTATAGTTATAGAAGGGGAGCAGCTGGGTGTAGTCGTCGCGGAACTGGGATTTGGCCCGTTCGAGGATCATCCGGAGCTTTTCCTTGGCGTTCCACCAGTAGTTGTAGTGGGTGATGGTATTCTGGATGAAGCGGCGGCTTTTTTTTAATTTTTTGCCGTCGTTGGATTTTTCGGACGCCAGGGTCCTGTTCTCGAATTTTTTTGGTTTTACGAGGGTATAGTCAACACCTACCTGGCCGGAGGAGCTCAGGTAAATAAATGAAAATACCATTAAAAGTATTGTCCTGATGTAGGTCACCAATATCCCTTTTACGATTGCCCGCAAACTTATCTTATTAACTCAAAAATGCGCCAAATATTTTGTTATCTTTATGGCAATCAAGTCCAATTTTCCGTTTATGGCCAAATTCGATGCCAATTCTACCTTAAAACGTCTCCAAAACCGGTACAGACTGGTGGTTATGAATGATGATACGTATGAGGAGGTAGTGACTTTCAAGCTTTCCCGCCTAAGCGTTTACACTGTTCTCTGCACGATATTTGTATTGTTGACCGGGCTGACCGTGGCCCTGATCGTTTTCACGCCGTTGAAGCTGTATATTCCGGGATATGGGGATGTGAATAACACGAAGGACCTGCGTGAACTAAAAATACGTACGGATTCGTTAGAGCAGGAGGTGAGGTATAAAGATCAATATCTTCAGAGTATCCGGAGTGTGCTGCAGGGGAATACGACCGTGAAGCTGGATACTAGCACGTTGAGCATACCGAAGCCCGAGAAGAGCACGGATTAGGGAAGTGATCGGGGCGCGAGCCGGAGAGTGGGGTGGGCCGGGAGAATCTAATATCATGAAAACTATTAAAATCCATATTTATGTTTAACGGCAAGACCAAGTCTGACAACTTTACTTTGGGCGGAGAAGCGCCCGTCAGCACGAGCGCGAGTCTGATCGGCGCAGGAACTACCATGAAAGGCGATATCACCAGCAACGGTGACCTGCGTATCGACGGCACCCTGGTTGGTAATATTCACTGTTCCGCGAAGGTTGTCATTGGCGCCAATGGCGTGGTTCAGGGAGATATCAATGGGCAGCAGGCCGATATCATGGGTAAGGTAACGGGGACCATCAAGGTGAAGGACCTGTTGCAGCTGAAGGGAGGGTGTATTGTGAACGGGAATATCCAGGCGACCAAGCTGCAGATCGAACCTACTGCCAGCTTCAACGGGGAGTGTCATATGACCCCAGCCGCTGCCAGCAGCGCTCCTTCGGGCAACGGCAAACCCGCTGACGTAAAGAAGGAAGTTAAACACGCAGAAATTGCCCCGGCGGGATAATGCAAATGACAATAAGGATGATGGCTCGGACGGCGGCCGAACCGGAAATGACTCCGGTGACCGGCGCCGCGAGCTGATGCGATATGCGGGGCTGTCCACCGAAGTGGCGGCCTCGATAGGGATCGCCGTACTCATAGGGGTAAAGGCGGACAAATGGCTGAAGGTTTCTTTTCCAATCCTTTCCTGGTGCTTACCTTTGCTGGTAATTGTGGTTTTAATTATCAAACTGATCCAGGAAGGATCGAGGAAAAACAATGGGAAATAAGGGAAAGACCGGCGCCGGTAGGGCATTTGCGCCAATTGGTATTATTTTTATTGCCGCCAGTCTTTTTATCTGGCTGGGGCGGGGGGTGCTGGCGGACTGGAAGGCGGACGCCCTTGTGCTCGCTGGCGGAAATATTCTACTCTTTCTGGTGACCTTGATAAGTTTTGGCCTCTATTCCAAGGCTTTACGTAACGCCAATGTGCATGCCTTTGTGAGGGTCATGTATGGCAGTCTCCTGATCAAAATGCTGGTTTGTCTGATCGCGACGTTCATTTATGCCTCGATAGCCGGCCGGGATGTAAACCGGAATGGGGTTATCGGGTGTTTTGTGCTGTATATTTTTTACACCTTTTTTGAAGTGAAGATCCTGATGGGGTTGAGCAAGCAGCGGAGGCCGGAGGCCGCGGGGGGCGCGAACCACGGAAAGCCAGACAATGCCTAAGCAACAAGCTCCTTTGGACTATCTCAAGCGCTGGATCCCCGGCGCGGCGGCGCCATTGATACTGGAATACCTCAACCATTACCAGGTACATCTGACCATCACGCGTGAGCGGAAGAGCGTGCTGGGGGACTACCGGCATGCTACCCGGGATCAGAACCACCGGATCAGCGTCAATGGGAATCTGAACTCCTGGTCTTTCCTGATCACGCTTATCCATGAGCTGGCCCATCTGGTGACCTTTATGGAATATGGCAACAGGGTACAGTCACACGGGAAGGAATGGAAGGCAATCTACCGGAAGATGCTGGAGGAGTTCATCAAGCTTTCCTTTTTTCCGTCGGATATCCTGGCGGCGTTGAAGAAGAACCTGCACGACCTGCCTGCCAGCAGCTGTGCGGACGAGGGGTTGATGCGGGTGCTTCGCGGGTATGATGAGAATGCGGGCGATCTTTTGCTGGTAGAGCAGATCCCGGAGGGGGGCTGTTTCAGTCTGGAGGACAATCGTGTGTTCCGGAAAGGAAAAAAATTGAGAAAAAGATACCAATGTATGGAACTAGCCACGGGAAAATTGTATCTTTTCAGTCCAATCTACGAAGTGAGACCAGCGTCGTAGGTCGTCTCCCCTTATCATAGCCCTCGCTGTTGCCTATCCATGGAATGTTTCGTTACCTGATAAACACGTTGAACTGTTGATCATCGCCCGTTTTTAATTCGACCTATATCTTTTTTAACATCCAGATGGAGCAGCCATGATGACCGGTATTGCCCAGTCGCGGGCGAAGGATTGCGATCGCCCGATCAGTTGTCGGCCCAAGCCCTTGCCCCTGTCCATCGGGGTGAGATACATCTTTACCAGCTCACAAGTTGCCTGCGGCAGGCCGGCAGACGGATAGATGCCGCCTCCGCCGGCGATGTGATCGTCGATCAGGTCTTATTTATCGTCGATGATGGTAATTCCACAATCTTCGTGAATGGTATGCGGCCGGGGACGGGAATTGAGGTCCGTGGCTGGTTGTGACTATCGGCGGTCGCTAGCTGAGGATGGCGATGACGGTGTAGAGAATGGCGATGGAGGCGATCATGATCCCGATGAAGGGTTTGTCTGCGTTTTTCATACTATCGATTTTAATAGGGATATTAACCGGTTTGGAACCGCTGGAAGCGGTTCGGCCGCGGGCGAGCCCTGGCGAGGCCCGCGAACGAGGAGAACCGTGTCGAAGCAGGTTCGACGAAGTTCTCAGGAATTAGATCTTTGCAGGAATAGGGTTATTTTTATTGGGACCCTATTCCTCCACATTTTAACGACAGGTGTAGGAAAAATAGTATGCGCGCGCCAGAGAGTTTTAGGCGTGTACAGGGGATCCCTCATCCAGTGCGATGGCGGCGAGGCCGGCGTGGTGGTAGCTGTCGCGGGTGCAGGAGTAGACCGCGTTGCGGTCCGTATTTCCCGAAAGTCTTCTGAATCCGGCTTTTTCCAGCAGGAGGGTCCTTGGGTCGTCGGCGCCGATGTGGTTGAGCGTCGTGAGGATGCAGCCAATGGACGGATCGCCGAACAGGGACGCGATACAGGCCCGGAAGGCCGGGAGGTTGAGGGTTTCCTGGAAGGAATGATAAAAACAGTAGATGCCGATGGTCCCTGGCGCCGACAGGTATTCGCCGCGAAGGTCCATCTGAACGGCCGGGTGGACCTCCAGCAGGAACAGGATATGGTTATACTGAGAGACCAGGTAGGCGCCGAATGCACCGCTGGTATCCATCCTGTCGTATATCTCCCAAAGGCCTTCGTCGGGATACTGTGTTTTGGTATTGCCGTAGAACTCCCTCCGGAATATTTCGCGGACGACAGAGCGGTCTGTGTCTTTGTTAACAGGCCTTACGGATAGCGTTCCGTTTGCTGGGTGTTTGGTTAAAGAAAACATAGATAGAGGCATGGTTTGGTTGGCAGAGTTGAAACCAGTGTACTAATCCAGCCTTAAATTGATCGTGAGTTCTTAACCAGTGAAATTCGTAGAGTTCTTAACCTGAGAAATTCGTGAGTTCGTAATCAGAGAAAATCGTGAGTTCGTAATCAGAGAAAGTTGTTACAAAAATGTGTAAAAAAGAGAAAGGATAGCTGATCTGGCCGCAATTTAAACCAATTCTGTTTACAACTTTGTAATAAAACGTAGGTATTTACCCTTATCAGAGGGTTTTTTGGACCTCATCGGGGGGACGAAGTGAATGAATCCCGGGCACATGATCAAGAGTCTGAACAGGCTGTGGGGTGGAGGAGTTAGAGGTCTGAATACGCCGCGGGATGAAGGAAAACGATGTCAACGTGGGAGACATTGTGCTGGTATTCCGGGGCGGCGACCAGCTGCTTCCAGAAGGGATCGCTGCCGAAGGTCTTCCAGTGGGCGTCACGGGCAGCCATATTGTCGAAGCTGGTCATATACATGAGGTTGGGCATATGGCTACCGCTGATGACAGACGCATAGAAGACCGCGTTGAAGCCCAGGCGTTGGAAGAGGGGGATCTCTCCTCCCTGGTTGAACATCCGGACCTTGTTGGTGAAGTATTTTTCGGTAGGCCCTTCGTAGCTGCGCAGCTCATAGATGCGCTGGTCGCGGGGACCCTGCAGGGCGCCGGGGACGGCATGGTGGGGCATGTCCGGGAAGGCCTCGAGGAGAATGGATTCCATGCGAAGATAGGGTGGGTTGTCCCAGGCGGCGTCGAGATAGTCTTTTCCGTCGGTCTGGTATTGGGCGTCCTTATCGAGAGTCTGGGGCAGGGCGGCCAGCTGTTCCATCGTCCTGGCAGGGATGAGGACATATATCTTCCGAATAGCGGCGGTGTCGTTGCCGATGGCTTTGAAGATTCCTATCTCAGGGAATCCGAGCCGGTGCATGGCAGGGACGAAGGCGGTCTGCAGAAATTTTTCCACTCTCTCTTCCTGGTCCGAATTTTTCAGCTGATAGATACGGATTGAATAGTATTCCTGTTTGGGCGGACGGGCAGATACGCCAGCATATATAGAGAGGAGCAGAATGGAGGTAAGGAGCTTTTTCATGATCTGGAACAATTTGAATACGATAAATGTAGGTAGTTAAACCGTTTTAACAAAAACTTGAAGGTTTTCAGGACTGAATACCAGTCAATAATACGATTTTTACAACCTCCTGATCGATCTATGAGACATCTAAGTATTTTTTTAGTGGCCTTTTTATTGCTGTCCTCGTCGAAAAGTGGCGCTCAGCAATTTCTTACCGGTAAAGTTTTTAAGAAGAACAGTACGGAGCCGCTGGTTTCCGTCAGCATTCATAATATCAGTGCCCAGCGGTATGACCTTTCGGAGGAGAACGGCAGCTATCGTATCCAGGTAGTCCCGGGGGACCATGTCTCCTTTTCTTCGGTAGGGTATATGGCGGATACGGTGACGGTGACGGCAGCCATGCTGACCGGCGATTTCCCGGTATACCTGGACGTCAGGGCCCAGACCCTGAAGACCGTGCGGGTGGGGGAGTTCTCCAACTATCAGCTGGACTCCATGGACCGCCATAAGGAATATGCGTGGGTATACGATCATGGCAATACGCCGCGTGTCGAGCATGAGCGGAAGGGGGATGGGGTCGGCGTCACGCTAAATATTTTCCGGAATGCCTCTGCGAAAGAGAAGCAGCGGGAGAAGCTGGAAAAGCGACTGGCGAAGGAGGAGGAAGAATATTATATCGACTCGCGCTATAACAAAGACCTGGTCACGAAGATCACGCGTCTGAAGGGGGACAGCCTGCAGCAGTTCATGACCAAGTACCGGCCTTCATACGACTATTGCCGGCGGGCGGCGAACGTAGACATCCTCGTCTACATCAACGACAGCTACAAACAATATATTAAGGGTGATTAGTGTATATTTGATACACTATGGACAAAGAGTTAAGAAGCCGCAACTGGTTTGGCAAGACTGACAAGATGGGTTTTATTTATCGCAGCTGGATGAAGAACCAGGGTTTTCCTGAAGATATGTTCGATGGCCGGCCGGTCATTGGCATCTGCAATACCTGGTCGGAGCTCACTCCCTGTAATGCTCACCTGAGAGATATAGCTGCGGCGGTAAAACGCGGTGTGTACGAGGCCGGAGGATTCCCCCTGGAGTTCCCCGTGATGTCGCTTGGCGAGACCTTGCTGAAGCCGACGGCCATGTTGTTCCGCAATCTGGCGAGCATGGACGCGGAGGAGTCGATCAGGGGCAATCCGCTGGACGGGGTTGTATTGCTGACGGGCTGCGACAAGACCACGCCTTCCACGCTGATGGGGGCGGCCAGCGTCGATCTGCCGACCATTGTAGTTCCGGGGGGACCGATGCTGAACGGGAAATTTCAGGGACATGATATCGGGTCGGGGACGCATGTCTGGAAGTTTGACGAAGACCGGAAGAAGGGGGTGATGAGCGATGCGGACTATCTGCTGGCGGAGAGCTGCATGTCCCGTAGTCCGGGGCATTGTATGACTATGGGGACCGCGTCCACCATGGCCTGCATGGTGGAGTCGCTGGGGCTTACGCTGCCGGGGGCTGCGGCGATACCTGCCGTGGACTCGCGCAAGAAGGTGTTGGCGCAGCTGTCCGGGAGGAGGATCGTGGAGATGGTGAAGGAGGGACTCAAGCTATCTAAAGTACTTACCCGTCAGGCAATTGAAAACGCTATCAAGGTCAATGCGGCTGTTGGTGGCAGCACGAATCTCATTATTCACCTCACGGCCATCGCCGGCCGCATGGGGGTGCCACTGGAATTGGGCGATTTTGATACGCTGGGCAGCCAGATACCCCTGCTGCTGAACCTGATGCCTTCCGGGAAATTCCTGATGGAAGATTTCTACTATGCCGGCGGTCTTCCGGTGATCCTCAGTGAGCTGCAGGAGCAGCTGCATATGGACGTGATGACGGTCAACGGGAAGTCGCACAGGGAAAATATAAAGGGACGGGAGACCTGCTATAACCGCGAGGTCATCGCGTCGGTGGAGCAACCGCTGATACCCCACGCGGGTATTGCAGTGGTCAGGGGCAATCTTTCGCTGAATGGGGCGGTCATCAAGCCTTCTGCCGCCAGCCCTGCGCTGATGCAGCACCGGGGCAGGGCCGTTGCATTTGAGAATATCGAAGACTATCATGCCCGCGTAGACGATCCGACTCTCGACATCGACGAGACCTGTGTCATGGTCCTGAAGAATGTCGGGCCGGTGGGATATCCGGGAATGCCCGAGGTGGGAAATATGGCGCTGCCAAAGAAATTATTGGAGAAGGGAGTGACGGATATGGTGCGTATCTCCGATGGAAGGATGAGCGGGACGGCCTATGGGACCGTGGTCCTGCACGTATCGCCGGAATCGGCGATAGGCGGGGCGTTGGCCCTGGTAAAGGATGGGGACTGGATCGAGCTGGATGTCGCGGGGCGCCGCTTGCACCTGGATGTGCCTGACGAGGAGCTTTCGCGGCGGAAGAAAGAGTGGGCCCGGCCTTCCGTGCCTGGTACCGACAGGGGGTATGTGCATTTGTATGTGCAGCATGTACAGCAGGCCGATAAAGGGGCTGATCTGGATTTTTTGGCGGGAGGATCGGGGTCACAGGTGAGCAGGGATTCGCATTGATAACGTACGGCTTAACATACAACTGCTTATGAATCTTTTGATCGTTCTATTCGGTATTCTGTTGCTGGTGCTGATGATCTCCTGGGGCAAGGTGAATGCATTCCTTGCCTTTCTTGTCGTATCAATTGTTACAGGGCTTTTACTGGGTATTCCTTTTGGCAGTATCACGAAGAGTGTATACAAGGGCATCGGGGACACGCTGGGAGAATTGTCGATCGTCATCGTCCTCGGCGCCATGCTGGGAAAGATAGTGGCGGAGAGCGGCGCCGCGCAACGGATCGCCACGACCCTGATGAATGCTTTCGGGACGAAATATATTCAGTGGGCATTAATGGCGACGGGCTTTATCATCGGTATACCGTTGTTCTACAATGTCGGTTTTGTCCTGATGGTGCCGCTGATCTTTTCGGTGGTCTACAAATACAAGCTGCCGGCGGTGTATATCGGGTTGCCGATGCTGGCATCCCTGTCGGTCACGCATGGTTTTCTGCCGCCGCATCCGGCCCCGGCCGCGCTGGTGGGGCAGTTCCATGCGAATATGGGAAAGACGTTATTGTATGGGATCTGTATTGCCATACCTGCTATCATCCTTGCCGGGCCTGTCTATAGCCGGACACTGAAGCATATCGTTGCTGCTCCGCTGGAGGGGCTTGTAGCTCCGGAGCGTCCGGAGTCGGAACTGCCGGGTATCGCGAACAGTCTGCTGTCTTCGCTGCTGCCCGTGATACTGCTCATGCTGACAACGACCGTGCCGTTGGTCTTCGCCCTGCCACCGAAGGCAAAGGCGGTCGTCGAGTTCTTTGGGAGCCCGTCTATCATCCTGTTGCTGGCTATCGGAACGGCCACCTACAGCCTGGGTATACGCAGCGGGATGAAGATGAAGAAGATCATGAAGGTATACGAGGATGCAGTAAAGGATATAGCCATCATTCTGCTGATCGTGGCCGGCGCGGGCGCGCTGAAGGAGGTATTCATCGACAGTGGCGTAAGCCTGGAGATAGCCGCGCTCCTGCAGCAATGGCCGATACACCCGCTGGTGCTGGGCTGGCTGATGGCGGCCATCATCCGGGTCTGTCTGGGATCGGCCACGGTGGCGGGGCTGACTGCGGCGGGTATTATTTTGCCTCTGATGACGAAGATGCACGTGGATCCGAACCTGATGGTCCTGTCCGTCGGTGCGGGCAGCCTGATGTTCTCGCACGTGAATGACAGCGGGTTCTGGCTGTTCAAGGAATACTTCAATCTTTCCATACGCGACACGATCCGGTCGTGGTCGCTGATGGAGACGATCGTATCGATAGTGGGACTGGCGGGAGTTTTGTTGCTGAGCCTGGTGGTGCATTGATGGGGGAAGAAGGGGGAATAAAATAAAATTTGGGTTGTTTGGATTTGACGATTAATTTTGGCTTCGAAATGAAAAATAACAGACAACATCATCACCATCATTCTTTTCTTACCTCAGTGGTAGGCCGGTGATGTTTTGTCTTTAGAATAAAACTTATTAGGGGCTTACCGGGTGGTAAGCCCTCTTTTTTTTAAGCCGCCGAGGTGTTTGTCCGGCGTGACGGAGTCACCGGGCGGTTGGTCCGATAGGACAATATATTAATCATCCTTTCGAGCGTCTATGGCGCCGGGGGGAACAAAAACAGCATCGTGAACAAATTAAAAATCGCTATTCAGAAGTCCGGGCGGCTGTATGACGACTCGGTTAAACTGCTGAAGGATTGCGGAATCGACCTGAAGAACGGCGTCAACAAGTTAAAAACGGAGTGTGACAATTTTCCTATGGAGATCTATTTTCTGAGGGATGACGATATCCCCCAGTACGTGGAGGATGCTGTTGCGGACATCGGTATAGTAGGGGAGAACGTACTTTACGAGAAGAACAAGAAGGCCGAGATCGTCGAGCAGCTGGGTTTTGGAAAGTGCCGGCTGTCGGTGGCGGTAGGCAGGAGCGAGGCCTATGAAGGGGTGGAATACCTCAATGGAAAGAAGATCGCGACCACTTATCCTACGCTGGTACGGCAGTTCCTGGACAAGAACGGCATCCGCGCGGAGATCCATGAGATCAGCGGATCGGTCGAGATCGCTCCCGGCATCGGACTTGCCGACGCCATTGTCGACCTGGTCAGTAGCGGGAGCACTTTGTTCATGAACGGGCTGAAGGAAGTGGAAACCGTGCTGAAGTCGCAGGCGGTACTGATCCGGAATGAGCGGCTGGGGGCGGACCAGCAGGCGTTGCTGGAGAAATTCCTTTTCCGGATAAGAGCGGTGAAGAAGGCCCGCAACAACAAATATATCCTGTTGAACGCGCCCAATGACAGGCTGCAGGAGATCATTGGTCTATTACCGGGGATGAAGTCTCCGACGGTATTGCCGCTGGCGGTGAAGGGATGGAGCAGCGTACACAGCGTGCTGAATGAAAATGATTTCTGGGAGATCATCGAGCGGCTGAAGGCTGCCGGTGCGCAGGGAATACTGGTTGTACCCATTGAAAAGATGATCGTCTAAAACTCTACTATGGAAGTAATCGATATCAGGGAATCAAGGGATATGCCGGCTGGTGGCTGGTTGTCCCGGCCGGTGATCGACACCAGGTCGCTCGAGCGTATGGTGGCTGAGATCCTGGAAAAGGTGCGGCTGGAGGGGGATGAGGCGGTCCGGGAATATTCGTCCCGGTTCGATAAGGTAAGGCCTGGCGTGCTTGAGCTGGGCGCTGCCGAGATCGCGGCGGGGGCTTCTGAGGTCGGGGAAGAGCTGGGCGCGGCCATCCGGGCGGCATACGCGAATATTCTCGTTTTTCATAGCCGGCAGCAGCAGCCTGATCAGGTAGTAGCTGTACAGGCGGGGGTCAGCTGCTGGCGCAAATCGGTGGCTATTGAGAAGGTAGGCCTTTATATACCTGGGGGGACGGCGCCTTTGTTCTCGACGCTGCTGATGCTGGCGATACCCGCGACTATAGCGGGCTGTAAGGAGATCGTACTGTGTTCGCCGCCGGATCGCCAGGGGCAGCTGCACCCGGCTATTCTCTATGCGGCCGGGCTGGTGGGTGTGACGCGTATCTTCCGTGTGGGCGGGGTGCAGGCGATCGCAGCGATGGCCTATGGGACGGAATCCATTCCAAAGGTGTATAAGATATTCGGACCGGGTAACCAGTATGTCACCTGTGCAAAACAGCTTGTGCAGCGTGATGGAGTGGCTATCGACATGCCGGCGGGCCCCAGCGAAGTGGCGGTATATGCCGACGACAGCTGTGATCCGGATTTTGTAGCGGCCGATCTGCTGTCGCAGGCCGAGCATGGGGCCGACAGCCAGGTGGTGCTGGTGAGTCCTTCGCCTATCGTCGTGACTGCGGTGCTGGCGGAATTGGACCGGCAGCTGGTATTGCTGCCGAGGTCGGATATCGCTGCAAAATCGCTGGCGAACAGCCGGGCCTTTATTGTCAGGGACAGTGAACAGGCGATGCAGCTGCTGAACGACTATGCCCCTGAGCACCTGATCCTCGCCTGTGATGATCCCGGGGCGCTGGCGGGGCAGGTGGTGAACGCCGGGTCTGTTTTTATGGGGCATTATTCTCCCGAGAGTGTTGGCGACTATGCCAGCGGAACCAATCACGTCCTGCCGACCAATGGTCATGCCCGGGCGTACAGCGGGGTGAGCCTGGACAGTTTTGTCAAAAAAATAACGTTCCAGCAGCTGACGCGGGAGGGGCTTTCTGCTATCGGGATGACCGTGCGGAGGATGGCGGAGGCGGAAGGACTGGAGGCGCATGCAAGAGCGGTAAGCATCAGAATGGAAAAAAATTAAACGATCATGTTCAACTTAGATAGTCTTCTTCGTGATAATATTCGTAAGCTGGTACCCTATTCTTCGGCCCGGGATGAGTTCAAAGGCGAGGCGCAGGTCTTTCTCGACGCCAATGAGAACAGCCTCGGTTCTCCGCTAACGAGGTGGTATAATCGCTATCCCGACCCTCACCAGTGGAAGGTAAAGGAGGCCATCAGCAGGATAAAGGGTGTTCCGCCGCAGCATATCTTTCTTGGGAATGGCAGCGACGAGTGTATCGACCTGCTATACCGTGCGTTTTGTATCCCGGGGAAAGACAACGTCATCATCAACCCTCCGACCTACGGGATGTATGAAGTGAGCGCGAACATCAACGATGTCGAGGTACGCCGGGCGACGCTCCTGGATGATTTTCAGCTGGACCTGGTACACCTTGAGAACCTGGTGGACAGCAATACCAAGCTCATCTGGATCTGCTCGCCGAACAATCCGACGGCCAATTCCATGAACAGACAGGATATCGAGGTGGTCCTGAATAATTTCCCGGGCCTCGTTGTCATCGATGAAGCCTATATCAACTTCTCCCGTCACAAGTCTTTTATCCAGGAGCTGAGCGACTATCCCAACTTAGTGGTGCTGCAGACGATGAGCAAGGCTTGGGGACTGGCGGGACTGCGGATGGGTATGGCTTTTGCAAGTGAAGCCATCATCGATGTCTACAATAAGGTCAAGCCCCCTTATAATATCAGCCAGGTCAACCAGGAGCTGGCTCTCAAGGCTCTTGAAGAAGTGGGACAGGTCAACGATATGATCCGTCAGCTGGTGACCATGCGAGAGCAACTGGCCCGGGACCTGGTTGCGCTGCCTCTTGTGCAGACCGTTCACCCCAGCGACGCCAATTTCCTCCTCGTAAAGATGGAGAATGCCAGGGGGGTTTATGAGCGGCTGCTGGAAGACGGGATCGTTGTCCGGGACCGCAGCAAGGTAGAGCTCTGCGAAGGTTGTCTGCGTATAACCGTGGGTACGGAAAAGGAGAATAAAGAGCTGTTGAAGGCGCTTGCTAAAATTGCATAGCAATTTGCCAAGATAAGATAAAAATTAGTGAGGCTGTACGTGGATGAGCGGTCCGGCAAATAGGATTTTTTCTACTAAATTACATTCCAGTTAATTAAGTTAATTCATCATCCATGCAACAATTCATCAACAGAACGAATTTAATGTCCCGGATAACGCTTGTAACGTCTCCGGCACCGCGGATAAGGTCCAGGAGAGCCGTGTGTATCATGGCGGGGTTAGTGCTGACGGGGCTGGTCAGCTTTGCCGGTGGCGGTGGCGGCGGCGCTAAAGGGCAGGCTGCGAAAACCACGGATGCGGCCAGCCAGCTGAAACTGCCTTCGGGTTTTTCCGCTGTGGCGGTGGCAGAGCATTTTGGCCGCACGCGTCACATTGCCGTAGCGCCGAATGGCGTCATATTTGTAAAGCTGAGCCGGCTGAAGGACGGAAAAGGCATCTGGCGCCTGGTCGACACCAATGGTGACGGCAAGGCCGATGACAGCACCGGGTTCGGCAGCTATACGGGTACGGGGATAGCCATCAGCGGCGGTTATCTGTATGCGAGCTCCGATGAGAATGTCTATCGTTATAAATTAGACGATAAGTTCAATGTCGTCAATCCGAATGAGCCGGAGAAGATCATTTCGGGTCTGTTGAATCGTCATGAGCACGAGTCCAAGTCGATCGCCCTGGATGGCAAAGGCAATATATATGTGAATATTGGCGCTTATTCCAACGCCTGTCAGATGAAGGACAGGACGAAGGGTTCTCCCGGCATGAAGCCCTGTCCCATCCTGGACTCTGCGGGAGGCATCTGGATGTTCAAGGATGACAAGGCGGATCAGACCTATGGGGATGGCACGCGCTATGCCACCGGTCTGCGGAATGTGGTAGGTCTCGACTGGAATACCGCCACCAATTCGCTGTTCGTCATGCAGCACGGCCGTGACCAGCTGCACGACCTTTTCCCGGAAATATGGGATACGAAGCAGAGCGCAGAGCTGCCGGCAGAGTGTATGTACGAGCTGCACAAGGGCTCCAACTGCGGCTGGCCTTATATTTTCTACGACCAGGTGCAGCACAAGAAGATACTGGCGCCTGAATTTGGCGGCGACGGGAAGAAGACGGCCGGAGAGGACGCGCAGGACCCTGTGGCTGCTTATCCCGGTCATTTGGCTCCGAATGGACTGCTGTTCTATACCGGCAATCAATTCCCTGAAAAATATAAGAATGGGGCATTCATCGCCTTCCATGGCAGCTGGAACAGGGCTCCGGAGCCACAGAAGGGATATTTTGTGGTCTTTCAGCCTTTCCAGGACGGAAAGCCCAGTGGCCAGTGGGAGGTCTTTGCCGACAATTTCTCGGGCGGGCCGGAAAAGGCGGCTTCGGGTCGTGTCGACTATCGCCCCTGCGGACTGGCGCAAGGTCCCGACGGATCGCTCTATGTAACGGACGATACCAAGGGCGCTATCTGGAAGATATCTTACAGGAAATAATGAGGCCCCTGGAAGGGCCGCACATATTTAACCAATTTCTTTACATGCAAAAGAATTTATTTATCGCGCTTACCGGTGGTCTGTTCGTGCTGGCCACGGTGTTGATGTCGCAAACGAAGAAGCCGGCGGCAAAGCCGGGTGGATCCGGTGGTCTGCAGGCTTCCATTACCAGGGGGAAGCAAGTGTATCTTGAGCAGTGTCTGGCCTGTCACCAGGTGGATGGCCTTGGGGTGCAGGGAATGAATCCGCCCCTGGCGAAGACGAAGTTCGTGCTGGGGGATAAGAAGGCGCTGGCGAAGATCGTGCTGACGGGTATGCAGGGCGTCGAGATAGATGGGGAGGAGTATCATGGCGTGATGGCGCCGCATCCTGATCTGACGGATCAGCAGATCGCGGATGTGCTGACCTATGTCAGGAATAGTTTTGGTAATAAGGCTACCGCGGTGACGATTGGGGAAGTTAAGGCGGTTAGGGCGGCGAATCCGCAGCCGGCGCAGTAAGGATTAATGAAAATATGACGGGGTATTGCGGGTTTTCTGCGATACCCCGTATTTTTGGGGCCAAATGAAGCGCATTTTATTTATTGACAGAGACGGCACCCTGATCAAGGAGGCGCCGCCGACCTACCAGATCGATTCTTTTGAGAAGCTGGAATTTTACCCGGATATGTTTGAGCATATGAGCAGGATAGCCAGGGAGTTCGACTATGAGCTGCTGATGGTGACCAACCAGGATGGGTTGGGGACGGCGGCTTTTCCGGAGGAAAGTTTTTGGCCGGTGCAGAATTTTGTGCTGAAGACATTGGAGGGAGAGGGGATCCGGTTTAGCGGGATATTTATCGACCGGAGCTTTCCGGAGGAGGGCAAGGCGACTCGCAAGCCGGGTACGGGGATGCTGACGAAGTATCTCAATAACTCCGACTATGACCTGGCCAATTCCTTTGTGATAGGGGACAGGATCACCGACGTGCAGCTGGCGAAGAACCTGGGCTGTAAGGCGATATGGCTGAAGCTCGATGAGAATTTAGGGGGGGCGGAGATATCCGATTCCCGGGGTGCGCTGGAGTCGTCCATTGCGCTGGAGACGCCGCACTGGAGCAGGATATATGAGTTTCTCCGGCTGGGGCTGCGCAGGGTAGTACACGAGCGGAACACCAGCGAGACGCAGATAAAGATAGACCTGAATGTAGACGGTGGCGGGAAGTCGACCATTGTCACGGGGTTAGGATTTTTTGACCATATGCTGGAACAGATCGCCAAGCACGGGAAGATGGACCTGGCTATCCGGGTCAATGGCGACCTGCATATCGACGAGCACCATACAATCGAGGATACGGGTATTGCGCTGGGCGAGGCGTTTGCGAAGGCGCTGGCGGACAAGCGGGGGATGGAGCGGTATGGGTTTGCGCTGCCGATGGATGAAGCGGATGCGAAGGTGCTGATCGATTTTGGCGGTCGCAACTGGATCGTGTGGGATGCGGAGTTCAAAAGGGAACGGATCGGCGAGGTGCCCACCGAGATGTTCTTTCATTTTTTCAAGTCCTTCTCGGACGGGGCAAGGTGCAATCTGAATATCGAATGTAAAGGGGAGAACGAGCACCACAAGATAGAGGCGATCTTCAAGGCTTTTGCCAAGGCTATACGGATGGCGGTGAAGCGGGATCCGCTGAGCAATTATTTGCCGAGTACGAAGGGGGTGTTGTAAATATATTTCGGGTAGGCGTGTTGATGCTTGCCGGAAATTGCACTGGTCCGATGATTGGTAAATGTCGCTATTGAAGAGTCTTCTTTATTTTCCTGACAAAGGATTCCGAAACATCAGCGAGCTGGGCTATTTTGGGTATGGTAAAATCGGTGTTAAGAAGGAGATTGGTGACGATTTCGGCAGCTTTTCTTTTTTCACCTTCTTCGATACCTTTGGAAAGGCCTTTAGTCTCCCCTATTCGATAGAGAATGTCTTTTTCGTCCGAAAAATATTTTGCTGTGCTATCCATAATGGCCAAATTTTCCGGAGTAAAGTTACGCAATTTAGTCAAGATACGCAATTGTTGGAGGTGCTTGCTGCGGGCAAGGTCTCCTTTTGAAGTTGCAATGACTTATTTTACAATGTCTTCAAATATTTTCGCGCGGTCTCCCGGTCCAAAGTTCGCCAGAACGGCCAGCATTTTTTCTTCGGGGTTATCGGATCTAAGCAAGAGGCGATAGTCGATTGAAGATAGTGCGATCAGCTGGAATTTGAAATTCATGGAATCCGAACGGATATAGGCCGGCATTTTTGGCGCGCCGGCGCCGGTAGCCGTTGAATCATCGATGGCCTACGATCTCGAAGAAGAGATAGATAAAGATCGAGTTCATGCGGATGATGGTATGCATCGAGGTGGGAATGCAATTGGTGGGAGAATTGCTGGACGAGAGCGTGGAATGGGGTATTTTCGGCGGCTTGGGATAGGGGGGCGTAGAAGCCGGCGGCTTCGAGGGCAAGCAGTATCATAATGAGGGCGCGCGTGAAATCCAGAGAGAGCGGGCGTTGGGGAGGTGTCATAACTAAAAATAAAAAAATTTGGCGATTTGGGATTTGACCATGATATTTGCCTTGCAATGAAAAATTATTTTATTCAACAGTGGTGGTGGCATACGAGTCTCAAGCGGGGCAAGTAATGCTATTACTATAGTTTTACCATATTCAGGGCCCCGAGTTTCGGGGCCTTTTTATTTTTATTATGTAACTGAGAATGAAAAAGATAGCCATCAAGACCCAATGTAAGAAGCTGCTCTCGGACATTTATACGCCGGTGGGCATTTACCTGCGGCTGAGGGACCGTTTCCGCGACACCGTCCTGCTGGAAAGCACGGATTATCATGCTGCGGAGAACAGCTATTCCTTCATCTGCATCAATGCCATTGCTGGCATAGAGATCACGGATATGCGGAGCATCGAGTTCAAATTGCCGGGGCAGAAGCCTGAGCGGACGGCTCTGCAACAGCTGTCGGATACGCCGCGGCTGCTGTCGGAGTTCATGCAGCGGTTCGAGGTGGAGATGGCGGGGGAAAGGGCTGTGCGGGTGGCGCAGGGGTTGTTTGGGTATACGACGTTCGATGCGGTGCAATTTTTTGATACGATAAAATTTAGTGAGAAGGATGGGACCAGGGCGGCGATCCCGCTGATGAGATACCGGCTGTACCAGTATGTCCTGGCGATCAACCATTTTAAGGACGAGATTTATATCTGCGAGAACATGATCAGCGGCATCGATTCCGAGCTGTCGGTGGTAGAGTCGCTGATACGGAGCAAGGATGTGCCTGTCTATCCTTTTCAGCCGAAAGGGGAGGAGAGCTCCAATATGACGGATGAGCAGTACAGGGAGATGGTGAGGAAGGGCATCAGCAGCTGTCTGCGGGGAGATGTCTTTCAGATCGTGCTCAGCCGCCGATTCCAGCAATCGTTCGTTGGCGACGAGTTCAATGTATACCGGGCGTTGCGGAATATCAACCCTTCTCCCTATCTCTTCTTTTTCGACTATGGCGACTACAAGCTGATGGGATCTTCTCCCGAGTCGCAGCTGATACTGCAGAATGGGGAAGCGATCGTCCACCCTATAGCGGGGACGTTCAAACGCAGCGGGGACGATGCCGTCGACAAGGAGATGGCGGACAAGCTGCTGAAGGACGCCAAGGAAAATGCAGAACACGTGATGCTGGTCGACCTGGCGCGGAATGACCTGAGCCGCAACTGCGATGAGGTGAAGGTGGCGCACTACCGGCAGGTACAGTACTATTCCCACGTCATCCACCTGGTCAGCGAGGTGAGGGGAATGTTGAGACCGGGGTATAATCCCTTCGAGCTGCTGGCTACCACCTTCCCGGCGGGAACGCTGAGCGGTGCGCCAAAGTTCAAGGCGATGGAGCTGATCGATGCCTATGAGCCTACTGCGCGCAGCTATTATGGGGGCTGTATCGGTCTGATCGGATTTGACGGAAGCTGTAATCATGCGATCATGATCCGCAGCCTGCTGAGCCGGAACAATACCCTGACCTATCAGGCAGGGGCTGGTGTGGTGGCTGCCAGCCAGCCGGAAAGTGAATTACAGGAAGTAAACAATAAATTGGGTGCGTTGAAATCGGCTATTCGCTACGCGGCCCAGATCACGGAATTAAAATGAATGTGATGCGAATATTGGTATTTGACAACTACGACTCTTTTACGTATAACCTGGTGCACCTTGTTGAAAAGCTGTTGCAGCAGAGGGTGGAAGTCCATCGCAATGACCGTATCCCCCTGGAAAAGGTCAAAGAGTACGACAAGATCATTCTTTCGCCAGGGCCTGGTGTCCCTTCTGAGGCGGGATTGTTGTTGCCCCTGATCAGGGAGTACGCATCTTCCAAGTCTATTCTTGGTGTCTGTCTTGGGCACCAGGCGATCGGGGAGGCCTTTGGAGGCAGACTGGTGAACCTGAGTACGGTCTACCATGGAGTAGCGACGCCCGTCAAGGTCCTGAAGCCGGGGGCGTTGTTCGAAGGGCTGCCGGAAACGATAGAAGTGGGGCGTTATCACAGCTGGGTGGTCAGCGAAGAGGGTTGGCCGCAGGAATTGGAAGTGACGGCGCGGGACGAGAAGGGTATGGTGATGGGATTGCGCCATAAGAGCCTGGACGTGCAGGGAGTGCAGTTCCATCCCGAGAGCGTGCTGACCCCGCTGGGAGAGAAGATATTGGCTAACTGGTTAAAGAATTAATCACGATGAAAAAGATACTACAGTATTTATTCGAACATAAGACGCTGGACCGCGGGCAGGCAAAGGATGTGCTGACGCGTATCGCCCGGGGTGATTTCAACGAGAGCGAACTGGCCGCCTTTATTACCGTCTACCTGATGCGGAGCGTCACTATCGAAGAGCTGCAAGGCTTCCGGGATGCGCTGCTCGAGCTGTGTGTGCGGATAGACCTGGACGGGCACGAGACGATCGATATCGTCGGGACAGGCGGGGATGGGAAGAATACCTTCAACATCTCGACGCTGGCATGTTTTATCGTAGCCGGCGCAGGACATAAGGTCGCCAAACACGGCAACTATGGGGCGACTTCCATCAGCGGGGCTTCCAATGTGATGGAGCAGCTGGGTTACCGGCACAAGAACGATGCCGGCGCGCTCAGGAAGGAGGTGGAAGAGGCGGGCATTTGCTTCTTGCACGCACCGTTGTTCCATCCCGCGCTGAAGACGGTAGCGCCAATTCGCAAGAACCTGGGCATCCGGACCTTTTTCAATATGTTGGGACCGATGGTCAACCCTGCATTTCCTGCCACGCAGCTGGTGGGGGTGTATAACTTGGAGATGGCGAGGATATACAACTATCTGCTGCAGCGGACGGAGGGTCGGTTTACGATCATCCATTCGCTCGACGGATATGACGAGATCTCGCTGACGGGTGATACAAAGGTGATCACCAATAACGGGGAAAAGATCATGACGCCGGAACAATTAGGCAAGAGAATGGTAAATGCTACCGATATTTATGGGGGCAATACGGTTGAGGAGGCGGCGAAGCTCTTCGTGAAGATACTTGGCGGGGAAGGCAGCTGGGCGCAGAATGCGGTAGTTTTGGCTAATGCGGCCATGGCATTGCATGCCAGTGGCGGGTTTACCAGCTATGACGCGGCTTACGCCGCGTCGGTTGAGAGTTTGGAAAGTAGGAAAGCATATAATGCGTTGGAAAAATTAATCGCATTACAATGAATATATTAGAGAAGATAGTTGCATTCAAGAGGCGGGAAGTGGAGGGAAGGAAGGCGCGCGTATCGGTAGAGGAATTGGAGGCTTCGCCGGGATTTTCGAGGGAGGTGTTTTCGTTGAAGAAGTTTTTGCTGGACCCTTCCCGGACCGGGATTATCGCCGAGTTCAAGCGGCGCAGCCCTTCCAGGGGAGTGATCAATGACCGGGTGCGCGTGGAAGATGTGACGAAGGGCTATGCAGCGGCTGGGGCGAGCTGTCTTTCGGTGCTGACGGATGAGGAATTTTTTGGCGGGACCAGCGATGATCTGCGGGCTGCCCGGGTGAACAGCATACCTATCCTGCGGAAGGATTTTATGATCGACGAGTACCAGATCGTGGAGGCGAGGGCGATAGGGGCCGATGTGATATTGCTTATCGCGGCCTGTCTGTCGCCGGCGGAGGTTCAGCGGCTGGCGGGATTTGCCCGGTCGCTTGGGCTGGAGGTGTTGCTGGAGATACATAGCGAAGAGGAGCTGGGACATATCTGTGATGAGACGCCGATCGTGGGTGTCAACAACAGAGACCTGAAAGCGTTCACGGTTGATATAGAGCGCTCGATAAGACTTAGTAAGCGTATCCCTGCGGGGAAGCTGCTGGTTGCAGAGAGCGGCATTAACGATACTGCTACGATACTACATATGAAAAAGGCCGGTTTCCGGGGTTTTTTGGTTGGGGAACATTTTATGAAGGAGGAGGACCCTGGAGCTGCGTTCACAGCTTTTGTTGGAGAATTAACCAAAAACATATGAGAGTAAAAGTATGCGGAATGACCGAGCTTGATCAGGTCAAACAGCTGGACGCCCTGGGCGTGGATCTCGCCGGGTTTATCTTCTATCCGAAGTCGCCGAGGTATGTGGTGAGGCATCTGGCAGGCGAGCAGCTGCGGAAGGCTAAGCTGCGGATCGGAAAAGTGGGCGTCTTTGTCAACGCGAGCTATGACGAGGTCATGAAACAGGTAGACGCATACGGACTGGACATGGTGCAGCTGCATGGCGATGAGACGCCGCATTTTTGCGAGCAGCTGGCCAACTATATCACCGTCATCAAGGTCTTTCGTCTGGGGGAGAATGATCCTATCGACTGGCTGGTCCGTTCTTACCAGGACTATTGCGATATGTTCCTTTTCGACACCGAGGGCGTGGGGTATGGTGGTACGGGAAAGAAGTTCAACTGGGATACCCTGAAGCCGGCGCATATCGACAAGCTGTTCTTTCTCAGCGGGGGCATCGAGGCGGCGGACGTGGAAAAGCTGAAAGAGTTCGCCCGGGAGCCGGTGGCCCGCAGGCTATTCGCGATAGACGTCAACAGCAAATTTGAGACGAGTCCGGGGGTAAAGGATATGAAGAAGGTAAGGGCCCTGCTGGACAATATAAAGAATCCCAAAATATAAATAACTTTTTATCATTATGAGCACGTATCAATCTCCGGATGAGCGAGGGTATTATGGAAAATTTGGAGGGGCCTTTATTCCCGAGATGTTGCACCCGAATGTGGAGGAGCTGCGCACCCGGTACCTGGAGATCATGCATGAGGCGTCGTTTCAGAAGGAGTTCCAGTCGTTGTTGCGGGACTATGTGGGGAGGCCTTCGCCGCTGTACCTGGCGGGTCGTCTCAGTGCAAAGTACAACACGCAGATCTATTTGAAGCGGGAAGACCTGAACCATACCGGAGCGCATAAGATCAACAATACGATCGGGCAGATACTGCTGGCGCAGCGGCTTGGCAAGCGCCGGATCATTGCCGAGACGGGGGCTGGTCAGCATGGCGTGGCTACGGCTACGGTATGTGCGCTGAAGGGCATCGAGTGCATCGTCTATATGGGTGAGAAGGACATCGAACGGCAGGCGCCTAATGTAGCGCGGATGAAGATGCTGGGGGCAAAGGTAGTGCCTGCCACCAGCGGCAGCAAGACGCTGAAGGATGCAACCAATGAGGCGATCCGCGACTGGATCAATAACCCGGTGGACACGCACTATATCATCGGCAGTGTGGTAGGGCCGCATCCCTATCCGGATATGGTGGCGCGTTTTCAGAGCGTGATCAGCGAGGAGATCAGGTGGCAGCTGAAGGAGAAGACGGGCAGCGAGCTGCCGACCCATGTGATCGCCTGTGTCGGGGGCGGAAGCAACGCGGCGGGGGCCTTCTATCATTTTTTGGATGAGGGCAGCGTAGAGCTGATCGCCGTTGAGGCGGCCGGTCATGGCATACACAGCGGGATGAGCGCTGCAACGACGCAGCTGGGCAAGCCCGGGATCCTGCATGGCAGCCGCAGCTATGTGATGCAGACC
>Ga0105239_10002091_pt1 | contig 25893 bp, 19 predicted proteins | sample KBSC44metaG_FD_92761 | JGI IMG/M metagenome (GOLD analysis project Ga0105239, IMG submission 92761) | Corn rhizosphere microbial communities from Kellogg Biological Station, Michigan, USA - KBS C4-4 metaG | ecosystem: Host-associated > Plants > Roots > Rhizosphere > Soil | place: Michigan, USA...
GCGCCACGGTAAAGTTCCGTGTGGCCCTTCTGGCGGCCAAATCCCTTTGCCTCCGTGACCGTAATTCCTTGGACGCCGACGGCCTGAAGCGCCTCTTTCACTTCGTCGAGTTTGAACGGTTTGATGATCGCTTCGATTTTTTTCATATGCGCTCCCAGCCCGGCGGGGATGTGCCAGGCGCTATTGGTAGCGAATTTAGCAGACTCCATGCCAAGTCCGATGAGAGATACTCACAATAAATATCAGTGGGTTAGTTCGCGAAATCGCCGAGATGGCCGAAGGCTGCCCAAGAACTAGGCCCGCCGCACAATTTCTATGCGAAAGGACTGGGCGCATCGTCGAAAATCTCTCACAAGCCAACACATTCAATCGCGCGTTGAATTCACCGCGTTCCGGCAGTGTTCGAGAAAAATCTTTTCGGGTTGCGCATGCCTTGGCGATGGCTCTCGTGACAACGCTCGCCACCGGCGACTTCGCTTCTGCACAATGAGTGCGTTTTCCCGTGACATGCTTTTGGATATCGATTGTTGCGGAACTGGTTTGTCAGCGTACGTATCTTCCTGGTTGCCCAAAATGTTCGCGCTTCGACCATTCTGGATTCCGCGCTGCACAAAAACGATCCGCGATCAACTGTTCCCGCCGTGCGCAATCAACCGTATTTTTCCGGGAGTTTCGGCTTGCGGAGGCCTAAAACTCTGGTAACGTTCGCGCCCAAGGCAGGGATCGTTCCTGTCTCGAACCCTAGGGGAGTTTTCATGACGAAGACTGTACTCTTTGCCACGGCCGCGGTGCTCGCGTTGTCGGTCGGTGGTGTAGCTTCTGCAGCGAAGCCTGTTTCGGCTAGCCTGCATCACGCCAAGGCGCATTCGCTCAAGGGCGCCAATCGCGCTGCCGGCATTCTCTACGATCAAAGCAGCAACGACTCCGGCATCGGCATCGTTTCGCAGAACTTCGAATCGAGCTTCGACATCTACGACGCAGCCGCGGCGGACGACTTCACGGTTACGGGAAAGAAGTGGAAAGTTACGGAAGTTGATGCGTTCGGCGTGTACTTCAATGGGTCGGGCCCGGCGCGTGACGAAAACGTGACGTTCTACAAAGACAATGGCGGCACTCCCGGCAATGCAGTCGCGTCGTACACCGTGGCCGGCACCGACAACTTCGGCAGCTTCACGATTCCGATCAAGAAGACGAAGTTGAAGAAGGGCACCTACTGGGTGTCCGTCCAGGCCAATCTGGACTTCAGCGCTGGCGGCGAGTGGGGCTGGGAAAACCAGACCACGGTCGAAGGTAATCCGGCGCAGTGGCAGAATCCCGGTGGCGGCTTCGGCGTCGGCTGCACGACTTGGACGACGGAAACCACGTGTATTCCGGACGGTCAGGGCGACCACATGTTCACGCTCCGCGGCACAGGCCGCTGATCGCGGACTTTCGACTGATTGCGGCAATGGGGTTTGACCCGGCCGCATGAGGTGGAAAAAAGACGGGGCCGGAAGCAATTCCGGCCCCTGTTTTTTTGAATTCAACCAATCGCCCGTTTCACATGCCCGAAGGGCCGGGCAGTCAGACCCAGGCTTTGCAGAGTTGCTCATTCGTCCTAATCACTGTTCTTCGACGAAATGTGCAGGACGAGACCTTCGATGCATCAGCGGGCCCAGCCCCAACCATCCGCACCTGTCGGGCCGGACGGCCCCTACACTTTTGAGCGCGCAATAGCGGACCTCGAAGTACAGAGACCGTTGCGGAACCAGCGGCTGAAGCAGATCGCCGCTCACCTTGCGGACAATCGTCTCCAGGCCGCGGCGAGCGAACTCAAGGAACATCTCGCGAAACGGCCCGATGACGCGGACGCAATCAACCTCATGGCGCGTGCGCAGGTCCGGCTGGGCCGCCGGCGGCAAGCTGCATCCTTGCTGGCGCGCTGCCTCGAACTTGCTCCCGATTTCGACCTCGCCCGTTTCAACTACGCGAACCTGCTGTTCCAGCTTCACAAGTTCGACGGCGCGCTGGAAGAGATCGACACATTGCTGCTTCGGGATGGCCGCAACCCGCTCTACAGGCAGCTCAAGGCCAACATTCTCGAAACCACCGGTGCGAACGAAGAGTCGCTCGCCATTTGCGAGCAACTCGCTCTGGAAAATCCGGACCGGGCTGACTCCTGGGTGAGTTATGGCCACGCGCTCCGTGCGCTCGGCCGCCAGGAGAAAAGCGCAGACGCGTATCGCAAGGCCATCGCGTGCCAGCCGTCGTCCGGGCTCGCGTATTGGAGCCTCGCCAACATGAAGAGCGGCCGCTTCGGCGAAGCGGATATCAACGCAATGCTTGAACAGTTGCAGCGTCCGGACCTTGGCTCCGAAGATCGGATTCACCTGCAATTCGCGCTTGGCAAGGCGTATGAAGATGCCGGCGCCTACGAACGATCGTTCGAACAGTATGCGAGAGCCAACGCAGCCATGCGTCTGCGCATCGAATACGATCCGGACACTCTGACCTCGGGCGTCGCGGCCAACAAGGCGCTGTTCACGCCGGCGTTTCTGGAAAGCCGCAAGGGCGCCGGCTGCCTCGCACCCGATCCAATCTTCATCCTTGGGCGGCCGCGTTCCGGTTCGACTTTGGTCGAGCAGATCCTGTCGAGCCATTCGGCGATCGAAGGTACAGCGGAGCTCCCTTTCATCACGGCACTTGCCGCACGGCTGGAAGGACGCGAGGGCTCGGCTTATGCAACAGGCTATCTAAAGGTGCTCGCGAACCTCGACGCGCCCGCGTTACGGGCGCTGGGCGAAGAGTATGTTGCGGACACGAAGGCCTATCGCAAACTCGACCGTCCCCTCTTCATCGACAAGAAGCCGGCCAATTTCCAGCATGTGGGATTGATCCATCTGATCCTGCCCAACGCGAAGATCATCGATGTGCGCCGTCACCCTGTCGCGTGCAGCCTGTCGCTCATCAAACATCACAGCAGCAGGGGTCATCCGCGGCTGGCCGAACTCGGCCGGCTTTATCGTGACTATATCGAGCTGATGGCGCATTTCGATCGCGTGCTGCCGGGCCGGGTACATCGCGTGATCTATGAAGACATGGTCGCCGATCCCGAAACCGAGACGCGGCGGTTGCTCGATTATCTCGGCCTGCCGTTCGAGGAGAGCTGCCTGCGCTTCTACGAGACCAAGCGCACGGTTCTGACGCCGAGTGCCGAGCAGGTTCGCAAGCCGATTTCCGGCGAAGCCATCGACTATTGGCGAAACTACGAGCCTTGGCTCGGCCCTCTGATCCGGAGCCTCGGATCGGCGTTCACGGCATATCCTGCCGTGCCGGATGAATTGCGCTGAAGCGTTTGCGATGACGCGACCGGTTTCGACCGTTCCCGATTTCGAAAGCGCTGCGGAAGCTTTGCGCCCGGAAAGCTGGCTGCGCAATCCGCGCCTGCAGGACGCGGCGCGGCAGTTGAATTTGGGCCGGGTCGAAGAAGCCGACAGGATCCTGCGGGATTTTCTCAAAAGCCAGCCGCGCGCGCCCGGCGCACGTTACCTTTTGGCCGAAGTGGCGGCGCGCGCCGGAGCATATGACGATGCCGAGCTGCTCCTGGCGCAGTGCATGAAGCTTGCGCCGACCTTCCGGCCCTTCCGCTTTACCTACGCCCAGACTCTGCTGAAGGCGAACAAGCCGGAAGCGGCGCTCGCGGAGACGGAAACGCTTCTGCGGGATGAGCCAAAGAACCCGCTGTTTCGCCGCCTCAAGGCCGTTGCGCTGGAGGCAACCCAGAATTTCGGAGCCGCCGTGGCCGCATGGCGCGATCTCGTAGATGATTATCTCGCATTGCCAGATTTGTGGCTCAGCTATGGTCACGCGCTGAGAAGCAGCGGCGCGAAGGACGATTGCATTGCTGCCTATCGCAGTGCCATCGCGTTGCAGCCCGACTTTGGTGGCGCATGGTGGGCACTGGCGGATCTGAAAACATTCCGTTTCAGCCAGGCTGACATCGAAACGATGGAAACCGCGCTTGATGGTGGGAGAATCGCGGACGAACAACGGGTTCGGCTGAATTTCGCGCTCGGCAAGGCGTATGCGGATCAGACGCTCTATGAAAAATCGTTTGGCAAATACGCGACGGCCAACGCGCTGTATCGAAGGTCCATTCGCCATGATCCACAGACACTGACCAATTACGTTACGCGATGCCGACGGTTTTTCACGGCGGATTTCTTTCACGCGCGCGCCGGAACGGGATGCAAAAGCGCAGCCCCCATCTTCCTTGTGGGCATGATGCGGGCAGGTTCGACTCTCGTCGAGCAAATCCTCGCCAGCCATTCCCAGATCGAAGGCACGCGTGAACTTTCCGATCTTGCGTCGATCTTTCAGAGTGTTCGAGCCAGCGCCACCGAGGGGAGGGAGAGGGGATATCCAGATCTTTTAGAAGCGCTCGCGCCGGCAGAACTCCGCCACGTAGGCGAGCGATATCTGGAAAGCACCCGCGCTTATCGAAAACTCGCGCGTCCGCACTTCATCGACAAGATGGGCGCGAATTTTGCGCATGTCGGCCTCCTGCAATTGATCCTGCCGAATGCGAAGATCGTAGACGTGCGCCGGCACCCGATGGCCTGCGGCTTCTCTATTTTCGCGCAGCTATTCCCAAAGGGGGAGAATGACGCCTACAGCCTGACGGATATTGGGCGTCATTATCACGACTATGTGGAATTGATGGAGCATTTCGACCGCGTACTGCCCGGCAAGGTGCATCGCGTGCTCTACGAAAATTTGGTTGCGGATCCCGAGGCCGAAATCCGCGCGCTGCTCGCCTATCTGGATCTGCCGTTCGAAGCGAGCTGCCTCGAATTCCACAAGACCGAGAGGGTCGTCGCGACGGTGAGTTCCGAACAGGTCCGAACTCCACTCTATCGCGACGCTCTCGAACAATGGCGCCATTACGAGCCATGGCTGGGCCCGCTCAAAGAGGCGCTGGGACCGGTGCTCGATGCCTATCCAGCCGTGCCGGATTTCGATTAGAAAGAGCCATGTCCGATCTTCGCCCCAACCCTGTATTCGCAGCACTCGGCACCACGATCTTCACGCACATGTCCGCGCTGGCGGTGGAGCATGGCGCGATCAATCTGGGGCAGGGTTTCCCGGACGAAGATGGACCGATGGCCATTCGCGAGGCGGCCTCGCGCGCGCTGATCGAAGGGCCGAACCAGTATCCGCCGATGCGTGGACGGATCGAGCTTCGCAAGGCTATCGCCGCCCATGCCAAACGCTTTTACGGCTTCGACCTCGATCCGGACACCGATGTCGTGGTCACCTCCGGCGCGACCGAAGCGCTCACGGCGTCGATCATGGCGATGGTGGGCGCGGGCGACGAAGTCGTGCTGATCGAGCCTTCCTACGATTCCTATCGGCCGATCGTCGAGGCCGTTGGGGGGGTGGTTCGTACCGTGAAGCTGTCCGGCCCCGACTGGCGCCTCAGCGAAGATGCCTTGCGTGCCGTGATGGGACCCAGAACGCGCGCCATTCTCGTAAACTCGCCGCTCAATCCGCTGGGACGCGTGTTCGACAAGTCCGAACTCGAAGCGCTCGCGAATGTGTTGCGCGACACAAATGCGGTGGCAATCTGCGACGAGGTCTATGAGCACCTGGTGTTCGACGGACGCGGGCACATCCCCCTGGCCTCGCTGCCCGGAATGGCGGAGCGGACCCTGCGGGTGGGCTCCTCTGGCAAGATGTTCTCGCTGACCGGATGGAAGGTGGGCTGGGTTTCGGGGGTTGCGGCGCTGATGCGCCCTGTCGCCAACGCCCACCAGTTCATCACCTTCACCACATCACCCGCGCTGCAGCTCGGTATCGCCTATGCGCTCGAGCACGAGATGGAGTTCACGATCAATCTCACGAAAGAACTTCAGACCAAGCGCAACATACTGGCGCAAGGCATCGAAAAGCTCGGCTTCAAGCTGTTGCCCTGCGAAGGCACATACTTTCTGACCACAGATATTTCCGGTTTGACGAACGAGAGCGACCGCGCCTTCTGCGAACGTCTCGTGCGCGAGGCTGGTGTCGCGCTTATTCCGCTCAGTCCGTTCTTCGCGGAAGGAAAGCCGGACAACCTTGTGCGCTTCGCGTTCTGCAAAAAGCGCGAAGTGATCGAAGCGGCGGTGGCGCGCCTGAACGCGTTCTTCAAATAGCTTCTACTGCTTGGCCCAGGCCCAGCTTGCGATGCGCCAGCCATGCACGGTCTTCACCAGCGCAAAGGTGAAGATGCCTTTCTCCTGGTTCGGCTTGCCGTCAACCTTGGCGTCGATCGTGTTCGGGATTACCTCGTAAGCCGCTTTGTCGCCGACTGTGCTGGTCGTGGCCGCCGCGAGCGTGAGGTGCACATCCGTCACCTTGTTTTGCTTGCAGTCGGCCATGAAGCCCTTGAGCCAGGCGTCGAACGAATTCCAGTGATGCGGCGCGAACTCGTCGATGATCGGCGCATTCGGCACATGGGCCGCGGCGGCTTTCTTCATGTCGCCAGCGTTCAGGGAATCGACGAACTGGTTGATGGGCGCCATTGCGTCGTCGGCGCGCACCGCGCCGCTCGCCAAAACGCCGCATACCGTAACGGCAAGTGCAATCGCTTTCATTGCTGTTTCCCCCTTCGCAAAAGACGAAGCTGCGCTATCGTCGCGGCTCACGCTATTTTAAGGTTGAAAGCCCTTCATGAGCAATCGTATCGACCCGCGCACGCCTGTCCTTGTCGGCGGCGCCCAGTTCACCCAGCGCACCGCCCGCGAAGGCAAGGTTCGCGAAAGCCTGTCGCCCATCCAGATGATGGCGAAAGTTGCGCGCGAAGCCTTCGCCGATACGGGCGCTATCGCAAGCGCCATCGACACCGTGGCGGTCGTGCGCTTCACCGCGGACTCGCCCGGCGATCAGGGCAGGCTGCCCAAGCGCATGTTCCGCAATCCGCCGCTATCGCTGGCCCGGCATCTCGATATCGCGCCGCGTCGCACGCTCTACACCGCAACCGGTGGAAACACGCCGCAATGGCTCGTCAACCGGACGGCGGAAGAAATCGCACGCGGCGAATGCGAGGTCGCCCTGCTGGCCGGCGCGGAATATATCGCCTCGCTGCTCGGCGCGATGAAGGCTGGCGTCGATCTTGGTTGGGGCACAGGCCCCGATCACGACCCAGGGAGCGATCCGGAGGAAATCGGCGATCAGCGTCCCGGCACGACGGAATACGAGCGCCGCTACGGCCTCCATTTCCCGGTCAATGTCTATCCGCTGTTCGAGAACGCGCTGCGCGGCGAGGCACACCGCTCACCAGAAGCGCATCTCAGATGGCTGGGAGAATTCTTCTCGCCGTTTTCGAAAGTGGCATCGGAAAATCCCTATTCCTGGTTTCCGACCTATCGCTCGCCGGAAGACATCTCCACGCCATCGGAAAAGAATCGCTTCGTCGGTTATCCGTATACGAAGTATCTCAACGCCGTCATCGAGGTCGACCAGGCCGCGGCCGTGGTGATGACGAGCGTGGCCAAGGCGCGCGAGTTCGGCATCCCGGAATCGAAATGGGTCTATCTTCACGGCTGCGGCGATGCCAACGACATCTGGCATGTCACGGAGCGCGTGAACTATTTCTCGTCGCCGGCGATCCGCACGATCGGGCAGAAGGCTTTCGCGATGGCGGATAAGAGCGCCGCCGACCTATCGTTCATCGATCTCTATTCCTGCTTTCCGAGCGCGGTGGAGATCGGCTGCCGGGAACTCGGCATCGCGACGGACGATCCGCGCGGGCTCACGGTCACCGGCGGGCTTCCTTATTTCGGCGGTGCGGGCAATGACTACGTCATGCACTCCATCGTGACGATGATGGAGAAGCTGCGCGCCAATCCGGGTAAATTCGGCCTCTGCACCGGCAATGGCTGGTACGTCACCAAACACTCCGCCGGCCTCTATTCGACGACGCCGAAGGAAGGCCCATGGCAACGCGATGACCCGAAGTCCTACCAGAAGGACATCGACACGATGGCGCATCCCGAATTCACCGAAACGCCTGAGGGCCGTTCGACGGTCGAAACCTACACCGTCGTCACCGACCGCAAAGGCAAGCGCTTCGGCATCGTGGTTGGACGCGATGCGCAGAACCGCCGCTTCCTGGCCAACACCCCGGATGACGATGCAACGCTCGATTGGATGATGCGCGAAGACATGCTCGGCCGCGCGGGCGATGTGACTGTCGGCGCGACCAATCTGTTTCGTTTCGTGTGATGCGGGTCGAGGTCCTCGACGGAGAAAAAGGCTGGCCCGTGGTCGAGGCGCTCGACCGCGAGGTCTACACGCCTGAGTTCATGGCGACGGCGATCTGGCGGGACGTCGTATGGGCCCACGCCGACCGGCGGATCGTGATCTCCGAAGATCACGGGATCGTCTGCCATGCGGGCGTCTTTTTCCGGCATGGATCGATCGACGGTGCGGCCGTGTATCTGTGCGGCATCGGTGGTGTCATGACCTCACCCACGGCCCGGAAGAAGGGGTATGCGGGCGCCGCGATGAAGCGCGCCGCCGAGCTCATGGAAGAGGAGGGCATCGACTTTGGCCTGCTGTTTTGCGAGTCGCACAACGTGAAGCTCTATGAAAATCTCGGCTGGCGGATATTTTCGGGCGCCGTTGATTGCACGCAGCCCTTCGGCCCGATGACATTCGACATGATGCCGACGATGATCCTGCCGGTCCGGATGACGCCGGACAGTGGCAAGATCGATCTGTGCGGCTTGCCCTGGTAGAGGAACACATGGCCCGCATCTACATGGTCCGTCATGGTCAAGCGGAATCCGGTTTCGGCGGTGCGATGGATCCGGGGCTCAACGCGCTCGGCCACGCGCAGGCGGAGGCCGTCGCGCAAACACTCGCCTCGCGTGGGCCACTGGCGATCCTGTCGAGCCCGCTCCGGCGCGCGCGGGAGACAGCGGCTCCACTGGCGGCGCTGTGGCAGTCCGATCCTGCGATCGAGGATGCTGTCGCGGAGATTCCATCGCCCAAAGGAATGACACTGGAAGAGCGCGTCATTTGGCTGCGCAATCTGATGGGCGGCTCGTGGCGCGATGTGCCGCGCGATCTGGCCCTGTGGCGCGAGCATTGTATCGGGACCGTCGCCGCCATAGCGCGCGACACTGTGATCTTCTCGCACTATGTCGCGATCAACGTGATCGCCGGTGCCGCAACCGGCGACGACCGCGCGGTCGTGTTCTCTCCCGACAATTGTTCGGTCACGGTGTTTGAAACCGACGGCACGAATTTGAAGCTGATCGAGAAAGGCGCCGAGGCGCCGCTGACGAAAGTGAACTAGCTGATGACGGACGCAGACCGGTTTGCCGACATCATCAATCGCGAGATGGAAGAGTTGAAATTTGGCACGCTGCGGTTTTGGGGCAATTGGTTTGGAAGACCCTATGACAGCCGACATAGAGTTGTGGCCTGTCATGCGGAAGGAGAAGTTCTTCGTATGCAGTTCAATCACATGGAGCTTCTATCGGTTTGGTCGCCGGGGAATCTAGTCGCGAGCAAAACACTCTTCCGCATCGAAGATGCGGAGCGAGTGCGGTGGGAATGGTATTACTATGGACGACCACAAACGCCAGAGAACCTCTATTTTGAGGATTTCGTTCGGGGTCAAAACGGCGTTACCAATGCCAACTGGCATGAGCCTGATTTGCAGCCTGATTACTCGTTTCCGGCTGTCGAAATTCTGTGAGGGGTTTGAACGGTGATGTCCGAACCGCATGAAATGACTGCCGCCGAATTGTCTGCGGCATACGGCACGAAAGAATTGTCGCCGGTCGAGGTGACGGAAGCGCTGCTCGGCCGGATCGAGGCGCTGGACGCGCAGGTCAACGCCTTCTGCCTGATCGATGCGCACGCGACGCTGAAGCAGGCCGAAGAGTCGGAAGCACGCTGGACGGCGGGCGAGCCGCTGTCGCCACTCGATGGCGTGCCCGTGGCCGTCAAAGACCTGCTGCTCACCAAGGGCTGGGCAACACGGCGCGGGTCTCTGACGGTCGATCCGAATGGTCCGTGGACGGAGGATGCGCCGACCGTCGCGCGCCTGCGCGAGGCGGGCGCCGTGCTGCTTGGCAAGGTGACGACGCCGGAATTCGGCTGGAAGGGCTCGACGGACAGCCCGCTCACCGGGACCACGCGCAATCCCTGGAATCTGAAGAAGACGCCGGGTGGTTCGTCCGGTGGTTCGTCGGCAGCGCTGGCCGCGCGGTTCGTGCCGCTGGCGCTCGGCACCGACGGCGGCGGTTCGATCCGTATCCCCGCGAGCTTCACGGCGACTTGCGGTATCAAGCCCAGCTTCGGCCGTGTGAGCGCCTATCCATTGTCGCCATTCGGCACAGTCGCCCACGTCGGGCCGATGACCCGCACGGTGCGCGATGCCGCGCTGATGATGAATGTTCTGACGAAGCCCGATGCCCGCGACTGGTTCAACGTGCCGGGCGAAAACACGGACCACACCGCACGTCTGGGCGAGAGCATGAAAGGCAGGGGCATCGCATATTCGCCACGCCTTGGCTATGCAAAGAAGGTGCTGCCTGAGGTCGAGGCGCTGGTCGCAGCCGCCGTGAAGCGGTTCGAAGCCATGGGCGCGCATGTCGAGCAGATCGATCCGTCTACGGACGATCCATCGGAAACGTTCCAGACGCTGTGGTGGGCCGGCGCGGGTTTTCTGCTTGGGGACCTTCCGGAAGAGAAGAAAGCGCAGCTCGATCCTGGCCTTCGCAAGATGGCGGAGGAGGGCGCGAAAATCCCGCTCAAATCCTATCTCGCCGCCAACGCCGTGCGCGGGGCCTATGGCAGCAAGCTCCGCCAGTTCATGGAGCGCTATGATTTCATCGTGACGCCATCGACCGCGACGACGGCCTTCGACACCGGCCAGCTTTCGCCGCTCGACGACGATGGCCGCGCCTGGATGCAATGGACGCCGTTCAGCTTCCCGTTCAACCTGACCCAGCAGCCTGCAGCCAGCATCAATTGCGGATTCACGAGCGACGGATTGCCGGTGGGGCTTCAGATCGTGGGCAGGATGTTCGACGACGCGGGTGTGCTCGCCGCCAGTGCCGCCTACGAAACCGCCGACCCGCACTTCGACAAGGTGCCGGCGGGGTTTTGAAACAGCGCCTTGTCATCCCCGGCGAGCATCGCCGTCAGGCGATGCTCGGGAAGGGGATCCAACTTAGAGGGCACCGCGTTGTTCCCTTCCCTTGGATCGCGCTGACGCGCGCTCCTCGCCGGGAATGACAATGGTGCGATCTGCGCTATCCTGCACTTATGTCCCATGAGATCCTGACCGTTACAGAAATGTACGCCGCCGACCGCTATGCGGCAGAGCATGGCGTGCCGTCGCTCACGCTGATGGAGAACGCCGGCCGCGCGGTGGCGGACGAAATCTGCAGGCGCTGGAAGCCCAGACCCACCGCCGTGCTCTGCGGCCCTGGCAACAATGGCGGCGATGGCTTCGTGGTTGCGCGGCTGCTGAAAGAGCGCGGATGGGAGGTCTGGGTCGAAACGCTTTCCGAGGTTGACACGCTGACGGGCGATGCCGCGCAGATGGCAAGGCGCTGGCACGGGAAGATATCGCATCTTTCCGAATCCAATCCGATGGCGGCGCTCTATGTCGATGCCCTGTTCGGCGCCGGGCTCTCCCGGCCGCTCGAGGGCGATGCACGCAGTTTTGTGGAGATGTCGAATCTTCTGCAGAGTGCGGTGGTCGCCGTTGATGTGCCGAGCGGGCTACATGGCAATACGGGCAAGCCGCTCGGCGATCGCTGTGTCGAAGCCGATCTCACCGTGACCTTCTTCCGCAAGAAGCCGGCGCATGTGCTGATGCCGGGGCGCGCCCTGTGCGGTGAGGTCGTCGTTGCCGATATCGGCATTCCCGATACGGCCATCGGTGGCGCGAAGCTGTTCGAGAACGGTCCCGACCTTTGGGACTATCCGTGGCCGAAAGCCGATGGTCACAAATATGCGCGCGGGCACTGTGTCGTGGTCAGCGGACCAGCGCATGCGACCGGAGCCGCGCGGCTTGCGGCGCGGGGCGCGCTCCGGATGGGGGCAGGGCTCGTCAGCGTGGCCAGTCCACCCGATGCGGTGGCCACGAACGCCGCCTCGCTCACCGCCATCATGGTCAAGCCGTTCTCGGGCGCGGCAGGGTTGAGCGACCTTCTGAAGGACCGGCGGTTCAACGCCGTCGTCATCGGACCGGGTTGCGGAACAGGCCGGCCGACGCAGGAACTTGTCGCGGCCGTGCTCGCAAGCGAGGCCGCCGTCGTTCTGGACGCCGACGCGCTGACGTCCTTCCATGACGATCCGGCGGAATTGTTCCACCTCCTGCGCCAGCCTGCAGTTCTCACGCCGCACGAAGGCGAATTCGAACGTATTTTCAGAGGTATATTGGCAAAGGTTCAGAACAAGATTGAAGCTGTGCGTGAGGCGGCCGCGATGGCCGGATGCACCGTGCTTCTCAAGGGGCCAGACACCGTCATCGCCACGCCCGACGGACTTGCCACTGTCAACACCCATGCGCCACCTGCATTGGCGACCGCCGGTTCCGGCGATGTACTCGCAGGCTTCATCGGTGGTCTGATGGCGCAGGGACTCGATTCCTACAAGGCGGCCTCAGCCGCCGTCTGGCTCCACGGGGAGGCCGCGTTCCGGTTTGGGCCTGGATTGATCGCGGAGGATCTGCCGGAAACGCTTCCGGCCGCTCTTCGCGCGCTGAGGGACCGAACGGATGACCGACGTCACGATCCGCATGGCGGAGCGGCATGACCTGCCCGCGCTGCTCGATATCTACAACCACTACATCCTGACCACACCCATCACCTTCGATATTGAGCCGCGCACGCTGGCCCAGCGCGAGACATGGCTCGGCCAGTTCTCTGTCACCGGGAAATACCGATGCTTCGTTGCGGTGAGGGAGAGGAAACCAATCGGCTGGGCGTGCTCGGCGCAGTTCAAGGAGAAGGCGGCCTACGCCACGACCATCGAGACCAGCATCTATCTCGCACCCGATGAACACGGCCGTGGACTTGGCCGGCGGCTCTACGAAGTCCTGTTCGATGCGCTGAAGGGTGAGGACATTCACCGCGCCTTTGCCGGGATTACGCTGCCGAACGATGCGTCGGCCGGTCTCCACAAGGCGATGGGTTTTGAGCACATCGGCACCTACGCCGAAGTCGGACGAAAATTCGGACGATATTGGGATACGGGATTGTTCTTCCGCCCCATACGGCCGTCATAAATCTATTGCACAGGCCCGTTAGATCGCCCTGTCAAACGGCAACGGGGCAAAAATGACGGATATTACGGCTTCTTCTGGGGGCTATCACGGCGCCGGAGCGCCCAAGCTCGACCACAAAACCAGCCCTGTCACGGCCATCGTGTTCTTCGCGCTGCTCGCGGCCGGAATCGGCTATGGGGTGCACGGCCTCGTCGACGACATCCAGAGTGTCCACGAGACGCTGGCGCTCGGTGTCTTCGCGTTGCTTGGCATCGCGCTGCTGATCGCTTTGGGCTTCGAATTCGTGAACGGGTTCCACGACACCGCCAACGCGGTCGCAACCGTTATCTACACCCATTCGATGGCCCCCGTGATTGCGGTCGTGTGGTCGGGTTTCTTCAACTTCCTCGGCGTGATGTTCTCCACCGGCGCAGTCGCCTACGGCATCGTCACCCTGTTGCCGGTGGAACTTATCCTCCAGGTCGGCAGCGGCGCCGGTTACGCGATGATCTTTGCGCTCCTGATCGCAGCGATTGTGTGGAACCTCGGCACCTGGGCCCTCGGCATTCCCAACAGCTCAAGCCACGCGCTGATCGGTTCGATCATGGGCGTCGGCCTCGCCAACCAGCTGATGGCGCCGGCCGGGCAGGCGACATCGGGCGTCGATTGGAATCAGGCACTCAACGTTGCGCAGGCGCTGCTGTTCAGCCCGATCATGGGCTTCGTGTTCTCGGCGATCCTGCTGCTGGTGATGAAGTTCGTTATCCGCTCGCCCAAGCTCTATGAAGAGCCCAAGACGAGCGCTCCGCCGCCCTGGTGGATCCGCGGGATACTGATCTTCACCTGCACCGGCGTTTCCTTTGCGCATGGCGGCAACGACGGCCAGAAGGGCATGGGCCTTATCATGCTCATCCTGATCGGCGCGGCGCCGACGGCCTATGCGCTCAACCGCACGATGCCCGACAGCGCGACACCGGCCTTCATTCAGTCGACGATGGCGGCGCAGAAAGTGTTCGCGGCCCATAGTGGCGTCAACGCCGTGGCGACACCTGACCAGGCGCGTCACATCGTCGGCGACGCGTTGCGCGACAAGAAGCTGAACCAGCCACAGGTGTTTGCCGGATTGGCAACGCTTTCAGGCGATATCGCAAAGCAAGTTCACAATTACGGCGCGATTTCCCACGTTCCGGCAGCCGCGACGCCGAACCTGCGCAACGATATGTATCTGACCGGCGACGCGATCCGTCTGCTTCCGAAGCAGGGCGCGAAATTCTCCGATGCGGAGACGACGACCCTGAAGGCCTACACCGGCGGTCTGCAGGCGGGAACCCGCTTCATTCCGCTTTGGGTGAAGGTCTGTGTCGCCATCGCATTGGGTTTGGGAACGATGGTCGGCTGGAGACGCATCGTCGTGACGGTCGGCGAGCGTATCGGCAAGACCCATCTGACCTACGCACAAGGCGCATCGGCGGAATTGGTCGCGGCGCTCACGATCGGCGCGGCTGAGGTTTACGGGCTCCCGGTTTCGACCACGCACATTCTTTCGAGCGGCGTTGCAGGAACCATGGCCGCGAATGGCTCGGGATTGCAGTGGAGCACGGTGCGCTCCATCGCGATGGCGTGGGTGCTCACGCTTCCTGCCGCGATGGCGATCGCCGGGGGCCTTTATTTCCTGCTTCGTCAGTTCGTCTGATCTAACGCATCATTTTTGCGACACCGCCGGCGCTCGCGCCGGCGGTTTTGCTTTGAGCAAAATGAACTCGCTGTCACCGATGTTCAACGGAAGCGTCACCGTGAAGAAAAGGTCATGATGGATTGTCTCCTCATCGCAGCTCCATGCCGAGGGAAAGACAATGAAAGCATTCAAACGCGTGCTGATGGCCGCAACCGCGCTGTCCTTGATGGGATTTGCCGCGGATGCCGCGGATTTCGGAAAAGTCGGGAAGACGCTTCCCGCAAGCGGTCCCGTGCCCAAGGTGATTCTGATCTCGCTCGACGGCGCAGCGCCGCGCTTTATCGACAAATATATCGAGCCCGGCATGAAGGGCATCGCCTTGCTGCGTTCGGTTGGATCGCACGCAGCCCAGAACATCACTGCAACACCGTCGCTCACGGCCGTATCCCATCTCGCCATCGCGACGGGTTCCACGTCGGTGCACAACGACGTTCCCTCGAACACATTCCAGGCTGTGGCCGGTACGCTGTCGTCGAGCCTCAGCGGATTCGCCGCTCCGATCGGCGGCTATCAGATCAATCCGCTTGGCCCGACGGAGAATCCCACGGCGAAGCCGCTGTGGGTGACGCTCCGCGATGCCGGCAAGAACGTCGTGACGGCGACCTGGCCGGGTGGCGACGGCGCCAACATCGCGATCAACGGCACCACGGTGCAGACTGCTGTGCCGACCCGGACCGTTGAATATACGGTCCCATTCGGTGCTTTCGGTGGCATCGGCGCCCAGGGTTTCGATCTGACATCCGCGGCATTTGCGGCCGATCAGACCATCCAGGACGAACTCGCCACGGCGGGTCATCCTTCCTACAGCCCGGTCCAGACGGCGGCGGTCGAGACCATCTTCTGCGCGCCGGACACCGCTTCGTCCTGCGGTACGACCAACGGCTCGGGCCGCACGCTGCAGTACACGATGAAAGTCGCGGCGCTCGATACGACCGATGACGGCAACACCAACTACGACAGCCTGGTGTTCTATCGCGCGGAAGACGGGATCACCGCCGGCCCGTTCCACATTCCCTCCACCGGACCGGCCTACACCACGCCCGGACACTCGGCGCCGTTCTTCTTCGAGGGCAGTGGCGACGTGGTCGGCGCGGCCTATTACACCGTGCGTGTTGCACCCGATCTTTCGGCAGTCCGGTTCGCCCGCTATGGCGCGAGCTTCATCCCGCGCAATGCCGCGGTCATCGGCGACGTCGATGATGTGGACGACCATGTCGCCTTCTGGAGGCCGCAGGACGATTTCCGTCTTCCAGAGCGCCTGTCGCCCGGGTTCACGAACTTCAGCGATGTCGAACTCGAAAACATGTTCGACGATCAGGCGAGGACCTTCATCGCTTATCAGACTCGCCTCGCGCTCCGCGCCATCGATCAGCATCCCGATGCCGATCTTGTGATGATCTATTTCGAGGAACCGGATGGTTCGAGCCACCAGTTCATGCTGACCGATCCGCGCCAGGCGACGAATCCGACCGACGCCACGACGATCGGATCGCATCAGGATCCGGTGAAGGTCCATCGCTACGAGACCCATATTCGCGAGGCCTACGAAACGGCCAACAAAGCGGTCGACGCGATCATCCGTAAGGTCGGCACGAATATCGCCGGCACGCCGCGCAGCAACGTCATCGTGGTGTCGGACCACGGCTTTGGGCCGTTCCATACCGCGGTGAGCGCAAACAACCTGCTGAAGGCGGCGCTGATCGCGAAGGGCTTCGATCCTTCGCTGATCAACACGGCCATCACGATCCGCACCAGCGGTCCGGCGGCCAATGTTTATGTCAATTTGGCCGGACGGGAATCAGGCGGAACGGTCGACGCCACGACGTATCAGGCGCTCGTGACCGCGATCTCGGATTACTTCCGCACTGCAACCGATCCTAATCCCAACTTCGATTATTCGCTCAGCAAGAAGCATATCTTCACCGACGTCGTCGCGCGGCCGAGCGATTGCGGACAGCCCGGTTTCTGCACCAGTCCGACCGTCGGCCAGGATCAGGGCGACGTCTTCGCCATGATGGCCGAAGGCTATAATTTCGACGGAACGCAGAACCCCGGCGTCGCGCGTCTCGGCGATCCCGCCTACGATCCGTCGAGCAGCGTGTTCTCCGTCGCCAATTTCTACGGCGCCCACGGCAACAACCCGAACCTGCCCGATTTGAGCGCCAGCTTCTTTGCGGCCGGTCCGAACATCAGAGCGAACGTGGTCGTGAAGAAGATGCACAATGTCGACGTCGCCCCGACGATCGAAAAGATCCTGGGCGTAACCCCCGCACCCACGGTCGACGGCACCGCCGTGACGCAGATCCTGAGATAGCCTGCGGGAGCCGGTCTCCGGGCCATCCCGGAGGCCGGATCGCTCCTCTCTGCCGCCTGCAAAAGTGACGACGACTGATCGGCCACGTTTCCGCGAAGACCTTGCGGGGTTACGACGCGGGCCTCGTGCGCAGGGTATTTAGGAACGGTTAATGGCCTTGGTTCTGCGGAATTTTATTAACTCCGGCGTGTGAGAATTGCGCACGGAGGAATTGAACATTGCCGCGCACGCCCGAATGGCTAATACGATGGCTGACGCCTGCTGACTGCTTTGAGGCACGGCTTCGCCTTGAGCAGGTGCGCGCTGTCGCCAACAACAACAAGTCTAGCGGTCTGCTAAATCCACCGATGGCGATGATTCTCGCTCTCATCGATCTGCAATGGGCGAGCGTGCCGGTCGTTTGTACCTGGCTCGCGCTCACTCTTGCATCGATATCGATTATGATCGTCGGCAGCAAGCGTGCGTTGGCGCGCGACTACACACCCGAAGATGCCGGACAGTTCACGGCGGACGTGCTGCTTTGTACGCTGCCGTTTCTAACCGTTTGGTCAACCATGGTCCTCTTCGTATGGGTTCCCGGCAATCCCATCAACAATGGGTTTTTGATAACATTTCTGTTTGCCAGCATGGCAGCTGGCATTCCTCAAACAGCGCAATGCCGACAAATCGCTCTTCCGGGGATGGCGATCGACTTACCTATTCTTGCAACGCACGTCATCACAGGTTCCATGGTGATGAATTGGTTGGGCCCGGTGTTGCAGACGCTTGCTGGCCTCCTGATCTGCGACCTCTCGTTTTCCTACGGCAAATCGTTTCGCGATCTTGTTAAGCAACGATTTGAAAAAGAAGAGCTTGCGCTACAGTTGACGCGCAGCACCAAGGCGCTGGAGGAGGCCCTGTGCTCGGCCGAGAATGCCAATCATGCGAAAAGTGCGTTTCTCGCGAACATGAGTCACGAACTGCGCACACCGCTAAACGCCGTGATCGGATTTTCGGATTTGATCCGCCAGCGGATTTTTGGCGAGGTGCAACCGAAATACGCGGACTACGCGGAAGATATCCACAGGAGCGGAATGCATTTGCTGGGATTGATCAACGATCTGCTCGATCTGGCAAAGATCGAAGCCGGTAAACGCGAACTCGAAGACACCGAACTTGATTTGTATTCCGTCGCGGCCACCGCGCTTCGCTTCGTTGAAACCCAAGCCGAGAAGTCTAAGTTGACGCTCTCTGTCGCGATCGAACGCAACTGCGGCCTTATCGCCGACGAGCGTGCCGCAATACAGATTCTCACCAATCTGCTTTCCAATGCGGTCAAGTTCACTCCGCAGGGAGGGACGGTAGCGGTTTTCGCACACCCCCTTGCCGATGGCGGGGTTGCGCTTGGCGTGAGCGACAACGGCACGGGAATGAGTGCTGAACATGTAATCACGGCGATGGAAAGGTTTGGCCAGATAAATCACAGGACGACGATAGAAGGACGTGGCACGGGGCTTGGGTTGCCGATTATCAAAGCACTGGTGGAAGCTCAGGGCGGCACCTTCAAGATCGAGAGCGAGATTGGACACGGCACGCGAGCTTGGGGGGAATATCCGCCATGGCGCGTAACACGGCGAAGGGTCGCCTGAATTGAGTTCCTGTACGGCTCGGCCTTACGCTAGTGCAATTGCTGTTGACGAGTTTGTCGAACCAAGCTCAACAAATGCGCCACAGTCCCAACTTTGGATTCCTCTTAATTTTCCGACCGGCCTCGCGACGTCAGCCACGAAATTGTGCGACACTCATCGAAGGATTCCGTAGCGCTATCGGCACTCAATGTGACGACCGTTTTTGGCCTATAGCAGATACAAGCCGGTACTTTGGCAATTCGACGATGACGGATGTGCCGACACCGGGCTCGCTCTCAACCCGAATCTCACCTCCGTGAAGCTCCACCAAGGAGCGAGCAATCGGCAATCCGAGTCCCGTCCCAGGCTGTCTACGTGCGATCTTCGAATCGACCTGGCCGAAGGCAGAAAGGGCTATACGAATTTCATCGGGGGTCATGCCAATCCCCGTGTCCCGAACGACGATTGCAATGCCTTCCATCACATCAGCCGAGACTTCGACTCGGCCTTCTGGCGGTGTGAACTTGATGGCGTTCGACAGCAGGTTGAGCATGACCTGTTTCAATAGCCGATGGTCCGCCACGACAGTCGGGATTTTGCTTGGTAGGTGCTCGACAATTTCGACACCCGATTTCTTCGCGTGGTCGGAAACTAACCCCACGGCATCGAGTATCAGTTCCCTCATATCGATCTGATCTTCGTGAAGTTCGAACTTGCCCGCCTCGATTTTTGAAAGGTCGAGCACATCATTTATAAGCGCCAACAGGTGGTGACCGCTTTTGTGAATATCTCCCGCGTACTCCGAATACTGAGCCGGCAAGGGGCCGAAGAGAGCGTGTTGAATAAGCTCCGAAAAGCCAATGATGGCATTGAGCGGCGTGCGCAGTTCGTGGCTCATGGTCGCGAGGAATTCAGATTTCGTTTGGTTGGCGCGCACGGCAGCCTCCGCTTCATATTCCGCCGAAAGACGTGCGGCTTCGGCGCGGCGGAGCGCCTCAGCCTGACGTACGCTTTCGGCAATAGCGTCCTGCATGGCCGAGAGCGAGACGAGTAACTCCGCTGTTTCACTGCGGCCGCGTGCAGCGATGCGGTTGTCGAGTTTGCCCGCGGCGATCGACTTGGCAATTGCCACCGCATGTTTTATCGGCGGCACGATCGCGCCGCCGAGCAGCATCGTGACAGTGATGGTCAAGATGGTGGCCAACGTGAGTGCGATGATGAGCCATTGTTCTGTTGCGGCAACAACCTTGTCGATCTTGGTGCGATAGACAAAACCGTCCGCCTGATACTTGTGGACCAGCTTACCCAGATCGACATCGATCAAGTCGAGTTGTGCGAGCAACTGCTCTCGCGGAACCGGCTTTCTCAGTGCGAGAGCTTCATTCTGAACGCGCCTTGCAAGAGCTTTGCCCTTCGACGTGATGGCTTGGTCTGCCGCGACGTCGAGATCCTGCAAGAGGTTGTCGAGCTTTGTTCCCGCGTCCGCCGAAAGCGAGGCAGACTCGGTGCGTTGTTGGTCCGAAAAGCGTACGAAATCGATCTGCACCTTCTGAACATATGACACGGCGACCAGTGTGTGGTCGTAAACATTGGCGGCGAGTGTTCCGAGCTGTATTTCCTGTGAACGGTTGAAAATCCCGAGCGCAAGCGTGATGAGGAGGAACCCCAGTGCGCCGAGAAATATCTTGAACCGAACGGCCATCGCGCATGCCCTATTTGGCGACCGTGACGGTCATTTTCATGCGCGGATGAATGGCGCAGCGGACTTCGAAAATTCCGGCTTGATCGAACTTCTTGATGACAGTCGCGCCTCGCGGCTGCAGGCCTTCATCCTCGGGATCGCCGTTGTCCCCGAGCACCATGAGGTTGTGGGTCACATCATCTTGATTGTGATAGCGCACAGTTTCACCAACATGGATGGTAAGCTGTGTGTTGCTGAAGCGAATGCCGCGTTGCGCGATGTCGACATAGGAGGATTCGGCAAGCCCGACCAAGGGTATCAGCAGTAGAATTGCTGCTGCGCCCCAAAAAAGCCGGTTGGTTCGCGCGATTGCGACACACATCAGTTCGCGGCAGCTCCCACGGTGAAGTTAAGGAACAGCGTGTTGTTGTTGGAAGCGTGGGCGTCTGAGCCGTCGAATTTCGAATAAGCGACATACTGCAGCGATATGCGCCCGTTCAGCCACGGCAACGGCGCGTCGGGCTTGCCCCACGGCACATAGTCGAGTTGCGCAACCCACCCGGCGCTGTTGGGACTACCGCTCGGTGTGCCCCAGAAAGCACCGTCATTGGTCCCCCAAGTGGTGAAGTATTGCACTGTCGGGGTGACGGTCGCGCCGAAGTCGTAGGTCAGATCGAGGTGGAATTGCGAGAAGGAATCTGAGGGATTGGCGCCGGAGACTATCGCATTCGCGCCGAGACTAGCATCCTCGTGCAAATACAGCACATGCGCTTCGAACATGTCCGACGTACTGCGTTCCGGATGGGGCAGCCACTGATATGTCGCGTCGAGACCAATATCGGTGTAGCGATCCGTACCGAACGCCGTGACAAAGGATGGATACGCTTTCGCGATCAAGCCATATGTTCCGAGGGACGCGTAGTGCACCCCTTCTTCAAACTCCTGCTGCAAAACAGCGCGCCAATAAAAGGCCGGTCCCGACAGGCGATCATTGCCGTTGAGTGGTTCTCTGCCAAGAAACCGAAGTTCGCTACGGTCGAGGCCTTGGTAGAGATCGGCTTCGAGATAAACCGTGTTGTCGAACATTCCATAGACGCCAGGCCCGAAGACGGTACCCGGGAGCGCTTCGATCAGCGACCCAGCCCTCGGCACGGCGGCGAGCCCCGATGTCGCAAACGGGAACGACCAACCGGGGGAGACTTCCCACATATCAGTGACAGTGGGCGCGTTGTTTAGAGAAAGGCCGATGACGGCATCGCGGCCAAACATCTTCTCCTCGCGCGTATAGCGCACGTCAAAATCTTCCCAATGCAGACTTTTTTCTATCGCGTCGTAGGAGACTTCGATAAACGCTCCGACCTTGTTGAACAGTTTGCCCGCATAAAACATCCCGAGCTCGTTGAAGCTCAAATTGTCGTTCGCGTGATAACCGGCGAGAACGTTCGCGATCTCTTCTTTTGATGTGTGGGTGAAGGACGCCTCAGCCAGGAACGAAATTGGAAGCCCATGCTCCTTGGTGTCGTTCGAAACGTAGCCGTAGAGCTTGAAATCGCGGCCTTGCTGTTTTAGTCGCGGGCCAAATGCGCCAACGTGGCAAGCGGAGCACGGTTGATCCGTTTGCACAGCAAAGCTTGGAAGTGCGTGCGATTCGCTGCTCGCTAAAACAGCAAAGACACCAGCCAACAGCGCCGCGATGTATTGTGAGGCCTTTGCGACAACCACTGGCCATCCCTCCCGATAATCGGGCGAGAATGTAAGTGGTGTTGGGTAAAGATAATCTCATTCTCAGTTAATTCTTGAATTTGCAATTTGTTAATTGCTCAACGGATCGCAGCATCAATCTTTAACAGAACGTAAACGCGTGCGCCCCGTCGTGCATTAGCATGCCGACGAAACCATTTTTCGTCCTGCTTGAATGTGCCGATGGTTGTTATGGAAGTCTCCTAGCGGTTCTGGAGCCGCCGCATGCGGCCCGCGCCGGGTCGTTGGCAGTAGATGTGTTCCTGCCCGAGGGAAGGCTAGCGACAACTGCGATCCAACTCGGCTTGGCGGCGGGTAAACGCGGTTTATGATGCAGTGACGAGTAATGAGGTCGGGGCAGGTCTTGCGTTGGCATCATATCATGCGGCAGCCGTGGAACCCCTTTTGAAACAAGCTGGTTTTAAACTCGCCCGTTCTCTTCCAGGTGTCGCGGTCATACTTGATATTGGAGCGCTGTCGAACGACGCCTATCGAGGATATAATGAGTACCAAGGATGTCTGACAGGAGAATGACGACGGGGGATCAAGATAATTCAGCGGGCGTGTTTACGAGAAAGAAGGCGCTTGTCGTCAGCATTCTGATGCTTCCACTTTTCATCTTCTTCGCCTGGCTTGGGGAACCCGGGCGAGGCAGGGCCGCGTTCATCTCTGCGTGTATGTACATTTGCGTCATAGTAGTAACCTGGGATCTCAAACAGCGTGCTTGGTATTTCCCAACGCTATTCATTCTGTTGCTAGGTAATATTTTCGTGGTTATGCATTTTTCTTGGAGCGACGCATCTTTTCCAGGGCGTACGCTCATGCCCGTTGCGATAGCCGATCTATTGATTAGCTACGGCGCCATAAAATTGGTCGAAAGACTCGCACGATCCCAACGACCAACTGCACACAGACCCTCGGATTCCGCGCGTGGCAAAGATTGACCGATGAAGGAATCCTGAGGTCAGGGTTGAAGTGGCGCGCGCCGGCGGTTCATCAAAGGCCGAACCGCGGCTGGGCGACCGGTTTGGAGCTGGCTGTTTAGCCACCGGCGTCGAGCCTCCCGGAGGCCGGCCGCGCCCTTCAGCCGCCCATTCCCGTGGCCACCCGGCCCCGCGCCAAGCCCCTAGCCACCCCCAAAAACCCCTGTTATAGGGGCGCCCTTCCAGGGGCGAGCCCGTTTGCCTCGGGATGGCCCGAAAGGCGGGCGTGGCGGAACTGGTAGACGCGCTGGATTTAGGTTCCAGTGACGCAAGTCGTGGGGGTTCAAGTCCCTCCGCCCGCACCAGCCTACGCTCCCGCTTCTCGGGAGCTTCGGCTCGGCAAGCCAGCGGGAGCGTAGGCTGCCACGCCGTAGCCCGAAGGGCGAAGGCGGGCTGGTGCAGAACTGATTTGATCAAGGACGTAAGCTATGCAGATCACCGAGACCGTTTCCGAAGGCCTGCGCCGCGAGTACCACGTGGTGGTGCCGCAGGGTGATCTGGACCAGAAGGTCACCGCGCGCCTGGAAGAGATGAAGCCGCGCATGCATCTGAAGGGCTTCCGCCCGGGCAAGGCGCCGGTTTCGTTCCTCAAGAAGCAGTTCGGCAAGTCCATGATGGGCGAGATCGTCGAAGAGGCGGTCAATGAGGGCAGCAAGAAGGCGATCGAGGACAATGCGCTGAAGCCGGCATTCGCGCCGCAGGTCGAGCCGGTCGGCGCGATCGAGCAGGTGGTCGATGGCAAGGCCGATCTGGAATTCACGATCAAGATCGACCTGATGCCGGATTTCGATCTGGCCGATGTCTCCAAGCTCAAGATCGAGCGTCTCGTGTCCGAGGTCACGGACGCCGATGTCGATGAAGCCCTTCGCCGTCTGGCGGAGCAGTCGAAGACCTATTCGCCGCGCGATTTGGAAGAAAAGTCCGAACTCGACGACTCGGTGACGCTCGATTTCGAGGGCAGCATCGACGGCACGCCGTTTCCGGGCGGCAAGGCTGAAGACTTCAATCTGGTGCTTGGCTCGGGCCAGTTCATTCCCGGTTTCGAGGAGCAGCTCCTCGGCGTGAAGGCCGGCGACTCCAAAGACGTGAGCGTCAAGTTCCCGGACGACTATCCGGAAGCCAGCCTCGCGGGCAAGGACGCGGTCTTTGCCGTGACCGTGAAGGACATCAAGAAGCCCGATCCGATTGCCGTCGATGACGATCTGGCCAAGCGCCTCGGGCTCGATTCGCTGGCGACGCTCAAGGATCGCGTGCGCGATCAGGTGAAGAGCAATTTCCAGCGCGCCAGCCGCCTGCATCTGAAGCGCCGCATCCTGGATGCGCTCGACAAGGAGCATAGCTTCCCGCTTCCGCCCGCGATGGTCGAAGGCGAGTTCAACGGCATCTGGAGTGCCGTCGAGACGGAACTGAAGCGCGAAGGCAAGACCGCCGCGGACGAGGGCAAGACCGAGGACGAGCTCAAGAAGGAATATCACGACATCGCCGAGCGCCGCGTGCGTCTCGGCCTCGTGCTGGCGCGGTTGGGTGAGCAGAACGGTCTCAGTGTCGCCAACGACGAAATGCAGCGCGCCATTGCCGCCCGTGCGCGCCAGTTCCCCGGCCAGGAACAGCAGGTGTTCGAGTATTATACCAAGAACCCGCAAGCCCAGGCCGAAATCCGTGCGCCGATCTTCGAAGACAAGGTGGTGGATTTCATCGCTGAGCTTGCCGACATCACCGACCGCAAAGTGGATCGCGAAACGCTGTTCCTCGATCCCGATGAAGCGGAAGAGAAACTGAAGAGCGCGTAAGGCACTCAATAACCATTCGTGCCGTGTGGTGGTTTATCCGCCAGTGACGGCTTATATGGAACGTTGACAGCGCGCTCGGCTGCGCTCCAACCTCATTTCTCGAATCAGGAGGTTCCGTGAAGGACCCGCGCGACGTGTACATGAATACGCTGGTGCCTATGGTGGTCGAGCAGACCGCCCGGGGCGAGCGCGCCTACGACATCTACTCCCGTCTCTTGAAGGAGCGCGTGCTCTTCGTAACGGGCCCGATCGAGGATTACGGCGCGAGCCTGATTACGGCGCAGCTGCTGTTTCTTGAGGCAGAAAACCCCAAGAAAGAAATCTCGATGTACATCAACTCGCCCGGCGGCATCGTGACCGCGGGAATGGCGGTATACGACACGATGCAATACATCCGCCCGGCGGTGCAGACCTATTGCGTCGGTCAGGCCGCTTCCGCAGCGTCGCTTTTGCTCTGTTCGGGTAAGAAGGGTGAGCGTTATGCGCTGCCCAATTCGCGCATCCTGGTCCATCAGCCCTCGGCGTCCTATTACGGCCAGGCGGCGGATATCGCGCGTCACGCGCAGGAAATCGTCAAGCTTAAGAAGCGGCTGAACGAGATCTATGCCAAGCACACCGGCCAGTCGGTGGAGGCGGTTGAAAAAGCGCTCGACCGCGATACTTATATGACCTCGGAAGAGGCGAAAGCTTTCGGGCTGATCGATACCGTGATGGAACGGCGCCCCGAAAACGCTGAGTCGAAGTCCTGAAATTGGACGGGCGCCTCAAAAATGGCGGAATTCCGGGGA
>Ga0105239_10002094_pt1 | contig 25848 bp, 22 predicted proteins | sample KBSC44metaG_FD_92761 | JGI IMG/M metagenome (GOLD analysis project Ga0105239, IMG submission 92761) | Corn rhizosphere microbial communities from Kellogg Biological Station, Michigan, USA - KBS C4-4 metaG | ecosystem: Host-associated > Plants > Roots > Rhizosphere > Soil | place: Michigan, USA...
ACGCCGCGTCCGCCGCTGGTCGCGATGGGCTGGACGCCGGAAGCGAACTTCATCCACGCCGACTGGCAAGGCTACGACGAAGCGATGCTGCTCTACGTGCTCGCGATCGCTTCGCCGACGCATCCGGTCGATCCGTCGGCGTGGAAGGCGTGGACGCAAACCTACGACGCCTCGTGGGGTAGCTTCCAGGGCCAGGAAATGCTCGGCTTCGCGCCGCTGTTCGGCCATCAGTATTCGCACGTGTGGATCGACTTCCGCGGCATCCAGGACGATTACATGCGCGGCCACGGCATCGACTACTACACCAACAGTCAGCGCGCGGCGCTGTCGCAGCGCGAATACGCGATCCACAATCCGATGGACTGGAAAGGCTACGGTGCGGATGTGTGGGGACTCACCGCGTGCAACGGCCCGCGCCGCGGACTGATGGCCGGTGAGATCGACCGCTACAAGAACGACAAGAAAACCTTCTACGGCTACATCGCGCGCGGCGCGGGACTCGTGCGCACGATCGACGACGGCACCATCGCGCCGACGGCCGCGGCGTCGTCGATCGCGTTCGTGCCCGAACTGGCGATTCCCGCCATCGCCGAGATGAAGAAGCAGTGGGGCGACAACCTCTACAGCAAATACGGTTTCGTCGACGCGTTCAACCCGAGCTTCACCTTCACCGATCGCCCGCTGCGCACCGGCAAAGTAGTGCCGGATGTCGGCTGGTTCGATACCATGTATCTGGGCATCGATCAGGGACCGATCATCGCGATGATCGAAAACTACCGCAGCGATTTTGTCTGGAAGACGATGCGCAAGAATCCGTACATCCGCGACGGCCTTAAAAAAGCCGGCTTCACCGGCGGATGGCTCGATCAGCCCGTCACGCCCGCGAAGAAATGAGATTCGCGCGCCGCATGCGATACACCTTTATCGCGTGCGCCGCGCTGCTGATCGCCGCCTGTGCGTCGAAGAATCCGGATCAGGTCACGCTGAAATTCTGGACGATCGGCCGCGAAGGCGAAGTCGTCCAGCAGCTGCTGCCGGGATTCTTGAAGACGCACCCGAACGTGCGCATCGACATCCAGCAGATTCCGCTCACCGCCGCGCACGAAAAACTGCTCACCGCATTCGCCGGCGATGCGCTGCCCGACATGGCGCAGCTCGGCAACACGTGGATTCCGGAATTCGTATCCGTCGGCGCGCTTGAATCGTTGCAGTCGAATGTGGAGAAATCCACCGTCATCGATGCGAAGGATTATTTTCCCGGCATCTGGGATACGAATGTGATCGACGGTACGTTGTACGGGGTGCCGTGGTACGTCGACACGCGATTGATTTTCTATCGCACGGATCTTCTCGCCGACGCCGGCTTCCCGAACCCGCCGAACACGTGGGACGAATGGGCCAAACAAATGGCCGCCGTGAAGGCGAAAGTGGGCAAGGACAAGTTCGCGGTATTTTTCCCGCTCAACGAATTCGAGCCGCTGCTCAACCTCGGTTTGCAGCAAACCGATCCGCTTCTGAAAGACAACGACACGCGCGGAAATTTCCAGAGTCCCGGCTTCCGCCATTCGATGGAATTCTACGAACAGGCGTTCCGCAACAACTGGGCGCCCAAGATGAGCAACACGGAGTTGCCGAACATCTGGGACGAACTCGCGCGCGGCTTCGTCACCTTCTACGTCAACGGTCCGTGGAACATCGGCGAATTCCAGCGCCGCGAACCCGATCTGAAAGGACGTTGGGGAACAGCGCCGCTGCCCGGCCAGAACGGACCCGGCGGCGGCGCGGCCGGCGGATCGAGTTTTGTCATTTTCCACAATTCCAAAAATAAACAAATCGCGTGGGAGCTGACCGAATATCTCTCCGCAATTCCGCAGCAGCAGAAATTCTATGAACTCACCGGCGATCTGCCGCCCGCGCGCTCGGCGTGGAACGCGCCGATCCTCGCCAACGACGAATACGTCAAAGCCTTCCGCACACAACTCGAACTCGTGAAGGCGACGCCGAAAGTGCCCGAGTGGGAGCGCATCACGGACCAGCTATGGCATGCGCAGGAACGCGTCGCGCGCGGCGGCGAACCGATCGACCAGGCGCTGCGCGAACTCGATACGGCCACCGACAAGATCCTCGAAAAACGCCGCTGGATGCTCGAACAAAAGGCCGCGCCATGACCGAATCCGGCAAAGCCTGGACCTTCCTGTCGCCGGCGCTGCTCATCATCGGGCTGTTCTTCTTCGTGCCCGTGCTCGCCGCGTTCGTGCTCAGCCTAACCGATTTCGATCTGTACGCGCTCGCCGACATCCACAACCTGCGCTTCGTCGGCTTCGCCAATTATCTCGACGCGCTGCAGACGTCGCTGTTCTGGAAATCGCTGGTCAACACGCTGTATTTCGTCGTCGTCGGCGTGCCGCTGTCGATCGCTGCGTCGCTCGGCGCGGCGATGCTGCTCAATTCGCCGCTCGCGAAACTCAAGGGCACGTTCCGCACCGCGCTGTTCGCGCCAGTGGTGACGACAGTGGTTGCCGTCGCCGTGATCTGGCGCTATCTGCTGCACACGCGCTACGGATTCATCAACTACGCGCTGATCCATCTCGGCATCCATTCGGTCGACTGGCTCGGCGATCCGCACTGGTCGATGCCCGCGATCATCCTGTTCGCGGTGTGGAAAAACTTCGGCTACAACATGATCATCCTGCTCGCCGGACTGCAGGGAATCCCGCCCGATCTGTACGAAGCCGCGCGCATCGACGGTGCTTCGGCGTGGGCGCAGTTTCGCCACATCACGCTGCCGTCGCTGCGGCCGGTGCTGCTGCTGGTGTCGATCATCACCGTCGCCGGCTACTTCCAACTTTTCGCCGAACCTTACGTGATGACGCGCGGCGATCCTCTGCAAAGCACGGTGAGCGTTCTGTATTACATGTACGAAGAAGGCTTCAAATGGTGGAGCCTCGGCCGCGCTTCGGCGATCGCGTTCATCCTGTTCGCGATCACGCTGATCGCCACGCGCATCCTGTTGTGGATCGGACGTCGCGGCGAGGCGGACGCATGAAGCAGCGTCTGCCCGCGATCCTCGTCAACGGCGCGCTCGTGATCGCCGCGATGCTGACCATCTTCCCGCTGCTGTGGATGGTCTCCGTTTCGTTCATGCATCCGGGCGAAGCCAGCGCATTCCCGCCACCGCTGCTGCCCGCGAAAGCGACGTGGGACAACTACCATGAATTATTTGCGCGCGCCGGCATGGGCCGCAATCTGCTCAACAGTCTCGCCATCGCCACCGCGCTCACGCTGCTGTCGCTCGCGTTCAATCTCAGCGCGGGCTATGCGTTCGCGAAACTGCATTTCCCCGGCCGCGACAAACTTTTCCAGTACCTGCTCGGCGCGCTCGTGATTCCCGCGCAGGTCGCGATGATCCCGCTGTTCCTGATGATGAAGTCGATGCATCTGGTGAATACGTACGGCGGCGTGATCCTGCCGACCGTCGCCAGCGTGTTCGGCATTTTCCTCGTGCGCCAGTACGCGCGTTCGATTCCCGACGATCTTCTCGAAGCCGCGCGCCTCGACGGCGCTGGCGAGTTCTACATTTTCTCGCGCATCGTGCTGCCGTTGCTGAAGCCGATCGTCGTCACGCTCGCGATCTTCACTTTCCTCGCCAGCTGGAACGATTTCATGTGGCCGCTGATCGTGCTGAGCGATCAGGAATGGCAGACCGCGCCCGTCGCCATCGCGAGTCTTTCGCGCGAGCACGTACAGGACAACGAACTGATGATGGCCGGCTCCGTCGTCACCATTTTGCCGGTGCTGATCCTGTTCCTGGTGCTGCAACGTCACTACATCCAGGGGTTGCTGCTCGGAAGCGTGAAAGGATGATCACGCGCGTCGTCGGATTTTTGTGCCTGCTCGCATGCGCGACGGCAGGTGCGCAAACGCGCGTGCTCGACGATTTCGAAAGCTTGTCGAACTGGCGTGCCGATCACACCGACGATGTCGCCGCAACCATCGCCAACACGCCGGGCCACGACGGCAGCGCGATGCGCCTGCAGTTCGACTTCGCCGGCGTCAACGGCTACGCGACCGCGCATCGCAAACTGCCGCTCGATCTTCCCGACAATTTCGAACTGTCTTTCTGGATTCGCGGCGAAGTCGGCGTCAACAACCTGCAGTTCAAGCTCGTCGACGACAGCGGCGAGAACGTGTGGTGGATCAATCGCCCCGATTTCACCTTCCCGCGCGAGTGGCAGCAGATCCGCATCAAGAAACGTCAGATCGAATTCGCGTGGGGTCCAACCAAAGACCGAACGCTCAAGCACATCGCGTCGATCGAATTTGTCGTGAGTTCCGGACCCGACGGGGGCAAAGGCTTCGTCGATTTCGATCAGCTCGAACTGCGCACGTTGCCACCGCCGGACGCGAATCCGCCAAAGCCCGCGATCACTGCCAGTTCCGAGCAGTTGAACACATCGCCCGCGGCGGCGATGGACGGCGATCCGGTCACGGAATGGCGCAGCACGCCGACGCCCGAGCAGCACATCGACATCGATTTCGTAAAACCGCGCGAATTCGGCGGCCTCACCGTGCAATGGACGCCCGGCCACGGCGCCACCGACTACGACGTTCAATTTTCCGACGACGGCCAATCTTGGCGCACGGTGCGCAGCGTAAAAGACGGCAACGGCAACACCGATGCGCTGATGCTCAGCGAATCGGAAACACGCCACCTCCGGCTCGCGCTCCACAAAGGACGCGCCGATTTTTACGCGTTGCGCGAAATAAGCGTAGAACCGATCGCTTTCGGCGCGTCGGCAAACGCGTTCTTTTCCGCGCTGGCGAAAAAGGCACCACGCGGCAGCTATCCGCGCGGTTTCACCGAGCAGCCGTATTGGACGCTGGTCGGCGTCGATGGCGTCGGCGCGCCCGCACTGATGTCGGAAGACGGCGCGCTCGAACCGCGCAAAGACGGATTCTCGATCGAACCGTTCTTGATGATCGATGGCAAACTGGTCACATGGGCGGATGTCATGCCGTCGCAATCGCTGCTCGACAGCGAATTGCCGATGCCATCCGTCACGTGGAAAAGTGGAAATGTGGAATTGATGGTCGATCCCTTCGCGCGCGGCACGCGCGAAAACTCCGTGTTGCTGGCGCGCTATCGCGTGAAAAACACCGGGGACCACGCGCAAACGATGACGCTTGCACTCGCGATCCGCCCGTTCCAGGTCAATCCGCCCGCGCAATTCCTCAACTCGGCCGGCGGCGCGAGCCCCATCCACGACCTCGCCGCGACCGACGGCATCGTCAGCATCGACGGAAAACCCGCCGTCCTGGCGCTCACGAAAGCCGACACGTTCGCGGCAAGCAGCTTCGACAGCGGTTCGATCGTCGATCGTCTGCGCGAAAAGTCCGGCGGTGTCGCATCCTCGGTCCATGACGATTTCGGTTTCGCTTCGGGCGCGCTGATGTATTCGATGACGCTCGCGCCGAACGCCGAACGCGAAATCGATCTCGCGGCACCGACGACGGGAGCTTTTCCCTCGATTGCGCAACGCGATGCGCAAGCGGCGGAATGGATCGCGCGCGAGCGCGTCGCCGCAGCGAAGGAATGGCACTCCAAGCTCGATCGCGTCGCGATCACGGTGCCGCCTTCGGGTCGGCGGCTCGTCGATGCCGTGCGCACGTCGATGGCTTACACGCTGATTTCGCGCGAGGGTTCCGCGCTGCGTCCGGGCACACGCTCCTACGCGCGCTCGTGGGTGCGAGACGGCGCGATGATCGAGGACGGCCTGCTCAGCCTCGGCAACATCGACGCGGCGCGCGAATTCGTCGACTGGTATGCGCCGCATCAGTTTTCCAACGGTAAAGTGCCGTGCTGCGTCGATCATCGCGGCTCCGATCCGGTGCCCGAGAACGACAGCCACGGCGAACTGATTCACGCCATCGCGCAACTGTATCGCTACAGTGGCGATCGCGCCGAACTGAAGAAAAACTGGCCGCATATCGCGAACGCCGTCGCGTACATGGACACCTTGCGCGCCAGCGAAACCGGCGCGGCGAATCCGGCCTTCAAGGGCATGATGCCGGCGTCCATCAGCCACGAAGGCTATTCGTCGAAGCCGATGCATTCGTACTGGGACGACCTGTGGGCGCTGGTCGGCTACAAGGATGCCGCCGACATGGCGGTGGTGCTCGGCCGCACCGAAGACGCCGCGCGCATCGCGAAATCGCGCGACGAATTCCGCGCCGATCTGCTGGCGTCCATCGCGTCGGCGGTGAAAGCACACGCCATCGACTACCTGCCCGGGTGCGCCGAACTCGGCGATTTCGATGCGACCTCGTCGACCATCGCCATCGCTCAAGCCGGCGAGTTGGATGCGTTGTCCGGCTTGCTGCACGGAACGTTCGAAAAATACTGGACCGATTTTCAGTCGCGCGCCGACGGCTCGCGCACGTGGAACGACTACACGCCGTACGAATGGCGTACCGTCGGCACCTTCGCGCGACTCGGCTGGCGCGACCGCGCGCAGTCGGCCATCGATTTCTTCTTCCGCAACGGTGCGCGGCCGCTGGCGTGGAACCAGTGGGCCGAAGTCGTCGGCCGCGATCCGCGCGAGATCCGCTTCATCGGCGACATGCCGCACATCTGGGTCGCGTCGGATTTCATCCGCTCGACGCTGGATCTGTTCGCCTACGAACGCGCATCCGATCACGCGCTGGTGCTCGGTGCCGGTGTGCCGGCAGCATGGCTGACAACGAAAGAAGGCGTCGCCATCGCTGGATTGCGCACGCCGTTTGGGGCGCTGAGTTACAGGGTGCGGCGCGAGAACGATCGCATCACGTTGCACATCGACGCCGGCATCGCACCGCCGGGCGGCTTCGAGTTCACTTCACCGTTTGAGTCGGCGACCATTGTTCACGTCAAAGGCCGCAACGTTAGGTGGAGCGGCAATCTGATCAAGATCGCGTCTGCGCCGGCGGACATCGAGTTCGTGGTCGCGGGCTCTCCCGCACTCTATTGAAAAGGTTAGGCATGCGTCGCTTGATTACTTTGTTTTTTATCGCCTTGCTCGGCACCGCACAGGCCGCGCCCGTCACCGACAACGCCTCGCTCAACGGCGTTGCCTATCGCATCGACGTGCCGGACAACTGGAATCACGAACTCGTCGTCTTCTATCACGGCTACTCGATCGATCCGGTCACGTTTCCCGCTGAACTCTCACCGATGTTCGAACCGTTCCTGCAGCGCCATTACGCCGTTCTGCAATCGGCATATTCGCAAGGCGGCTGGGCGGTGGAGCAGGGCTACGCCGACACCGAAAAACTGCGCCAGTACTTCGAAAAGAAATACGGCAGACCGAAACGCACGTTCGTGAGCGGCATGTCGATGGGCGGCACGCTGACGGTGATGACGATCGAGAAGAAGCCCGACGTCTACGCCGGCGCGCTATCGTTATGCGGCGCATTGGAAGCCACCGACCGCCTTATGCAACGCGACTTCGCCCTGCGCGCCGCGTTCGACTACTACTTCCCCGATCTGCTCGGCCCGCTCGTGCCGGTACCGTCCGACTATGTGCCGACCGACGAAATGATCGCGAAGATCAACCACGCCTTCGCGCAGAAACCAGCCGCGATGCATGACCTGCTGCACCTCTACGGCGCCGCCGACGAAAAGAATTTCGCACCGGTGATCGCCTTCATCGGCACCGACACCGTCGAGATGCAGCATCGCGCCGGCGGCAACCCATTCGGCAACGCCGACTTCATCTACACCGGCACCTCGAATGATTTCGCACTCAACGACGGCGTGAAGCGCTACCGCGCCGATCCCAAAGCCGCCGCCTACGTCGCCAAGTGGTACACGCCGACCGGCAATCTCACCCGTCCCTTGCTTGCGCTGCACGACACCGGCGACCCGCTCGTACCCGCGTCCAGCGCGTACGAATATGCGATGACCGCGCAGCGCGCCGGTCACGGCGAAAATTTCGTGCAGAAATACATCAACCGCGAAGGCCACTGCGTATTCAAGCCGTCCGAAATCGGCACCGCTTTCGACGAATTGGTCGACTGGACCAACACCGGCAAACGCCTGACCGCCGGCAAACTGCCCTAACGCGCCGACCCGATTGCAAACGACCACGCAACCCCGCGCAGGACGCGCGGGGTCCGATGCAGGTACAGGGACGTGCCGTCAGCGGACACAGCCACACGCGAACAACAAAAATCGTTTTTTGGTGACTTTTTGCCGATCAGCAAAAAGTTACCCGCTGGCCGCAGGACAGCGGAAGCTTTCGCTCTTGTCAGCGGTAGAGCGGAAAAGCTGGATTCCAGCTTTCGCTGGAATGACGAGCAGGGAGATCAGTCGTTCAACGACTGCCCATTCGTCGCGATCACTTTCGAATAGTGATGCCCACTCGCCTTGATCGTCCGGTTCTGCGTCGCGAAATCGACATGCACGATGCCGAACCGCTTCGAAAACCCGAGCGACCATTCCAGATTATCCATCAACGACCACGCCATATAACCGCGCACATCGCACCCCTGTGCGATCGCATCCGAAATCGCGCGCAGATGTTTCTTCTGATAATTCACGCGCAGCGGATCATCCAGCACACCGCCTTCGGCGACCGGCGGATCGTAAAACGCCGATCCGTTCTCGGTAATGTATAAAGGTGGATTCTTATACCGCTCGCGGATCCAGTTGAGCGTATCCGTCAACCCTTGCGGAAACACTTCCCATCCGGTTTCCGTGTATGTCGCGTGCTGCTTCACAACACCGGTTTTCAGCGGATAATTCAACGGATCGTTCTTGGTCACGCTGCGCGTGTAGTAATTGAACCCGAGCCAGTCGATTGGCTGCTTGATCAGATCCATGTCGGCCTGCGGCCATTCCGGCCACGCTTCGCCGAAGATTTCCTTGAGTTCCTGCGGATACTTCCCGAAGAACACAGGATCAAGATACTGCCGATTCATATACGCATCGGCGCGCTTGACCGCCGCGGCGTCTTCCTTGCTATCCGTGGCCGGATATTTCGGCTCCAGATTCACCACGATGCCGACCTGATGCTTGCCCACCGCGCGATAGGCCTGCACGCCCTTGCCGTGCGAACGCAGCAGATGATGGCTCGCGATCGGCGCCTCGAATTTGCTGCGATGGCCGGGCGCGAGCGCGCCGTGCAGATAGCCGCCGTCGGTGACCACCCACGGTTCGTTGTGCGTGGCCCATTTCTTTACGCGGCCGTCGAGTTTTTTGTACATCACCGTGGCGTAGTCGGCGAACCAGTCGGCGATGTCGGGATTGAGCCAACCACCGCGGTCGTCGAGCGCAGCGGGCAGGTCCCAGTGATACAACGTCGCCAGCGGTTCGATGCCGTTGGCGAGACACTGATCGACCAGCCGCGAATAAAAATCCAGACCTTTTTCGTTGACGCGCCCTCGGCCTTCCGGCATCACGCGCGACCATGAAATACTGAATCGATACGCTTTCAATCCGAGCTGCTTCATGAGCTGCACGTCGGATTCCATGCGGTTGTAGTGATCGCATGCGATATCGCCCGTATCGCCGTTCGACATCATGCCGGGCGTGTGCGAGAAACGCTGCCAGATGCTCGGTCCGGCACCGTCGGCGAGCGGCGATCCTTCGATCTGATACGCCGAGGTCGCGGCGCCCCAAAGGAAGTTGTCGGGAAATTTCACCCGTGTGCTCATGCGGCTCCCAAGACGATGTTGCGCAACAGAAATACTGAAAACGATTACATGGCAGAATACCGGAACCGTCGTGCTTTTTGTAGCGAACGGACGCCCAAAACACAGAATGGAACCGGCATGGCTTCAGTGACGCTCGACAACGTGCGCAAGATCTACGCAGGCGGGGTCGTCGCGGTGAAGGGGGCCACGTTCACGGTGCAGGACGGGGAATTGCTCGTGCTGGTCGGGCCGTCGGGCTGCGGCAAGACGACCACGCTGCGCATGATTGCGGGCCTGGAGTCGATCACCTCGGGAACGCTGAAAATCGGCGATCGCGTGGTGAACGACGTCGCGCCGAAAGACCGCGACATCGCCATGGTGTTCCAGAACTACGCGCTGTATCCGCACATGACGGTGGCCGAGAACCTCGGCTTCGGACTCAAGTTGCGCGGCGAGTCGAAGGAAACGATCGCCGCGCGCGTGAAGGAATCGGCCGAACTGCTCGAACTCGGGGACTATCTGGAACGACTGCCGCGCGCGTTGTCGGGCGGACAGCGTCAGCGCGTCGCGCTCGGACGCGCACTGGTGCGCCATCCGCAGGTTTTCCTGCTCGACGAACCGCTGTCGAATCTGGATGCGAAACTGCGCCTGTCCACGCGCCAGGAAATCGCGCGCCTGCACCGCAACGTGCAGACCACGATGATCTATGTCACGCACGACCAGATCGAGGCGATGACGCTCGGCCAGCGCATCGTCGTGTTCAAGACCGGCGAGATCCAGCAGATTGACACGCCGATGAATTTGTATACAAAGCCGCAAAATGTATTCGTGGCGGGATTCCTCGGCAGTCCGGCGATGAATTTTTTCCGCGGCAGACTGGTCCGCGCGGACGGACTGCGGCTGCAGATGAAAGATGCCGCGTTGCCGCTTGGAAATCCGCCGGGACTCGATGCGTACCTCGACAAGGATCTGATCGTCGGCATTCGTCCCGAAAACTTGCGCGTGTCGCCGGGCGATACCCTGAATATCACGGCGCAGCTCGATTTGATCGAGCCTGTCGGCAACGAAGTGTTCCTGCATCTGACCTGGGACGGAAACAGCATCGTCGTGCGTGAGCCGATGCAGCAGTTGCCGGATCGCGGCAGCACACTGAAGCTCAACTATGCGACCTCGTCGCTGCATTTCTTCGACGCGCAAACCGAAAACCGGATCGATGCGCCATGATCTCCCGGCGCGGCTGGCTGCTCGGCACCGCTGCGCTCCCGCTGGTCGGCGCGATCGCGCAAATGGATAAGCGCATGAACACACGAGCCATCCCATCGACAAAAGAAGCGCTGCCAGTCATTGGCCTCGGCACGTACCGCGTGCTGGACGTCGCGCCCGATTCCGCCGAATACCGCGAACTGCCTGCCGTGCTCGATGCGCTGTTCGCCGCGGGCGGGCGCGTCATCGACTCCTCGCCGATGTACGGCCGCGCCGAACAGACCGTGGGTGAACTGCTCGCGGTGCGCAACCTGCGCGACAAAGCATTCATCGCGACCAAAGTCTGGACGCAGGGCAAAGACGCCGGCATCGCGCAGATGGAAAATTCCTTCCGGCTGCTGCGCACGGATCGCATCGATCTGATGCAGATCCACAATCTCGTCGACTGGCGCACGCATCTGCCGACGCTGCGGCAATGGAAAGAGCAGGGCCGCATTCGCTACATCGGCATCACGCATTACACCTCATCGGCGTACGACGCGGTCGAAGCGGCGCTGAACGCCGAATCGTTCGATTTCCTGCAGATCAACTACGCGATCGACGATCGCGATGCCGAAAAACGCATCCTGCCGCTGGCGCGCGACAAAGGCGTGGCGGTGCTGTGCAACCGGCCGTTCGGCGGCGGTGGATTGCTCGGGCGTCTCAAGAACAAACCGCTGCCGGCGTGGGCCGGCGATGTCGGCGCGACGAGCTGGGCGCAACTGGCGCTGAAATTCGTGCTGTCGAACGCGGCGATCACCTGTGCGATTCCCGGCACCGGCAACCCGAAAAACATGCGCGATGACGCCGCGGCCGGTAGCGGGCCGCTGCTCGATAACGGACAAGTTAAGGACATTATCGCGCTCGCGGGCTGATTTGGTATTGCGGACGTCACGTCCGTGCGAAATCATCCGCTTTCATTCGCCGGAGCCGACCCGTGTGTCGTCGATGAGCCGCCGATGGACCTGGACAGCCGGTCAGGACGATCGCTATACCGTCGAACTTCTCGACGAGGGCATCTGCTGGGACAGCGACACGTACGACGAACGCGCGGGCGCGCGGTTGCAGCAGACGCGTCTGCAGCCGAAAGACGATTTTCTAGCTTACGGGCCGAACGATTCTCCGCCGGAGACTATCGTTCGCGAGCTGGCACGTGAATTGGGTCTCGCCGATCCGCCCTGGCTCAAACCGCTCGACCCGCAAACGGATGCGCTACTCAAGGCCGCCGGTCGGGGCGATGTCGGCGCGATTCGTGCGTTGCTCGCGGCTGGGCTCAATGTCGATGCGCGCGATCAGCGCGGCTACACGGCGCTGTGGAACGCGATCGTGCGCGGTCACAACGACGCCGCGTTGGTGCTGCTTGATGCCGGTGCGGATATGCGACGGCGCTATCGCTACGACGAAACGGCGCTGTCGCTGGCGGCGAAGTACGGCGACGAACGTCTGATCAAACGGCTCATCGATGGAGGCGCCGACGTGAACGTCGTCGAATGCGTCAACGGCGAAACGCCGCTGTTCTCGGCCATCGAAAAAAAGCGCGCGGCGCAGAACGTCCGTTTGCTGATCGAGGCGGGAAGCGACGTCAACCATTCGCGCAAGGATGGATCGACCCCGCTGATCCGCGCCGTGCGCAACGGACTGCTCGATGTCGTGAAAATGCTAGTCGCTGCCGGTGCCGTCGTCGATAGGCGCGACGGCGATGGAATGACCGCGCTGCTGCACGCGGCGAAGTGGCAATCCGACCCAGCATTTTGCGAAGCGCTGCTTGCCGCCGGTGCCGACAGCGCGGCCGTGGACAAATTCGGCATGACCGCGGCGATGCACGCCAGCGCGCAGCACCGAAACGGTATCGCGCAGATGCTTGCCGCCAAGTCGCGTTAGCCGCCGAGCGGATCGGCGAAGATTTCGTCGACGGGGAATCCGGTCAGGCGCAGCAGCGTCGATCCGAGCGGCTGCAGCGTGACATTCACATGCGCGCCATCGGACATCAGCAGATAGCCGGCGAGTCCGGTCGGCGGTTTGTTCCACGGATCGTGCACGTCGCCGCCAGGCAGTGCGATCGGCGAAAAGACCGCGTGTTTCGACAACGCCAGCGACGGCGTGTCCGACGCGGCTACGTACTCGGTGTCCTGGAAGACCAGCGATGATGTCGAACCGTCCGCGCGCGTGACGCGACCCGGAATCTTGAGTGCGTCGACCGGCAGCGCGTACAGCAGTGGACCGTAAGCCATCGCGGTTTCGCCGGACGAATCCTTGATCGCGTGGCCAGCGAAAGCGAGATCGAGCGTCGCTGTATCGCCGGCATTCCACAGGCCGCTGATCTCGAAGCGGTCGGCATAGCGCGTGACCGTTTTTCCGGTCGCCGTCACGGTCGCGTTGCCGGCGTAGGCGGGAATGCGCAGGGTCAGTACGAAATCCGTCGGCACGGACGGATTGACGGTGAATTGAATCGTATCCGACGACGGAAAATCGGTGGCCTCGATGATGTTGACGGTGTGGCCGGCGACGGTCGTGTCCAGTGTCGATGGCCCGTACAGACGGGCGACCAGTCCGGCGCGCGCGGTTTCCTTCAGCCACATGCCCTCGACGTAGTACGGCAAAAGCCGCGCCGAATTGAGCGTGCAGCACGCCGCGGACTGATGCGACGCCGAATACAGCGGACGGTCGAAATATTGTTGCGTCTGCGTGGCTGAGAGCCGGTTGTCCGAAGACAGATACGACACCGCTGTCGCCGCGGTGTGCAATCGCGCGCCTTGCGCTGCATTCAGCGCGATGCGTTCGGAAATGTCGCCGGTAGCCATCGCGTCGCGGTATTGCGCGAGACGATTGAGCGAGGCGATCGTTTCCGTCATCGAACAATATTCGGACATTAGACCGAACGCGCCGATGTGTCCGCTGACGGACTCGTCGCCGACGGGACCGCCGCCGGGATTGGAATGCCGTTGCAGTTTGTCGAGGACTTCATCGGCCGCTTGTGCGTAGCTACTGAATCCGCTGTAGGCGTAGGCGATTTCCGGAACCGACAACGCCTCGGCGATATGCGGCGTGTGCTTGTACCAGAGCCGGTTCGGATCGGAGAGGTACAGCGGAAAGACGTCGCTCTCATTGACGTTGCTCTCGATGTAGTCCGAATACAGCCACAAATATCCGTTGCGGAATGCGTCGTCGCGGGTGATGCGGTACAGCCATTCGAGCGTGTCGGAAAAGCCGAGTCCGTGCGAGACGCCGCCGCCGGGCGTCACACCACGATTGAAATATCTTTTTCCAACGAACGCAGCGAGTGTCGTCTTCGCTGCCTTCGTCACGGCGTCGAGGATACGTGTGTCGCCGGTCGCTTCGTACCACGCGAGCAGCGCCTGGAACATGCGGCTTTGCGTCCACAGTTCGCCGTCGTTGGCATCACCCGTGGTGAAACGTTTCGCGGGCGGGTAGACGCCGATGTAACCGCTGAGACTGTCCTGCGCGTTCAGCACTTCCTGCATACGCGCGATCGCAGCGGACTTGAGCGTCGCATCGCCGGCCATCCAGGCCAGACGAAACAATCCGTCCGCGTAATAGCCTTCGTGTTCGCCGAGCCACCAGCCGGGTTCGCCGGCCGCATCGACCTGATCGGCGTGCTGCACGACGAACTCGTGCTCGTTCACCGTATCGGAAATGTCGGTGTAATGACCGGCGAGGCCGTCGTTCAGATCGGCCTGCATCTGCACCAGCATCCAGCCGGCGGGTTTGATTTCGCCGAAACGCGTCAGCTTATACGGCGGCGTAACGGCGGCATTCGCCGAGGCGACGAGCAACCAGCCGAACGCGGCTGCAAGGGTTCTGTTGACCAGGATAATTGCCACGACAGGATTCTAAGCCGCCGTATCTAAAAAAGAACGATGCACGTCGCGTTTCTCAGCCGAAAACGACCATGCTCTGGCGGCTCAGCATCGTCGGCACGCCGGCGGGGGACCACAGCGTCGTCGACTGGCTCGTATAGCCATCGCGCGCGGCCACCATTTCGCTGTCGACCATCCAGCCGGCGAGCGGCTGCTGCGTGAAACCCTGATCGACGAATTCGAGCATCCACGTCATCGAACTGCCGGGTGTGGGTTTCGGCATCCACGACAGGCCGACCGGTGGAACGAAATCGGCCAGGGCGATCAGGTGGGCGTCGGTTGCGTTCGACGAATCCTTCAGGCCGAGTTCGTATACATTGCGGTGCACCGGCTGACCGGAAAATGGCAGTCCGCCTTCGAGCAGAGAAACGTCGAAGTGCTGGAAAAAACTCGGCATCAGCTTCGGCACGTACGGCAGCGTCGTTCCCGCTTTTTTCGCGGGCGCCGGCGGCAGCTCGCGTTTCACGATCGATTCGCGCGCATGCCCGAACACGCCGATCGCGTGCGCGAGCGTTTCCTGTCCGCCGACGATGCGCGCTTCCAGATGCATCGTGTTCTTGCCCGCGCGCAGTACGCTCGCGAGCGTCGTGCATTCGCCTTCGCCGATCGGTGCGATGAACGTCATCTGGAACGTGCGCAGCGGAAACGTCGCATCGACCAGCGTGCGCATCGCTTCGAGGGCGAATGCGCCCTGCAATCCGCCGAAGGCGCTGCGGCCTTGCATCCAGTCATCGGACACTTCGCAGATCAGCGATCCGGAATTTCGCTGTGCGTTGCGCAGCAGTTCGCTCAACGTCATGGACGCGTTCCTTCGGCAGGGATGCGCGATTTTACCCGGGTAGACGCGACAATGCCGCGTGGTAGTCCGCCGGCGACTGTCCGATGATCTTCTTGAAGTCGCGGATGAAATGCGCCTGGTCGGCGTAACCGAGGCAGAGCGCGACGTCGGCCCAGTCCGGCATATCGGCAACTTGGATCTGGTTGGCCGCTTCGATCAGGCGATAGCGCTGGATCATCCATTTCGGCGTCACGCCGACGTATTCGTCAAACAGCCGCTGCAGCGTGCGTTTGCCGATGTCGAACGCCTCGACGATGTGCTCGACCTTCGTGATGCCGCGATCGCTGGTCACGCGCTCGGCAATGCGCTGCGCGAGGCGCATCGAATCGTCACTGCGCGGATGGAACGAACGCAGGAAATCCTCGAGGATGCCGACGGTCGCGTGGTGATCGCCGTGCGCGAGCGCGCGCCGGCACAGTCCGCGCGCGGACGGACCGAGCAGTTCGGCGAGATCCCACACGCGTTCGGACAATGCCGACACGGGCCGGTCGATGAACGGCCGGAATCCGCCCGGCAGGAATTTCACGCTGAACACGCGATCCTTGCCTGCGATCATGCGCGAAAATTTTTTGGTGTGGATGCCGGACACTTCTTCGCGCCCGGCTTCGAGCACCAGATGGATCGATGGATGCGGCAGCGTTTCGCGCAATACCGGTTCGGGCACGTCCCATTCGACGGTCCAGTAGTGTTCGACGAACGGCGCGAGATCGGGCGAGGGGTAATAGCGCCACACGCCGGGCATGGAACCCGCGTCGCGGAAGTTCAGGATGCCGCGCGGCTTGTCGCGTTTCAGTTGAGCCATGTTGCGCAGGCCATGTCGCGTTTCTTCAATCCGTGGAATCACTGCCGCCGCTAACCTGCGCAAACATTGCGAGGTGCACCATGCGGCTACGGCATTACATCACACTCGTTACGATAGTCCTGGCGGCGAGCGCGTCCGCCATCGAACCGGGAGGAAAACTCATGCACGCCAAGGGACCGTTCAACGTCAAGATCGCTCCGCTGGAAAGCTACAACAAGGAACTCGGGCGCATGTCGCTCGACAAGCAGTTCCACGGCGATCTGGAAGCGACCAGCCAGGGCGAGATGCTGGCGCATTTCGACCAGGCCAAGCAGTCCGGCGGATACGTCGCGATCGAGCGCGTCACCGGCACGCTCGGCGGCAAAAAGGGCAGCTTCACGATGCAGCATTCCTCGACGATGGAACGCGGCAAGCCGCAGCAGAACATCATCGTGGTGCCGGAATCGGGCACGGACGAACTGGTGGGGCTCAAGGGTTCGCTGATCGTCAACATCGCCGCCGATGGGGCGCATTCCTACGATTTCCAGTACACGTTCGAGGCGCTTTAACACGGCGCCGCAAGCTTTACGTTACTTTGCAAATTGGCACCGCCGCGCCGCGAAAAATTTATCGCGGCTTCAGACCAATCGGCGCACCATGCCAAGCGTACACATAGCGAGGTAACGAACGTGTTTCGCACAAGCTTGTTTCTGATGTTGACGTCGATGGCAGGGATCGCCGCGGCACAGACGCAGGACCCACTGGCCGCAGCGCCGGTGCAGTACGACGACGGACCGGCGCCCCAGCAGGCCGCCGATAATTACGACACCGCACAGCAGCCGAACGACACGACCGTCATGGATTGCGGCCTGGACGATCAGGGCCGCCCGCTGGCGTGCCCGGAGAATCAGGTCGGCTACGTTCCCGACGACGAGATCGCGCCGGCCGACGACGCGCCGCTGTTCGCGCCCGACTATTACGCATATGAAGATTACGAATACTACCCGCCGTATCCCTACTACGCGGGCGTGAGCCTGTGGCCGTCGTATTACTGGCCCGGTTACGCCTGGGGTTGGGGCGGATGGGGCTGGGGTTGGGGCTGGCCGGCGGTCAGCATCGGCATCAATTTCGGCTGGGGTTGGCACGGCTGGCATGACTGGCACCACGGCTACGCCTGGCACGGCGGTTGGCATGGTGGCTGGCACGGCGGCGATCATTTCCATGGTCCGTGGCGTTACGACGGTCATGGTCATTATTGGGACCATCGCGACTACGGACACACCGGCAGTTTCGCCGGCCGCGGTATCACGTCGCGCAACTTCGCGGCGAACCGCAGCTTCAACGCCGATCGCGGTTTCAATACCGGTGCGCGCAATTTCAATGGTGTGCAGAGCCGCTCGTTCGGTGCAAATCGCGCCGGCGTGAGCAACTTCAACGCGGCCAATCGATTCGGCAGCAATCGCGCTTCGCTGCCGTCGGCTTCGTATTATTCGGGTGCGCGCGGATACGGCAACGCCCAGTCGTTCAATCGCGGCAACATACAGACGGCAAACCGTACGGATTTCCGCGGCGCCAATGAAGGCGTGCGCGGCAGCGCGTTCGCGAACCGTCAGTATTCGGCAACGATGCGCGGCCAGACCTCGTTCACCAACCGCTCGTATTCGGCGTCGATGCCGAACGCGCGCACGAACGCGATGCCGAACCGCTCGTATCCTTCCGCCCAACGTGGTTACGTTCCGCAGCAACGCAGTTTCGCGCCGCAGCAACGCAGCTACGCGGGTTACGCCGGCGGACGCGGCTCCTCGTACGGCGGACCGAGTTACTCCGGTCGCCAGGCCTACTCCGGTGGACGCGGTGGCTATTCCGGCGGTCGCGGCTATTCCGCGCCGCACGTGAGCGCGCCGTCGCATTCGTCCGGCGGTGGCGGCGGTGGCCACAGCGGCGGCTGGAGTGGCAGCGGCGGTCATCACCACTGATCCGGCACGCTGAAACGAACGAAAAAGGCCCGCCTCGCGCGGGCCTTTTTCTTTTCCGGCAAAAAAAATTTCGCGAGGATGTCCAAATGCCGCCCGCTTGAGCGTCATCGTTACGGCGGCGCATAGTGCCCGTCTAACTCGGAGAACTCAGATGCAATATCTTTTTCTGTTGTACGCGAACGAAAAAGGCTGGGAACAGCTCAGCGCCGATCAGCGCAAGCAGGGCGAAGCGGCGTACACGGCGTATACCAACGCGCTGCGCGAAGCGAAAATCTATGTCGGCAGCAACCGGCTGCGTCCGGTCGGCGACGCCACCACGGTGACCATGCAGACCGGCCAGTCACGTGTCATCGACGGTCCGTATGCCGACACCAAGGAACAGCTCGGCGGCTACTACCTCGTCGACGTGCCGGACCTCGACTCCGCCATCGCCTGGGCCAACCGCTGTCCGGGCGCGCATCACGGCACCATCGAAGTCCGCCCGGTGTGGGCGATGTGATGCACGACGCGCACCGCGCAGCCGAAGCGATCGCGCGGCACAGCTACGGCAAGCTGGTCGCGTATCTGGCCGCACGCAACCGCGACGTCGCCGCGGCGGAGGATGCGTTGTCCGACGCATTCGCCGCCGCGCTCACCGAGTGGCCGCGCAACGGCTGTCCCGATAAGCCCGAGGCGTGGCTGCTCGCGGTCGCGCGGCGCAAGCTGATCGACGGCGCGCGCCGACGCATCACCAGCGAACTGGCCGCCGACGATGTGCGCGACATCGTCGCTTCGATCGCCGCGACCGACGAAGCGGAAATTCCCGACCAGCGTCTCGCGCTGATGTTCGCGTGTACGCATCCGGCCATCGACGTCGCCATCCGTGCGCCGCTGATGCTGCAGACCGTGCTCGGCCTCGACGCCGCACGCATCGCCTCCGCGTTCCTCGTCTCGCCCGCGACGATGGGCAAGCGGCTCGTGCGCGCGAAAGAAAAAATCCGCAGCGCCGGCATTCCGATGCAGATTCCGACGCGCGACGAATTACCCGCGCGCCTGGCCGACGTGCTCGACGCCATCTACGCCGCCTACGCCGAAGGCTGGAACGATCATGCCGCGCCCGACACCGCGCGCCGCCAGCTCGCCGACGAGGCCTTGTTCCTCGGCCACATCCTGGTCGATCTGGCCTTCGACGAACCCGAAGCGCTCGGCCTGCTCGCGCTGATGCTGCACATCGAAGCGCGTCGTCATGCCCGGCGCAGCGACAGCGGCGAATACGTGCCGTTCGACGAACAGAATCCCAAACGCTGGGATTCGGCCATGATCACCGCCGCGGAAAAACTGCTGCGGCGCGCTGCCGAACTCGGCGTCATCGGACGCTATCAGATCGAAGCGGCGTTGCAGTCGGCCCACGTGCATCGCCGCCGTTGCGGCGTCGCCAATTGGGACGACATCGTGAATCTGTACGACGCGCTGCTGGAATTTTCCGCATCGCCCGTCGTCGCCATCAATCGTGCGCTGGCGATCGCCGAAACCGACGGCACCAGCGCCGCGCTCGTGGCGATGCCGGATGCCGAGCAGGATCGGCGTCTGATCGAATACCAGCCGTACTGGGCGGCGCGCGCGTCGCTGCTCGCGCGCACGGGCGCGCATGCGGAGGCGCATCACGCGTATGAGATGGCGATTGGTCTGGAATCGGATCCCGCCGTGCGAACGTTCCTGCAGCGGCGTCTCAAACGCATACAAATGTGAATTCGCGTAGCTTTTGCTCTGCGCCGCACGGTGGGCGCCGTCCAGCGAGCATTGCGCGGACATGTGTTTGTCCGGAATTTGTCCCGATATTGTCCGACTCGTTAGCCCAATCCCTTCTTATCCTGAAAGTCCATTCGGCGATCAGATCAGGAGGAAATATGCGCGCATGTCTGCTGTCGGTCCTGTTGCTCGCAAGTCTCTCCGTTAGCGAAAAGTCGCTGGCGTTCCAATTCGGTTCCGGGCCGAATCTTCTGACCAATCCCTCGTTCGAAAACGGACTCGAAAATTGGACGGTCGACGATCAAAACAAAGTGGATTGGATCGTGGATTATGGGTTTCCACCTCCCAACGACCACGGTTTGGGCGCCGCAGTGTTATTTGCCGATGGGCAGATTTCGCAATGCGTGTTCGTTTTTTCTGACACGTTGTACACAACAGCGATCTGGGCCTTCGGAGGTTGTGCAGATTCCTCCACGCTCGTTCGTATCGATTGGTATGCGGACGGATCCTGCTCGACGCTTGCTGCAAGTGATTTCACGACAATTGCAAGCGAATCCGACACGTGGAAGCTGACCTCTCGACTTATACAGTCGACAAGCAATGCTCAGTCCGCGCAATTCCAAGTCGTAAGAACTGGAGCGTGCAAAGAAGCGATCATCCTTGACAACGCCGAATTCAGCGATCAGATTTTCGGGAGTACGTTCGAAGAGTGAATCGCCATGCCCGAGCAGAATAGAGCAAGCAATCCGGTAGGCTGGTTCGAAATCTACGTCGACGATCTGCCGCGAGCCCGCAAGTTCTACGAAGCGGTTTTCCGCACCACCTTCACCAAGATCGATTCGAAGACGCCGGAGATGTGGCAGTTCGCGTCGGACATGAAAAGCTACGGCGCTCCGGGCGCACTCGTGCACATGCCGGGCTTTCCGGCGGGCAACAACAGCGTGATCGTCTATTTCTCGTGCGAGGACTGCGCGGTCGAGGAAAAGCGCGCCGTCGATGCCGGCGGCCGCGTGCAGAAAACGAAGTTCGCGATCGGTGAGTACGGCTTCATCTCGCTGGTGTACGACAGCGAAGGCAATATGATCGGACTGCACTCGCTCAAATAACGGGCTTCGCCGTTTCTTCACCTCGAGTCGGTGATCATCTCGCGTCGTGAGACGCGAACCGCCGATGCTTTTGCCGTGAATACGCTGGAAAAACTCGCCATCCTCGCCGATGCGGCGAAATACGACGCTTCGTGCGCCTCCAGCGGCGCGGACCAGCGTCATTCGCTCGGCACCGGCGGCATCGGCAGCACCGAAGGCATGGGTATCTGTCATTCGTACACGCCCGACGGGCGCTGCGTGTCGCTGCTGAAAATCCTGCTGACGAATTTTTGCACGTTCGATTGCGTGTATTGCGTCAACCGTGTGTCGAGCAACGTGCGGCGCGCGCGGTTCACGCCGCAGGAAGTCGTCGCGCTCACCCTAGATTTCTACAAGCGCAACTACATCGAAGGACTGTTTCTTTCCAGCGGCATCATCCGCAACGGCGACTACACGATGGAGCAGGTGATCGAAGTCGCGCGCAGCCTGCGCGAGGATCACAAGTTCGCCGGCTACATCCATCTGAAGACGATTCCGGATGCCTCGCCCGATCTGCTCGCGCTCGCCGGCAAGTATGCGGATCGTCTCAGCATCAATGTCGAATTGCCGACCGAAACAGGCCTCGCCAAACTCGCGCCGGAAAAGAATCTGCCGGACATCCGCGCCGCGATGGGTAACCTGCGCTGGCGCATCGATGAAGGCAAACAGGCGCGCAAGGAAGCGGCGAAGATCAAAGCGAAGCCGCCGCGTTTCGCACCGGCCGGGCAGAGTACGCAGATGATCGTCGGCGCCGACGCCGCGAACGACAGCGACATCCTGCGCACCAGCTCGAATCTGTACGGCAACTATCGCCTGCGCCGCGTCTACTACTCCGCGTTCAGTCCGATTCCGGATGCATCGTCGAAACTGCCGCTGCAGGCGCCGCCACTGGAACGCGAGCATCGCCTGTATCAAGCCGACTGGCTGCTGCGCTTCTACGGCTTCGACGTCGATGAAATCACCCCGCAAACCGCCAACGGCATGCTCGATCTGGACATCGATCCGAAAACCGCGTGGGCACTGCGGCATCCGGAACGCTATCCGGTCGACGTGAACAAAGCACCCCGCGAGATGCTGCTGCGCGTACCCGGACTCGGCACGCGCAATGTCGACCGAATCTTGAGTTCGCGCAGCCACGGCGCGCTGCGTCTCGCCGATCTGCAACGTCTGCGCGTGCCGATGAAAAAGGCCATGCCGTTCGTCGCCACGCTCGATCATCATCCCCATCGCCGACTCGACGATCCGGCGCGGTTGCGCGCGCAACTCGCACCGCCGCCGCGGCAGGCGGGTTTGTTCGGCTAACGGTGTTCACGGCAACCGTCGAACCGCCGTGGGACGTGTCCGCATGGCGTGCGCAGGCCCGCGCGGCGCTGATCGCCGGCATCGCGCCGGAGGACATCGTCTGGAATGCCGGCGCGCAAGGCGGATTGCTCGACGGCGCGAAGGTCGCCGACCAGCCAGCCGTACGCGATGCGCCGGCCGTGCCGAAGGATTTTCTGTCGCTGGCGTCGCTTGTCCTTTGTCATCGCGATCCGCACCGCCACGCGCTGCTTTATCGGCTGCTCTGGCGCATCGCCAACGGCGAGCGCGAATTGCTCGCGCGCGCGACGGATCCGGACATGCATCGCGCGGTCGAACTTTCCAAATCCGTGCGACGCGATTCGCACAAGATGAAAGCCTTCGTGCGCTTCCGCGCCGTGCCGGGCGAGGACAATGCCTTCGTCGCGTGGTTCGAGCCCGATCACTTCATCGTCGATCGCATCGCGCCGTTCTTCATGCGACGTTTTGCCGGCATGCGCTGGGCGATCCTGACGCCGTACCGCAGCGCCATGTGGGACGGGGAGTCACTCACTTTCGGCGATGGCCGCACGCGCGCCGATGCGCCGTCCGACGACGCGCAGGAATCGCTGTGGCGAACCTATTACGCAAGCATCTTCAATCCCGCGCGCCTCAATCCGGACATGATGCGTCAGGAAATGGCGCAGAAATACTGGAAGCTGCTGCCCGAAGCACATCTGTTCCCAACGATGATCCGCGAAGCGAACCAGCGCACCCACGCCATGCGCGAACGTGCGCCCGAGCCGACGCGTCGACGCATTCCGCAGATGCCGGAAGCGCCGCCGGTCGTCGAACCCGGACTGCCCGGTTTGCGCCACGCTGCGCGCGCCTGCCGCAATTGCGAATTGTGGCAACCCGCCACGCAAACCGTCTTCGGCGAAGGTCCGCAGGACGCGCGCATCATGCTGATCGGCGAGCAGCCGGGCGACGAGGAGGATCTGGTCGGACGTCCGTTTGTTGGACCTTCCGGCAAGCTGCTCGATCGCGCGCTGTCGGAAATCGGCCTGGATCGATCGAAAATGTACGTGACCAACGCCGTGAAACATTTCCGTTTCGAATTGCGCGGCAAACGACGCCTGCATCGCAATCCGGACCGATCGCACGAACGCGCCTGCGCGATGTGGCTGGAAGGCGAGTTCGCGCTGATCAAACCGGAGGTCGTCGTGTGTCTCGGTGCGTCGGCGGCGCGCGCGATTTTCGGTTCGTCGTTCCGTCTCACCGATGAGCGCGGGCGATGGCAAACCACGCCGGGCGGCAAGCGTGCTTTCGCCACCGTGCATCCGTCATCGATCCTGCGCACCGAAGCATCGCGCCGCGACGAAGCCTACGCCGGGTTCGTCAATGATCTGCGTTTACTGTCAACATTGACAGGTTTTTCCTGAAGTTGTCTGCACGCGCTCTGCGTGTCGTCCCTGTGTTTTTGCGCATGTGCGACTAACGTCGCAAGCGTCCGTTCCGGACCTCGCACGGGGAATAAAATGTATACATTTTCGCTTTTGCGCAAAGCATTCTTTGGCTGGCTGCTCGCTGTATCCGCGGCATATGCACAAAATCTCGTCAGCAATCCGACGTTCGACGACGGCATCGACGGTTGGCAGACCTCTGCGGGTGCCGAATGGATGCCCACGTTCGGTTACGAAAAGGGATCACTCCATCTTTCTTCGCGATCGGGCACCGCGACCGCCACACAATGCATTGTCATCGGCAGCGGAAACACCTATGTCGCCACCGCACGCGTCGATTCGCATTGCGCCGGCGCCCGGGTTCTGTCCGTCCTTTGGGCGACCACGGAAGACTGCAGCGACACGGCTGATTTCACGCATGGCGACTTCGCCAGTTCCGTCGCCGCGTTCGATTGGGAATTGCTGACCGTGACGGCGGCGTCACCGGCTGGCGCGCACTTCATCCAAATCCGATTGTTCGACGCAGACACATGCGCAGACGACGTGTTCTTCGACGACGTCAGCCTGCAATACGACGACATCTTCTACGACGGGTTCGATCCGCATTCAGTCGACTGACTTCGTCCGTTTCTTGTCCTCATCAAGTCCGCCAACTCGCCTAAGGTGTCGGATAGATTCGGTCCTCACTCATTGGCGGGGACCGATCGATGATCACTGCAGGTCGAATGCTTTCCATACTCGTTTGCGCCGGATTGTTCGCCGCTGCTGGCGCGCAGGCACAGAATCTCATCCAGAATCCGTATTTCGAAGACCGCCTGAACTTGTGGTTTTACGATCCGCCCGATCACGTCTCGTGGACCAATACCATGGACTACCGCACGCCCGACAGCGGCGTGCCCGGCGCGATGGTCCTGGACGGTTCGATCGGTCCCGCGCTGGCGTTCCAGTGCGTGCCGGTGCTCGATTCGCTCGACTACATTGCCAGCATGCGCGTGCAATCGCATTGCACGGGTCAGACGTTGAACGTCTTCTGGACGGACGCGGGTTGCGCCGCCGGAACCTCATTCATCAGCGCTGCGTCCACGCACGCCGACACGTGGGATTTGGTCACTCTTTTTTCCCATCCGGCGATAGCCGCGACGCACGCCATCGTCGTGGTCGAGAATCCAACCGGCTGCGCGACGCCGGCCTACATCGACGATGTCGTCTTCCAGACCGACGTGATATTCGCCAACGGATTCGAGGTGCCCCTGCATCCGTAATCGCGGCAGCATCCATGTCTTCCGCGTAAACCTCGTCCGCGTCGCGCGCGAATCTGGCAACATGGCCGCCCTGACCGACGGCCTCCGAACGCATGAAACTCCACCGCTTGCCGATCCTGCGCGTTCTGATCGTTCGACCGCGATTGATGATTTCCGTCGCCATCGGCTGCCTGATCGGCTTCTTGCTGCCGGCTTCGTTCGTGCCGCATGTGACCACTCGCCTCCTGATCGCCTGGAACGCCGGGGCGATCACCTACGCCGCACTCGCTTTCGAGATGATGGCGCGCGCCACGAGTGCGCACATGCGCCTGCACGCGTGCACGCAGGACGAAGGCAAATACACCATCCTCGCACTTGTGCTGATTTCGTCGGTACTGACGCTGTTCTCGACCGCGGTCGAAATGGCGGCGGCAAAGGATGTGCACGGCACGCTGAAGGTCATCCACGTCGCGCTCGCCGGCTTGACCGTATTCACGACGTGGTGGGTCAACCAGATCATGTTCGCGCTGCACTACGCGCACGACTTCTATCGGCACAGCGCGCGCAAGGATCGAGGGCTAATATTCCCGGGCACCGAGCAACCGGATTATTTCGATTTCCTGTATG
>Ga0105239_10002095_pt1 | contig 25841 bp, 20 predicted proteins | sample KBSC44metaG_FD_92761 | JGI IMG/M metagenome (GOLD analysis project Ga0105239, IMG submission 92761) | Corn rhizosphere microbial communities from Kellogg Biological Station, Michigan, USA - KBS C4-4 metaG | ecosystem: Host-associated > Plants > Roots > Rhizosphere > Soil | place: Michigan, USA...
ATTCGCGATCCAGCGCCCCCAACCCTACTTCTGCGTTCGGAATAGCGTTGATGCGCACGTTGAGGTCGGCGCTCTGTTTGTTGGTCTCTTCCAACAAGCGCGCCTGACGATCCATGTCGCCTTCAACCATCGAAATATTTGTGCGCAGAGTTAGCAGGCGTGGATCCGTAAGTCTTGTCAGTTTCTGTTTGCGGTCTTCGATGCGATCCTTCCAATCGTTGAGCATCTGGTCCTGTTGGGCCTTGATGTCTTCGATCTGTTTTTTAGTCGCGACGACGTCCGGATGCTTTTCCGTGTATTGCGTCAATAACTTTTGCAAATCACCTTCGTATTGCGATCGACGACTCACGAGTTCTGCCCATGCCGCAGTAGTTTTCGGATCGGTAGTGTTTTCAGCGCTGAGAACGATTTCCTGCTCGTAACTTTTTGTGATATCGCCAAGCTGACTGCGGTAGGCTGCCGCGAGATCGCGTAAACGGCCCTGTTCGGCAAGCAGGGCCTTCTGCTCTTCATGTAATGCGGTCAACCGCCCAATGAGAGCCTGCGATTGCGACGGCAGGTTGTTAATGTTCTGCTGAAGGTAGGCAAGCCGTTGATTGTCGACAGCGTCGAGCTCCCCTTTTAGCGAGCGCACTTGCTCTTCGATGAACTGCTTTGCAGACGTGCCGGCGTTGATCGTCTCCTTCGTCTGCTCGTCCACATACTTGCTCGCGAGTTCACGAGTCACGTCTTGCGTTGTTTTCGGATCCCGGCCGCGATAGGTGATGTTGAATGCATCCGTAATATCGTTGCGACTGGTGTTGACCTCGACATTGATCCCATCCCGCATAACGTCGATGATCACTTCCATGGCTTCGCCGCGACGTCGCTCCTCTCTATAAAGGTCGTATTTCTCAACCAACGGTTGCAGCGAGCTGCGGCTGGTGACGACTTGCGAAATGCTGGCGAGTTCACGCGTCAAGGTTTCTTCGGTCATCATCGGCACCACCGAATTCGGCAAAGTAGATGGCTTGACCACGATCAACGTTGACGATTCGTAGAGGTCCGGGAGGCGAAATACGACGAAGCCGATCGCCAGGCCGACAGCAAGCGTCGGCAGGATAATCATCCACTTGCGCTTCAAAGCGATGCGCCCGTACTCACTCACTTTTCGCTGTCGAAATTCGGTGCTCATGAATTGTTCTCCGTTTTGTGCGAACGCGTGCGCTCGCAGCCGCGACGGTTACCTCTGGACTTCACGATGGCTTACAAGGTCGCCAAGGCTTTGCGCGCTTCGTCGGCCTCTGGAAATGCGGTTTTCTCGCTTAACTTCAAAGCGTTTTCGATTTCACGGCGCGCCGCAGATTTTTCGCCTTTCGCGGCCAACGCGGCGCCCAGGTGATAGTGAAAGGTTGGAGAGGGTGTCGCGTTGTTGCGACGCGCCACGGTTTCATCAACGTTGACGGCTTTCCGTAATTGTTCGGCAGCCACGCTATACAAACCCTTCTTGTAGTAAACCCAACCGAGCGTATCGACGAAGCTCGACACTTCCGGGTTCGATTGCACCGCGCTTTGGGCAAGACGCACCGCCTCATCGAGATTTCCCTTACCGTGAATTGCGTAGAGCCATGCGAGATTGTTCGCGGCAAATGTCGAGTTCTGATCGAGGGACAGGGCCTTGCGAAAGTTGTCGATTGCTCCGTCGATATTCTGCAGGTTCATTTCGAGCATGCCGATTAATGTGTAGATCGTCGGATTGTCCGGCTGCCGCTCGACGATGCGTCGGTATTCTTCGATTGCGCGCCGTTCCTGGTTCGTATTTACGAACAACGCTGCGAGCGCCGAATAGGCTGCGAGATAGTTGCCGTCGATTTCGAGCGCGCGGCGAAATTCAGCTTCCGCGGCTTGCGCGTTCATCTCAAATCCGTAGATCCGGCCCTTCAAAAAGTGCAGCGAAGCATTGTTCGGCTCCGCCGCGATTGCCTGGTCGATGCGCGCGTGTGCGTCAGACGTTTTCTTCTGCGCCGCGTAAATGTTGCTCAACCCACGCAACGCATTGAAATGCGCCCCGTCAATCGTCAGAGCATTGTTATAAAATCCGATCGCCTCACCGGCCTTGCCTTCCGCGAGTGACACCATCGCAAGATCGACGTCAATGTCGGCGCTGGTCGGCGCAATGTCGTGCGCGGCGAGAAAGTCAGCGCGGGCCGTTTTAGTGTCGCGCAGTTGGAGTGCCGCTGATCCGTGTGCAATCAAAGTCTTGGCTTTCAGCTCGGCCAACATCCGCGGTGATGTGTCGCGATCAGGCGCTGCTTTCGAGAGCCGGTCCTGCAGGCTCGCCGCCAACTTCATTGCCGTTTTCGCGTCGCCGTCGGCAAGGTTGATCTGGACTTCCATCAACTTTGCCGGCAAGTAATTTGGATGGTTTTGCGTCAAATCAGCCGCAAAGGAGCGCGCCTGATCGATCTGGCCAAGCCGGAAGCTCGCTTCCGCCATGAAGAAGAGTCCGGCGCGCGAATCGGGTTCTTGCCGCAGCACCTCGCGCAGGTCCTCCATCGCGAGTTTTAGGTCACTGGTCTGGCCCGCTTGGATACCGATGCGGGCGCGGAGAATCAGTGCCTGCCGATCTTTGCTCTCGCTCTTCAAGACAGTTTCGACTTCATTTTTTGCGCCTGCGAGATCGCCGCGGTTCAGCATGATTTCAGCGAGGCGATAGTGTGCCGGCGTGTACTCAGGCGAGTGGATCAGAACTTCTTTGTAAATCGTAATCGCTTCGTCCAGACGGCCAACTGACGAGTAAAAGTCCCCGAGCACGGAGCGGCCTTCAGGCTTTTCCTTGTCGAGTTCCGCCAGCGATTTGTAGGCGGCTTCAGCTTTGTCGGATTGCTTATTGACGAGATAGAAACTGGCGAGGATGAACTGCGCTTCACGATTTTGCGGTTCCGCCTGGACTGCTCTCTGGAATTCAGCTTCAGCCTCATTCAGACGCTGCGCGCCCACCAGGAATTTTCCGTATTCGTAGTGCGCCATCGCGGAGCCGCTGCTGATGGAAATCGCGCGCTGGTAAACTGCTTCGGCGCCGGCGATGTCATTGGTCTGCACGTAAAATCGTGCCAGGCTCAGATAGGATTCGACCCGCTGCGGATTCAGCTCGACTGCGCGATTCAGCTCAGCGAGCGCTTCCTGTTTCTTGTTTTGCGCGAACAGGACGGAGCCCAGGAGGATGTGTGCCTCGATGTGGTTCGGATCTTTTTCGAGAACTTGTTTGGCGAGTCGTTCGGCTTCGCCCAGTGCGGCGGGTGACTGCTTCGCGCCGACAAGATAATAGTTGCCGAGCTTCACACGCACATCGAAATTATTGGGGTCGAGCTCGGCCGTCTGGCGCATCTCGTCAAACGATTCCTGATATCGCTGCACGCCTTCGTACGCGTTCGCCAATCCCCAGTGTGCATCGGCGAGCTTGTCGTCGATTTGCAGCGCACTGCGAAACTCCAGTATGGCTTCCTGAAACCTTTTGTCTTTCAGCAGCGCTTGTCCACGCGCGAGGTGTTGGGCTTTGGCTTTTTCGGGTGTCGTGCACGCGCCCAGGAGGCACGCGGCAATCAGAACGACGAACAGAGGAAGGACGTAAAACTTGCGGCGGCACTCTCGATTCTTCATTGCATCTCCGTGAGCGCATGGTGGCAGGCGCCAGCCTGCGACGTTCGCGCCCGGGTCCAGGTCGCTTCAATGGTTGTCTTTCCGCAACGGGCAAGGTCACTGGAGAGGCCGTTTGAGCGAGTTAGTTAAGTTTCAAAAAACGTCATTCGCCGGGCACCGGCGAATCAGAGGAAAGAAAAGGTGAATCCGGAGTCGATTTCAGGAAATCGTTGGTGATGAAAGCTTGATCGGTCGCGAAGCTTTTTTGTGGTGCGGGCCGGGAAATAAAGACCGCCGGGGCGAAGGAAACAAAAACTCCTGCGGCCGTAATGTCCGGGCCCGCTACGATAAGGAAAGAAACAATCTGACCGCGGTTCCTGAGTGAGAGCGGTCGGGCATACAAGAGTTCCGCCGGATCCTCCCCCTTCGGCTCGTGGTTGGGGAGGATCGGTGCGGCTTCCCTAAAAGCAAAGAAGCGCAGGCATCCTGCGCTTCTCACTTACACTTGCTTTGGAAACAATTAACTTGGGCTAACCGATCACGGCATCTTCACCCAATGTCACGATCACTCGCACGCGCTCACGGAGAGCCAACTCGAACATGCGCGCTTCTTCAACCTCCGCAAACGACAGCGCGCGCAATTCCTGCTCAATCCGTCGCCGATAGTCGGAGACCAAAGAATCCGAGACGCCTAAGGTGGCGGCGACTTCCAATTGCGTCGCGTGATGGGGGCTCAAGTAGCAATGCCACAGCACTCCCAGCATGCGATTGTATTGCTTGATTTTGCCCCGCACGTTGGCGTGCAGATTCGTCAAGAACTTATCGACAGACCCGGCAGCTTCGCGTTGTGATTCGTGACGGAGGAGACTCTCTTCCGGATTTTCGCGCAGGTCGGCAGGATCATAATGCGGCCCGTCATCACCTTCGTCGCCGCCCAGCGGCACCAGGTAAATGTCCATGACGGGCAGACGCGACATCACCATACTGCGAAGACTGCGCACATCCGCCGGCGCATCGATCGCTTCAAAAACGGAGATAATCAGATCTTCGAGATCCGAATTGCTAATGACGATCTGAGCGTCGCCCGTACAACCAACCATGCGGGTATCGCGCTGACGAACGGGAATCATGTGCGCGCGCTGCTCCATCTCGTGCGAATTGCGGCCAGCCTTGGTCGCAGACCACTCGCTTAAACCGTACACACGATCGGCCAAACGGCGATGTTGGTCTTCGGTACCGTCGAAACGTCGAAAATTTGAACTAGACTGAATCAATGTCGAGATGCGCCGGGCGAGCCGATAACTTTCGGGATGGCGCTTGCGAAGTTCGGCAGTGAGCAGATTCGTCAACTCGATTTGACCGATCTCACACTCGATCTCGGCATCAGTCATGTTCGTGTCGAGATAATGTTGGAAGCGCGCTTTGGTAAGAAGCTGCACGAACAACTCCTGCGTCAAGTCGGTGTATGCGCTGCTCGCGCCTTCTTCGATCAGTAGGCCGGCGCTGCGGGATGCGCGTACGAGCGGGTGGTTGCTAACGATGCGGTGTAGTTCCGCCCATAGGCGATTGACGTCGGAGTTACGCAGACTCTCACCCCAATGCCCGGCGCGGGCTGCGCGCTCCGCGAGTCGCTTGGCCCGAAGGTCAGTGGCAACATTGACAGCAGGTTCTGAGCTGGTCTTTTGAGTTATTGATTTCACGGCTGTGATGACTGATCCCGATGGGGTATTGAGACTATCGTTGGCGACCGCCTGTCGCGGGAACCGTTGGACGTTTAGAGATGGTGGGCAGGGCAACGGCCGTCTTGACGAAAGCAAACGCCTCACTCGGCGCGAGGTCTAGCGTCTGTGTTTTTGAATCCCGGTAAGACGGTGGTTTTCCGACTCTCTGCTGTCGGCCAGCGGTGAAGCTGGATTTTTGGATCAGCGCCATTAAGAGCTCAACGCTGACTGAGGCCGAGCGGCGAAAAGCGGCTCGGTGACTCCAAAAGCATCTTAGCAAACGGCCCACAAAATGAGCAACAGGTTTTTACACTTGGGGGACTTGCGCACTTTTGCGGGGAAATCGACCGCCTAAAGTGGAAAACATCGTTTATTCGTTATGTCCAGAGCTTGGCCACTGTTGACGAAATGAACAACGTACTCTCACTTCCGCTGAAGATTTTTGCGAAGTCCGCTACGTGTCCGTGCGCAGACGAGTTGCTCGCGTTCTTGCAACTTGTCCTTCAGCCTGAGCGAGCGGAACTGATAGACGCCCACCTTGACGAGTGCGACTTCTGTCGCGCAGAACTTCAACTGCTTGAGAGATTTCCTTGCCGGCCAGAAGCAGTTCCCGTGGAAGAAATACCGCCGAGCTTGCGGGCGTTGGCCGAATCGATTCTCCGCAATCCTCAACGGGCTTTTCGCCCGCCTGACTCGCGGCGTGTGATAAGTCATTAACGAATTAATTGTCAGTGGAACGCGGCAGCCGAATCGTGAATTCAGATCCTTCCCCAAGTCGTGAGGTAACGCTCACATCGCCACCGTGCGCTCTCGCCAGGTGCTTCACTATCGCGAGACCAAGTCCAGTGCCGCCAAGATTTCGCGACCTCGCGCGATCGACTCGATAGAAGCGTTCGAACAGCCGATCCAAATGTTGGGTAGGAATTCCTTCACCGGTGTCACGCACGCGAATGATGTCAACGTTGGACCGTTCGTGATCAATCGTCACCGTTCCGCCTTCACGATTGAATTTGATCGCATTGTCGATAAGGTTGGTGAGCATCTGCATTAGACGATGCGGATCAGCGGAGACCTCGGCGTCCTTAGCGATAAGGTTTTGTAGCGTGACGTTTTTTTCCGCCGCACCAACTGAAAGACTGTTCACGATATCTTCAACTAGCGGGAAGAATCGGATCGGTTCAACATCGACCCTTACATTTTCGATCGCGCCGAGTTCAAGCAGATCGTTAATCAACCGCTGCATGCGCGCGGCGTTCTTGTGAATAATCGAAAGGAACTTCTTATCACTATCGCAGTTGCCGTTTATCGAAGATTCCAGAGTCTCGGCAGACGCCAGAATCGACGTTAACGGGGTGCGCAACTCGTGAGAAACATTCGCGAGGAACTCTTGCCGCACAATCTCAAGCCGCTCCAGGCGGCTGATGTCGAAAAACACGCCTACTGCGCCGGCGATAGTAGCGTTGTCCGATGAGCGCAGTGGCACCACGCGAAGGTCGAAAATCTTGTGACCGCTGGTATACGTTTCGACCCGCACACCGTCACGTTCGATTCCTCGCACTGCGTCGAGAAATGCATCGTAAATCGCCGGATTGCGCGTAAGTTCCGTTAATCGCGACTGTCTTGGGTCCCCTATTGTGAAGAGCGTTTCCGCGGCGCGATTCGAAGCGACCACACGCATGTCGGTGTCGATGACCACAACACCTTCGCGCATTTCGTTGAGCGCGACGTCGAGCAACTGCGAGTGAAGGGGTTGTGGGTCGGAAGTTTCGGCTCTTGAGTTGCGCTCACGCGTTGTACGTCGCATCAACAGGCCGACGCCGACTCCCAATATGAGCGCCAAACCTGAGGCGAACAATAACTGAGACCGGAGCAGCAAGCCGGCGCCTAACATCACCACCGCAGCGCCGACAAACAAGGCGAGAATTACGCGAGTCATGACGTTGCTTGTTGTGCCGCCTGTGGGCCGGCCGCGCACCCCACAAATCTATAGCCCACTCCAACTACCGTTTCGATACAATCGCCGCACGAGCCTAGCTTTTGCCGCAGCCGCCGAATGTGAACATCCAGCGTGCGCGCATCGCCGTAATAGCTGTATCCCCAAACTTGATCAAGCAGTTGCTGCCGCGTGATCACGCGGCCGCGCTTCTTCGCCAACGCGGACAGCAGCGAGAACTCTTTGTTAGTCAATTTCACCGAAGCGCCGTTGCACAAAGCTCGGACGTCTTCGAAATCGATCGTCAAACGGCCATCTTCGTATAGTTCGGGCGCTGCTTCATCTGCCCGCCTCAGCACAGCTCGCACACGGGCCAATAACTCGCGGACCGAAAACGGCTTGGCGATGTAATCATCGGCACCAACATCCAAACCTGCCACGCGATCGGATTCGGACGCCTTCGCTGTCAGCATGATCACAGGAATCCGTCGAGTGTGCTCTTCGCTACGCAGGCGGCGACACAAATCCATGCCGTTCATGCCCGGCAACATCAAGTCGAGAACGATTAAGGAAGGAGTGTTTTTGCGATCGAGCGCGAGGGACAGCCCTTCTTCGCCCGTCAGCGCCACGCGCGTCGCGAACCCTTCGGACGCCAGGTTATATCGAACGGTCTCAGCGATGTCCGGATCGTCTTCAATGATTAATGCGCGTTTCATGAACCCGCCCGTTACACGTTCCCACGTTGATGTTTGATAATTGCCGCTTCAGCCATGTACACCGTCAATTCGCTGATGTCCGTGACATAATCGCCGATTCGCTCCAGATGTTTGGCGACCAGGAGCAAACGCGCATCGCGCGTCGCTGTCGCCGGAGCAGTCACCATCATGCCGATGAGCTCGCTGAAGACATCATTGTAAAGATCGTTAATCTCAGCGTCGCGTTTGATGATTTCGCGTGCAGCGTTCGCGTCGGATTTGGTAAAGGCATCCAGCGCAGCGGCCAGCATTGACGAGGCGATCTCGCCCATCTCGCCGATCCTGATATGGTTCTTCAGTTCAGGCTCTTGTGCCAGATCGATGGCCGAGCGGGCGATATTGCAGGCGTGATCCGCGATCCGTTCGAGCAGTGGCGCGGTTTTCGCAACCGACATGACGAACCGCAAGTCACGCGCTGCGGGTTGTCGCAGGACGAAGATATCGATGCATTGCCGATCGACTTCTACTTCCAACGCATCAACCGCGTCGTCGTGTTCCAGTACTTCGCGCGCCACCGTTACGTCCCGATCAACCAGTGCGTGCATCGCCCGGCGCAAGGCCGTTTCAGCTTCGCCACCGAGACGAAGCACGGTGTCGCGCAAGGTATCGAGTTCCTCGTCGAGATGTCTATGAACTTCCATCGTCAGCCAAATCTTCCAGTAATGTAATCCTCAGTAAGTTTCTGTTCGGGAGCGGTGAACATCGTTTCGGTGGTGTTTACTTCAATCAGTTTTCCGAGCAAAAAGAACGCTGTAAAATCCGAAACGCGCGCCGCTTGCTGCATGTTGTGCGTGACGATTGCGATGGTGTACTGCTTCTTTAAATCGAAGATCAATTCTTCAATTTTTGAAGTCGCAATCGGATCCAGCGCCGACGCCGGCTCGTCCATCAGAATCACTTCCGGTCTGATCGCCAATGCGCGCGCGATGCACAGTCTCTGCTGTTGTCCACCGGAAAGTCCAAGCGCAGATGAATTTAGTCGATCCTTGACCTCCGACCAAAGTGCCGCATTTGTCAGGGCTTCCTCGACGCGTTCCGCCAATTCGGCCCGGGTGGAGGTCAACCGATTGATTCGCAAACCGTAGGCCACATTGTCGAAGATCGACTTTGGAAATGGATTCGACTTCTGAAACACCATGCCGACTTTGCGCCGCAGTTCGACCACGTCGGCGCCAGGCGCGTAGGTGCTCTCGCCATCGATCAGGACTTCGCCCTCGACGCGAGTGCCGGGAATCACATCGTTCATGCGATTGAGCGTGCGCAGAAAAGTCGTCTTGCCGCAACCGGAAGGACCGATGAACGCGGTCACCATTCGTTCGGGCAGCTCCATCGAAATATCGTGGAGCGCCTGGTTCCGTCCGTAGAAAAAGTTCAGATGGCGCACCGAAATCTTCGCCGGCCGCAGCTTGGGAACAGAGTTGTTCCTGATGTCGAACTTCGGCGTCATCTTTACGGTGGGCGTGGACATTTTCAGACTAGAACTTCTTTCTCGTAAAGAACCTCACTGTCACATTGATGCCGAGAATCAAGGTCATCAGCACAAGTGTCGCCGCCCACGCCTGCGCGTGCCACTCGTCGTACGGCGAAATCGCGTAGTTGTAAATCTGCACCGTCAGCGATGCGATGGGCCGGTCGAGACCATCTGGGAAGAAACGACTGCCGAACGCGGTAAACAGCAGTGGCGCAGTTTCCCCTGACACGCGCGCGATGGCGAGCATCACGCCGGTTGCAATTCCTGCCGCCGCCGCCGGAAGCACGACACCGAGTGTCACCCGCCATTGCGGTGCGCCGAGCGCGAGGGCGCCTTCGCGCAGACTGTGAGGCACTAGTTTGATCATTTCTTCAGTTGTGCGCGCGACGATCGGGATCATGATTAGAGCCAGGGCGATGCCACCCGCGTACGCTGAAAAGTGCTTCATGCGAAGTACGATCACGGCATAGATAAACACGCCCGTGACAATCGAAGGTATTCCCGTCAGTGTGTCGACCAGAAACCGTACCACCGACGCGAACCAGCCGCGGCCGACTTCTGACAAGTACACGCCGGTTGAAATACCAACGGGTATGCCGATGATGCACGAGAGCGCCAGCAGCAACGCTGACCCAACGATTGCATTACCGATACCGCCCCCTTCGCCGACCGGTTTTGGTGTCTCGATCAAAAAATGAAGGTTAAGCGACCTGACGCCGCTTCGCGCTATGTAAAACAGAATGATCGCCAGCACACCGATAGCCGCAACTGTGCACAGCGCGGTGAGCGAAGTCATCACAGTACTGGTCGCGCGGCGAATTCGATCTGATCGAGAAAGTTTCATGCAGCCATGCCCGCGCCCACTGTTGTGCGCGTCACTCGCCAAACCAGCAGTCGCGCGATTGCGTTAACCACAAACGTCACCAGAAACAGAATCAAGCCCAATTCAATCAGCGCACTCAAGTAAATATCTCCAGTTGCTTCAGTGAACTCGTTTGCGATCACGGACGCCAGCGTGTAAGAAGGCTGAAACAACGAGAAACTAATCTCGGCGCGATTACCGATCACCATCGTCACGGCCATCGTCTCACCAAGTGCGCGTCCTAGACCGAGAATGATGGCGCCGGCGATGCCTGGGGCGCCGTTAATCAGAACAACCCGAGTCGTCTCCCATTTTGTCGCGCCCAGCGCCAGTGCAGCTTCGCGCTGCGTGTTCGGCACGGCGGCCAGCACATCGCGCGCAACTGCGGAAATAATTGGAGTGATCATGATCGCCAGAATGATGCCGCCTGTAAGCAAGCCGATTCCCGTAATCGGCCCCTGAAAAAATGGTAGCGATCCGAACGAACGAGCCAGGGACGGCTCAACCCGTTCACGAAGAAAAGGTGCGAGTACGAATATTCCCCACACACCGTACACAACTGAAGGTATGGCAGCGAGCAACTCCACAAGAAAAGTTATTGGACGCGCAATGATCGGCGGCGCCTGTTCGACCAGAAAAATTGCGATTCCGAGCGACAACGGAACACTGATAAGCAGCGCGATCAAAGACGACGCCACCGTGCCGTAGATAAAAGCCAGCGCACCAAACTGTCCATTGACCGGATCCCAAGTGCTACTGCGGAGGAAACCGAACCCAAATTGCCTAAGCGATAGTTCTGAGTGAGTAGCCAAACCGATGATCATGCCCAGCACGATCACGACTACCAGCAACCCCGCCGCGAACATGAGCAGACGAAAAACGCCGTCGCCGACGTTTCCCGTCGGCGACAACAACCTCAGCAAGCTTTCGCTTAGTGGCGAGCCTTGCCCGTTGACACGTTTCATAGCAAAGCGCGGTGGGCTGGACCCGCCGCTTACCAGACACACGAACCTCTATCGCAGAGGCGTTCCTCCGGACGTAATCGAGTTGATCTTTGCTTCCGCGCGTTTGACGATGTCAGCGGGGAGCGGCGCATACTTCAAGTCGCCAGTAAATTTCTCGCCGTCATGGATGCACCACCAGAGATAATCGACGAGCGCTTTGCCCTTTGTCGCGTCTTTTTGATCTTTGTACGCGAGGATGTAGGTGTAGCTTGAAACCGGGTAAGCATTAGCGCCAGGAGAATCTGTAATTGAAACGCGCAAGTCATCCGGCGTGTCGGCAAGGGCACCCGCGGCCGCTGCTGATACCGAATCGAGGCTGGCCGGCACAAAGTTGCCGGATTTATTTTTGATCAGTCCGACCGGTAGGTTGTTTTGGAGCGCATAGATCAACTCAACATAACCGATCGTATTCGGTGTCTGTTTCACTTGGCCGGTAACACCTTCGTTGCCTTTGCCGCCAACACCCACCGGCCAGTTTACCGATACTCCGACGCCAACTTTTTGCTTCCACTCAGTACTGATTTTCCCCAGATAATCTGTCCATACGCCCGTAGTGCCGCTACCGTCAGAACGATGGACTATCGTAATATCCGCCGCCGGCAGATTCACGCCTGCGTTATCAGCTTTAATACGAGGGTCATCCCAACGTCTTATTTTCCCCAAGAAAATATCCGCCACCACATCCGGCGAGAATCGCAAGGGTTGCGGGAGACCTTGCAAGTTGTAGGTAAGCACTACCGCGCCCAGAACCATCGGAATGTGCAGAAGCTCTCCGGGCGCACTCTTTAGATCCTGGTCGCTCATAAACGAGTCGCTGGCGCCAAAATCGACTGTCTGTTCTCTGATCTGTTTTTGGCCGCCACCTGAGCCGATTGATTGATAGTCAATGAGCACATTCGGATGAAGCTTTTCATATTCGCTGATCCACTTTTGATATAGCGGATTGGGATAGGTCGCACCGGCGCCTTGCAATTTGACTGCGCCGCCGCCGGTCTTGTTGCCACTGCACGCGAGTGCGATAAGCGTGCATGTAGAGATGACGACGAACGCCGATAGGCGTAGTGATTTACTGGAGAGGGGCATGTTCTTACCTCCGAACTTGGCGGTTTGAATTTAGAGAGGAAATCTAAGCGGCGGGCGTTACATCCATCTTAATAACCTGTGAAATCGATGTGAACCGGGGCCTCTTTTCCAAACGACGTTTGCGAGTTAAGCTAACGGGCAATTTTCGCCACGCATTATCGTCGCCGCCCGACCGAAATGGTCCCGCGTACGCAGAATGACCAACGGCCCGTGCGTGTTTGCGAAAAGTTCGGAGGAAGAAGATGGGTAAGCGCATTCCGAAGGCGACAAAGATCATGGTGATGCGGCACGCGGAAAAGCCTGCCAAAGATGGTCCCCCGCATGGCGTAACGTTGGAAGGCAAGCCCAACAAGGAATCGCTGCAGCCTATCGGGTGGCAAAGAGCAGGCGCGCTCGCGAACCTGTTTGCGCCCAGCAATAGTGCGATGCAGAACGCCGCGCTCGCGAAACCGCAGTTTCTTTACGCGTCGAAACCGCTACAGCGCAAAGGCAGCCGCCGACCATTGCAAACGATCACCCCGCTAGCTGAGAAACTGTCGCTCCCAATCAACTGGCATTACGAAAGGAATGAAATCGAAGGCGTGTTGGAGGAAGTCTTCTCATGTCGCGGGGTCGTGCTGATGTGCTGGCAACGCGAATACATTCCGGAGATCGCGAACTATGTTCTCGGCACGAAGAATGGCATCCCGCAGGAGTGGCCTGAGGATCGCTTCGATGTGATTTGGGTATTCGATCTCGACCCGCGGTCAGGCAAGTATAGGTTCAAGCAAATTCCGCAAAGACTGTTGAGGGGCGATCAGGTTAAGTCGATTAAATAGAGCGGCCGTTGCGCTGCATCACGTTTGCCGCGGCAACTTTGCGGCACCGCCCGTTAAAAAGCGCGCCGTCTTCGATAATCAAACTCTGCGCTGACACATCGCCGGTCAATTTCGCAGTACGGCCCAGGACAACTTCCGCCGCGTTAACCTCGCCTTCGACGGCGCCATTTATTTTTGCGACCGCGACGTTTATGACCGCCTCACTGAGATTGGCCCCCGTACTGATGACGAGGGTGCCGTTTGGCGAATTCACTTTTCCGGAAAAATTCCCATCGATTCGTAAGGACGTTTTGAAGGTTACTTCGCCGGAAAACTTGACTACATCACCGACGAAGCCGAGCCAGTTGTCCTTCGGAATGTTGACGCGTTGTTCTCGCTCTCTGGTTGTCGCAACTGCTTGAGCGCTCACGGTATTTCTTCCCTCAGTTCTTTGCTTAGATTAGTTTACGGTGACGTTGAGGCGAGCCCCGGAGCAAGCGAATCGGGAAAAGACGACACCTAATGACCGCGACTATAACATCTGGCGTCAGCGTGAAGGTTACAATTCGGTTGCGTTCGCCGTGGTTCAGCCGGAGCCAGTGAGGAACATTTCAATTACTTGCGGACATAGTCTCGAACGGAATCTTCGTGTCAGCAAAAACCTGCCACAGCGCAATTTGTCCATCACGCACGATAGCCTTCCACGCTGCCGGGAGACGCCAGTTTCGATCCGCATCCCCCTTGAATGACCCGCCGGCGAAACCGAACATGCCAAACTCGTTCTCGTTTTCGAAGATGTCGTCCACTTCGATTTGATAATCAGGAAACCATTCAAAGTATCCGCGCCAGCCCGCGAGCATCGGTTCGCGGCCGGCCACTTCATTTCCATAAGGGTCGACGAACGTGTGGTCGTCAGTCATTAATTCGGCCAGGCCATCAACATCATGAGCATTGATGGCTTCAAGGAAGGCGAGGATCGTTTCTTTTGGCGACATCTACGAGTTGTCTCACACGAAGCTAGTCAAAGTGCTTACGCAAATTTGATCAAAAACTCCAAGCCAGGCCTAAACCATAATTGTGTGCATGGCTATCAAAAAGAGGAGTCACTGCCGGCCAGCGCCGATCGTGGTCACCTAATTCTTCCTCTTCTTCCCCGCCGCCACTCGAACTGGGGCGGTGATGCGCATGATAAACGTACCGCCCGATTCCGTAACCCATCGCGCTGCCGACCAGGATGTCGGAAAGGTAATGCTTCTCGCCAGTGAACCGCGAAATGCTGACGGCAGTGGCAATCCCGTAAGCGGCGATCTGCACAGCGCGACGATCGTGATATTCGTTCGCCACAACGGTGGCCAATGACCACGCTTCGATGCTGTGTCCCGATGGAAACGAAGATCCGCCATCAAAAAAATCACTACGAGCTCGGCCGCCGTCTGGGCGGGTTCGTTGCGTGATCGACTTGACTGCGGTCACGAGGATGGCGCTGTCAACCAGCGCTTCGGCGCCGAGGATTCCGGTTTCTCGAGCGCGATCGTCATGCTTCGCGCGCCCGAACAGATAGAAGCCAGCCGTGACTGCGCCGACGCCATAAGCAGATCCGGCATAGCTAACGATGCGGCTCGCCTTCAATTGACCGTTCGCTTCGGCTATCTCATCGCCCGTTTGCTGATCACTGACAATCAACGCCGCGGTGCCAAACGCGAGCGGCGCGGCCCAATGCGCGTCAGCGCTATGCAAGTGAAATGGCGCCGTCCAAATCGCCTTCTGATCGAGCAGAATATTCTTGAGGAATTGACGTTCAAGCGTGGGTGAAGCCGATGGTGTGGGGGTAGGCTGGGGCGTTTGAGCTTTTCCTGGGGAGATGGAGAAGGCGAGCGAAAGAATGATTACGACGAAGCGATAGATCCACATTTCGTTACTTCGCATGGTATTGCTCCTATTTTTGGTTTCGCGTCGGGAAACTATTTGCTGACTACCAGCACCACGAACGAGCCCGGCTTCATGGTGCGCTGCGGGCGGCCGCCGGGAGTCGTGGGTGGCGTTTCGTTGTATTCAGCCGCGCTCAAAAAAATCTTCTTGGTCTTTGAGTCAAAAGCCATCGTCCGCGCGCTCGGCTGTGTCTTCACCGGGCCGCTGTCTTCGTAATCATCGGCGGATTTTTCGTGGAAGACGCTCAGGACGCCTTCGCTGCACGAAAAGAAGACCAGCTTTGCCTGCGGATCGAACGCCGCGTAATCGACGCCGCGGCCAATGGGAAAGCTGCCGATGACTTTGCCGGAAGCGGAATCCATCACGACCATCTTTGGCTCGTTGCGACAGCCAATGAACAAGCGTTTCGTCTTCTCATCGTACGCCAGGCCTGTCGGAGTCTTCGCGCCGATGATCGGAAAACGTTTCTTCACTTCGAGTGATTTCGGATCGAAAGTAATGACTTCGTTCGTGTCTTCAAGATTCAGATAAACGACGCCATCAGCGACGACTGCCGATTCTCCATCGCCTTCAGCTTTCACAGTGCCGATAACTTCGCCGCTTTTCGCATCGATAGCTGAGATGTCATGTGAACCGTGGTTGTTGGTGAAGACACGTTTCGTTGCCGGATCGTAGTAGATACCGTCTGGCCCTTTGCCGACGTCAATCTTCTTGATTGTTTGCAAAGTCGTCAGGTCAAACATTGACACTTTGTTCTCACGACCGTTGCTCGTGAATCCGTGTTTGAATTCCGAAGCGATTGCAGTGCCGTGAACTCCGGGCGTGTCGCCGATGGTGCCAATCAATTTGCCGTTGTCGGGGTTGACGACGTTCACTTCAGTTCCATGCGACACATAGAGCCGGCGTGCCGCGCTGTCGATGAAGACGTAGTCGAACCCGCCGTTGCCGGGCACGGGGTAACGAGTCTCGACGTGGTATCCCGTGCCGCTTTGGAGCGTTGAGAGGGTAAGGGACAAAACTATGAGTGCGCTATTAAGATTCATGTTCGCTCATCCTTTCGCGATCATTATTCCGGCCGTTTGAGTTTCTCGCCGCTTGGTCCAACCTGAATTTCCGAACGCTTTATTCCGTGCTTGACGTGGGCTTCGTAAGCTACCAGTCGCCCTTGTTTCGTTAATGATTCGACGACAGTGATCTTTCCGCCGCGGGCAAGTTTCTTCAACGCATCCTGAACGTTCGACGGCAGCGAATCTAACGAGACTTCCTCTTCCACTTCCACGACATGGCCGTTTGCGTCCATAAGAATGTCCTTGTCGTGGCCATTAACGTTCAGCGAAACTTCGTAAAACTGCTGCCCATGCTCTCTCTCACTGGCAAAGCCTTTGATCGTTGCGCCTTCGCTTTCGGTGGCCACCGTCTTTTCGACCGCCGGCGGCAGTTGTTTTCGGCTGATTTTCTTCTCCTGGGCAGCAGCGCCGACAAACAATACTCCTAAGGCCAGCAGCGCGGCAAAAATTTTCATGTCGAACTTCATAGGGTTCATCCTTTCGCACGAGTCACAGTTTCTCGCCTCAACATCGCGTACACGGTCGGCGTCACCACTAGCGAAAACAGGAGCGCCATCGTCAGTCCACCAATCACTCCGATCGCCAGCGGCTGCAGCAATTCAGCACCCGCGCCGAACGCCAATGCCAGGGGCAACATCCCCAGCATTGCCGCGAGCGAAGTCATTAGCACCGGGCGAAAGCGCCGGCGTCCGGATCGCAGCAATGCTTCCCGCAACGTGTCCCCCGAGGCCAAATGATCTTCGACCGCATCGAGCATCAGAATTCCATTTTTCGCGACAATGCCGACAATCATGATCATTCCCATCAGCGAAACTACATTTAGCGTCATGCCGGTAATGAAAAGGGCGAGCAGGACACCGGCGATTGCCAATACTGCGCCCGTGACGATCGCAATCGGATGCGCGAACCGGCGAAATTCGATCAGCAATGTGATGAAGACCAGCAGCACCGCCAGCACCAGAGAGATCATCAGCTCGCGAAAACTCGCCTGTTGCTCCTGATAAAGGCCGCCGTACTCGATTGTCATTCCCGGCGGCAACCTGACCTCTTTCGACAGCCGAGTCTTGATTTCGTTGATTGCAGTGCCGAGGTCTTTCCCCTCGAGGCGACCCGTAACCGAAACCATCTGTCGCAGATTCTCGCGGCCGATTTCCGTCTGTCCTTTGTCGTATTCGACATCCGCAACTTGATCGATGCGAAACAATTGACCCGACGCCGACCGAATTTGCAGCCCGCGAACTTTATCGAGAGAGGTGCGCACGTCTGCCGGAAACAAAACGCGCACTCTGATCAGACGATCCTGTTGCAGGATGAACGACCCGGCGTCGCCGGTCATCGCGATTGACGCAGTCTTGGCGACATCGTCGGCGGCTACTCCGAAACGCGACGCCTTCTGCGGATCGATTTTGAACGTGATGGCCGGACCACTGATGACGACTCCGTTGAACGTGTCCACGACGCCTTTGATCTTTCCGATCGACGCTTCGACCTCTTCGGCCTTTGCTTGTAACGCGGCGGCATCCTCGCTGAATAATTTGATCTCGATTGGCTCAGGATTGCCTTGCAGATCGCCGATCACGTCAGGGACGATGCCGACAAATTCGACTTCTTCTAAACCCGGCTCAGATTTCTCGATCTGTTTGCGCAAGTCTGTTATGACGTCTTCGGTGCTGCGCTGGTGGCCGGGCTTAAGTTTGACGGCAATATCTCCCGTGTTTGGCTCAGTCACGAACAAACCCATTTCCAAACCGGTGCGGCGCGAATAGCTCTCTATCTCGGGCGTCTTCATCATCAACTCTTCGACGTGCCGCAGCATGCGATCAGTTTCAGCCAGTGACGAGCCGGGCGGCGCTTTGTAGTCGAGAACGAAGGCGCTTTCGTCGAATTCCGGCAGGAACTCCGAGCCCAAAGATCGATAAAGCAAGTACGATCCGAGCAGCACTACGGCCACAATCACGACAACGATCCAGCGATGATCGAGCGCGTGCGACAAAACCCACTCATAACGAGTGATGACGGCGTGAAGAAAGCGACCGGATTCGGCCTCGTGTTCCAACTGTGCCGAATTCAGCTCAGGGTCAGCGGTGTTTTCGTCTCCCGCGTTAGGCGGTGTCGTTCGTCTCTTTCCTCTAACAAAGCGCTCAGCCAACACTGGCGTAAAACCCAACGCTAAGACGAGTGACGTCAACAACGCGACGGACATCGTCAGCGCCAGCGAACGAAAGAAGACGCCAGTCACGCCCGTGAGGATCGTGAGCGGAAGGAAAACGACGACCGGAGTGATCGTCGAACCAATGATGGGGACGGTGATTTCAGACACGGCGGTCTGCACCGCCTGCCGGCGTGATTGGCCGCTGCTGACGTGCGTGTAGATGTTTTCGACCACCACAATTGCATCGTCGATCACCAACCCAATCGCCGCGGCCACACCGCCCAGCGTCATCAGGTCGAAACTCAGGTGCGCCAATCCCATCGCCAAAAATGTCACCAGCACGGTTACGGGAATGACCAGCGCGGCTACGAACGTCGTGCCCCAGTTCCGGAGAAACGCGTAAAGGATCACTACCGAAAGCAGCAAACCGATGAGGATCGAATCGCGGACCGAATTGATCGCGTCGTGCACCAGGAGAGACTGGTCGTAATAAGCTGCGACGTGAACGTCCTTCGGGATTTGCCCCCGCATGGCGCTGAGCGTCCTGCGCACTTCGTCGACGACCGCGACGGTGTTCGCATCCGGTTGACGATTGATGTTCACGAGCGCAGCGGGATGACCATCCGCGGTGACCATGGTGTACTGCGGCTCGACGCCACCTGTGACGGTTGCCACATCGCCGACGGTAATGGGCGCGTTGTTGATGGTGGCGACGACAATGCTGTTCAACTCATCGGGCTTTTTTGCCTGCCCGCTGACCAGCGCTAATTCAAGCTGATGATTCTCTTCAATCAGACCCGGCGAAACGATGACGTTCGAGGCGCGAATTGCATCGGCGACCTGCTGGGCTGAGACGTTATGCGCCGCCAGTCGATCGGGATCGATCATGACGTGAAACTCGCGTGTCTTGCCGCCGGCGACGCCGACAACCGCCACACCCGGTAGCCGCGCAAGCTGCGGACGAATTACATAAGTCGCGAGGTCAAAGAGACTCGCCTGATCGCGCTTGTCAGAGGTGAGGCTGTAACCGACGACGGGGAAAACCGCGAACGTCAATCGCTCGACGTTCCGAATTTCTGCGGTAGGCGGCAGCGTGCTTGAGAGTTGCGACAAACGCGCCTGGACCAATTGCAACACTTGAATGACATCGACACCCCAGTCGAAGTAGAGACTGATTTCCGAAGAGCCGCGTGCAGTCTTCGACTTAATTCGCGAGATGCCCGGAATGCCGTTCATCGCCTCTTCGATCGGACGCGTGACGGAAACCAGCGTCTGTTCGGCAGGCGCTTCGCCGTTATCGACGATGATGACGATGCGGGGAAAATCCGTCTGCGGGAAGATAGCGACCGGAAGTTGCCATGCAGCGTAGAGTCCCGCGGCGCATAGCAAGCCAACGATCACCAGAATGGCGCGGGATTGGTTTGAGACGATTTGAGCAATTCGCATGAGGCGAACAGCATTGCAAGTTGAAAAATGAAAAATAAAAATTGAAAATTCAAATGCTCAGTAGCCATTCCCCGGCCTCAATCCGGTTACTTCAAACCCGAAAATCGAATTTGCAATTTTCAATTTAGACTTTTCAATTTTCACTTTCTTATTTCTCGTTTCCTTCCTTCTCCTCATCTTTCGCGACCTCGACCCTGGTTCCGTCGGGCAGCGCATAGTTTCCTTCAATCACAATCGTTTCGCCGCCTTGCAGGCCTTCGACGATCTCGATTTTGTCGGCGGCGCGAATGCCGATGGTGACTTTTGTTTCGTGCGCGACGTTTTGCGCGTCAACCACCATCACTGTTCCTTCGTCGGCGTTGCTGGCTTCGAGTGTCACCGCTGAAGCCGGCACAACGATCGCGTCATCCTTTGAATTCGCGAAAACGGTCACTTGCGCCGCGCCGTTGGCGCGCAAGTGGCCACCATCGTTGGCGAGGGTCACCCAAACTTCGACTGTGCGACTGGTCGGATCAGTCGATCGGCTCAACAAAGTAACTTGACCGTGCATCTCTTCCGCGGAAGTATCAGTGGGCAGGACGCTGACCGTGTCGCCGACCTTCAGTTGCGAGGCGACCGTGTCGGAAAACGGAGCTTTGACGATCACTGTACTGATGTCGGCAATCGTGACCAGCTTGCCGCCCGCGGAAGCAAACTCACCCTCGTACTGAAATTGATCCGTGACAATACCGGTAATCGGCGCGCGAATGGTCGCGTAGCTCAACTGGGCATCAAGCGTCGCGACGTGTTGCTGCGCCTCTGCGGTCTTCGCCGCCGCCAAGGCGCGATCGTTGGGATTCAACGACCCCCCGCGCAACGCGACCGTCTGCTGCGCGAGGCGCAATTCGTCCTCGGCAGTAGTCAAATCAAGTTGAGATTGTTCCAGATCTTTTTTCGAGATGCCGCCGCGTTCGTAGAGCGCGCTACGACGATCATAAAGCGCGCGTGCGTTGTTAACTTTCGCGCGTGCATCGTTCAGCGCTTTCTGATCTTCTGCGTTCGTTTTCGGAATCGTGCCGGTGACGAGGCTGCGCTCTTCCGCCCGCGCCTGATTCAAAGCTGCGACTGCTTCCGCGCGTTGCGCCTGCAAGTCACGCGACTCAAGCACCGCAATCACGTCGCCCGCGTGCACGAACCTGTCTTTCAACAGACCCATCTTCTTGATCTGCGCGCTGATTTTTGCGCCCACATCGGCCTTGTCACGCGGCCAGATCGTGCCGACCACCACCACCTGCGCCGCGATGTGTCCCTTTTCAGCTTTGGCGACCTTGACGCTGACGACGACGTTCGCAGTTCCCGACTCAGTCTCTTGCGATTTTCTCCAGCGCCAAATGACGAGCGCCACCACCATGAAAAAGACGGCCGCCACCACCGCGATGATGATAATCGTGTTGCGCTGTCGCGCTCCGCGCGTTTCGGCAAGGCGCACTTCGTCGATCGAAATACGTTCGACTTCAGGAACAGTGCGATTCTGATCTGGGCTGTCCATTCTTATGCGGCCGTCATTGTCCGCTCGCTCGCTTCAACTTCGCCAAGCCGATTTGGTAATCGAACAGAGCTTGATAAAGCGCGCTGCGCTGCGTCACCAGCGTTGTCTGCGCATCGGTCACTTCGATAATCTGCGCCTCGCCCGCTCGGTACCGCGCAATTGACGCATTCAAGTTGTCCTGCGCCTTCAGCACTCCTTCCCGCGCCAGCGCGATCCGCACCAACGCGTTCGCGACTTGTGCGCGCGCGGCGTAAAACTCCTGCGTGAAATGACGTGTGGCGGTCTCGCGTTCGTTTTCCGCAACCTGGACCTGGAATCGTGCCTGACGTTCGCGGCTGCGGCTGGCGCCCCAGTCGAAGATCGGAATATTGAGACTGAACCCTGCCGACACGCCGCTGTGTTCGTCTAATCGCGACGGCTTCATTGAGTCAGTCTGGAACCCACCATTGATCGAATATGAAAATGACGGAAGACGATCCGCGCGCGCGATTCTGATCTCCTGGCGAGCGGCGCGAAGTTGCTGATCGAGTTGCGTGAACTCAGGCCGTCGCGTGACGTCATCAACCTTGAACTGCTGATACTCAGTGTCAGTGGGCAAGACGAGTGTGAGATCGATCGCGTTGATTGGCCGCGTGAAGTCATAACCGACCAGAACGCGCAGCGAACTGGCGGCAACTTCTTCGTTGACACGCGCCTTTTCCAATTCGTTCCGGCGCTCCAGTGTTTGTAGTTGTGCGCGCGTAAGATCGACTGCGGCAACTTCGCCGCCGCTCAAGAGAAGGGCCGTGATGCGCTCAAATTCCTGCGCCGCGGCGAGATTTCCTTCGGCTGCCGAACGATCTGCACTTGCGAGAGCCAAACCGTAATACGCCTCAATCACGGCCTGGGCCAACGCGTGTTTCGCGACATCGCTGCCGGCGTGAGCCGCCGCGAGCAGCGCACGATTTTTCGCCAGCGTTGCGCGCAGCTTGCCGGAAATGTCGAAATCGCCCGAGACATTCAGGAACGCTTCGTACACTCCAATCGCATCAGCGGAAATAAAACTCGGTGCGCGCGGCTCGCCGGGCGGCAAGCCGAAGGCCGGTGACGTGTAGATGTAGCCGAGCGGCGCACTGATCTTTGGCATGAACGCGGCCTGCGCCTGCTTCACATCTTCGGCAGCTATCTTCTCGTTCAGCACCGCCGTCTGGTATGCCGACGCTTGCGCATCCGCAAGACGCAGCGCCTCGTCTAAAGTCATCACATTCAGGACTGGCGTTGCTTGTGGCAACGGCGGCTGGGGCAGCGCGGGCGATGCCCCCGGTGGCGGTGTCGCGTTCGGCGCGGGACTTGGGTTGGGGTTCTGAGCGTTCGAACTAACCGAAACGCACAGGCACAACACAAACAGGAAACACAGTTGCAGATACGGGCGTTGTTGTGCGCTTTGTCTCATTCCCGCGGAGTGTTTGGCAATGAAACTGCTCCCTATGTCTTAACCTGGCGCGCTCTTTGCCGACAGGCAGACACCGAAACTGCGATTCAAAAACAGGGAATTCGAAAAGGACTATACGACAAAGCCGATAGCAAAAGAAAACCGCGCCGCGTCACGCCGTTGCGACCAAAACATAACACGGGCCGCACCGACCTCAGCTCGACAGTTAACACCAAGTTAACCTCAACCTAAGACGTTTGTAACGCGAACTCAATAACCTCTAACATCTGGATTTCCTCAAGATCTTCTTAGCTGCTTTCGGAACGGAGAACATCATGCCGAGAACGCGGTGGATTTTCTGTGCAGCGTCAATGAGTGCGCTGTTAGTCTTCTTGCTGCTGCCGACACGTATGCAGGCCCAGACCGACGTCGCGCGCACGAATCGAGACGCAACGGTGCCGCTCGCTGCCAAGCCGAACGAGAAACCGAACGATATCGATCACAGAGTGGAAGCGCTCGAAGAACAGTTACGCGAGCAGTCCGAAAAACTCGACAAGCTGATGGCGCTGGTTGCCGAACAGCAGCGAGTGATTGCGAAGCTCACGCCGAACGACGCCACGCCGATCACCGCATCGCGTTCGACTGAAGTGGCCTCGGCAGCCGCCGACTCACCGTCATCGCCGCCCAGCAGTCAACCTTCCGTTGACGATCGCATCAAGAAACTCGACGAGCAGGTCCGCCGCATCGGCCCATTCCGATTCAGCGGCGATTTTCGTTTGCGGTTCGATGGCATCTTTCGCAGCGCGGAGCCGAATCCGCCGGCGGGATTCGCGCCGCTGACTCATCAACAGAATGCGAGGATGCGCTATCGTTTACGATTCAATTTCGACACGGATATCAATCCAAAGGTCAGCTTCCACGGACAACTGGCAACCGGCCCGATTAACAATGCGCTGACGACGGATCAGGACTTCGCATCCGTCACGACGCGTCATCCGTTCTTTATCAGTGAAGCCTGGATTGACTATCACCCGAACAAATCGACTCAATTGCAGGGCGGGCGTGTCCTGGAAATTTTTGCGGACAACTCTCGCTTTCTGTTCGACGACGACATTCGCTTCAACGGTTTCAATGAAAAGTACGTGTGGTCGTTCAGGAACAATGGGTTCAAAGCTTCGAGTCTGGAATTTCGCGCGGGCCAATACATTTTAAGTAATCCGAACGTCGCGATCGTGACGGCGGGCAGCCCGCTGGCTCTTGACGGCGACAAGGTCGGCTCGACCGGGCGCGCTGCGAACCTCTTTCATCAAGGTATGCTCCTGAACCAGAAGTTCAACGATCGTTGGAGTAGCCAGGTCGGCGGTGACGTGCAGATCTATCGCAATCCCAATCAAATTCAGTTGGCGTCGACAACGATAGGCGTGCCCTTGATCGTGCAAAACGGTTTGGGCATCACCCTCTCGGGGCCACTCACAGGAACGGGCAATGCGACAACGACCAACGGTGGCGCGATCTACACCGCGCGCAATTTTCAGATCGCCCGCGTGACCTACCGCTTGAATTGGGCCGGCTGGAAGAGTGGTAACCGCACTTATCCGGTCGTCTTCAACATTCAGGCGGCGCGCAACATCGGCATCGGTTTCCCGGAGCGCGATGCGTGGCTGGCTTCATTTCAAGTTGGTCGAGTCGCGAATCGCGGCGACATGTCGTTCCTGTACGTATTCTCCAGGAAGGGCGCGAACGCCATGATTTCGCAGATGACTGACGATGACCTCGGCACGAACACTGGCGTCAACCTGCGCACGCATCATCTGCGTTTCGACTACGGAATCGCGCGGAAGATCAGTTTGCAAAGTCTGTTCTACATTCAGAACGAATTGCGCAGCACCGGCGACTTCCCGAATTTCTTCGTGCCGCTGAACGCGTTTACGCCGAGGCAGTATCGATTGCAGGAACAAATTGTGTTCAGCTTCTAAACACGAAAGCAATACGGATTACGTGCCGAGCATTACTGAAAGAACAACTGACTTGCTTAAGAATCTGGCGACGACAAGACCAAAAGAAAAAGAGAGCCGCGTCGCAATCCTGATAACCTCCCGCATGTCTTCTTGATCGTTTAACTCACTTTCACTCGCCAGTTCAGGCAGTTGCCGAAAAGTGGCTGATTGCCCGCCACCGCACGAACAGAACGATTGCGCTTTTCGTATCGATCAAAGCATGTCTCGTGAGGAAAAACTTGAGAGTGTGTTTTGGCTCGGCGGGTCTCCGTGTTCAGGCAAAACCTCGATCAGCGAACTTCTGTGCAGCCGCTTTGATCTGAATGTCTACCACGTCGACGAAGCGTTTCAAAATCACACGAAGATTCTTGACCCCGTTCGTCATCCTGCTTTAACGAAGTGGTTCAGGTCCTCGTGGGAGGAGCGCTGGATGCAACCGATTGACGATCTTGTGCACGACGCAATCGCGTGTTACCAGGAACACTTTGCTTTAATTCGCGAAGATCTTCTGGCCATGCCGAAGCAACAATCATTGTTAGTCGAAGGGACAGTTTTATTGCCGAGGGACGTAGCTACCATCTTGCCTAATAGAAATCAGGCGATTTGGCTGATACCGACGCCAGATTTCCAGAGAGACCACTACTCACAGCGTGCCTGGGTTCGCGGCGTTGTGGAGCAATGCAGCAACGCAGAAGTGGCATTCAGCAATTGGATGGAACGCGACGTCCAGTTTGCGAAATGGATAGAAGCTGAGGTGGCCGCGCTCAATCTCCGGCTTCTAAAAGTCGATGGCACACACACGTTAGAAACCAATGCTGAGGTCGTTGCGTCACACTTCCAACTTAACTAGTCAGGAGTCGTCATCGGGATTGTGAATTGAAAATCGTTCCAACTTTGCGTGTCCGTTGTCTTAGTCATTACGTTTTCCATTCGTACCATTCTTTTCAATCTTCAGGTGATACGGCACGCTGATCACGATCACGTTCGGCTTGAAAAGAAGTGCGCCCTTCAACATGAGTGAGGTCTGGTTGTGCAGAAGATGGTGCCACCATTTGGCCGGCACAAAC
>Ga0105239_10002097_pt1 | contig 25820 bp, 19 predicted proteins | sample KBSC44metaG_FD_92761 | JGI IMG/M metagenome (GOLD analysis project Ga0105239, IMG submission 92761) | Corn rhizosphere microbial communities from Kellogg Biological Station, Michigan, USA - KBS C4-4 metaG | ecosystem: Host-associated > Plants > Roots > Rhizosphere > Soil | place: Michigan, USA...
CCTGGTTGTCCACCGATACGTGGTACATCTGCGCGATGGGCAGGTTGACGTTCTGCCAGGTCTTGCCGCCGTTGTAGGTCATGTTCATACAGCCGTCGTGCGCGACCATCGCCCTGGTCGGGTCTTTGGGGTCGAACCACATGTCGTGCGTGTCGCCGCCGGGGCGGTAGTCGCCGTTCTCGCCGTTGCCGTTGAAAGACTTGCCGCCGTTCTTCGATTCCATAACGGTCACGCATATGGTAAATACGTTGTCCGGATCACCGGTGGAGACGCGGACCCGGGTATAGTAGGAGGCGCGCTGGGCCATCGAGTGGCTGGTGAACATCTTCTTCCAGGTGGCTCCGGCGTCGTCGCTACGATAAAGGGTGGGGTCCCTGTCCTCGATCAAGGCATAAACAATATTCGGATTGCTGTGGGCAACATCTACCGAGGTCTTGCCGACGCTATGCGTAGCGCCGGGAAGGCCGCCCGCAAGGCGATTCCAGGTCTTGCCGCCATCCGTGGTCTTGAAGATGCCGCTGCCGGGTCCCCCACTGTTCAGCTGCCAGGTCTTAAAGGATATCTGCCACATCGCGGCGTAGAGGGTTCCGGGATGCTGCGGGTCCATCGCAAGGTCCGAGCAACCCGTAAGGGAGTCGACGAAGAGCACGCGTTCCCAGGTCTTGCCCCCGTCTGTCGACTTGTACACGCCTCTCTCCTGCTGCGGTGCATGGGTATGCCCGAGCGAAGCCACATAGACCGTGTTGGCATCCGCGGGATCTACTATGATACGGGATATTCTTCCTGTAGCCCTGAGACCCATATTTGTCCAGCTGCGGCCAGCATCCACGGACTTGTACACGCCATTGCCCATGGCTTCGGCAGGCCGGATCAGAAAAGTCTCGCCGGTTCCCGCCCAGACCTGCCGTGGCTCCGAAGGCGCGATCGCCAGCGCCCCGATGGAGGAGTTGTCCGTGCTGTCAAAAATGGGATGCCAGGTAATGCCTGCGTCTTCCGTCTTGAAGATGCCACCCGAAGCCGCTCCGATATAGGCGATATTGCGGTCGCCAGGGACGCCGGCGACGGCGATGGCGCGATTGCCGTCGGGACCGATGAACCGAAAGTGCAGCTGGCTGAAAATGCTGCTATCGATCGACTGGGCCGATACGCCCAGAACCACGAGAAGGAACAACAAACAGCCCAAAGTTTTGCGCATAGCCGATAATCTTATGGAAATTACCTTATGATCCTTAACAAAAACCGCCCGCGTTCAAATCGGTATAGCATTGGTTAAAATCAGGTGATCACCCGCAGGTGTTGTCTCCGCCGTTGCCAGCGGTAGCGAACCATTGTCGCCGCTATCAGCACTACCCCGCATAGCTCGGACAGCATCTTCTCCGCGTCGAACCAGTCGACAGGCCGGTCCTTCAGCAGCGGGTCCATCACCACCCCGTGGACGACAAACAGCAGCGCCGTACCATAGGAGATGAGATGGATATTCTTCCACAGCCGAAAGCTCATCCGGCTCTTTATCTTCTTCTGAGTCGTGATGATAACGGTTATCAGCGCATACATCGCAAGAGCGCCTAGCACCGTCCAAAGGACCTGGTGTGGTGCGTTCACCGGAATAAGAATGTCGATGACCCTGTATTTCAACGACGCATCCGCCAGCAGCAATAACACGTGGCCGGCTACCAGCGCCAGCGCCACATAGGCCGTCCAGTTATGCAGGTCGTCGAGACTTATTTTCTTTACGAGCGGCGGCATTTTCTTCCACAATGGCGACCGGCGGTAAGCCGTGCTGAGCAGCATGCCCAGCAGCAGGTTGAAGGTCAGCACACCCGTCGCGATAAGACCAAAATTGGACGAAAGCTCAAGCCATTGATTCTCCATATCAATTGGTTGTCGGGTTTTCTTTTACGCTTATGATCGGCACCTGCTGCTGATAAGCCAGCTTGTTCAGTGCCGGAATGCCGGTGTTCAGAATGCTTTTCAGCTTGTCGAGCTGGACTTCCGTCCGGGCGCTCAGCGAGGCAAAGACCTCTCTGGCCTGTCGATTGGGCGCAGCATAGCCTTCCGATGCATAACCGTACACGCCGGAGAGCTTGTCGTTGAGCCTGATCGGGAAGTTCAGCATATCCTGGCCACTCTTTGACTTTGTCTGATACAGCGCTTCTTCGATGGCGGTCAGGTTTCGTATGAGGCTATCGGATAGCTTTTTGATGGGTTTTTGCGTGCTGTCCAGCCGGTCATTGAAGTCCTGCAGCTGGGTACGAACGCTGCGGATCTGCAGAATAGCCTTCTGGGCCTCATTGTATTTGTCGCGCACCTGCAGCAGGAAGCTCGTCTGTGCGTCGTAGTCGGCCTCGGTCAGCTTATAATTCGGATCGCCCTTGATGACAAAGGCAACGTCTGTCGAGTCATCGTCATAGCGAAAACGAGCGGTATATTTGCCGGGCGCCGCCTTGGGAGCACCAGCTCCGCCTGTCCAGAGCAGCATACCTGTGATTTTTTCCGCCGGCGCATACAGCATGTCCCAGACAAAGGTATTCATGCCCGATTCGCAGTCGAGCCGGGTATCCGCGTCCTTTGAATGCGTCGTAAAGGTGCGTATCGGTCGTTGCTGTTTGTCATAGACAGTGATCGAGACCTTAGGCGTGTCGGCAGGAGACTTCAGCCAATAGTGGAAGACCACGCCATTGGGCGGGTTCTGACCGGCGTTGTGAACAGGTTGCTGGTCGCGGCGGCGGCGCCCTCCGCCTTCGGTGCGCCAGGCGTCCTCCACAGCGAAGACGTGCAGTCTCTGCTTCAGGACATCCGGCGACTGCTGCTGCAGGAGACTGAGGTCGTCGAGCGCCCAGAAGGCCCGGCCCTGTGTAGCTACGATGAGGTCATTGTCCTTGATGGAGAGATCGGTCACGGGCACGATCGGAAGGTTCAGCTGAAAGGGACGCCAGCTGTCTCCGCCGTCAAAGCTGATGTACATGCCGTATTCGGTGCCGGCATAAAGCAACCCGGGTCGTTTTCTATCCGCCCGGATGACGCGGGTGAAGTGCCGCGGGTCGATACCCTTCGTGATCAGCTTCCAGGTCTTGCCATAGTCTTCCGTCCTGAACAGATATGGCGTATAGTCGTCCTCCCGGAAACGGGTACCCGCAAAATAGGCCGTTCCCTTCTTGAAGGGATCCGTCTCTACGCAGTTCCACAGCGTCCATTTCCCGGCCAGTGGCGGCGTGATATTGTCCCAGTGCTTGCCGCCGTCCTTGGAGACATGGATAAGGCCGTCGTCGCTGCCCGTGTACAGCAGGTCCGGCTCGAGCGCCGACTCCGTCGCCGTAAAAATAGTACAGTAGTATTCGGCGGAGGTATTGTCCTTGGTAATGGGCCCGCCGCTGGGTCCCTGGCGGGATTTGTCGTTGGTCGTCAGGTCGGGGCTGATCGTCTCCCAGGTCTGTCCCTCATTGTCGGTCACGAACAGATGGTTGCCGGCAGCATACAGCCGGTGCGGGTTGTGCGGAGAGAAGAAGATGGGATAGTTCCATTGAAAACGATACTTCAGCGAGTCGGCGCCGGAGCCCGTTGGATTGTCAGGCCAGACATCGATCGATCTGTTCTCGCCCGTACGGTGGTTCAACCGTCCCAGATAGCCGTCATAATTACCTCCGTAGACGATATCCGGATTCAGCGGATCGGCGACGATATAGCCGCTTTCGAAGCCCGCTGTCGGCTCCCAGTCCTTTGACGTGATCGCAGGCCCGGTCGAACGGCTCTTGATGCGAACGCTGGTATTGTCCTGCTGCGCGCCCAGGATATGATAGGGAAAGGCGTTGTCAGTAGTGACGCGATAGATCTGCGCCGTGGGTTGGTTGTCGACCGTGCTCCAGTCCTCACCGCCATTAAAGCTGACCTGCGCCCCGCCGTCGTCGGCGAGTATCAGCCGGTGGCCGTCCTCGGGGTCTATCCAGAGATCGTGGTGATCGCTGTGCGGACTCGCAACGGACCCAAACGTCTTTCCGCCGTCGAGGCTGCGCTGGAATTGTACATTGAGCACGTAGACGACATTCTCATTTCTGGGATCGCAGTATACGCGATTATAGTACCAGGCGCGTTGGCGGATATCGTTGGTGCTGTTGACCTTTGTCCAGCTATCGCCGCGGTCGCTGCTGAGAAAGAGACCGCCGTCGGCATTCTCGATCATTGCGTAGACCTTGTCGGGATTGGAGGCAGGCACCGCCACGTTGACGACGCCCCAGACGCCCCTTGGCAGACCTTTTTTGGAAGAGATATTCGTCCAGGTCTCGCCGCCGTCGGTGCTCTTGTAGAGGCCGCTGCCGTCGCCCCCGCTCTCCATGCTGTAGGGCGTGCGTTTGACGCGCCACATGCCGGCATAGAGGACGGAGGGATTGCCTGGTTCCATGACAATATCGGAACAGGCCGTCTGGTCGTTGACAAACAAGACCTTCCGCCAGGTCTTACCTCCATCGGTAGTCTTGAATACACCTCGTTCAGTATTCCGGCCAAAGAGGTGCCCCATCACGGCAACCCAGGCGATGTCGGGGTTGGCGGGGTGCACGACGATGCGGGCGATATGGCGGCTGTCCTTCAGCCCGAGGTCGCGCCAGCTGCGGCCGCCGTTGTCAGAACGCCAGACTCCTCCCAGATTCTCGGAAACATTGTTTCGCAGCGTGCTTTCGCCCTCGCCGGCGTATACGATCGATTCATCGGAAGGGGCAACTGCTACCGCCCCCACCCCGCCGCCAAAATATCCGTCGGAGACATTCTTCCAGTTGCTGCCGCCGTCCATCGTCTTCCAGAGCCCGCCGCCCGTGGCGCCAAAATAAAAAGTGTTCCTGTTCTTCAGACTGCCCGAGACAGCATCCGCTCGGCCGCCGCGGAAAGGACCGATGAGGCGGTATTTGAGAGCCACGAAATAAGTGGAGTCGCTCGGGTCTGCAGGGGGCGGGGTCTTTTTCTGCGATTGAGCTGCTACGGTAGTCAGCAGGGTGATTGCGCTTAATAGAAAATATCTCACGTGTTGGATCATTGTATTTGTTTTTGAAGCTGCAGAAAAGCTGCGTTGGTCGTCTCCGCAGTTTTTATCGTTGCCTGCAGGCCCGCGATGGTCTGTTCGGTCGGGGGCATATCGGCCTCTTCCAGGATGGTGAAGATGGCGGCAAAATTTCTTTCCAGCGCGGCGAGCTGCTTCCCGAGGGCTGCGCTGCCGGAAACGTTCGTGCGAAGGGCGTGTAATTTGTCCAGGGCGGCCATCGCCTGTTCGCGGCCTTTATATGCCTGCAGCGCCAGGTCGTGCTGCTGCTGAAGGGCCGCCAACGGCGTCTTCACGCGGGGGTCCATGCGGACGGTCAGCTGCTGCGTATATGCTTTACCATTTGCTTTCAGCCGGACGGTGTAGACACCGGGCATGACCCAGGGGGAGGTAGCGCCGGCAGCGGTATTCGCATACACGGCGCTGATCGGGTAGGACGCCGGGACGTTCAACGGCTGATAGTGGAGGTCCCAGATGAAACGGTGGGGTCCCGCCTTTGAGGAAAGCAGCTGCTGAGGGCGGATCCAGTATAGAGGGATGTTTACGTCCGGAATATTGTAAAGAGTATCCTTGCTCGAATAGTGGCGGATGGTCTTGCCGGATGCGCCGATAATATCGAGTGTAACCTCGTCGGACGCATCAGACCTGAAGTAGTAGTCGATAATGGCGCCGTCGGGCGGGTTCTCCCCCGCCGGTTCTTCCTGTGGCAGCGGCGTATCGGGGTTCATGTCCCAGCGGACGCGGATCGCGGGCTCGGGCTTGTATAGGGTCGCATCGGCCACAGCGGCGGTCAGCTGTCGCAAAGGCGCGATGTCATCGAGTATCCAGAACGACCGGCCGTGCGTACCCACGACCACGTCGGCGTCCTTGAACACCAGGTCGCGGATAGAGGTAGCGGGCATGTTCAGCCGAAGGGGCGACCAGCTGGCGCCGTCGTCAAAGGAGACGTATACGGCCGTCTCGGAGCCGGCCATCAGCAGTCCCTTGTGGTGCGGGTCTTCGCGGACGACGTTGATCGGCTCATCGGGTAGGCCCTTGTCGATGGCGGTCCAGGTCTTGCCGCCGTCGTGGGTCCTATAGATGTGCGGGTGCATATCGTCGACGCGGATACCGTTGACTGCCGCATAGGCCGTGGTCGCGTCGCTATGTCCTGCGTCGATAAGGGAAATTTTTGTCCAGTCCGGGATACCGGGCGGCGTGACATTCTTCCAGGTCTTCCCGCCATCCCGGGTGATATGAATGAGGCCGTCATCGGTCCCCGCCCAGATGGTCAGCGGGTCTACCGGTGAGGGAGCCACGGTATAGATGACGCCACGGCGGGGCATCTGTTTCAGGGATTCAGAACTATAGACACCGACGCTGGCGGGGATATTCCAGGTCTCGCGGCTGAGGTCGGGGCTGATCACCTGCCAGGAGTGGCCGCCATTGCTGGTCTTGAAAAGGACGTTGCCCGCGAAGTACAGCGTGTGCGGGTCCGTGGGTGAAAAGAGGACGGGGGCGGTGCGGAGGAATCTGTACTTGCCGCTGCGGACAGCTTCCGGCGCGATGTTCTGTATCTGGCCGGTGCGTTTGTCATAGCGGGTGAGTTTTCCTCCATAAATAATGTTGGGGTCCAGCGGGTCGGGAGCTACATAGCCATACTCCTCGACTCCCACCGGGTGCCATTCGCGGAAGGTGATGGCGCCGTCGTTACCACGGGAGGCGATGCCGACGGAACCGCTCTCCTGCTGCCCGCCATATACATTATAAGGAAAGGCATTGTCGGTGTTGACGTGATAGAACTGGGCCGTTGGCTGGTTATACCAGGAAGAAAAGCTTTCTCCGCCATTGACCGTGACGATGGCGCCCTGGTCGCAGGCGATCAGCATGATCTGCGGGTTGTCCGGGTTGATCCAGATGCGGTGATAGTCATCGCCGCCGGGCGCTCCGCGGAAGGCATTCCACGAGTTACCGCCATCGGTCGATTTCCAGACGACCACGTCTGCGGTATAGACGATGTCTTTGTTCTTCGGGTCCGCTTTGACCTCCGCAAAATCATCGCCACGTCCCCAGAAACGCTGGTCGCTGTTCAGCTTCTTCCAGGTCTCGCCGGCATCGTCGCTTCGATAGATGCCGCCATAGGATGGGTCTGCGGCAACGGTGGCATACAGGCGGGAGGGGTCGGATGGAGCTATACAAAAACCGATGCGGCTGAGCCCCTGAGCAGGGGTAGGCAAACCTTTGGTCAGCTGCGACCAGGTCGTACCGCCATCCGTAGACTTGAAAAGACCGCTGTTGGGACCGTTCCATGCACCATTCTCCCAGGGACCCTGGCGGCCGGCCCAGAGGTCGGCATAGACGATCTGCGGATTGACGGGGTCGATCGTGACCTGCACCGCCCCGGTGTTCTCGTCCTTATATAATACTTTCTCCCAGGTCTTGCCACCGTCGAGGCTCCGGTAGACGCCTCTTTCGGGATTGGGACCGTAGGGATGGCCGAGCACGGCGACGAACACCCGGTTGGGGTTTTGGGGATCGATAGCCAGACCACCCATCTGCTGCCCGGCTTCCAGCCCCAGATGGGTCCAGGTGCGACCGGCGTCCGTGGACTTGAAGATGCCCTTGCCTACGGACAGGTCGGGTCGTTGAATGCCCTCCCCGCTGGCCACGTAGACAATATTGGGATCCGAGGCAGCGACGGCGACGTCGCCGATAGATCCCGTTGGCTGCTGATCAAAGATCGGCGCCCAGGTGTGGCCAAAGTCGGTGGTCTTCCAGACTCCCCCGTTGTTGACACCGATATAAAAGACATTGGGCTGTTGGGGCGAGCCGCAGCCGCCGACCGTGCGCCCTCCGCGATGAGGGCCGATCATCCGCCAGCGCAGATTGCCGAAGAGAGAAGTGTCGGGTGTCTGGGCGTCGAGGGTCGTAAGAACGACGCAGCAGGACAGCAGTAAAAGCAGTCGATTCATGTGTAGTGGTTAATAAGAGGGTAAAAATTAAGATATTACTGGCTACCGGGCAGAACCGTCCATCAACTTTTTTTGGTCGGTGAGCAGTTGTGTATATTCGGAACCTTAAACTATGCAACAATGTCTCGATTCCGTAGATATTCTGGGGTCTTCCTCTTATCCATTAGTTTTTTAGGTGCTGTCGCACAAACCCCGGCTTTTAAGGTTATCGCTTTCTATACCGCGAAGAACGACGCAGCCCACATCAGCTACGTCCATGAAGCCAACCGATGGTTCCCCGAAATGGCGAAGCTATATAATTTCAGCTATGACTCGACCAATGACTGGAGCAAGATGACGGAAGGCTTTTTATCGGGCTACCAGGTGGTGCTGTTCCTCGATACAAGGCCGGAGGACCCGGCCCAGCGATTGGCGTTCCAGCATTATATGGAGCATGGTGGCGGCTGGATGGGGTTTCATTTTGCTGCTTTTGCGCTGACGCCTTCGGACGTCCCGGCGAACTGGGACTGGTATCACAAACAATTTCTCGGTTCGGGCTCCTATGTCAGCAATGTCTGGCGGCCCAGCGCCGCTATTTTGAATGTCGAAGGACGCGGCTTTCCGGCGCTGAGACAAATGCCCGCGAAGTTCGCTTCTGCTCCCAATGAATGGTACCGCTGGTCGGAAGATCTGAGGAAGAATCCGGATATAAAGATACTGGTGTCGATAGATTCCGCCAGCTTTCCATTGGGCTCCGGTCCCAAACCCTACGAAATATGGCACAGCGGCTATTACCCCGTCGTTTGGACGAACACGAAATACCGTATGATCTATATGAACATGGGGCATAACGATATCGACTACGATCACAAGACCAACCAGGAGCTGTCTTTTACGCTGCGTAACCCGACCGAAGAGCGGTTGATCCTCGACTGCCTGCTGTGGCTGGGTGGAAAACACTAACGCGCATCCTGTATCAGCTGCATGATCGCGGTATGCCCAAGGTGCCTGGCCCACTCCAGCGCGGTAGACTGGTAGGCGCTGTCTTTCAGCCGCAGGTCGGGTCGCGCTGTCAGGGCCAGCCGGGTCAGGTCGGCATCATTGCGTTCGGCGGCAAAATGCAGCAGCGTCTTATTCCATTCCCCATATATTTTATTGACCGAACCAGGGTCTTTCTGTAGCAGCTGGCGGGCGCGGTCCTCCCAGCCGAGGTCCCAGGCGTCGAGGACGGAGTAGTCGGCGCCGATATTTACGAGCCACTCTGCGGCGGACGGCTGCCGGCAGTGCACCGCGAGCTCCATCAGGGTCAGTCCGTTGCTCAGCTCCCGGTTAAGGTACCTGGACAGGCCGGCCGTCTTTTCCAATTGGGGGCGAATGGCGTCCAGCGACTGCCGGTCTCCCCTGCCGACAGCTTCGGCCAGCTGTACGTCCGAAGAAGAAGGGGGACGGGTAAGATAGCGATCGGTGATCAACCACCAGGTCTGGCCGTCCCGTATAACGGAGAAGCCTAGCTGCTCATATGTACGCTGGCCTGCGCCTGTGGAGTTCAGCACGGCGTAGCGGTATCCTTTGTCGCGGGCATAGAGACAGGCGGCCAGCGTGACAGCCTTTCCAATACCTTTTTTCCGGTGACGGGGGACGACGCCGACGTGATAGATACCTGCCGCGCCAAGCGTTCCCGTGGTAAGGAAGACGACGCTGTGCCCGACTACCTTGCCGTGAAGGGTCGCGACAAAACGCGTCCATTGCCCGGGCATGTCGATCGTGGCGGCGGCGGGAACGATGACCTGCGCATAAGGCAGGTTCTTTACGTCTGTCAGTGAAGCTTGATTATCGGCGACAATGGTCAGCCCGCGTGGGAAGGCATGGTCTGTACGGACGCGGTCGAGTTCGAGGGCCATCCAGCGCGGTCGCCAGCCGGGCTGAAAGCCCCTCGCAAGCAGCCGGACACCCAAATCGGGCGGACTAGCCGGGTCCAGCGACCAGCAGCCTGCCCCTTTTGGCGGATGCACACGGTAATAGGCCATCAGGTCGTCCAGCTGCCGCCCCGCATTCTCCTCCGTCAGCTGGGGAAAGGCCACCATGGACGGGCTCTGCGCATTCCCCGATGTCCAGCATAGCCCTTCGATATCAAAGAAGCTGCCGCCAAGCGTAAGCGCTTCTTTTTTGAACAGCTCCCGGTGATTAAAGGCAGCAGCCTGTTCAAGCCGGCTGGGATCGGCGTCTTGCAGTATTGACGGATAAGCCATCAGGATAAATCTAGCTCATCCGGCGCGACCCGCAAAAAAAATTATTTACCCTGGTGGAGCAGTCCTACCGGTTTCAATTATTCCCCGGGCTTGTCCTCTTGTTTCCCGTACTTTTTCAGTCCCACTGAGGCGAAGGCATAGATCTCCCGCATGATATAGGGCGGCAAGGTGTCGGGCGGAACGCTTGCGGACACCGTCTTGTCGGTGACGGCGGGGTCCGCGATGCGACGCAGATGATCCATACAGCTGTTGCGGGTCGTCAGGAACACAAAAGTCTTGATCTTCTCGTCGCTGGTAAAGTCTGCGCGCCGCTGCCAGCACAGGAAAAAAGCGTCCAGCGATAGCTGATAGGCGGCGGGAGCGTCGCGCACCAGCAGAAAAGCAAAAGAAAAAAGCTCCGGGTAATACTGGAAAAAAAATACTTTGAAGGCTTCCGGCAGCCCCTGGCGAAAATAGGTGACACTGATGTCTTCCTCGTCGGTTCGTTCCGGTTTCATACTGGAGATCATTGTTAAATTTTTAGGACGCCAGCGGCATCCTGGTAAACGAAACGATTGGATAAAGCAAGGAAATCTGGTCTTGATGGACCTGTGCAGAAGGATCTAGTTCATCAGGTGGTTATCCCAGTGAGCATGGGGCGACCCGTCCCTGGCATTGCCCTTCCAGGGAAGATAACAGTCGGTATAGTAATTCTCAATAGCGAGGCCAATGGCTTCCGTGTGGCCGTTGGATTCTTTCTCGATATCGGCCCAGGTGTCCTTTTTGTTATACACCAGTGCCATAGATTCTTCCTGGGCTTCGGGAAAGTTAACAAGGAAGACGACGACAGTATTGACGAGGATCGGTTTAACGACGATGAGATTCCACTGTCCTTCGAAAAAGTATTCAAGCTCGAAGGACTTCTCGAAGGGTAACAGCTCCTGGATCGAAGATGCATAGGGGATATTCCTTAACCTGTTGAGTTTTAAGCGAAAACCGGACATAGTGATAAATTAAAATAAATGAACGAATCATCGGTCAGACTAAGAGGACGACAGGTCTTGATTTAATTCAGGAACAAAGCTTAAACAGGATATTACCGGCAGTTGAGCTACATCAGCAGGAGTCTGCTTGATCATTACCTAAAAGCAAATTAATAGCTTTACATCAATATTCCGTAGAATTAATTCTACAGGAGATTTTTTTTTATTGATGAATTTAGCATAAATGCAACCACAGATACTATTAGCAGATGACCACAGCATGATCAGAAAAGGTCTGAAGCTTTTATTGCAATTACACCTCGGCTTTACGGACGTTTCAGAAGTTGTCAGCTGCAACGAGCTGATGAAGGAACTGGCAAAGAAAAAGTATACGCATCTCGTATTGGACATCATCCTCTCCGATGGAAGTACGCTCGAGATCTTACCAAATATACAAAAATTATATCCTGAGCTGCGGATAATGGTCTTTTCAATGCAGCCGGCCGAAGTATATGGAAAAGCGTTGCGGCAATACGGTATCGATCACTATCTGCCCAAGACGACACCGGAGGAAGAAACGATCCTGCTGCTGCGACGTTTTCTCCTCAACGAACAGTCGACCAGGGACAGTCCGGGGGTCCGCTGGCCCAACAATCCTTTTTCGGCACTGGCCCCACGCGAGCTGGAGATCCTCCACTATGTCTTGAAAGGACTGGGCACAAAAGAGATAGCCGAGACACTGAATGTAAAGATGAATACGGTCTCGACGGTAAAAAACCGCATATTCGAAAAAACCCTCACGACAAACCTGAAAGAATTGATAGAATTGGCTACATTGTACAATGTCAATTACTAGGACTGCGGGGTTTATATTGCTGCTGCTCAGCTGCTGTTATCACCCGAAGGCCCAGGAATACTACCACATCGAACATTTCACCACGGATAATGGCCTTCCATCCAACGGGATCAAGGGACTGCAATGGGATGAGCAGACCGGCTTTTGCTGGATCGCGACCGAGGCAGGGATCACCCGGTACAATGGCGCCGATTTTGTCACTTTCAACCGGAGTAATACCCCCGGCTTTTTTTCCGAACGAATGCTTTTTTTGCTGAAAAGCAGAGACGGACGTTTATATACTGCGGACGAAGTAGGCGATCTCTTCCTTGTCCTGCGGAACAAGCCCCAGTTCACCGGCCAGATCAAGGTCGATACCCGGCCCACAACCTTCCGACTGATCGGGCTGATCGCTTCGGGCAAGCTGTTCCGTCAAAGCTCGCAGCAGCCTCCCGCCGGCTTTGGTTTTGATTTCTCCTTACAGGAGCTGATACCGTTGAACGAAGAAAGGCTGCTCCTGACACAGCACGACAGCCTGTACGACTATCAACTGGGCCGGCCGGTCCCCTCTTTTCTGACCACCCTGCCGCCGGGGTCCAAACTTTTTTGTCTCCGGGACAGCGTATTTGTTTATGACCCTTCCAACGGCTTCTACAGAATATCTCCAGATTATCGGGGAAGGACGACGGTCCCCTTCGAAGGATCACCAATCCCATTCGAAGCAACAGCAGGAAAGGATAAGCCTCAGCTGTTCTGGGATAACGGCATGGGCAATCCGATCCTGGTAAAGGACAGCCACGCCTGGCTGCTGGACTATACGCAAGGCAGGCTGACGGCAAGGCTCATCTGCGACGCGCTGCCATCGGATGCATCGCCGTTGTTCATCCGGTACGACGAGAAAAGCAACCTGCTTTTCTTAGGCACCTCCTCAAAAGGATTATTCGTGATACGCAGGAATGCGGTGCGCGCGATAAAAAAGCCATCCGGCCCCGGCGACGTCGACAGGCAGGCTGCTTATTACAGCCAGATAGCGCTGCATGGAGAGGCGGTGCTCACCAGCAATGGAGACGTCCTCGGCCATCCGGACTCCGACGAATTGCCGGTCCATGGCAGCTTCAACAACTTCGTGCTGACCACCCCCGACAGCGTGCTGTGGTATAGCAGGAACGACACCATTTTTTCCTGGTCTTACCGGAGCCAAAAGCGGACAGCCATATCCGCTGGTGGCGGATCGATCACGGAAGGCTTTGTCCTGTCGGAGGGCGATCTCTATATCGCCAACGCCATCGGCATCGGAGTCCTCCGCAAAGGCCGGATCGACTATCAGTACCGGTATCCCAAGCCGGATATCAACAGCAACGCGCCGTTCGCCATGCAGGAGATCAGTCCCGGGCTGATCGCCATCGCCACCTGCGACGGCCTCTTCCGTTACAACATCCTGACCCATGTGGTCGATACGCTGTGGAGAATGCCGGGCATCTGTGTCCGCAGCCTATGGAAGTATAAGGGCTATTTGTTCATCGGCACCTATGGGAAGGGTATCTTTCTGTATAAAAATGGCCAGATCCGCCCGATCCCGTTGGATAAGAGCGGATACCTGGAATACGCACACTGTTTCATTCCGGACAGGCAGGGCTTCTGCTGGATCAGCACCAATAAGGGCGTCTTCCGTGCCAGTCCGGAGGACATGACCGCGGCTTTTGACGATAGCAGACGGAACGTATACTATCACCATTACGGAAGAGCGGATGGTATGGATATCACAGAGCTCAATGGCGGGTGCACTCCGTGTGCGTTGCAGCTGAACGACAGCACCCTGTCCTTTCCATCGATGGACGGTCTGATATGGGTGAACGCCTCCCGGCCGGTCACCGGGCTGCCGGCCGGGGCGATCTATATTGACGAGTTTATGGCGGATAGCCAGGTGGTCAACAGCTCTTCGCTGATCAGACCCGAACTTCCGGCCAGCACGAGGGAATTGGTGTTCGCCCTGGGTTTCCCCGCCTGGGCCGGTAAGGAGAACCTCTACATTGAATACAGGCTGGAGCCCTATACCCATGGCTGGCAGCTGCTGGATATCCAGAATAATCCAAGGCTCCGTTTCAGCAACCTGCCTTCGGGGCTTTACTGGCTCGAGATACGCAAGCCCAATGGATTTGGGGGCAGCTATAGCTCGACCACCTGCAGATTCTATATCATCCCGCGCTGGTGGCAGCAGCCCTGGACCTGGGTCCTCAGCCTTGGCCTCCTGGCCGCCTTTATCGGAAGCATCGTCCGCTGGCGCACCCGCCGGCTCGAGCTGAGGCAGGACAGACTTGAACGGCAGATCGCCGAAAAGACCAGGGAACTGCAGGCCAAGAATGAAGAGCTGGAACGCACCGACCAGATCAAGACCAGGCTGATCTCCATCATCAGCCACGACCTGGTGACGCCGCTGCGTTTTCTGCACATGACCGGGAGGAACCTTATCGAAAAAAAGCACGGCCTGACCGAGGCCCTTCAACAGGAGGCAATCGGCGAAATGGCCACTACCTCGAAAGAGCTCGAGCTGCTATCCACCAATATTCTCAACTGGATAAAATACCGCAACGAAGACCGCCGGCTGGCCAAGGAAAGCTTTAACCTCAGCGAGCTGGTGACACAGCTGTTTGGTATTTTTCAGCCGATGGCCCGGCAGAAGGACATCAGGCTGCTCAATGAGATCGATGCCGACCTGGTCGTATTCCAGTATATCGAACCGGTCAAGATCGTCCTGTACAATCTCATCCTGAATGGCATCAATTTTACCCCGGAGGGTCATATCCGGGTCAGCTGTGTCCGCAGCGGAGACAGCATCTCGCTCGTCATCGGGGATACGGGTGTCGGGATGACGCAGGAGCAGATCAACAACATCATGGCGGATCATTTTATCATCTCTTCTGCAAATGTGGATAACCGGAAAGGTAACGGCCTGGGTTATTTGATCATCAAGGACCTGCTGAAGATCATTCGTGGCCGCCTTTCCATTCAAAGCGACAAGGGAAAGGGAACAAAGGTTACCGTCTGGGTGCCATTATAAAAAAGGCCGGTCTTTCGACCGGCCACCAACTTTGCGACAGTTGCTTATAATTTCTTATAATAAAGTATACAGGAGAAGGGCCGCCGCGGCGATCCCTATGAGAAAACAGATCAATAGCGCCAGAGCTCCCCTGGAAGATATCGTTGTATAACGGGTCTTTGACGCCATACTGTTTTTTTAATGGTTAGCTATTGATGACGATCGAATTATCCAGATATTGCTGTGTCGGATGATAGATGAACAGGCAGCTGCCGTTCCTTACGGCCCGGATGATGCGGCCGCTGACGGCGGCAGGCAGGGCCGGGCAGCCCAGGCTCGTGCCCAGCGTACCAAAGTCCTGCATGTATTTGTCCCCTACATAGGTGGAACCGTGCAATACGATATTCCTCTTCAGTGCCAGGTCGTTGTACCCACTGTCGACCCCGTTGAGGCGAAGCGAGAGACCGTTGCGGCCATAGTAGACCTTCTCCGTCACATAGAACCCAAGGCTGCTTTTAAAAGACTCGGGCTCGTTGGAGAAAGAGGTCGCATATTCTTCACCGGAGTTCTGGCCATGGGCTACATAGGTCCGGAACAGCAGCTTGTGGTGCTGGACATCGATGACATACATCCGCTTGCTACAGCAGGACTGGCTAAAATCACAGATAGAAAGGACCGTACGTTTGTGGATAAGTCCTTTCTTCAGCAGGTTATAATATCCTCGCCAGGCATATTCGAACGCCTTCGAATCAAGGCCTTGTTTTTCGAGCTTCATGTTGCTATAGAGCATGACGGCCTGGTTGATCACCATCCGAAGCTCTGCGGCCTTTGCGGCCGATGTGGATACGATGCCGTTGCTGGTCTCTTCTTTTTCCTCTGTAGTAGTCGTGGCGGGCGGCGGTGCGACTGCCTTTGCCGGGGCTGCCGTAGGCGCCGGTGTGGCCGCGCTGGCTACATATTCCTGGGCGGTAAATTTTGGGATTGCGGTGAGAGATGGCTGATCGATGAACCGGGCGATGACCGCCGAGGAGTAAAAGGGCAGAATGACCTCTTTGCCTTTCAGGCTGTCTCCGTCGGATTTAGCACGTCCCGTTATCATTGCCGGGGCTGTCAGGATCATGGACGACAGGGTAACCTTAAATAAAAGGTTAGAAAGTACGCGCATGGGATTTGGATTTTATTTACGGTTATAGGATTTGGGTTACGGATTCATTTCAGTCTTTGCGGATGCTGAACTGCATTCTTTCTATCAGCACAGTATCCCGGTAAAGCTCATATACAAACTGCCCTGCGTGTTCGAAATTGTATTTTTCTACGATAAGCAACGGGTCCCGTATCTGACGGATCTCGAAAAGCAGCATGCCATGCTCTTCAAAAAAGCGGATCTTATATCGGCCGGCGGTATTCTGAGGTACGGTTATGACCAGGTCGCCATCGGCATTGCGGCGAACATAGCCCGAGCTCATCCGACCGAGGGCCGTATCCCTTTTATTATATAACGTAAATCTTTCCGAATTATGACTTCTCCAAAAGGTGGAAGGAAAAAAATTTTTGGACGAACAGCTGGCCTGCGCGTGCGGAGCAGTAAAAAGGGCGATGAGGACAAGAAATGACAGGTTTCTCCCCCTCAAATAAGGATACGACATGATTATATTTTAAATACACTAACGCAATAAGACAACAGGCGACTAGTCTGTTCCGGTAGGCCGGTCCTTCCGCACGCTCGTCCTCCGGTCGGTCGACTGGGGCGGCGGTTCGTCGTTCTTATTGTTCTTCATGGCAATTACAGGGCTGGTATCACTGGCGACTCTTGACTCCAGTTCGTGATACTCCCGCTGGACGCTTAGCACTTCGGCATGAGCGTCTAACATTTCCTGTTCGAGCTGGGTTATCCGGCGTTCTTTCTTGGCCAGCTGCCGGCTTCTTCCCCAAAAGCCCGCCAGGATCGCTATTCCGATGATCAGTACAAAAATATACGCGTCGATGGATAATTGGAATGTCGGCATAAAATGATCAATTAATTAATCGAATAAAAAAACGACGATAAAATAAGTAGATCGGATTATGCGTTTCAACGCCTGAGGGGATGGTTGGTGGTAGTGTAAAGGCAGACTACACCCGTAGAGTAAAGTTTATTCATGTGGATACAGATTTTGTTGCTATAAAAGTACCCTCCCCTTCCACCCGCTGATACTCATCATAACAAAATGAGCCACGCGATCAGACAAAGCCTTTCTAAGGTCTTATATCAGGAAAGGCAGTCCTTTTCCACTTATTGATACGTCCAGAGTATTTTTATTATATTTGACGGCCAAGGTTAAGGCATGATCAAAAAGGCGCTTCCGATTATTGCTATCCTCTCATTGTCTGTAACACCTGCCCTGACTCAGTCCGACTCTTCGAACGGCTACTCGGTCCAGCATTTTACCGACGAGAACGGGCTGCCCCAAAACAGCATCAACGACTTGTTGTTTGACAACGACGGGTATTTATGGCTGGCCTCCCAGGTCGGCCTGGTGTGCTTCAACGGCAATTCATTCAAGCTGTACTATCCGAACGACAAGCGGGTCATGGAATCGGACATCCTTTTTCTGGGGAAGAATGACAAAGGAACCCTTTATTTTCAGACAGACGACCATAACCTCTATTGTTATCCCAGGAACAACGTGCAGTACATGGCCCCCGTGATCACCCCTTCGGAAGTGCAGAAAAAGCCCTGGCTGCTGAACGATCACCGGCAGCTGTTCGACTTCTCTGCTTTCCTGCACAGCGCACGCAATGCCGGCGAGACGGCTCAGCGGCAAAAGGTCTTCCAGTATCTTTTCGCCAACAACCGGAATTTTTATGCGGTCGATACTACCCGTCTTTATTACACCTATAATGACAGCCTTTATTACTACGACGGCCGGCAGCAGTCGGCGATAACCAGACTGCCGGGTGGCAGGGGCCAATACCTGGTGCAGGACAAGAAGCTCTATATCCTTCACCAGGATTCGGTACTTGCGGTATATGCCGAAGGCCGACGGGTCGCGGGGGCCTCGCTGATCGGCGGTGATCTGTCAAAAGAGCTGTCCCTCGTCAAAAAGGGCGGCGATGACTACCGGCTATATCCCTGTACCAGGGCGACGCACCTGCTCGCCGGGCGGCGCCTATATCGCCTGACCCCGACAGGCGACGGGGGGCTGAACACAGCCTTTCTCGTCAACCTGGACTTTATTCCCAATATTTCGGCAGTGGAATACAATTCGGGGCTGGACCTCCTGATGGTCGCCACGCATACGGAGGGCTTTTATTTTCTGCGGAAGAACAGGTTCAAACGCAATGGCTGGCCCCTGCAGCTGCGACAGAAGATGGACCAGCACCTTTTCGGACCGCTGGCCATTTACCAGGACCGGAAGATACTCACTGACAAGTTCATTTTCACGCCTGCGGGGCAGCTGATACCGATAAAGGACGCAGTACCTGTCTGGCAGCGATGCCTGTATGTCGATAAAAAAGACCAGGTCTGGGCCGCCTGGTATAACCGGCCCCGCCGGCTCGACAGCGCTATGGACCTGGTATTGGAGCCACCGGCACTGGATGCAACGATCGTAGACTACAGCGAAGACTCCGCCGGCCATCTCTATTGCCTGACCGGGAGCTCCGTCTGGCAGCTGAAAGGGGACAGCTTCCTGCGGGTCTTTACCATTCCCCGGCTTACGGTAAGAGAGGCCAATGAATCCTTTGCCTATGTTGGCGGCGGCTGCTGGTGGATCGCCGGCACCTATGGGCTGCTCGAATATGACCAGGAGAAGAAGCGGGCCCGTGCCATTCCCGAATTTACCGGCATGCACGTGCGCGCGATCCATATCTGTAAAGACGGCAACATCCTCGTTGGCACTTACGGTCAGGGATATTTCTATTACTATCGCCACCGCTGGGTCCGGATGCCGCTGGACAAGAACGGCTTCCTCGTCACGGCACACTGTTTCCTGGAAGACAGGTCGGACAATGTCTGGATCCCCTGCAACAAAGGACTTTTCAAGGTCCCCAGGGCAGATATGGACGCCTGGTGTGACGGCAGCAACAACGGGCTCTACTACTATTATTATGGCCGCCAGGACGGTCTGCTGACCAATGAGTTCAATGGGGGCTTTAATGCCAGCGGCGTGATCACGCCGGGAAACTTTGTAGCCCTTTCATCCATGAAGGGAATGGTCTGCTTTTATACCGACTCGCTGCGGACAGATTTCCCACATGGCGCCATCGATATACGCCACGTCGAGACCGACGGGACCATCCTGGATATCTCGGACACTATCCGGCTCAAGGCGGGATACAACAGCCTGCTCATGGAGATATCCTGCCCCTACCTGGGTAACCCGAATAACCTCTATCTGCAGTACAATGTGGAGGGACTCGGCGATGAATGGAGGCCTGTTCCGGCAGACGGCATCCTCCCGCTCAACAGGCTGGAAGCCGGAAGCTATATGCTCCGGGTGCGGAAAGTGAATGGTTTCGGGAAGAACAACTATCAATACCGGGAATGGAGGCTTGTCGTTCCCCCGTATTTTTATAAGACGACCTGGTTCATGCTGCTGCTGGCGCTGGCCGTCCTTATCCTGCTTTTCCTCCTGATCCGGCTGCGGCTAAAGCTGGTAGAAAAGAAAAAAGAGATCGGCGTGAAAGCAGAAAAGCTGAAGGGCGCGGTAGTCAGCCGGGAAAAGCTGATCTCGCTGGTCATCCACGACCTCCGTAGTCCCCTGCGGTTCCTGACATTGCTGGCAGGTGACCTGCACGATAACCAGGGCCGCCTGTCCGCGGAAGAGATAAAGGACCGGACCTACTGGGTCAAAAAAGGCGCGCAGGATATCTATAATTTCTCGGAGGACTTTCTGCTCTGGGTGACCAGCCAGACGGATCAGTTCAGTATCAACAAGCAACGGTTTGCGGTCAGGCCTCTATTACAGGAGATATTCGATTTCTTCCTCGAACAGGTGCAGCAGAGGGGGAACAGCATTTCCTATGAGGCGGCCGAAGACCTGACCATCTATTCCGATCCGCACATGCTGCTGACGATCATCCGGAACCTGGTCGATAACGCCAACAAGTATACCAGCCAGGGAAGTATCCGGATCACGGCCAGCGTGGATGACGCCTCTGTTCTGATCTCGGTCGCCGATACGGGGAAGGGAATGAGCCCACAGCAGGTCGCGGCGTTCCTGGGCGATGACAGCCTGGACAATGTAAAGAGCGGTAGCCAGCTGGGACATAAGTTCATCTACGACCTCACGCAGCGGTTGAATGGAACGCTCTCGGTGGAGAGCATCGAACAGAAAGGCACAACGATCAGTATCCGTCTGCCTTATTGAGCAATCAAAACCGGACGGAGTCCGGTTCCCACACGAAGTGTGCAGATATTATGGTATTGGAACAAAAAATTAAATTTAACTCAGAATTTTTTGTTCCACATTGTTATCGATCTGCTTCTTGTACTTCCCGGGTGTTATCTGATAGACCTTCTTGAAAGCCAGGATATAATTACTGATGCTGGAATAGCCTATCTCATAAGCGATCTGACTGATGGATTTGACATTGTCCGCGATCATCTCCTTTGACTTTTCGATCCGCTTGTTCCGGATATATTCCGATATGGTCATTCCATGAATAGACTTGAAAAGGAAATTCAGCCGGTGATAGCTCGTATAGGTCTTCTTCAGGATACTATCTACCGTGAACGTATCCGAGCAATAGTACTCGGAAATATAGGACTCGACCTCCCGGATCAGCGTGAGATCGTCTTCGTTGTCGATATCGGAGATGGGGTTGACGCCGAGCACGCTGCGGTGGCGGTTGCACAGGAAATACTCCAGCAGGGACAGGAGATTGTTCTGGACGCCCAGCTGGTGCTGCGCGGGATCCTGTATCAGTCCCAGCGCTGCAGTGAAAAGAGACATCTGTCTTCTCCCCAGCCTGCAGGTGATGATATTCGTGTCCTGGGCCTGCAGCTGCTCGATCTTCTGGAACTGGGCATTATCCTTCAGGAAAATATGCGTCCAGTCGGAAGGGATATAGATGACCAGCGCGGAAAAAAGTATGGAGGCGGAAGACCGGTAGACCAGCGGACGACCGGCCGTGGTCAGCAGGCCGAGGCCCGGGCTGGCCGGCAGCTCTTCTGTCTGAGGGGCGCCTGCGGGACGTACGTGCAGGTCTCCTTTATGATTGATGAATGTGAGCACGAGACCATTGGGGTCGAATTCCGGCTGAGTCAGTTCAAGCCCTTCTACCGAGGTCTTTATGGCAGCGGCATGCAAACCTACCGGCAATTGCAATTGGAGCCAATGCAAAGCCCGGGCGGCTGGAACAGGATGTTGGGATTTTATAGTCATATTTCTGGGTTAGAGTTAAGGGCGAATTCATGGACTTGGCTATCAATGGGGATTCAGGTAATGCCAGGGAGAAAAACCGTATTCCTTCTTGAAAGCCAGCGTAAAATGGGAGGGGTTGGAATAACCAATTTCGGTGGCTACCACTTTGACCGGAACTTTGTTGTCGAGCAGCTTGCGGGCGTGCTCCAGCTTGTTCTTCTGGTAATAGCCGAATAAGGTCTCGCCGTAGTATTTCTTGAATTTTGTCTTGAGGCTGGTCGGGCTCATGGCAGAGATTCGCGACAGCCGCTCGATGCCGGGGAACTCATTTTTATAGTGCAGACAAAGATGGTGCTCGACCCGGGAAAGGCTGTGCGTGTCCTGGATACTGAGCGAGCCACCGTCCTCGTTGAGCTTGTTCATCACGAAGAACTGCTGCAGGAGATATTCGGTGAGAATGGATATGTTGCGGATGGTGAACAGCTCCCGGAAAGGATGCTGGATGATCTCCATCATAAAGTCGTTGAGCAGCAGCCTGTATTTGAACGTAATGGGCCAGGTCAGCGTAGCTTCATTGCCGGTAGACGCAAGGATATCCGTGATGGCGCCTGCGTCGAAGTCCTGGATCAGGTGTTCCAGGCTTTGTTTCTTTACGCGCACAACCAGCGACCGGATGATCTTGTCTTTTGGGTATACGATCTTTTTGCCGATGACGGCATCGGTAATGCCGACCGTCGAATGCATTTGCTGATTAAGAGGAGAGAGTGGCGCCAGCGGAACAGGCAGCTCGCCGTCCGTCTTGCCGGGAACATCGATCTCGTCGAAGCATAAAAGATAAGAAGATGCATCTGCGGAAGGCTGCAGGTGGATGGTCAGGTCTTCCGTCAACAGGGATAAGTTAACGGCCAGCACCTCGATGCCAGAGCTTATACCCGCTACAGTAATAAAGCCTTTACCCTTGGATCCCGAAAAATAGAGCACCGAATCTGATACAATACAACTTTTGTCCTCTGCTAGCGCCTCAAAACATTTCAGAAAAGGTTCTGAACTTTCAAGAGATACATAGCTCATTGAATTTTAAATTTATTCCTATCAAAAAGAACTTATACAGGCTACTAATCTCTATATAAGCTGTGGTTTTGCTTTATCGACATACTGCCTCAGAATCAGCGCCAAGTTATTAATTAGGCCAGGCAGCAGGAATAGTAAAAGAACGAATTTTTTGTAGTTTTTTAACTACGCGGCAGTCTGAAAAAACACTTACTCAATCGATTAAGCCTTCTCCTGGACTGTCTTTTCTCGTTGAAGAATTCAACAATAAGATTATCCAAATTCTCGTTTTTGTCAAATATTTACCCTCACAACCGGTTACGATTGTAGCCGGACGTATGAACTGATCCACACCTATGCTTAAAATCCATACCGTATATGAACAATTCCTCCAAAAAGGGCGGCTTTGATGTCGACATCCGCAGCCTGCTGAAGATCCAGCACAAAAAGGTATACGCCATCTGCAGGCTTTTCGCCGATACCTACAAGGAACATCAGTACCTCTTCACTAATATTATGGCAGCGGCCTCGCAGAATCTCCGGGGACGCCGGGAGAATAGCGACAAGCAGACCCTGGTGCTGAGAGCCTGCATCAACATGGCTGCCCTGCACTCCATTACGACGGAGATGTCGCCGGCAGTGGAACGCAGCATACAGTTCAAGTCTCCCGATTACCAGCGGTCCATGACCAGATTCCGCCAGTCGATGGGGGAAGCTTCCGACTATGAGAAGTTTTGCCTGTTCCTCGCACTGGAGAAGGTGCCCGCAGAAGAACTCACCCACCTGACCGGCCTCCCCCTGTCGAGGAATGCTTCGGGTAAGAAGAAAGAAAAAGAAGCCGAGCTGCCCCAGCTGCGCAAGACGTCTTTCAATTTCATTCCCTACCTAAAGCGGCAACTGGTATGGAATTAAAGCAGTTGCAGGACCACTGGGACAGCTTTCCCGAGGTTTCCATGGAAGAGCGGCCGATATTGTCGTCCGACCTGGAAAAGATCGTGGTGAAAAACCCATTATCCGACGCCTTTTATCTGCGCCGCCGACTGCTGGCAAGGATCATTGTCTTTTCGGTCTTATGGATCGTGAATGCCGTACAACTGCGTTCACAATGGATATCGGATGGTCCTGATATATCCGAACTGGTAGCGCTATTCGGACTGCTTTCCTACTGTCTTTATTTTCATCTCCGGCTGCTGTTCTTCGCCGACTACCCCACCCTGCTCTCCCTGCCTCTTATGAGTTTCCTGGCCAAACTGGAAACCGTCCTGGATAAATATATACTTTCTTTCAAATTTGTCAGCGGCCTGGCCGGATTCTATGTGCTGACGTTTATCCAGTACCTGCTGTTCCGGTGGAGCAGGGGAGCCCACGAAACGCTCAGCCACAACGACTGGTACAAATGGCTGATTTTGATATTTATATCCGTTTCCGTTGATATAGTGTTTTTGCATTCGATCATTCCGAAATACCGGAAATTGCTGGCTGGCGTCCGGAAATATAAGGAAGGGATACAGGCTAAATCCCAAAATAAATAAAAGACTAATACGACCATTCCCCTTATTTCCTTTATCAGCTATTTTTGTATATTCGGGGGCTAATTCAGGCATCTTCGCCTATCAACTCTATCCAATGCCAAATATTTTAATCGCAGACGATCATTCCATAGTTCGTGCAGGACTGAAATTATTGATCAATAGCTGTATCCGGGATGTCGTCATCGATGAGGCTGAAGACGGGGAGGCGGTCATCAAAAAAATGAAGTCGGCTTCGTTCGACCTGCTGGTGCTGGACATCAATATGCCGCACACCGAGTCCTTCAGTCTTACGTCCTATCTGCTGAAGGAATACCCTGGCTTAAAGATCATCATCTTTACGATGAACCAGGAAGTGTTCTTCGCCAAGCGGTTCCTGAAGATCGGGGCGCATGGTTACCTCAATAAATATTCGAAGGAGTCGGAGATAAAATACGCCATTCAAAAGGTGTTGAGCGGTAAACGCTATATCAGCGACAACCTGGCGGAAATACTGTCGGGCGAGCTGACCAAGAAATTAAAAGATAATCCGTTCGAAGACCTGTCTGACCGGGAATTTGAAGTGGTGCTGCAGATGCTGAAGGGCAGCTCTGTCTCCGAAATAGCCAATACGCTTAGCCTGCACAAATCCACGGTAGGTACGCACAAGACGCGTATCCTCGACAAGCTGAAGATCTCCAATACGGTCGAGCTGATCAATCTTGCCCGTCTGTACGAGATCATCTAGGCGATATTATTCCGCGAAGAATTTCTCCAGCGCCTTTCTCACCCCATCATTATTGTTGGTATCGGTAACATAATCCGCCGCGGCCTTGATCTCATCGGGCGCATTACCCATTGCTACGCCCATGCCCGCGAACTGGATCATCTCCCTGTCGTTGTAGTTGTCGCCCATAGCGATGATTTCCGATGGTTGCAGCCCCAGGCGTTCGCTGATGAATTTGACCGCGTGGGACTTGGAGCCACTGGATTCCATCACCTCCAGATAGGTAGGCTTGGACGGATAGATGTTCAGACGGCCGTTGTATAGCTTGCGAAGATGGTCTTGTATCTGGGCGATATTCTCCGCCTGGCTCATCACCATCATCTTGTTGGGACCGATGTTCCGCGCCGACCAGTCTTTGACCAGCTGATCGATCGGGTTGACCACGATCTTTACGTCCATGATCCGTTGTTCGTAGTTGGTCCAGGCGTCACTGACCTCCGAATACCACTCCTTTTGCAGATAGTAGGCGATGGTGGCCCCGAAGGGGCGGACGGCTTCGGTCACGTTCTTTGTAGTGTCCAGGTCGATCATGGCCTGGAAGATGGGGGTTTCCGCTTCTACGATATAGCTGCCGTTGAGCGTGACGATGGGATAGTGCGCCGGCAGGCCGATATTCCTGAAGGTCGGAAGGACGGCGTTCAGTGGGCGTGCAGAGACAAGGATCACCGGAATGCCTCTGTCGGTAAGGGATCGTATCTTTTGTATGGTGAGTTCGCTAACGGAATGATCAGACTTCAGCAGGGTGCCATCCATGTCCAGGAATACAGCTTTATACATGCGCGGGCGCTATTTTGGTTTTGGCGGCAAATATACACTACACGCGTATATAAATCTTCTTCATATCCAATATTTTACCGACCGTCCAGCAGACCATCATATAGACCAGGGCGAATAGCAGCGAACCGAATGGGCCGGGGAACGCGGCCTGGAAGACGGTGCGGTTGACCCATTCGGTGCTGTTCTCGTCGTTGCCGACGGGAATGCTGTTTAGCACAACGATGAGCAGCTCGGAAACGAGGTAGACAAAGAGGGGATTCTTTCCGAAGACGGTAAAGAAGGACGCCCCGCGCGTCTGCTGCCTGAACTCGA
>Ga0105239_10002098_pt1 | contig 25810 bp, 18 predicted proteins | sample KBSC44metaG_FD_92761 | JGI IMG/M metagenome (GOLD analysis project Ga0105239, IMG submission 92761) | Corn rhizosphere microbial communities from Kellogg Biological Station, Michigan, USA - KBS C4-4 metaG | ecosystem: Host-associated > Plants > Roots > Rhizosphere > Soil | place: Michigan, USA...
GCCAGGCCGCAGCCGAACTTGGTGCCGGTCAGGCCGACATGGTCGCGCAGGACCCACAGCAGCGGCGTGTCCTCCGGCGCGTCGACCGTGGTCGGCTTGCCGTTGATCTGCAATGTCGTCATATGACTCTCCGGTTAGAAATCCGTCCCAGCGATCGGCCGCCGCACGGCCGTCCGAAGGCAGGCCGAACTGCCCTCGGGGCGACGCCGCAGGCGTCTTGGGGCTGACACTCCTAGGGTTTTAGCTTGTAGACCATCAGGGTGCCGCCCTGGGGTACGGTCGTCTTCTTGTCGAAGACGGCGTTGAAGGCTCCCTGCAGGCGTTCCGCATCCACGCCCCAGCCGGATTGCACTGCGACGTACTGTTCTCCGTCAACCTCGTAAGTACTGGGCACGCCGTGCACGCCCGAGGGCGCGGCGGTCTCCCACAGCAGCTTGCCGTCGCGCGCGTCGAAGGCGCGGAACATGCGGTCGTTGGTGCCGCCGGCGAAGACCAGGTTGCCGGCGGTCGTCATCAGCGGCGTCCACAGGAAGGTCGAATACTTGTGCACCCAGGCCAGCTTGCCGGTCTGCATGTCCCAGGCCTGCAGTTCGCCGACGGTCTGGTCGGGCTTGGGCACGCGCACATTGGTCAGGATGCCGTCGAGCGGCACGCCGATGAAGAGCTCGCCCGCCTTGTACTTCGGATTCTCCGCAGCCGGCAGCTCGGAGCACATGTTGTTGTTGGCCGGGATGTAGAGCATGTGGGTCTGCGGGTTGTAGGCCTCGGGCGACCAGTCCTTTCCGCCCCACAGCGACGGGCAGTAGGCCGACTTCGCGCCGAAGCGCGGCTTGCGTGCCTCGTCGTAGGCGAGCCTTCCGGTCTTCGGATCGATGCCGGTGAAGGCGTTGTTGCCGACGTAGGGCCAGGCCTCGACGTAGTTCAACTTGTCGGCACTGCGCTCGAGGATCCACAGGTAGCCGTTGCGCCCGGCGTGCACCGCGGCCTTGATCGGCCTGCCCTTGTAGGTGGTGTCGATCAGCAGCGGCGCCGAGACTTCGTCCCAGTCCCACGAATCATTCCAGGTGTACTGGTGATGGCCCTTGATCCTGCCGGTATCGACGTCGAGCGCGATCGTCGACGAGGTGTAGAGGTTGTCGCCCTTGCGCTCGTCCGGCGTCCACGGCGACGGGTTGCCGGTGCCCCAGAACGCGAGGTTGGTCTGAGGGTCGTAGCTGCCGGTGATCCAGATCGAGCCGCCGCCTCGTTTCCAGCTGTCGTTGTTCGCCGGCCAGGTATCGCCGCCGGGCTCGTCCGGCGCTGGGATGGTGAAGGTGCGCCACAGCTGGTTGCCGCTGTCCGAATCGTAGGCGGCGACGAAGCCCCGGATGCCGAATTCGCCACCCGAGGCGCCGACCATCACCTTGCCCTTCACGATCAGCGGCGCGAGGGTCATGTAGTAGCCGTTCTTCCATTCCTCGACCGGCTTGGTCCACAGCACCTTGCCGCTCTTCGCATCGAGCGCCACCAGCATGCAGTCGAGCGTCGTGAAGTAGAGCTTGTCCCCATAGAGCGAGACGCCGCGGTTCGTCGGGTGCAGCTGCGTCAGCTCCTTCGGCAGCGCCTTCTTGTAGCGCCACAGCTCGGCGCCGGTCTTTGCGTCGAGCGCGATGATCTGGCTGCCCGGCGTGGTGATGTACATGTAGCCGCCATTGACCAGTGGCGGCGATTGATGCCCTTCGACCTGGCCGGTGGTGTAGGCCCAGGCGAGCCCGAGCTTGCCGACGTTCGTGTCGTTGATCTTCGTGAGCGGGCTGAAACCCCAGCTGTTGTAGGTGGCGCGGTACTGCAGCCAGTTCTGCGGCTCCGGGTTCTGCAGCCGCGCGTCGGTGACGGTCGGGTACGGGCGATCGCTTTGCGACGAGGCTGGAGCGGTCGCGAGGCACAGGGCAGCGCAGAACAGGGTCAGGGCGGGTTTCATCGGGCAGGTCTCCTCGGGGTGGATGGATGCCGCGGTTGTCGGGCCCGCGGTCGGATGGGGAAAGGGCAGCGGAGGCCGGTTCAGCCGCCGCCGCCGGGGGCTTCGCTGAAGCCGCCGGCAAGCACCAGCGTTGCGCCGTCGAGCTTCAGGGGCAGCGAGGGCAGCGGCCGCGGTGCGGGACCGGCGGCCACGCTGGCGCCTTCGGCCGGCCGGAACTGCGAGAAGTGGCAGAAGCACAGCAAGGTCTTTTCCTTCGGGCGCCAGGCGTTGACGTCGCAGGCCTGATGGGTGCAGATCGCGGAATAGGCGAGCACGCCTTCGGCGGCGCGCGACGCGCAGTCGGCGTTCAGGCTGGCCGGGTCGAGCTTGATCAGCAGGATGCGGTTCAGGCGCGAATCGCTGCGGGCGCGCTTGGCGACCGGGTCGTACGGGAAGACGATCAGCTGTTTCTCGTCGACCTTCAGGTCGGCCGCGGTGATCGGCTTGGTGCCCTCGTCGTCGACGCCGACCAGCCAGTCGCCGGCCCGCGGAGAGTCGTCAGCGGCACGCGCGCCGCGCAGGCCGGTGCCGAACGCCAGTGCGGTGCCGGCGAGGGTCTTCAGCGAGGCGCGCTTGCTGCTGCTTTCGAGGCAGCCCAGGCAGCGGGCCGAGGGCAGAGAGGTCGATGGATTCATTGTCGAGTCGGTGGTGGTTTCGTTGGATGAAGGGCAGGTTGCGTGCCATCGCCGGCCTCAGGGTTGGCACTCATTGCAGCCGCCGCGAGCGCAGCCGCCGGCGGCTCGTTTGTCTCGATCGGTCGCGCAATGAGACATCCGTCCGTCTCATCGGCCGAGATGTGCGATATGCGCCCGGTGCGCAAACTGCGAACTGTGGCGCCAGGCGCGGTCGGGGTGGCCATCGGGCTGCCGCTGATGCCGATTCGCGTGCCGAGTAGAGGATACTTCTGCCATCTGCGACGCGGCGCTGTGTCCGCCGGGCCGCATGCCGAACGGACTCGCCGGGCCGGCGCCGCGGGCCTGGTGCCCAAGCCGCCTACAGCGCGGGCCGGCTCAAGCCGAAATGCCGGGCAGACGAATCGTTGGGACGCGAGCGAGCAGGCGAAACGCCGCCGCTCGCGTATTTTTTTGCCCCGTGAACTCGGCCCTCGAAGCGGCGCGGCCGAAGTGCGCGCGCTCGCCCGGTGCCGCGGGGATGCCGCAGAGCGCGTGGACGCCGTCAGGACGGTCAGGCCGGCGCGCTGCCGCCCGCCACCAGCTTCTGCCGCACCAGCTCGATGTGGCTGCGCAAGGCGTACAGCTCGTCCGCGTGCGAGAGCGGCACCGGGATCTGCTCGACCTTGCTGTCGAGCTCGTTCAGTTCCTTCAGCAGCGCCTGCCCGTTGCGCTGCGGGCCGGCCAGCGTCTCCTCGATCTCGCGAAGCCGCCCGTACCAGCGGAAGATGCGCGAGCGCACCCGCATTTCGTAGAGCGGCGGCAGCAGGCGCGACAGCGGGATCAGCACCGCGATGATCGAGACCAGCACCGGCCACATGCGGTCGATCAGGTTCGCGAGCCAGAACGGCAGATAGCGCTGCAGCCAGGGCGTGCCGGTCTGGTAGAAGCGCTGCGCCTCCTTCGCCAGCGGCAGCTCGCTGTTCGCGGGGTTCGGGAAGTCACCCTTGTGCTGGAACCAGCCGGCATCGCCATGGATCGTCTTCGCGGCCTGCACGAAGAGCTGCATCAGCGCCGGATGGGTCTGCGCCTTGGCGACCAGCGTGGCGGTCGGTGCGATCAGGTGGATGTTCTTCGGCGGCAGGTCGCCGGCCAGGTCGACCACGCCGCGCGGCAAGGTCACCGGGCTCATGAACGGGAAGCGCCGCGAGTAGGCCTCGGCCTGCGTGAAGTCGAACAGATGCACGCCCGGCGTCAGCAGCAGCATCTGCACCATCTGCGATTCCGGCGCCGAGGCGAAGACCAGCGCGTCGAGACGGCCTTCGAGGAAGTCGACGACCGCCGGTGTCTGCGATTGCTCGAGCAAGGTGAAGGTCGAGCGGTCGAGCTTGTTGGCGTCGATCAGCTTGTTCATCAGCACCGGCACGCCGCTGCCCGGGGCGCCGATGTTGATCCTCCAGCCGGCAAGCTGGCCGAAGCTGTCGAGCGTGCGGCGCTTGTCGTGCGACAGCCGGCGCGCGCCCTCTTCGCGGTAGAAGAACCACACCGGCTCGTAGAACATGCTGCCGAGCGAGACCAGGCCGGAGTTCTTGTCGTCGCCGCCATCGCTGCCGCGCCGGCGGTCGGCGTCCTGGTCGGCGCCGCCCTGCACGAAGGCGATGTCGACGCCGGAGTTCGGGTCGCGCAGCAGCGCCAGGTTCTCGGCCGCGCCCTGGGTCTCGCGCAGCTCGACGGTGATGCCGTACCCGGCCAGGATCTCGGCGTAGCGCTTGCCGAACTCCGCATAGGCGCCCTGCGCCGTGCCGGTGGCGAGCACCACGCGTTTCGGCGGTGTCGGGTCGAGCATCCGATAGGCGACGAACAGCACTGCTGCCGCGAGCGCCAGGAAGGGCGCGTAGGTGATCAGCAGGTCTCGGAGCGAGAGCAGGGCGCTTTGCAGGGCTTTGGGCATGGGCGGCGGCCGGCGAGGGCTGCAGGGAACGGACTGGAGATCCTATTCCTCACGCCCTTGCCGGCGCCGGCGCCGACGATCAGCAAGCCGCTGAGGAGCGTGCCCCCGGGCGGTCCGGGCTCGACTTCTGCCGCCTCGTTGGCCGGTTTGGCGTGGCAGTTATGCTCGCCGGCTGTCGTTCACCCGCTGCTCGATCCTTCGGAGGTTTTCTCTATGCATGACCGGCGCCATCACCGGCCGTGTGTCGCCTTGGCGTCTGCGCTGCTGGCCGCCGTGCTGTTGCCGGCTCCCGCCCGTGCCGACGACGAGCCCCTGCTGCAACGCACCCCCGCCGAACTCCGCCTCGGCTTCGAGCGCATCAAGCTGCCCAACGACGAACACATGGGCCTGGTCGGCCTGACCTACCTGCTCGAACCCGCCTACGGCTGGCAGATCGGCCCGAGCGTCTTCGGCGCGGCGACCGGCCAGCGCGGGGGCTTCTTCGTGCCCGGCATCGAGACCGACTGGAACACCCGCCTGTGGGGCCCGCTCGGCCTGCAGATCGGCGCCTTCGTCGGCGGCGGCGGCGGCGGCAACGCACCGGTCGGCAGCGGGCTGATGCTGCGCCCGCAGGCCACCTTGTGGTGGGACTTCAAGGGCTATCACGTCGGGCTCTCCGCCTCGCACGTCAAGTTCCCCGATGGCCAGATCAGCAGCAGCCAGTTCGGCCTGACGATCAGCTCCGACACCGAGTTCACCTACACCGGCCTCGGTCCGCGCGGCGAAAGCAGCACCCGCGGCTCCGGCGCCGAAGGCCTGGGCTTCGACCGCGTGCTGGTGGTCGGCGGCGTCTATTCGCCGCGCGACGGCAGCGTCGGCGTCAGCGGCGCGGCGCTGAAGCGCCGCATCGGCTACGCCGGCGCGCGGGCCGATCGTTTTTTTGCGCCCTGGGGCTACGTCGGCATCGAGGCAGCCGGGGCCGCCAGCGGCGGCGTCGCGGGCTATGCGGAATGGCTGGCCACCCTTGGCTTCGAAGTGCCGGTGGCCGGCAATACCTTCACGCTCGGCAGCCGTGTCGCAGCAGGGCTTGCCGGCGGCGGCGACATCCCGACCGGCGGCGGCTTCTTCACGAAGATCGCGGCCGATGCCGGCCTGCGCCTCAGCCGCAACCTCAGCCTGAACCTCGAAGGCGGCGTCGCGCGGGCGCCGCGCGGCGGCTATACCGCGCGCTTCGTCTCGGCCAGCCTGCGCTGGGATCTGCAGGGCAATCCGTTCACGCCGGCCGGCGAGGCGGTGCGCCAGGAATGGACCGGCGGCATCGAGACCTACCGCAACGCCGCGCGCCGCAGCGGACCGGCGCGCAGCCTGCAGAACGTGGTCTTCAAGCTGAACCGCTATATCGTCGGCGACACGCTCTATCTCACCGGCCAGGCGCACAGCGCCTACCAGGGCGGTGCCGGCGCCTTCTCGGTCGGCCTGCTCGGCGCCGGCGTGCGCTGGCCGCTGGGCAACCGCTTCCACGTCGGCGCCGAGCTGCTGGCCGGCGCGGCCGGCGGCGGCGGCGTGGCCACCGGCGGCGGCGCGATCACGCAGCCGATGGCCTATGCCGGCGTCGCGATCACGCCGACCTTGTCGGCGCAGATCGGCGCCGGCCGGGTGCGTACGATCCGCGGGGACGGCGGCCTCGACAGCTCCGTCGTCGACCTGACGCTGAACTTCAGCTTCGGCGTCGCCAACCGCTGAACACGCCAGGGGTCCACGCGATGCGCCTGCTCCTCGTCGAAGACGACCGCATGATCGGCGACAGCCTGCGCCAGGCCCTGCGCGACGAGGGGTACGCCGTCGACTGGGTCTACGACGCGAAGGCCGCGCGCGCGACGCTCGCCACCGAGCGTTTCGACCTGGTGCTGCTGGACATCGGCCTGCCCCAGCCCGAAGTGCTCGGCACCGGCCTCGACGTGCTGCGCTCCTTGCGCGAGCGCCGCGACACCACGCCGGTGATCGTGCTGACGGCACGCGATGCACTCGGCGACCGTGTCGCCGGCCTCGATGCCGGCGCCGACGACTACCTCGTCAAGCCCTTCGAGCTGGACGAGCTCGGCGCCCGCATGCGCGCCGTGCTGCGCCGCCACGCCGGGCGCGGCGAGCCGGTGCTGGAATATGGCGGCGTGCGTCTCGATCCGGCGACGCGGCAGGTGAGCGTGAACGGCATGCCGGTATCGCTCTCGGCGCGCGAGTTCGCGGTGCTGGAGGTGCTGCTCGTGCGGCCCGGCGCGATCCTGTCGCGTGCGCAGATCGAGGATCGGCTCTACGGCTGGGGCGAGGAGATCGAAAGCAACGCGGTCTCGGTCTACATCCATCAGCTGCGGCGCAAGCTCGGGGCCGACGTGATCCAGAACGTGCGCGGCGTGGGTTATTACGTCGGCGCGGCGCCGGTCAAGCCCGGCGATCCGGCATGACTCGAAGCCGGGCGTGCGGCGAGCCCGCCGGCCGGGGGGCGGGCCGCCGCAAGCCGGCTGCAACGGGCCGCTCGACGCACGTGGCGAGCGGCGGGCCGACATGAATTCGATTCGCGTGCGCCTGCTGGTCTCGCTGCTCGCCGCGCTGGCGGGCGGCGCGGCGCTGCTCGGGCTGATCGCGTATCGCAACATCCTGCACGAGTCCGAAGCGCTGTTCGACTATCAGCTGCGCCAGATGGCCTTGTCGCTGCGCGACCAGGGCGCGATCGCCGCCGAGCAGGCGAGCGCGCTGAAGGACGAGGACTTCGACTTCGTCGTGCAGATCTGGACGGTCGATGGCCGCGCGATCTATGCCTCGCGCGCGCACAGCGAGCTGCCGTCGCGCGCGGTGCTGGGTTTCGCGAACGTGCCCGCAGCCGGCGGTGCCTGGCGCACCTACAGCGTGGCCGCGGGTGATCGGGTGATCCAGGTCGCTCAGCCCTTGCGCATCCGCAGCCAGCTCGCGGCGCAGGCGGCGCTGCGCAGTGTTGCGCCGCTGCTCTGGGTCGCGCCGATGCTGGGCCTCGCGATGTGGTGGCTAGTGGCGCTGGCACTGAAGCCGCTGCGCCGAGTTGCGCAACAGGTCGGCAGCCGCGATGCCGCGGCCTTGTCGCCGCTGCCGCTGCGCGGCCTGCCGGACGAGGTCTCGCCGCTGGTCAACGCGCTGAACGCCTTGCTCGGCCGCCTCGGGGTGGCGCTCGGCGCGCAGCGCGCCTTCGTCGCCGACGCCGCGCACGAGCTGCGCTCGCCGCTGACCGCGCTGCGCCTGCAGATCGCGCGCCTGCAGCGCTCGCCGGACGAAGCGATGCGTGAATCGGCGCTGGCGGCGCTCTCCGCCGGCGTGGAGCGCGCGGTGCGCCTGGTCGAGCAGTTGCTGACCCTGGCGCGCAGCGAGCCCACGGCGGCGGTGCAAGGCACGGAGCGCCTCGACCTGGCAGAACTCGTGCGCCAGGCAGTGGCCGACACCGTGCCCTACGCTCTCTCGCGCGGCTCTGCGCTGGCCCTCGATGCGGACGCGCCGGTACCGGTGGAGGGCGATCGAAGCGCCTTGACGGCGCTGGCACGCAACCTGGCGGACAACGCGGTGCGCTATGCCCCGCCCGGCGCGCAGGTGCAGCTGCGTGTCGCCGACGAGGCGGGCACGCCGGTGCTGACGGTCGACGACAGCGGTCCGGGCATCCCGGCGGCCGACCGCGAACGGGTGTTCGATCGCTTCTACCGTCGCGATGCCCAAGGCGAGCAAGGCAGCGGCCTCGGGCTCGCGATCGTGCGCAGCGTCGCGATGCAGCACGGCGCGTCCGTCACGCTCGGCGATTCGCCGCTCGGCGGCCTGCGCGTCACGGTGCGCTTCGCCGGCAGCTGAAGCCTCGGGGCCTTTGCCGGCGCGTCCGCTCCGGGCGGTCAGGGATCTTGCAGGCGCATCCGCTCCGAGCGGTTCGGGAGGTTGGCGGCGCCGCCGGCCAGCGCACGGCCGCTCCGAAGCGGCCGGCAACCTTGCAGGCCGCGGCTCGCGAGGACGCGAGCCCCTTCGTGCCGTCCAAGCCGGCGCAGGCCGGCTTGGAGCCGCGGCACTCAGCCCCCTCGGGGGGTCGGCCGCGGTACTCGGCGGCCGGGGGGCTCCATCCACTCAGCCGAGGCTGCGCAGTCCGCCCATCACGATGTCCAGCTCGCGCGAGACATCTTCGAGGCGCGCCTGGATCGTCGCCTCGTCCGCGGCGCTTTCGCAAGCGTGTTCGAGCCGGTGAGCGGCGATCGCCACCGCCTGCGCGCCGAGCGTGCCGGCGAGGGTGCGCAGATTGGTCGTCGCGCTCAGCGCTGCCTGCGTGTCGCCGGCCTCGCGCAAGGTCTTGAACTGCTCGACGAAACGCTGCTGATCCTCGCGGAAGAGCGTCAGCAGCCGGCGGTACAGCGCTTCCTTGCCGGCGGTGCTGGCGCGGCCGATGCGCGCATCGATGCCCGGCAGATTGCCCCAGGCGCTGGTGGACGGCAGGTCCTGCACCGGCGCCGGCTCGTGGCGCGACGAAGGCCGCACCCAGCGCGCGATGATCTCGAACATCGCAACCACGTCGATCGGCTTGGCGATGTGATCGTTCATGCCGGCCGCCAGCGCCAGCTCGCGGTCGCCGGCCATCGCGCTCGCGGTCATCGCGATGATCGGCAGCGACTGCCAGCGCGGCTGGGCCCGGATCGCGCGCGTCGCGGCATAGCCGTCCATCACCGGCATCTGCAGGTCCATCAGCACGCCGTCGAACTCGTGCAGCGCGAGCGTATCGAGCGCCTGCAGCCCGTTTTCGGCGACGGTCACCACCAGCCCGGCCGCGTTCAGCAGCTCGAACGCCAGCTCCTGGTTGATGTCGTTGTCCTCGACCAGCAGGATGCGCGCGCCGCGCAGCTGGGCGCGCCGCTCGGCGAGATACTCGTCGCGCAGCGCGGTGCGGCTGTCGGTGCGCGCCGGCTTGCCCAGCGCTACCGAGTAGGTGTCGAGCAGGGTCGACGGCGTCACCGGCTTGACCAGCACGTCGCTGACCCGCACCTTCAGCGCGCCCAGGCGCTGCAGCACGTCGTCGCGCCCGTAGGCGGTGGTCATCACCACCAGCGGGCCGTTGTCGCCGCCGCTGGTCATCAGCTGGTGCGCGCACTTCACGCCGTCCATGCCGGGCATCTTCCAGTCGAGCAGCACCAGGTCGAACGGGTTGCCGGCATCGGCGGCGATGTCGACCGCGTGCAGCGCCTCCCAGCCGTCCTTCGCCTCCTCGACGTCGAGGCCGAGCGCGAGCGACATCGTGCTGAGGATGTGCCGCGCGGTGGCGTTGTCGTCGACGATCAGCACCCGCGCCGCGCGCACGCCGTTGCGCCGCACCTTGCCGGCGCCCTCGGCCGCGGCCTGCAGGCCGAAACGCAGGCTGAGCGAGAAGGTGCTGCCGCGGCCGATCGTGCTGCGCACGTCGATGCGCCCGCCCATCAGCGTGACCAGGTGGTGGCTGATCGCGAGGCCGAGCCCGGTGCCGCCGTAGCGGCGGGAGGTCGACGCATCGGCCTGCGAGAAGGGCTGGAACAGGCGCTGGCGCTGATCCGGGCTCATGCCGACGCCGGTGTCGCGCACCGAGAAGCGCAGCAGCACGGATTCGGCGTCGCTTTCGACCACGTCGATGCTGACGACGACTTCGCCGCGCTCGGTGAACTTGATCGCGTTGTTGCCCAGGTTGACCAGCACCTGGCTGAGCCGCAGCGGATCGCCGACCAGCTTCATCGGCAGATCCGGCGGCTCGACGAAGAGCAGTTCGAGCCCGCGTTCCTCGGCGTTCAGCCCGACCAGGTTGGCCAGGTTGTCCATCACGTTGCCGAGGTCGAAGGCGACCGATTCGACGTCCAGCTTGCCGGCTTCGATCTTCGAAAAATCCAGGATGTCGTTGATCAGGCCGAGCAGCGATTGCGCCGAGCGCTCCACCTTCGAGACGTAGTTGTGCTGCTGCATCGTCAGGCCGCTGCCGAGCGCGAGATGGGCCATGCCGATGATCGCGTTCATCGGCGTGCGGATCTCGTGGCTCATGTTGGCCAGGAACTGGCTCTTCGCGCGGTTCGCCTCCTCGGCCGCGGCATGCTGCTGGCGCAGCTGCTCGGCATGTTTGTGATCGGTGATGTCCCAGTGCAGGCCGAGCAGCAGCGGGTTGCGGCCGGGTTCGCGGATCAGCGTGCCGCGCGAGCACAGCCAGCGCTCGGCGCCGTCGGGGCGGATGATGCGGAACTCCAGCAGCGGGCTGACGAAGTTCGCAGGCAAGGTACCGTTGCGGTACATCACCATCACTTCCTCAAGGTAGTCCGACAGCACGCTGCTGCTCTCCGGGTGCGCCGTGGCCGCGGAGAGCTCGTCGTAGGAGCGCGGATCGCGCGGGTCGAGACCGCGCAGCCGGTACATCTGCTCGTCCCAGATGCGCTCGCCGGTCACCAGGTCGCGTTGCCACACGCCGAAGCCGGCCTCGTGCGTCGCCAGCGCGGCGCGCCGCTCGGCGTGGCGCAGCCGATCCAGGGCCTCGCGCTGCTCGGTGACGTCGATGATCACGCCGAAGATCTCGCGTGCCGGGCCGCCGTTGACGCGCCGCGCGCGCATCACCACCCAGCGCAGCGCGCCGTCGCGGCGGCGGATGCGCACCGTCCACTCGCCGGTCTCGAAGTCGTCCCGGCCCATGCGCGCGAAGCCGTCGGTCAGCTGGCCGAGATCGTCGGGATGGACCATGGTTTCCATCAGGTGCTTTGCCGCGTCGACCGAGGTGACCTCGCGGTTCGCGGTGCCCAGCACGCGGCGCAGGTCGCCGTGCCAGGCGATGGTGCGCGACTCGAGATTGGCGCGCCAGGCGCTGACGCCGGTGGCCTCGGTGACGAGCTGCAGGCTGGAGGCCGCGGCATCGTCGCTGCGGATCGCGGCCTCGATGGTCGTCGGCATCAGCCAGGCCAGGCGGGCGGGATGCCCGCTGTCTTCCAGCGCGAGGCTGCGCCACTGCATGCGCAATGCCGAGGACTCGGCATCGTCACGGCCGGCCGCCGCCGCGCGGAGGATCTCTTCCGCCAGGGCCTGCCATCGCGACGCGGGCCACTCCGCCACCAGCGGCCATGCGTCACATGCGGCGTTGCGTTCCCAGTGCGCGATCGGCTCGCCGGCGCGCACGAGGATGGCAGGCGCGGGCGACACCCGGCATACCTCGATCATTCTTCGACCTTCCCTTTTCGTCGACCACGCATCGTCTCGTGCCCGCCGAGGCCGCGGGTCAACGCACCGGATGTTAAGTCCCGCACCTTAACTTTGATCTAACCGAGCGCTAATCCTGCATTAATCGCATCCCCCTAACTTCCGTGCATGCGGAAAGCCGCCCCATGTCACAGGAGCAACAGATGAGCCATTCCCACACCCCCAAGGTCCTGATCGCCGCCCTCGCGGTCGCGGGCGTCGTCAGTGCCGGTACCGCCGGCGCGTTCAGCCTCAAGCCGTCGTGGTTCGGCGGCGGCGACAAGCAGGCGGCTGCCGTGCCGGTGTCGTCGACCACCGTTGCCGCCGCGGCGGTCGTGCCTTCGGCGCCGATCGCCTCGGTGAGCGCGCCGAACTACCGCGCGATCGTGCAGGAAGCGGCGCCCGCGGTCGTCGGCGTCACCGTCGAAGGCACGCACAAGACCGAAGCGGAGGCCGGCGGCATGGACCCGGACGATCCGTTCTTCCAGTTCTTCCGCGGCTTGCCCGGCTTCCAGGGCCGCATGCCGGGGCGGGGCCAGCGCGGCGGCAGCGAAGTGCCGTTCCGCGGCCAGGGCTCAGGCTTCATCGTCAGCAGCGACGGCTTGATCCTGACCAACGCCCACGTCGTGCGCGAAGCCAAGGAAGTCACCGTCAAGCTGAATGACCGCCACGAATATTCGGCCAAGGTGCTGGGCCTCGATCCGGCGACCGACATCGCGCTGTTGCGCATCGACGCGAAGAACCTGCCGGTGGTGCGCCTCGGCGACGTGCAGCAGCTGCAGGTCGGCGACCCGGTGCTGGCGATCGGCTCGCCGTTCGGCTTCGAACAATCGGCGACGCAGGGCATCGTCAGCGCCAAGGGCCGTTCGCTGCCGGGCGATTCGTACGTGCCCTTCATCCAGACCGATGCCGCGGTGAATCCGGGCAACTCCGGCGGGCCGCTGTTCGACGGCGCGGGCAACGTGGTCGGCATCAACGCGCAGATCTATTCGCAGTCGGGCGGCTACCAGGGCCTGTCGTTCGCGATCCCGATCGACGTGGCGCTGAAGGTGAAGGACCAGATCTTGAGCTCCGGCCACGTCTCGCATGCGCGGCTGGGCGTGAACATCCAGGACCTGAACCAGTCGCTGGCCGAGTCCTTCGGGCTCAAGTCACCGGATGGAGCGCTGGTCGCGGGCGTGACGCCGGACAGCGCCGCCGCAGCCGCCGGCCTGAAGGCGGGCGACGTGATCACGCAGCTGAACGGCCAGCCGATCGTGCGTTCGGGTGATCTCTCCAGCCGCATCGGCATGGCGACGCCGGGCGAGAAGGCGAAGCTGACCGTGTGGCGCGACAAGTCGAGCCGCGAGCTGGAAGTCAAGCTCGGCAAGGCCGACGACGAAAGCGTCAAGAACGCTTCGGCCGACCAGGCCGGCGGCCAGGGCAAGCTGGGCCTCGCGCTGCGCAAGCTGACGAAGGACGAGGCCAAGCAGATCGACAGCGATCACGGGCTGGTCGTCGAGCAGGCCGGCGGCCCGTCGGCGCGCGCCGGCATCCAGCCGGGCGACGTGCTGCTGGCGATGAACGGCAAGCCGGTGGATTCGGTGGAGCAGGTCAAGCAGGTGCTCGACAGCAAGCCCAAGAGCGTGGCCTTGCTCGTGCAGCGCGACGGCGAACGCATCTTCGTGCCGGTGAACCTGGCGGGCTGATGGCGAGGCGCGGCTCCGGCGCTCGCTGGGCCGCGTGATTCGATGAACGATGAAACAAGGAGTCTCGTGATGAACACGAAATCGATGTTGCAGCAGCTGGGTGTGTCGCTGGTCGGCGTGCTCGGCGCGGCGAGTTCGCTCTATGCGGCGACGCCGCTCTCGCAGCTGCCGCCGGAGCACACGCAGGGCATCGCGTCCTTCGTGTCGGGTGGCGTCTCGGAAGACGAGGCGCGGCGCTTCGAGGCCGCGGCCAAGCGCTATCCGCTGGTGGTGCAGCTGTTCGAGCATGCAGGCGGCAGCACCGAGTACACCGCCGATGCGCATGTGCGCATCACCGATCGCCATGACCGAGTCGTGCTCGACCAGAAGGCGGACGGCCCCTTCATGCTGGTGCATCTGCCGGCCGGCGACTACAGGGTCGCGGCATCGCTGAACGGCCACGCGCAGCCGGCACGGCCGGTGCACGTCACCGATGGCGGCCACGCCAGGGCCACTTTCGTCTTCCCGCAGAACGCCGGCTGAGCCCGTCGTTCAAGGGCTGGCGGTCAGCGGCACGGCGGCACGGTCGGTCAGCAGGTAAAGCAGCGACGCGGCCGGCAAGGCCATGCCGATCGAGGCGGCGAGTGTCCAGCCGCCGGTGGCGTAGGCCCAGGCGCCGAGAGTCGAGCCGATCGCGCCCCCGGCGAAGAACATCGCCATGAAGAGGCCGTTGAGCCGGCCGCGCACGTGCGCGCCGAGCGCGAACACGGCGCGCTGGCCGAGCAGCAGGCTGGCCGAGACGCCCATGTCGACGATCACCGCCGCGGCGAGCAGCAGGGCCAGGCCTTCTCGATGGCCGCCGCTCGAAGTCAGCGACAGTGCGAAGCCGCCGATGATCAGCAGCATCGCGACCGGCGTGCCGGGCTTGCTCCAGCCGCGGTCGGCGAGCCGCCCGGTGATCGGCGCGGCGATCGCCCCGGCCACGCCCGCGAGCGCAAACAGCGCGATCTGCATTTGGCTCAGGCCGAATGCGGGCGAAGCAAGGTAGAGCGGCACCGCCGTCCAGTACAGGCTGAAGGCCGCGAACGCGCAGGCGTGGTAGAGGCCGCGCCGGCGCAGCACCGGCATGTCGCGCACCAGGCCGAGCATCGAGTGCAGCAGCGCGCCGTAGCTCGGCCCCGCGGCAGGCTGCCGCTTCGGCAGCACGCGCCACAGCAGCATCGCGAGTGCGAAGCTCATCGCGGCCGAGAGCGCGAACATCGCATGCCAGCCTCCGACATCCGCCACCATGCTGGACAAGGGCCGCGCGAACATGATGCCCAGCAGCAGCCCGCTCATCACGTTGCCGACGACCCGGCCGCGGCTCGCCTCCGGCGTCAAGTGCGAGGCGTAGGGCACGATCACCTGCGCGGCAACGCTGCCCAGCCCGATGCCGATGCAGGCGATCAGGAACAGCCCCGGCTGGCGCAGCAAGGCCGCGGCGATCAGCGCCAGCGTGGCGCCGCAGAGCGCCAGCACGATCAGCCGGCGGTTCTCCATCAGGTCGCTGAGCGGCACGATGAAGAGCAGGCCGAGGCCGTAGCCGCATTGCGTCAGCGTCACGATCAGGCCGGCCGCGGCGCGCGACATGCCGAGCGAATCCGCGATCGGCCCGAGCAGCGGCTGCGCGTAATAGAGGTTCGCCGCGGCCAGCCCGCAGGCGGCCCCAAGCAGGACGATCAGCCAGGTCGGCGGGGCGGTGGTCGGTTCGGCGACGTGCATGAGACTGGCGGCGGTGAGGGCTGCGCATCATGCGGGCGGCAGGCCGGCCCGTGCTCGTGGCGGGCTATTGACGACGAGTGGGCGCACAGCGTGGCGCAAAAGCCGCAGGGCGGGTGGAGCGGCTTGAAAAGCTTGGTTTCAAGCGCTTCTCGATCTTTCGCGACCTGGTGTTTTCCCTTAGCATTCAGCCTTCCCCTCGACCGGAAATTCCCGTGAATCTCGCTCTGCTGGCACTTGCTGCCGCTGCTTTTGGAATCGGTACCACCGAATTCGTGATCATGGGGCTGCTGCCCGACGTGGCGCACGATTTCGGCGTCACGGCGCCGGCCGCGGGCATGCTGGTGTCAGGCTACGCGATCGGGGTCACGGTCGGCGCGCCGATCCTCGCGGTGCTCACTTCGCGCTGGCCGCGGCGCCAGTCGCTGATCGCGCTGATGGGCTTGTTCATCCTCGGCAACGCCTTGTGCGCGCTGGCGCCGAACTACGAATTCCTGATGGTCGCGCGGGTCGTCACCGCGTTCTGCCATGCCGCGTTCTTCGGCATCGGTGCGGTGGTCGCCTCGGGCCTGGTGCCGGTCGAAAAACGCGCGCAGGCGGTCTCGCTGATGTTCACCGGGCTCACCGTCGCCAACATCCTCGGCGTGCCGATCGGCACCGCGATCGGCCACGAGCTCGGCTGGCGCGCGACCTTCTGGGGCGTGACCGGCATCGGCCTGATCGCGATCAGCGCCCTGTGGCACTGGCTGCCGCGCAACATCCCGACGGTGATCGGCAACCTCAAGTCCGAATTCCTGGTGATGGCGCGGCCGCAGGTGCAGCTCGGCCTGCTGATCAGCACCTTGTCCTCGGTCAGCCTCTTCAGCGTCTTCACCTACATCGCCTACATCCTGCGCGACGTGACCGGCATGAGCCCCGACGGCATCAGCGGCGCGCTGCTGGTCTTCGGCGTCGGCATCACCATCGGCGGCCTGCTCGGCGGGCGCCTGGCCGACTGGAAGATGATGCCGGCGATGGCCGGGCTCTTCGTCTGCATCGCGCTGGTGCTGGCGGTCTTTTCGTGGAGCAGCCACTACGCGGTGCCGGCGCTGATCACGATGTTCGTCTGGGGCATCGTTTCGTTCGCGGTCGGCCCGGCGGCGCAGGTACGCGTGCTGGACAAGGCGGTCGGTGCGACCAGCCTCGCGTCGACCTTGAACCAGGGCGCGTTCAATCTCGGCAACGCCGGCGGCGCCTGGCTCGGCGGTCTGATGATCGGCGCCGAACTGCCGCTGACGCAGCTGAGCTGGCTCGGCGCCGCGATCGCGGTGGTCTCGCTCGGCGTGGTGCTGCTGTCGGTCAAGCTCGATGCCGCGCCGCGCGTGGTGTGCAGCCCGAGCGTCGGTTGAGCGCCTGATCGATCCCCGATTCAGGAGCGCCCGTTGCGCCGCTGCGTGACGAAGAGGCCGGCGGCCGCGAGCGACGAGGCGAAGGCCAGCACCGAGGCGATCAGCGAGCTCGAAGAGGGTGCGGCCGGCGGTGCCGCCGCGGGGATGAGCAGCAGCCGCCCGTAGCGTTCCGATCCCAGCCGCAGGTCGAAGCTGCGGCTGCCCGCCAGCCCGTCCTGCGTCAAGGCGTCGCCGATGTGCAGCTTGTCGAGCGGGCCGATCATCGCGATCACCCGGTCCTTCGTGTTGGTGACGACCGCTCCCTTGAAATAGCCGAGCGAAGAAAAGAGCGACAACGCGTCCTGCACCTCGCCGTAGTCGCCGGCGGCGAGCGTGTTCGACAGGTCCTGCGTCATCGTGTTCTCGGCCATGCGATTCTGGCGCTCGATCTCCGAGCGTTGGGCGAGCGTGGCGTCGCGCGCCGCCGGAAGCGCGGCCAGCGCAAGCCAGGCGCTGGACAGCACGCTGGTGGCCAGCAGCAGACTCAGCAGCCAGGTCATCGACACCGGCGGCCGGCGCAGGGCCCGGCGCTCGTGCTGCGGCCAGACCATTGCCGCGGTGCCCGGGGCCAGCGCCGGCGAGGCACCTGCGACGCCGCGCAGGCTGGTGTTGCAGAGCAGCCGGATCAGCGCGACGTCGCCGTCGGCGACAAGGTCGCGGCGGGCCTGGAACTGCGCTTCGGTGACCGCCGCATTGCGTTCGTCGAGGCGCCAGGCGAAGACCCAGCGGCGCGGGCTGAGCTTCTGCGAGAGCGTGCCGTCGGCCGGCAGGCGCTCGAGCCGCCCGAGTGCCGAAGACCCGCCCGGGAAGATGCTGTCGAGCGCGCGCCCGGGCACACCTTCGCGCACCGTGCCGTCGCTGCTGATCGACCATGCGGCCTGGAACGCCATCGAATTCATGTCGACCGCCGACGCGCGCAGTGATTGCACGCCGAGGTGGCGCAGCATGCGCGCCATGTCCTGAAGCAGCGCAGGGGCAAGCGCGCCGTCGAGCGGCAGATCGATGTGCTCGGTCACTCAGTTGCCGCCGCCCATCGCGCGACGGGTCGGCGCGACGAAGGCATCGAGTTCGCGCAATTGCGCCTCGTCGGCCTCGACGATGCCGGTGATGCCGGTGGCCTTGGAAAAAGCCGAGCCGTCCTGCGGATCGGAGAGGAAGCTCAGCAGCTGCGATTTCAGGTTCGCCAGGCGCTCGGTGCCGAGCCGCGGATGGCCGAGCACGACGAAGTTCGGGATGCGCGCGAAGACCTCGAGAATCTTCAGGCGCGAGGATTCTTCCGGCGGCAGGCCGCGGAACTCCCCGTTGCTCATGATCGCGGCGGCGACCTCGTTGGTGAGCAGCATGCGGCCCACGCCCATGTCGGTGCGCGCCGGCTTGACCTCGTAGTCCTTGCCTGCTTCGAGGTTCTGCTGCTGCAGCCATTGCCGGCCGTACATCGCGACCAGCGATTGCGGGTTGGCGAAGGCCACGGACTTGCCGCGCACGTCGCCCGGCGCGGCCACGGCGCCGTCGCCGAGGGTGATGAACTGCCCGGCGATGCGCGGCTCGTACAGCGCCAGCGGTTGCATGCGGCCGTCGACCTGTGCGACGCGGGCGAAGTGCGGGGCGGCGACGGCGAGGTCGTAGTCGCCTCGCATCGTGCTGTCGTAGAAGACCTTGAAGCTCGCCGGCAGCACGATGCGCACCTTCTGCGGATTCATCCGCTGGAGATAGCTCTTCAGGCTGTCGTACTGCGCCATCAAGGCCGCGGCGCCGATGTTCGGCAGCACGCCGACGACCAGCGTCTCGGCGGCGGCCGGCAGCGTCGGCACGCCGGCCGCAATGGCGGCCTGGGCCGGCGGCTGCGGAGCGGCCACGGCCGGCGCAGGTGATGCCGCCGCCGGCGGGTTGCTCTCGGAAGCGCCCGTCAAACGCAGGTAGCGGCGGCCGGAGGCCTCCGAGATCAGCTCGAAGCGCATGCCGGGTTGGATGCGATTGGGATTCGGCAAGCCGCTCGACCGCCGGTCGTAGAGCTTGCGCCAGTCACGCGCCTGGCCGGTGAAGCGGGCGGCAATGCCCGAGAAGGTATCGCCGGCCTGCACCTCGATGACCGTCGGCGGCTGGGCCCGGGCCACGCCGGTGGCCAACAGGCAGGCGCCGAAGAGGCTGCCTGCGGCACGAGCGATCCGGCTCGGCACGGGACGACGAGGCGACACGCCTCGCGCCGATTCATTGTTTGCTGATTTCACGCGCACACTCCCTGAAGACAATCGTTTCGGCCGGCGATTCAGAAATGAAACAGCTGTTTCGGCCGTGGATCGCGCAAAAGTATAGGGCTGGTTGTGCGCTGTGCGCGCGCGGGCCCTCTAGCTGGAACTTTCGCTGAACATCGCCGTGTAGCGCCGCTGCATTTCCTCGGGGGCGACCTCTTCGATCGAATGCCCGATCAGCCAGGTGTGGCCGAAGGGGTCGCGCACCTTGCCGCTGCGTTCGCCATAGAACGCATCCTGCGGTGCCATCGTCAGCGTGGCACCGGCTTGTACAGCGCGCTCGATCATCCGATCGGCGTCGTCGACGTGCAGATGAACGGAGCAGCCGATGTCGTCGGCCTGCGGCCCCTTCATGCCGTACTCGGGATACTCATCCGACAGCATCAATACCGCCGGGCCCAACTGCAGCTCGGCGTGGCCGATGCGGCCGGAAGGCTCGGTCAGGCGAAAGCGTTCGGCCGCGCCGAAGGCCTCGATGTAGAAGCGGATCGCGGCGGCGGCATCGCGCACGCGCAGGTACGGGAACATCTCGTGGATGCTGTTGGCGGGCTCGGGCTTCATGGCGGACTGCTCCTTGGGATGAATGCCGGCCCAGCTTGCCGTGGCCGCAGTCCGCTGTCTTGTAGATTTTTATGCCGGGCCGGGGATCGCGACGTGATTCGGCTGCGAGGGTGCTACCGGCCGGTAGGAACCGGGCGTGCTGCCCGTCATGCGGCGGAATTCACGGCTCAGATGAGCCTGGTCGGCGAAGCCCGCGTCGAGCGACAGCGCGGCCCAGTCGACCGGGCCGGGCGCTGCGGCCTGTTGCAGCACGGCCTGCAGCCGCCGCACGCGGGCATAGCGTTTGGGCGTCAGGCCGATCGTGTCGCGGAAGCGTTCGATGAAGCGGGCCGGGCCGAGGCCGGTGGCGGCCCGGATGGTGTCGACGCGGGCTGGCGGGGGCCGGCGGTCGAATTGCCGCGCCGCCCAGAGCACGGCGGCATCCGGCGCGGGCCCGCGGTGCGTCAGCCGGGCGAGCAGCCAGCGCTCCAGCCACGCCAGCCGTGCACCGGTGTCGGGCAGGGCCAGCAACTGCCCGCGCAATTCGCTCGCCGCCGCGCCCCACAGGCTGTCGAGCGTGACGGTCAGGTTGTTCAAGTCGCCCATCGGGACGCCGGCGAACAAGGCCACCCCGCCGGGCTTGAAGTGCACGCCGACGACGCTCGACGGCTCGGCGGTGCCGCCGCGCACCAGGTAGCGGTCGCAGGCGCCCTGCAGCACCGGCTCGCGCAAGCGCTGCGGGCTGGCATCGGAATCGTCGTCGTGGCGGATCAGGTGAGTCTGCAGCAGCGGGATGACGATGTCGGCGCAGCCGGTCGGCAGGCTGCGTTCGCGCGCATGCATCAGCGCCGGGCGATCGCTGGCCCACAAGTGTTCGACCATCGCATCGAGCGGCGGCGCAGGGCGGATGCAGAAGAAAACGCTCATGTCACCGCGCGCCGCTCGGCGAAGCGGGCCTCGCGCCAGAAGCCGCCGGCCAGCACCTGGCGCAGCTGTTCGACCGCGTTCCACACGTCGATGAAGCGGGTGTAGAGCGGGGCGAAGCCGAAGCGCAGCACGTCGGGTGCGCGGAAATCGCCGATCACGCCGCGTTCGATCAAGGCCTGCACGATCGCATAGGCGCCTTCGTCGCGCGCCAGGCTGATCTGGCTGCCGCGGCGGCGCTCGTCCTGCGGCGTGACCAGGCTGAGGCCCTGGTCGGCGCAGCATTCGTCGACCAGACGGGCGAACAAACGGGTCAGCGCGAGCGACTTCGCGCGCAGCGCCGGGACGCCGCCGAAGGGCTCGGCCGCGAGCACCGTATCAACACCGCACTCCAATGCCGTGAGACCGAGGATCTGCGGCGTGCCGCACTGATAGCGCGCTATGCCGCCGGCCGGCACATAGTGCGGCGTGAACTCGAACGGCGCGGCGTGGCCGATCCAGCCGGCGAGCGGCTGCCACAGATCCTCGTGCTGCATGCGCTCCAGATGCCGCGGATGCACCCACAGGAAGGCCGGCGCGCCGGGTCCGCCGTTCAGGTACTTGTAGCCGCAGCCGATCGCAAAATCGGCCTGCGCCGCGTGCAGGTCGAGCGGCAGCACGCCGGCGCTGTGCGCGAGATCCCACACGCTCAGCGCGCCGGCCTGGCGCGCCTGCAGGGCGAGGGCCGCCATGTCGTGCAGCGCGCCGCTGCGGTAGTTGACTTCGGTCAGCATCAGCACCGCGAGGCGCTCGTCGATCAAGGCCGGGATGTTCTCCGCCTCGGCCAGCACCAGGTCGGAGCCGCGCTCGCGCGCCAGGCTCTCGGCGATGTAGAGATCGGTCGGGAAGTTGCTGCGCTCGGAGACGATGCGCCGCCGCCCCGGGTTCGCCCGCTGCAGCAAGAGCGCCGCGCTCAGCACCTTGTAGAGGTTCACCGAGGTCGAATCCGCCGCGATGACCTCGCCCGGCCGGGCGCCGATCAGGCGCGCGATCTTGTCGCCGACCTTGCGCGGCAGCTCCATCCAGCCGGCGCTGTTCCAGCTGCGGATCAGGTCGGTGCCCCACTCGTGGTCGATCACCTGGCGCAGCCGCGCGCCGGTGGCCCGCGGCAAGGCGCCGAGGGAGTTGCCGTCGAGGTAGATCAGCGCCGGCGGGATCGTGAACTGGGCGCGCAGCGGCGCCAGCGGGTCCTGCGCGTCCAGCGCGAGGCAGTCGTCTCGGGTCATCGCCGTCTCCCTGGTGTTCTCGGTGACCGGCAAGCCTGAACCTTCAGCCGAGCGCGCGCAAGATGGCACGTACCGGTGAGGCATCGGCCGCAGTCCACTTCAGAGGCAGCGCGATCAGCTCGTAGTCGCCTTCCGGCACCTCGTCGAGCACCAGGTTCTCGAGCACGCGCAAGCCGCGCCGGCGGATCACCTGGTGGCTGGCGAGCAGCTTGCTGTCGGCCGGATCGATGCTCGCGGTGTCGATGCCGACGAGCATCACGCCGAGTTCGGCCAGGTGGTCGATCGTCTCGGGTGCGTAGGCCACCAGCTCGGGATCGAAGCGGTCGATCACCGCGTGCTCGCGCGTGCGCACCAGCACCCGCGGCGGCAGCGCATGCAAAGCGTGCGCGAGGTGGCGGATGTGCAGCAGCGGGCCGCTGCCCTGCGCGTGGATCACCCGGCAGGGGCCGAGGTAGGGTTCGAGCGCGACGCTGCCGATCGCGGCGCCATCGGCGTCGTAGTGCAGCGGGGCATCGGCATGCGCGCCGACGTGCGGCGAGAGGTTCACCGCGCTGACGTTCACCGGACAGCCGGGCGCGATCGTCGCGGTCCAGCGCTGGCTGTACGGCGTGTCGCCCGGGAACACCGGCGAGGTGGCGTCGACGGGCGGCGAGATGTCCCAGATTCGTTTCAAGCGGAGGCCTCCGGTCCGGGCCCCAGTGTAGGAGCGCCGGCTTCGTGCCAGACTCCGGTCATCCCGTTGCCCATCCTCGAGGAATGCCATGTCCACCCCCACCAAAGCCAGTTTCCACTGGGCCGATCCGCTGCTGCTCGATGCGCAGCTGAGCGGCGACGAACGCGCGGTGCGCGATGCCGCCGCCGCCTATTGCCAGGAACGCCTCGCGCCGCGGGTGCTCGAGGCTTTCCGCCACGAGAAGATGGATGCGACGATCTTTCGCGAGATGGGCGAGCTCGGGCTGCTCGGCTCGACCATCCCCGAGCAATACGGCGGCGCCGGCCTGAACTACGTCTGCTACGGCCTGGTGGCGCGCGAGGTCGAGCGCATCGACTCCGGCTACCGCTCGATGATGAGCGTGCAGAGCTCGCTGGTGATGGTGCCGATCAACGAGTTCGGCAGCGAGGCCCAGAAGCAGAAGTACCTGCCCAAGCTCGCCACCGGCGAGTGGATCGGCTGCTTCGGGCTGACCGAGCCGAACCACGGCTCCGACCCCGGCAGCATGGTCACGCGCGCGAAGAAGGTGGCCGGCGGCTATTCGCTCAGCGGCGCGAAGATGTGGATCACCAACAGCCCGGTCGCCGATGTCTTCGTCGTCTGGGCGAAGGACGATGAAGGCGCGATCCGCGGCTTCGTGCTGGAGAAGGGCGCCAAGGGCCTCTCGGCACCGGCGATCCACGGCAAGGTCGGCCTGCGCGCCAGCATCACCGGCGAGATCGTGATGGACGAGGTGTTCTGCCCCGAGGAAAACGCCTTCCCCGAGGTGCGCGGACTGAAGGGCCCGTTCACCTGCCTGAACAGCGCGCGCTACGGCATCGCCTGGGGTGCGCTCGGCGCGGCCGAGGACTGCTGGTTCCGCGCGCGCCAGTACGTGCTGGATCGCCAGCAGTTCGGCAAGCCGCTCGCCGCCAACCAGCTGGTGCAGAAGAAGCTCGCCGACATGCAGACCGAGATCACGCTCGGCCTGCAGGGCTGCCTGCGCCTCGGCCGCATGAAGGACGAGGGCAGCGCCTCGGTCGAGATCACCTCGATCATGAAACGCAATTCCTGCGGCAAGGCGCTGGACATCGCCCGCACCGCGCGCGACATGCTGGGCGGCAACGGCATCAGCGACGAGTTCGGCATCGCGCGCCACATGGTCAACCTCGAGGTGGTGAACACCTACGAGGGCACGCACGACGTGCATGCCTTGATCCTCGGGCGCGCGATCACCGGCATCGCCGCGTTCTGATGCGCCGGCGAGCGCCACGGCCGACGTAGCCGCGGCGCCGGTTCTTCGTCGTCGTTGTTGGGAGCCGACGCGCCTTGCTCGAAACGGATCAAACGCTGTCACCGGCCGCCGCGTTCGCGGCACGCTGCGTCGCGATCGATTGCGAGATCGGCGTGCGCGACGGCCGGCTGCATGACTTCGCCGCGGTGCGCGGCGATGGCGGCCGGGCGATTCGCTTCGCCGCCGCGCTGGCGCAGCTCGATGCGTTCGCCCGCGGTGCCGACTTCCTGCTCGGCCACAACATCGTCGCCTTCGACGCACCGCGGCTCGCTGCGCTGCGGCCCGATCTGCAGGTGCTGAAGCTGCCGCTGCTCGACACCTTGCGGCTGAACCCGCTGGCCTTTCCGCGCCGCCCGTACCACCGGCTGGTGAAGGTTTATCAGGACGGCGCGATCCACAGCGCGCGGCGCAACGATCCCGAGGCCGATGCCCGGCTCGCGCTGCGCCTGCTGATCGACCAGCACCATGCGTTGCGCGAGCAGATGTCGGCCGCGCCGGCCCTGGTGCTGGCGTATCACGGCCTGGTGGCCGCCAGGGCGGACGACGCCGCGGCGGATGCCTTTTTGACCTCGGTACGCGGCGCGCCGGCACCGCAGCCGGACGCACTGCAACGGGCGATCGCGGCGCTGCTCGTCGGAAACGGCTGCGCGGTGCAGGCCGTCGAGCTGCTGGCCGACCCGGCGCGGCACGGCTGGCCGCTCGCCTATGCGCTCGCCTGGCTCTCGGTCGCCGAGGGCAGCTCGGTGCTGCCGTGCTGGGTGCGGCATCAATTCCCGGAGGCCGGCCGGCTGGTGCGGCTGTTGCGCGACACGCCGTGCGACGACCCGGCCTGCGCCTGGTGCCGCGAGCGCCACGACGCACATCGCGAGCTGAAACGCTGGTTCCCGAAGATCGACGGGTTTCGCGTCGCGCCGGATGGCCGGCCGCTGCAGCAGCGGATCGTCGAGGGCGCGATGCGCGGCCGGCATGTGCTCGGCATCCTGCCGACCGGCACCGGCAAGTCGATCTGCTACCAGCTGCCGGCGCTGTCGCGCTACGCGAAGACCGGCGCATTGACGATCGTGATCTCGCCGCTGGTCGCGCTGATGGCCGACCAGGTGGCCGGTCTCGAGCAGCGCGGCATCGCCTGCGCGGCCGCGCTGAACGGCCTGCTCTCGATGCCCGAGCGCGGCGAGGTGCTGGAGCGGGTGCGCCTCGGCGACGTCGGCATCCTGATCGTCTCGCCGGAGCAATTGCGCGGCCGCTCGCTGCGCCGCGCGCTCGATGCGCGCGAGATCGGCGCCTGGGTGCTCGACGAAGCGCACTGCCTGTCGAAATGGGGCCACGACTTCCGTCCCGACTACCGCTACATCGGCCGCTTCATCCGTGAGCGTTCGGGCGACGAGCCGATCGCGCCGGTGCTGTGCCTGACCGCCACCGCCAAGCCCGATGTCGTGGAAGACATGCTGCGCCACTTCCGCGACAAGCTCGCGATCGAACTGGCGCTGTTCGACGGCGGCAGCAAGCGCGAGAACCTCGATTTCGACGTGATGCAGACGACCGGCGCGGCCAAGCTCGCGCACGTCCTGCAGGTGCTGATGCACGAGCTGCCGCCCGAGGCGCCGGGCGGCGCGATCGTCTATTGCTCGTCGCGCAAGCGCACCGAGGAGGTGTCGGCCTTCCTCGCGCAGCAGGGCGTCGCGAGCGGCTTCTTCCATGCCGGCCTGCCGCCCGAGCAGAAGAAGCTGACGCAGCAGCGTTTCATCGACGGCGAGCTGCGCGTGATGGCCGCGACCAACGCCTTCGGCATGGGCATCGACAAGCCCGACGTGCGGCTCGTGATCCATGCCGACGTGCCCGGCTCGCTGGAGAACTACCTGCAGGAGGCGGGCCGCGCCGGCCGCGATCTCGGCGCGGCGCGCTGCGTGCTGCTGTACGACAAGAGCGACATCGAGCGGCAATTCGGCCTCTCCGCGCGCTCGCGGCTGGCGCAGCGCGAGATCCAGGCGGTGCTGCGTGCGCTGCGCGGGCTCGACCGCAAGAAGCACGGCGGCGGCGAAGTCATCGCGACGGCCGGCGAGATCCTGCTCGAAGACGAAGAAGGCGAATTCCAGCGCGACGCGCTGACCGATGACACGCGCGTGCGCACCGCGCTCGCCTGGCTCGAAGAAGCGGCGCTGCTGACGCGCGATGAAAACGTGGTGCAGATCTTCCCGTCCTGCCTGAAGGTCGCGACGCTCGACGAAGCGCGCGCC
>Ga0105239_10002099_pt1 | contig 25805 bp, 18 predicted proteins | sample KBSC44metaG_FD_92761 | JGI IMG/M metagenome (GOLD analysis project Ga0105239, IMG submission 92761) | Corn rhizosphere microbial communities from Kellogg Biological Station, Michigan, USA - KBS C4-4 metaG | ecosystem: Host-associated > Plants > Roots > Rhizosphere > Soil | place: Michigan, USA...
CCATTGGAGGAGGCGGGGCTGATGGGACCGGTGAGGCTTGCGCCGGTGAGGGGGGTGGTCGAAAAAGATGTTGCGACTGATCCGGCCTGGACGAAGGAAGTTGGGGCGAGGGTGGCGCCGGTGGGAAAGCTGGTGATATCGGTGAATAGTTATGGTGCTTTTAAGGATGGGACCGGCCTTTCAACGAAGGCGATACAGTCGGCTATAGACGACTGTTCGAAGAAAGGTGGTGGGGTCATTGTGTTTCAGCCGGGTGTCTATCTGACGGGCTCGGTCTTTTTGAAGGAGGGGGTCGAGCTTCGGATCGGCAAGGGGGTCGAGCTGAGGGGAAGCCAGCATTTTGAAGACTATCCGGAGATACAGACCCGTATCGCGGGTATAGAAATGAAGTGGCCGGCGGCGCTGTTGAACGTCATCGGGGTGAAGAAGGCGGCGGTTACGGGGGAAGGGACGGTGAATGCGCAGGGGAAGTTCTGCTGGGACAAGTACTGGGCGATGCGGAAGGAATATGATGCCAGGGGACTGCGCTGGATCGTGGACTATGACGCCAGGCGGGTGAGGACGCTGCTGATCCAGGACGCGGCCGATATCACGGTAAAGGGAATTCGTTTTATTGACGCGGGTTTTTGGACCGTGCAGGTTTTATATTCCAGGTATGTGACGGTGGATGGCATAACGGTGCGTAATAATGAGGATGGGCATGGGCCGAGCACTGATGGAGTGGACATCGACAGCAGCAGCTGGGTGTTGGTGGAGAACTGCGATATCGACTGCAATGACGATGATTTTTGTCTAAAGGCCGGGAGGGATTGGGATGGGTTGCGGGTCAACCGTCCTACAGAGTATGTGGTCATCCGCAACTGTACGGCAAGAAAGGGGGGCGGGCTGCTGACCATCGGCAGCGAGACTTCCGGCGGCATCCGGCATGTGCTGGCTACTGACCTGACGGCCAAGGGTACGGGAAATGGTTTTCACATCAAGTCGGCTACGACCCGGGGGGGAACGGTAGAAGACATCCATATCCGCAATTTTACCATGGACAGCGTGGGGAATGCGATACTCTTTACCATGAACTGGAATCCTGCCTACAGCTATTCGACCTTGCCGGCTGGGTATGATCCGGACTCCATACCGCAGCACTGGAAGACGATGTTGCATAAAGTCGAGCCGGCAGAGAAGGGGATCCCGCATTTCAGGGATATCTATATTTCGGGGATGAAGGTGCGGAGTGCCAAACGGGCGATTGCGTCTACCGGGCTTGACCAGTCGATGATCAGTGGGGTGCATATCGACAATATGACGATAAATGCCGGTACGGCGGGGGAGGTCAGCTATGCGCGGGACTGGGAGGTCAGGGGTGCGGCTGTTACGTCGAAGGACGGGTCAAAAGTCGTGGTGAAGAACTCAACGGGTGTAAATTTTAACTAACGATCATGAATATATTTATCAGGAGCCTGCTGGCCAGTTTGCTGTTGGTGGTGGGGACTTTTACCGATGAACGGCCTACCCTGTATATCATAGGGGATTCCACCGTGAAGAACGGGAAGGGAAAAGGAGATGGCAGTCTTTGGGGCTGGGGGAGCTATTTAGAAAACTATTTTGATACGTCGAAACTGGCGGTGCGGAACTATGCCCTGGGAGGAAGGAGCAGCAGGACCTTTATTACCGAGGGGCACTGGGACCAGGTGCTGGCGCAGCTGAAGAAGGGGGACTATGTCATCATGCAGTTCGGGCACAATGACGGTGGGCCTTTGGATGATACGGCGCGGGCGCGGGGTACGATAAAGGGCACTGGTGAGGAATCGAAGGATATTTATAACCCTATTATGAAGAAGGCGGAAACGGTGTATAGCTATGGCTGGTATATGAGGAAGTATGTGGCTGATATCAAAGCGAAGGGCGCGGTGGCGATCATCTGTTCGCCGATCCCGAGAGATATGTTTAAAGATGGGAAGGTGTTGAGAGCGTCGGATGACTATGGGAAATGGGCTAAGGAAACGGCTGCGGCGACGGGGGCTTATTTTATTGAGCTCAACGGTTTGATCGCCGATGAGTATGACCGGCTGGGGCAGGATAAGGTAAAGGAGTTCTTTCCCGGGGATCATACGCATACGAATGAGGCGGGGGCAAGGCTGAATGCGGGGAAGGTTGTGGAAGGGATACGGGGGGTGGGTGGTTTGGCTCCGTTAATAAACTATTTAAGATGATTCGAAGGGGGATGGTTGTTTTATTGGTGTTGGTTGGGAAGCTGGTTTTTGCCGGTGATACTTTATCGCTGGCGGGAGAATGGCGTTTTCGTGCTGATCCGCTGGATAAAGGCATAGGGGAACGGTGGTTTGTTGCGCGGTTGCCTGAGACGGTTCGTTTGCCGGGGTCGATGTTAGAGAATGGGAAGGGGGATGACGTGACGGTGAACACGCAGTGGACGGCGAGTATCTATGACAGCTCGTGGTTCTTCGATCCGAGGATGGCGAAGTATCGGGAGCCAGGTAATCTGAAGCTGCCCTTCTGGCTGACGCCGGCGAAGCATTATGTGGGAGCTGCCTGGTATCAGCGGGAGGTGGTGGTCCCAGCGGGATGGAAGGGTCGGAGGATGAGATTGTATCTTGAGCGGCCGCATAGCGAGACGACGCTGTGGGTCGATGATGTGAAGGTGGGAACTGAATTTGGTTTTTGTGCGGCACAGGTGTTCGAGCTGGGGTCTCTGGGGCCGGGAAAGCATCGGATCACATTGCGTATCGACAACCGGATAAAGGATATCAATGTCGGGCAGGATTCGCATAGTCTGACGGATCAGACGCAGGGCAACTGGAATGGGGTGGTTGGGAAATTATTGTTGACGGCGATGGCGCCGACCTGGGTGGAGGATGTGCAGGTGTTCCCTGATGTTGCGGGGAAGCGGGTGCAGGTGAAGGTGTTGATTCGCTCCGCGCGGGCTGCGGGGTCAGGGGTGGTGGAGGTGTCAAGAGGCATTACAGAAGTTGTTCGGGTGAAGTATAATTTAAAGAATGGCGTTGATTCGGTGGTGGCGGAGTTGCCGATGGGGGAGAAGGTGGTGTTGTGGGATGAGTTTAATCCGGTGTTATATCGGTTGAATGTGAGGCTTTCGAGTGGAGACAGGCGGGTGGTGGAGTTTGGGATGAGGGAGTTTAGGGTGAGGGGAACGAGGTTCGAAATGAATGGTCGTCCGGTGCATTTGCGGGGGACAGTGGAGAACTGTGTATTTCCGCTGACCGGATACGCGCCGATGGATGAAGCCAGTTGGGAGCGGGTGTTCCGGATTGCGAAATCCTGGGGCCTGAATCATATGCGCTTTCATTCATATTGCCCGCCGGAAGCTGCCTTCGAGGCAGCCGACAGGGTTGGCTTCTACTTGCAGCCGGAGGGACCGAGCTGGGCGAATCACGGTTCGTCGCTGGGAGATGGAAAGCCGATCGATCAATTTATTTATACCGAGACGGAGAGGATGTCCGTGGCTTATGGCAATCATCCCTCGTTCTGTATGATGGCCTATGGGAATGAGCCGAGGGGTGGGCATCAGGCGGAGTGGCTGGGGAAGTTCGTTCGCTATTGGAAGGACAGGGACGATCGCAGGGTTTATACGGGTGCATCGGTTGGGATGAGCTGGCCGTTGGTGCCTGACAATGACTACATGGTGAAGTCGGGGCCGAGGGGGTTGAGCTGGGATGCGCTGCCGGGGTCCATGGACGACTATGGTTCGGTGGTGGGAGTGTTCCGGGTACCGTATGTTACGCATGAGATGGGGCAGTGGTGTGCTTATCCCGACTTCTCGGAGATACCAAAATATACGGGTGTATATAAAGAAAAGAATTTTGAATTATTCCGCGAGGTATTGCAGGAGCAGGGGATGGGGGATGAGGCGCATCGGTTCATGATCGCTTCGGGGAAGCTGCAGGCCTTATGCTATAAGCTGGAGATCGAGAAGTCGCTGCGTACGCCGGGTGCTGCGGGTTTTCAGCTGTTGTCTCTCAACGACTATACCGGGCAGGGTACTGCGCCAGTGGGGGTGTTGAATGCTTTGTGGGAGGAGAAGGGATATATTACGGCGGCGGCCTTTTCACGGTTTTGCGCGCCGACGGTGCCGTTGGTGCGGATGCCGAAGTTTGTATATACGAATGACGAGGTGTTGACCGCGAAGGTGGAGATGTATTATTTTGGTCGGGCGCCTTTGCGTGGGGCGGTTGTCTATTGGGTGTTGAAGGACGGTCAGCGGGTGGTTGGTTCGGGGGAGTTTGGACCGCGGGATGTGCCGATCGGGAATTGTTATGGGCTTGGAGAGGTCAGGGTGCCGTTGAAGGGGGTTGTGCGGCCGTCGCGGTTGCGGCTGGAGGTGGGGGTGAGGGGGACGAAGATATTTAATGAATGGGATTGTTGGGTGTATCCGGGGGATGGAGGAGTGAGGACCGGGGCTGGCGCCGTGGGGGAAGATGTGAGTCGCGGAATGGACGGTGGTGGCGGGACCGCGGGGAAGGATGTGAACGGCGGTGGGAAGGATGTTTATTTTACGACGGAATTGGATGATAAGGCTAAGGAGGTGTTGGATGCAGGTGGGAAGGTGTTTTTGAATGCGGCGGGGAAGGTGGTGAAGGGAAAGGAAGTGGTGATGCAGTTTACGCCGGTGTTTTGGAATACGTCCTGGTTCAAGATGCGTCCACCGCATACGCTGGGGTTATTGATCGACTCTGGCAGCGCAATGTTTAGGGATTTTCCGACGCGCAGCTGGAGCGATCTGCAGTGGTGGGACATCATAAAGAAGGCGCAGGTGATGCATTTGGAAGATTTTCCGGCTGGATTCCGACCGGTCGTGCAGCCGATAGACACCTGGTTTTTGAATCGACGACTGGGGTTGATCTTCGAAGCCAGGGTTGGAAAGGGATCTCTTGTTGTTTCGTCCGCCGATCTGGGGCCGGGTATGGGTGAGGACAGGCCGGCGGCGAGGCAGCTATATTATAGTATAATGAAGTATATGGGTTCGCGGTGGTTTGCGCCTGAAGGGAAGGTGGATATTGCCGTGGTTAAGGGACTGTTTGAGACGCCGAGCAGGTATGTGTTTTCCAGCTATACGAAGAGGGGACCGGATGAACTGAAGCCGGGGAAGGAGGAACGGGGACTCTCCATTGACCGAAAAGCGCTGGTCATGAGGCATAATGTGGTCAATACAGGATTTGACCCCATGGGAGCTGTTACAGTGGGGAATGGGCGTTTTGCGATGACGGTAGATGCGACGGGTTTGCAATCGTTCCCCGAGGCCTATGATAAGGGCGTTCCGCTTGGTACGGAATCGGAGTGGGGGTGGCACAGCTTTGTAGACACGATGGGATACAAATTTTCGGAGGCTTTGAAGGAATATGCTATTCATGGGAGGAAGGTTCCCTATGCGGTGCAGTGGTCTTCGCCCGAACGGAATAAGAGGGCGGCGGACTGGTTCAGGCAGAATCTGCATCGGTTGCAACTGGGTAATATTGGCCTGGAACTGACAAAGAAGGACGGTTCACGGGCGGTGGTGGGTGATTTGGAGGCGGTGCACCAGGAATTGAATTGCTGGACGGGAGAAGTAAGGAGTCGTTTTGTTTTGGAGGGAGATACGGTGGATGTGAGGACGGTGGGAGATCCGGTGAGGGATGGGGTATCGGTGAAGGTGAGGTCGTCTTTGTTGTCGAAGGGGAGGCTGAAAATACGGGTGCGGCTGCCTTATCCGACGGGTGGGTTTGCGGATGACGGGGACAATTGGGGAAATGCGGAAGCTCATCAGAGTAAGATCGTGACTATGGGTTCGGTGGGAGCGGTGGTCCGGCATGATCTGGATACGACGAGCTATTTTTTGAATATGAAGTGGACTAGTGGGGGAAACATAGTTGAGAAGGGAAAGCACTATTTTTTGGTGGGTCCGGGTGGTGGGGAGGAGTTTGATTTTTCGGTTGTGTTCTCGCGTCGGCCGGATAGTGATGTTGGGGGGTATGCGGCTACCGCGGCTGCGTCTGCGGAGTCGTGGGCAGCGTATTGGATGAAGGGAGCGGCGGTTGACTTTTCGGGGAGCACAGATCCGCGGGCTTTTGAGCTGGAGAGGAGGGTAGTATTGTCGCAGTACCTGATGCGGGTGCAGGAGGCTGGGGATATGCCGCCGCAGGAGACGGGTCTCACCTACAACAGCTGGTATGGGAAGGCGCACCTGGAGATGCACTGGTGGCATGCGGCGCACTATGCGCTGTGGGGGCATCCGGAACTGTTGCAGCGGTCGCTGGATTGGTATGCCAGCGTGATTGGTGGCGCCAGGGAGATAGCGCAGCGGCAGGGATATGCCGGAGTGCGCTGGCAGAAGATGACGGACCCGGAAGGGAGGGAGAGTCCTTCTTCTGTGGGGGCGTTTTTGATCTGGCAGCAGCCACATTTTATTTATATGTCAGAACTCTGTTATCGGGTGGGTGGACGTCCGGTATTGGAGAAATATAAGGACCTGGTATTTGCGACTGCTGATCTTATGGCTTCGTATGCGTGGTGGGATGGAGCGGCGCGTCGATATATTCTTGGCCCGGGGGTGATACCGGCGCAGGAGCGGTTTAAGGAGGATAGCACATACAACCCATCTTTTGAGCTGGCGTATTGGAGGTGGGCGCTTGGTGTGGCTCAGGAGTGGAGGAGGCGGCTGGGGATGGCGCCGGACAGTAATTGGGCAAGGGTGGAGAAGGGTTTGTCTGCGTTGCCTGAGGGGAGGGTTGGGGAAGAGGAACTATATTTTCCGACGGAGAGCGCCGGGGATGCCTATACTAATCCGAGGTACCGGGGCGATCATCCTGCTGTGCTGGCGACCTACGGCTTTTTGCCGGCGACGAAGGGGCTCGATACGGCGATGATGCGCCGGACCTTTGACTGGATATGGTCGAACTGGAGCTGGAAGGACACCTGGGGATGGGATTTTCCGCTGGCGGCGATGGCGGCAACGCGGCTGGGTATGCCCGAGAAGGCGGTCGATGCATTGCTGATGCCCGTTCAAAAGAATACCTATCTTACGGACGGGCACAACTACCAGGATGAGCGGTTGCGGTGTTATCTGCCGGGAAATGGGGGTTTGCTTTCGGCCATTGCGTTGATGTGTGCGGGTTATGATGGCAGCGGCGCAGAGCCGGGTATACCAAGGAACGGGAAGTGGAGGGTCAGGTGGGAGGGGTTGCATCCAGCACCTTGAAATATCTGTTATGAACTATAGAAAGCATTTTTTGTTGGCGGCCATGGTTGTAATGGGCCCGTTTGCGACCGCGGTGTTTGCGCAGAAGCTGCCTCCGCAGCCGGAGGTGTTGCAGGCGATGCGGCAGGCCAATGACTACTTTATGAAGAAGTGGCCTGATCCGGGTGTGCAGATCGTGACCAATATCGCCAGGCCGAGTCATATCTGGACGAGGGCGGTGTACTATGAGGGTTTGATGGCCCTGTATTCCATTGACCAGAAGAAGGACTATTATGACTACGCGGTGGACTGGGGGGTGAAGCATCAGTGGACGCCGCGCAATGGGACCAGCGTGCGGAATGCCGATGATCAGTGCTGTGGTCAGACTTACATCGACTTATTTAATATTGATCCGAGGCCCGAGCGGGTGGCGACGATCAAGGCAACCATCGACAATATGGTGAAGGGGGGAGTGAAGGGTCGCGAGGACGACGAGGGGAAAGGGGGGATGAATGGACACGCGGGTGAGACTGTGAAAGCGGATAAGTGCGACGACTGGCACTGGATCGATGCGATCCAGATGGCCATGCCGGTATTTACGCGGCTGGGTGTTCTATATCATGACACAGCGTATTTCCGGAAGATGTATGACCTGTATCATTTTACAAAATACAATCATGGGGGGAATGGCCTGTATAATCAGCAGGAACATCTATGGTGGAGGGACAAGGATTTTGTGCCACCGTATAGGGAGCCGAACGGACAGAATTGCTACTGGAGCCGGGGGAATGGCTGGGTATTGGCGGCGCTGGTGCGGGTGCTATCCCTTCTGCCGTTGAATGAACCTCACAGGGCCGAGTATGTGCAGGACTATCTCGACATGGTGCATGCCATCGTGCCTTGTCAGCGGGCGGATGGATACTGGAATGCGAGCCTTCATGACTCGACGCATTTTGGCGGGAAGGAGCTGACAGGTACGGCGTTGTTCACTTACGGTATTGCGTGGGGCATAAAGATGGGATATCTCGACAAGAAGGGTTATCTGCCGGTGGTGGTGAGGTCGTGGGACGCTATGGTGAAAGAATCGCTGCATCCCAATGGCTTTCTGGGATGGGTGCAGGGTACGGGGAAGGAGCCAAAGGATGGGCAGCCGGTGACCTATGACAAGGTCCCGGATTTTGAAGACTATGGGTTGGGTTGTTTTTTGCTGGCGGGGAGCGAGGTCTACCAGATCGCCTCCGGCGCCAGGGAAAACGTGGACGAGTCGAAGGTGCCGCCTTACCAGGAGCCCAATGTGCTGCAGGCCGCGGATGGGCATGTCGTGAGCTCAGCCAGGGAATGGGAGAAGGTGCAACGACCTTATATATACGGACTATTTGAACATAACGTATATGGACGTATGCCGACGGGTACGGTGCCAGTGACCTATACGACGGAATCGGTGGATTCTTTGGGGGTCGAGGGGGTAGGGATCCGTAAATCGGTGACAATACATTTTAAGGGGGGTGATACCGGGGCGAACCTGCGGGTGGTGTTGTACCTGCCGGCAAAGGCGCGGAAGGCGGCGCCGGTGTTTGTCGGGTATAGTTTTGGGGGCAATGAGACGCTGCGGGGCTCGTCCCAGTGGCCGTTGAAGGAGATATTAGCCAGGGGGTATGGTGTGGCCAGCGCCTGGTATTGGGATATCGAGCCGGACAGGAATGACGGCTGGCAGACGGGTATCCGGACGAGCCTGGCGGGTGTGCTGCATATAGAGCCTTCCGAATGGGGCGCTATCGGCGCCTGGGCCTGGGGACTGAACAGAATCGCGGATTATCTCCAGACCGAGAAAGGCGTGGATGTTCATCGGCTGATGGTCTTTGGTCATTCGCGGCTGGGGAAGACGGCGTTGTGGGCGGCGGCAACGGATCCCCGCTGGGCGCTGGTCATATCGAATGAATCGGGGGAGGGCGGCGCGGCCTTGTCGAAGCGGGATTTTGGGGAGACGGTAGCGATAATCAATGTCAAATTCCCTTATTGGTTCAGTCCGGTCTATAAAAGCTATGGGAGCGATGTTGCGGCCATGCCGGTGGATCAGCATATGTTGCTGGGGTTGATGGCGCCGCGGCCTTTGTATGTGGCGAGTGCGGCGGAGGATCTGAATTCTGACCCGAAGGGAGAATTTTTGGGGGCGCAGGGTGCGGGGGTGGTTTATAGCCTATATGGGAAGAAGGGTGTTGGGAATGGGAGGATGCCGGAGGTTGGACATCCGGTGGGGGATGTGATCCGGTATCATATCCGAAGCGGGAAGCACGATATTACCCTGTATGACTGGCAGCAGTATATGGATTTCGCGGATCATATGCTAAAAATAAAAAGATGAGGGGTCCATCGCATTCTTATTCCTTAAAATCAGTATTTTAGCTCTAATTATGTTAAAATAACTTAATAGTCTGATAACTTAGTGTGTCGGTTCTCCGCTGAAATGCGTTTTCTTTGGACTTTAGGGTCATCGGGTGGTTGACCGGGCCGGATCCAGTCTCGGTAACTGTCTGATTCCCTGCAATTATTCAGCGATTTCTTAACCATACGAGTCTGATGTCAAAAAACAAATACTTACTACCGTTTGCCCTCGTCACTTCTCTATTTTTTCTGTGGGCATTTCTGCACAATCTCAATCCGATACTGATCCCTCACCTTAGAAAGGCCTGTCAGCTGAACGATACCCAGTCGTCGCTGGTGGACTTTCCGATCTACCTGGCGTATTGCGTGATAGCGATCCCGGCGGGTCTGTTCATGCACAAATATGGATATAAGAAGGGGATCATCTTTGGGTTGATCCTGTATGCGCTGGGAGCGCTGTTGTTCATTCCTGCGGCTTCGGAGCGGAGCTTCCCATTCTTCATCTTCGCTCTGTTCGTGAGCGGGAGCGGGGCGGCGTTCCTCGAGACGGTGGCTAATCCTTATATTGCCAACTTAGGCGAACCGTCCCGTTCGGAGCAGCGGCTGAACCTGGCGCAGTCCTTCAATGGGCTGGGGGCAATGATCGCTCCGCTGGTGGGGGCGCAATTCATTTTGTCCGGCATCGAGCATACGCCGCAGGAGCTGGGGACGATGAAGGCCAATGGTCAATTGGAAGCGTACCTGCAGTCGGAGGCGAATACGGTAAAGCCTCCTTACCTGGTGATCGCATCGGTAGTAATACTGGTGATCATCTTTTTTATATTTACAAAGTTGCCCGAGATAAAAGAGCCGGATGCGGACGTTCATGGTACGAAATTTTCGTGGAAGGTGTTCCGCTTTCCCCATTTGAAATGGGCGGTGTTCGGCGAGTTCTTTTATGTGGGATCGCAGGTGGGCCTGGGAAGTTTTTTTGTCAAATATTCCCGGTTTGTGGCGGACATTCCTGAAAGGGAAGCCGGTCAGAAATGGTTCATTGCCATGGCGGGTTTTATGGTCGGGCGATTTCTGGGTACCTTTATTATGGGATACGTGAAGCCTGCGCGGCTACTGACCTTATATGCCATGATCAATGTCGTGCTGGTGTCGATAGGTGTTCTGGCGAAGGGTCATGTTGCGGTATATGCGATCATGGTGACGCCTTTCTTTATGTCGATCATGTTCCCGACCATCTTTGCGCTGGGGATCAAGGACCTGGGCGAGGAGACCAAGATGGCGGCGTCGTTCCTCGTAATGGCGATCATTGGCGGAGCCGCGGCGCCGCTGGCCATGGGGGCGATCTCGGATGCGACGGGCAGCATACAGGCGGCTTATATTGTTCCCCTGATCTGTTTTGTCTACATCCTGTTCTTCGGGTTGAAGGGTCATAAAATTGCTAAGCCAAAAGATCATTATCAATGGGATACTGTTTAGCGCTGGATATGCCGTCGGATGCGGCGCTGATCGCCGAGTATGAAGAGTGGCATAAGGCTATCTGGCCGGAGATCAGAAAGAGCATTCTGGACAGTGGTATTACGAATATGGAGATCTACCGGCTGGAGAACCGGCTCTTCATGATCATGGAGGTGGGTCCGGACTTCAGCTGGGAGCGGAAGGCGGCGATGGATGCGGCCAATCCGGCGGTACAGCGGTGGGAGGAGCTGATGTGGAAGTACCAGGTCGCCATTCCGGGTGGTAAGCCGGGGGAGAAGTGGAGGTTGATGGATAAAATATTTTCATTAAATCAATAATATGTTCAGTTTGTTGAATAAACATGCGGTGGTGACCGGCGCAGGCAGCGGGATAGGAAAGGCGGTGGCCTTGTTGCTGGCGAAGCAGGGCGCTACGGTCTATGTTACGGATATTAATTTGGAGCAGGCGAATGAAGTAGTAAAGGAGATCGTTGCGGCTGGGGGAATGGCGGAGGCGAAGTTGCTGGACGTCTCGAACCAGCAGAACGTAGAGGCTATGTTCGGGGGGCTGGTGCGGCTGGATATCCTGGTGAACAGCGCCGGGGTGTCGCATATCGGGACGGCGGAATCGACGTCGGAGGAAGATCTTGACCGTCTGTACCGTGTAAATGTGAAGGGCGTATACAACTGTCTTCGGTCGGCGATACCCTTGCTGAGGAAGGCTGGTGGGGGGGTGGTTGTCAATATGTGCTCGATAGCGGCCACGGTTGGCATACCGGACCGTTTTGCCTATTCGATGACGAAGGGTGCGGTGTATTCCATGACCCTGTCTACGGCAAAAGACTATCTGAAGGACAAGATCAGGTGTAATTGTGTGTCGCCGGCGCGGGTGCACACGCCTTTTGTAGACGGCTTTCTGAAGAAGAACTATCCGGGAAAAGAGCAGGAGATGTTCGAGAAGCTGTCGAAGACCCAGCCGATAGGCCGGATGGCGAAGCCTGATGAAGTGGCGGGACTTATCCTGTATCTGTGCAGCGACGAAGCTTCCTTTATTACCGGCTGCGACTACCCGATAGACGGGGGATTTTTAAAATTGAACAATTAATAGACAATGAAACTAATCAGACACGGAGAGATCAATAGCGAAAAGACAGGGATCATACTGGACAATGTATCTTATGATACGTCGGCGTTCGGAGAGGACTACAATGAGAAGTTCTTCGAGACGGATGGATTGGAACGGCTCAAGGCCTGGGTGATGAGGAATCCGGGAGCGCTGCCTGCGCTTGAGCAGGGTGTTCGGTTGGGGTCGCCGATCGCGAGGCCTTCGAAGATCGTGTGTATCGGACTTAATTATGTCGACCATGCGCGGGAGACGGGTGCTACGCCGCCGGCGGAGCCGGTCATATTTATGAAGTCAACGACTGCATTGGCGGGGCCGAACGACAATATTGTAATACCCAGGAACTCCAAAAAGACGGACTGGGAGGTGGAACTCGCGGTGGTGATCGGTCGCCGGGCCAGCTATGTGTCTGAAGCGGAGGCGATGTCCTATGTAGCGGGCTATTGTCTGCACAACGACGTCAGCGAGCGGGAGTTCCAGATCGAGCGCGGCGGCACCTGGGATAAGGGTAAGGGTTGTGACACGTTTGCCCCGATGGGCCCCTGGATGGCGACGCCCGACGAAGTTGGCGACGTGCATAATCTGCGGTTGTGGCTGACCGTTAACGGGAAGAAGATGCAGGATGGTACGACGGCTAATTTTATCTTCAATATACCTACCCTCATATCCTATACCAGCCAGTTCATGACCTTGTTGCCCGGGGACGTTATCTCTACGGGGACGCCAGCGGGAGTGGGGCTGGGGATGACCCCGAATGTCTATCTGCAGCCGGGGGATGTTGTCGAATTAGGGATTGACAAGCTGGGGCAGGCCCGGCAAAAAGTACATGCGTATGCTTAAAATCGATTCGCATCAGCATTTCTGGAAATTCGATCCCGTGCGGGATAGCTGGATCGGGCCGGATATGGCCGTTATCCAGCGGGACTTTATGCCTGGCGACCTGTGGCCGGTACTGCAGGAGGCGGGCATCGACGGGTGTGTGGTCGTTCAGTCCGATTCGTCGGAGGACGAGAACGATTTCCAGCTGGCTAATGCGGAGGCTCATCCTTTTGTCAAAGGAGTGGTGGGCTGGGTCGATCTTCGTAGCCCGGATGTGGGTGATCGGCTGGCGTATTTTAAACGCCATCCGAAGATGAAGGGTTTCAGGCATGTGCTGCAGGGTGAGAAGAACAGGGCGATGATGCTGAGTCCCGATTTTAAACGGGGGATCGGTATGTTACAGGCGTATGGCTATACCTATGATATCCTGATCTATCCGGATCAGCTGGGGTATACCAGGGACTTTGTCGCGGCGTTTCCCGAGCAGCCCTTTGTGGTGGATCATATTGCCAAGCCGCATATCAAGGACCGTTATATAACCGACGAGTGGAAGGACGCCATGCATGCTGTGGCGGCGAATCCCAATGTTTATTGCAAAATATCCGGGATGGTGACAGAGGCGGACTGGCGGCGTTGGAAGCCGCAGCATTTCCGGGTGTATATGGATACGGTGGTTGACGCTTTTGGAACGGACAGGATCATGTATGGTTCTGACTGGCCGGTGTGCCTGGTGGCGGCGAGCTATCAGCAGGTGTTTCAGATCGTCAGGGACTATTTTTCTTCTTTTTCAGAAACAGAGCAGGCTGCCTTCTTTGGCGGCAACGCGATAAAATTTTATAATTTATGAATTTAGGATTGAAGGACAAGGTGATCGTGGTATCGGGCGGCGCGAAAGGAATTGGTGAGGGCATTGTGAAGGTGCTGGCCGCGGAGGGGGCTGTTCCTTTTATCGTTGGACGCAATGAGGAAGACAATTTATTGGCCGTCGCGGCGACGGGAGGGAAGGCGATGCAGGTGGTGGCTGAGCTGACGCGGCCTGAGGAGTGTACTGCGGCTATAAAAACTATTATGGACAGGTGTGGGCGTATCGACGGGCTGGTGAACAATGCAGGGGTGAATGACGGGGTAGGGCTGGAGAACGGCGGCTATGAGGCATTTATGGCTTCGCTGCATAAGAGTCTGGTACATTATTATCTGCTGGCGCACCATGCATTGCCGGCGCTGAAGGCTTCGAAGGGTGCTATCGTGAATATCAGCAGCAAGACGGCTGAGACGGGACAGGGTGGGACTTCTGCCTATGCTGCGGCTAATGGCGGGAGGAATGCGCTGACACGGGAGTGGGCCGTGGAATTGCTGAAGTATGGGATCCGGGTGAATGCGATCGTCGTTGCGGAGTGCTGGACGCCGTTGTATGAGAAATGGATCAATACGCTGCCTGATCCGGGTGGGAAGCTGAGGGAGATAGAGGCGAAGATACCGTTGGGGAGCAGGATGACGACGACGGAGGAGATCGCGAATATGACGGTGTTCCTGTTGTCGGAGGCGTCGAGTCATACGACGGGGCAGCTGATCCATGTGGATGGGGGGTATGTCCACCTGGATAGGGCTCTTGCTAATGCTTAGGGTTGGGGGGTTTTGGGGTTGGTTGGGCTTGGGGGGCCGGCGTGGGTCGTGAACTGCGCCGCCGCTGTTCGGCCTACTATGGGGGGACTTTTGGGAAGAGTTGGGCAGACGGGGGGATGGGCGGTGGTTCTTTTATGGGGCGACGGCCGAAAGGCGGCTTACGCAGCACGCCCCGCCGGCCCCCAGACCGGGTCCCTAATATGGTGGGTGGTTGGTGGTTGGTTGGTGTTGTGGTTGGGTAGGGTGGTTGGTGAGGTGGGGGGTGAAGTTGGGGGTGGATTTTGTTGGATAAAAAATAATTGAAGACTTAAGATGAAGACATTAGTTTGTATAAAGCCCGGAGTGTTTGAGTACCGGGAGGGGGATGCGCCGATCGCGAAGCCCGGGCATTCGATATTGAAGATCAGGAGGATCGGGATATGCGGGACAGACCTGCATGCGTTCGAGGGAACACAGCCTTATTTTGAATATCCGAGGATATTGGGACACGAGCTGGCGGGTGACCTGGTGGATATGGACCAGGCACACGGGTTTGTGATCGGAGAGGCAGTAACGATCATCCCCTATTTTAACTGTGGACATTGTATCGCCTGCAGGAATGGGAAGCCTAATTGTTGTGTAACTATTAAGGTTTGTGGAGTGCATGTTGACGGAGGGATGGTGGAATATCTGTCGGTGCCTTCCGAATTTTTGGTGCATGGCAACGGACTAGGCCATGACCAGCTGGCGCTGGTCGAGCCACTGGCGATCGGCGCCCATGCGGTGCGCCGGGCGGGAATACAGCCGGGGGAATTTGTGCTGGTGGTTGGCGCCGGGCCGATAGGGCTGGGGACCATGGAGTCTGCGCGGATCGCCGGTGGAGAGGTAATTGCAATGGATATCAATGAATCGAGACTGGAATTCTGCCGCGAACGGCTGGGGGTATTGCATACGGTGAATGCGACTTCTTTTGATTCCCCCCTGGAGCAGCTGAGACGGATCACCCGCGGGGATATGCCTACGGTAGTGATCGACGCCACGGGAAGCCGGAAGGCCATCAATGACGCCTTTCAGTATATGGCGCATGGCGCGAGGTATGTGCTGGTAGGCCTGCAGAAGGGGGAGATCGTCTTCAGCCATCCGGAATTCCACAAACGGGAGGCTACACTGATGAGCAGCCGGAATGCGACGCGGGAAGATTTTGACAAGGTGATCGACTCGATGCAGCGGGGGCTGATCGATCCGACGACGTATATTACGCATAGGGTTGGGTTTGACAGGGTGAAGGATGAGTTTGCCGGGTGGCTGGATCCTGCGAATGGGGTGATAAAAGCTATGGTTGAATTATGAGTAAAAAAGTTCTGTCTTTTGGTGAGCTGTTGTTGCGGATCTGTCCGGATGCGGATGGAGGCTGGGTGAAAGAGAACGTATTGCCTTTTTATGTAGGCGGGGCGGAGGCCAATGTGGCTACGGCGCTGGCGCTCTGGGGAGTGCCTTCTGCCTATTTCACTGCCTTGCCGGATAATCTATTATGCCGTCAGCTGGCGGCTTACCTGGAGGAGAAGGGGATTGATACCTCGCGGGTTGTTTTTCAGGGGGACAGGCTGGGTTTGTATTTTTTGCCGAAGGGGAAGGACCTGAAGAACGCCAGCGTGATCTATGACCGTGCGCATTCGTCGTTTGCCGATCTCCGGCCGGGGATGGTGAACTGGGATGCTGTGCTGGAGGACGTGGGCTGGCTTCACTTCAGCGCCATTTCGCCGGCCCTTAGCGGTCAGCTGGCCCTGGTCTGTGAGGAGCTGCTGGAGGCCGCCGCTATGCGTAAGGGACTGACGATCTCGGTCGATCTGAACTATCGGGCCAAGCTGTGGCAGTATGGGGTCTCGCCGGTGGAGGTGATGCCCAGGCTGGTGCAGTACTGCGACCTGGTGATGGGCAATCTCTGGGCGGCGGAGAAGATGCTGGGAATACCCGTAGACGAAGAGCTTGTCGGTGCGGGGGATTATCTGCCGCACGCGCTGATGAGCAGTCAGCGGGTCATGGAGCAGTTCCCAAGGGTAAAATATGTGGCCAATACGTTCCGTTTTGACAAGGGTGCGGGTGGCATACAGTATTATACGGCCCTTTATAATGGCGGGAAGCTGTACAACAGCGTGGAGTATGTCTCGGAGAAGATACTCGACAAGGTGGGCAGCGGAGATTGTTTCATGGCTGGACTGATCCGGGGTCTTTATAATGGCGAGCCGGTGCAGGATACGCTGGAGTTTGCTACGGCGGCGGCCTATCAGAAATTGTATATTCCGAGCGACGCTACGGACATGCGTGCCGCGGACGTTAAAAAATTTATGTCAGCTTATGAACGATAAGAGAGTCATTTTACAGAGTATCCTTGGGCAGGGCATCCTGCCGCTGTTCTATTGGGAGAGTCCTTCGGTATGTCTGGCCGTTGTGCGGACCTTGTATAAGGCGGGTGTGCGGGCGGTGGAATATACCAACAGGGGTGTAGCTGCGCTGGATAATTTTACCATGTTGAAAAAGGCCCTGACGACCGAGGCGCCCGATCTGTACCTGGGTATTGGGACGATAAAGTCGGCCGATGAGGCGCGGGCATTTATAGCTGCGGGAGCGGATTTTATCGTGGCGCCCATCGTGAATCCGGAAGTGGCGGCGGTGGCGGATGAGGCGGGACTGCTGTGGGTGCCGGGCTGTATGACGCCGAGCGAGATCTATATGGCGCAGCGGCATAAGGCGGCGCTGATAAAGATATTCCCGGCGAATATTCTCGGACCTGAATTCGTGAGCTCTATCCGGGAATTGTTCCAGGACCAGCTGTTCATTCCGACCGGTGGGGTGGAGATCGACGAGAACAATATCCGGTCCTGGGTGAAGGCGGGGGTATGCGCCGTGGGGTTGGGAAGTAAGCTGATCAGCAAGGATGTACTGAAGAATGAGAATTACGATCTGTTGTATGAGAATACGCTGAAGGCGTTGAAGATCGCGCGTGAGGTTATAAAAGAAAATAATAAAGGATAATGAATCTTTCAAAAGAGACCCTGGCGTCGATAAAGGCGCCTGGTGTGGTCAAGCCGTCGACGGAGATATTTGCTCTGCCTGAAAAAGTATTGCAATTTGGTACCGGAGTGTTGCTTCGGGGTTTGCCAGATTATTTTATCGACAAGGCCAACCGGCAGGGGCTATTTGGTGGCCGTGTCGTGGTGGTGAAGTCAACGGATTCCGGTGATGCCGGCGCATTTGACCGGCAGGACGGACTCTATACGTTGTGTGTCCGCGGTATCGAAGACGGAAAGAAGGTAGAGGAGAATATCATCTGCAGCGCCATCAGCCGGGTGTTATCGGCCCGGGATGGGTGGTCCGATATTTTGAAGCTGGCGCACCGGCCGGAGATGCAGATCGTCATCAGCAATACGACGGAGGTAGGCATACAGCTGGTGGAAGAGGGGATAGAAGGACGGGTTCCAGATTCGTTTCCCGGGAAGCTGCTGGCCTTTCTTTATGAACGCTATAAAGCCTTTTCCGCGAGCGCGGATAGCGGGATGGTGATCGTGCCTACCGAACTGATCGTCGACAATGGGAAGAAGCTGGCTGCTATCGTGAAACAGCTGGCGAACTATAATAAGTTAGAGGAAGGGTTTGTGGCGTGGATGGATGAGCACTGCCGGTGGTGCAGCTCGCTGGTGGACAGGATCGTTCCCGGCAAGCCGGATGCTGCGACGCTGCAACAATTGGAACGCGATCTGGGTTATAAAGATGACCTGCTTTCGATATCGGAGGTCTATCGACTCTGGGCTATACAAGGGGACGAAAAGGTGAAGCAGGTGTTGTCATTTGCGGGCGCCGATGAAGGGGTGATCATTGCCCCGGACATCGAGATCTACCGGGAGCTGAAGCTGCGCTTGCTGAATGGGACGCATACGCTGAGCTGCGGGCTGGCCGTGCTGGCCGGTTTCCCGACGGTGAAGAGCGCGATGGATGACCCGGCGTTCTCTTCGTTCGTGGCTGACCTGATGCTGAAGGAGATCGCTCCGAATATCCCGTATGAGCTGCCGTTGTCGGAGGCGAGGGATTTTGGTCTGAAGGTACTGGACCGATTCCGCAATCCGCATATACAGCATCAGTGGATCAGCATTACGATGCAGTATACCTCGAAGATCAGGATGCGGGTGGTGCCGGTGTTGCTATCGCACTATCAGCCGACGCCTCCGCCGCATATGGTGCTGGGTTTTGCCGCCTACCTGCTATTCATGCGGGGGCAGTCGGGGCCGGTGACGGATGACAGGGCGGCCTTTTTCAAAGACCTGTGGCAGAAGGAGCCTTCGGAAGTGGTGAGAACGGCCCTGAGGGATCAGGGGCTTTGGGGGGCAGATCTGACGGATGTGCCAGGATTTGAAGAGGCGGTCAGAGAAGGGCTTGATACATTGATGAATAAAGGGGCGGCGGCTGCGCTGGCTCAATTGACGAATAAAAAGTAGCCAATGCCGGCGGTGTCGGGTTGCAGAAAATAAAAAATAAGTTTTATGGGTGCTCAAATTATTCTAAAGGTCCATCCGGCGGACAACGTGCTGGTGGCGTTGGTCAATCTGGAAAAAGGGATGACCGTTAACTACGAAGGTCAGGATTACATCATACAGGAGCCGGTGAAGGCGAAGCACAAGTTTGCTACGACGGATCTGGCGGCCGGCGACTCGATCATCATGTACGGCGTACTGGTGGGCAAGGCGCAGCAGCCGATAAAGAAAGGGGGTCTGATCAGCACGGCCAATGTCAAGCACGCGGCCAATGATTTTACTATCGGCGACCGGGACACGAACTGGGCTACGCCGGATATATCGGCTTTTAGCGGTAGGACATTTAACGGCTATCACCGGGCGGATGGCAGCGTGGGGACGGCCAATTACTGGGTGGTGATACCGATGGTGTTCTGTGAGAACAGGAACCTGGATGTGCTGCAGCAGGCGCTGGTCACCGACCTGGGATATGGAAGGAACAGAAGCTATCAGCGGCAGTCGAAGCAGCTGGTTGAGCTATACAGGGCGGGGAAGAGCGTGGAGGAGATACTGGAAGCCGATCTGCAGACGGACTATGCGGGCAATGAGAACCAGCGTCTTTTTCCCAATGTAGATGGCATCAAGTTCCTGAATCACAGTGGGGGTTGCGGCGGTACGAGACAGGATGCGCAGGCGCTTTGTGGTCTGCTGGCGGGGTATATCACGCATCCGAATGTGGCTGGCGCGACCGTGCTGAGTTTGGGCTGTCAGAATGCGCAGGTGAGCATGCTGGAAGAAGAGATCAAAAAGAGGTCGCCGCAGTTCGCCAAACCGCTGTATATTCTCGAGCAGCAGAAGATAGGGAAGGAGTCGGCGCTGTTGTCGGAGGCGATAAAGCAGACTTTTGCGGGTGTGATCCTGGCCAATCAGCAGACCAGGCAGCCGGCGCCGCTGAGCAAGCTGTGTATCGGACTGGAGTGTGGCGGTTCTGACGGGTTCTCGGGCATATCGGCGAATCCCGCTATCGGCTATACGTCGGACCTGCTGGTGGCGCTGGGAGGATCGGTGATCCTGTCAGAATTCCCCGAGCTATGTGGTGTGGAGCAGAATTTAAGCGATCGTTGTATGGATGTGGAGACGGCGGAACGGTTTTCGAACCTGATGCGGACCTATAATGAGCGGGCCAAGGCGGTGGGTTCGGGTTTTGATATGAATCCTTCGCCGGGGAATATCCGGGACGGGCTGATCACGGACGCGATCAAGTCGGCGGGTGCGGCGAAGAAGGGAGGCACTTCGCCGGTGACGGCGGTGCTGGATTATCCGGAGAAGGTGACCAAGCCGGGGCTGAATTTATTATGTACGCCGGGCAATGATGTGGAGTCGACTACGGCGGAGGTAGCCAGCGGCGCGAATATCGTGCTGTTCACTACTGGTCTGGGGACGCCGACGGGGAACCCGGTGGCGCCGGTGGTGAAGATCGCTACGAATACGGCGCTTTTTGACCGGATGCGGGATATCATGGATATCAATACGGGTACGATCATCGAGGGCAAGGAGACGATACAGGAGGCCGGTGCGCGGATACTGGATTATGTGATCAGTGTGGCCAGCGGGGAGACGCAGGTGGCGGCCGTGCGGCATGTACAGGATGATTTTATTCCCTGGAAGAGGGGGGTGAGTTTATAAAGAATGTAGTGCGGCCCCGATGAGGGGCCGCTTTTTTTTAGGAGGTTTTTCGGTAGTTGAGGACGGCCCAGGTGTTGAGGAACAGTCCGATGAGGGCCATGGCGGTGAGGGGCCAGGTGATGTCGCTGAAGCCGCTGCCTTTGAGGACGACCATGCGCATGATCTTTATGAAGTGGCTGGGGGGGAAGGAGGATACGATGGCCTGGGCCCAGCCCGGCATGCTGTCTACGGCGGTGAACACTCCGCTCATTATGTTGAAGATATTGATGAAGAAGAAGGCGAGGGACATCGCCTGTTGTTGTGTGGCGGAGTAGGTGGCGAGGAGGAGGCCCAGGCCGAGCATCGCGAACAGGTAGACGATCAGGGAGACATAGAGCACTAAAAGATTGCCTGCGGGCACTACTCCATAGAATATCCAGCCTACCAGGAGTCCCAGGGTGAAGAGGATGATGCCGAGGACGAGGAAGGGGATCATTTTTCCGAGAATGAAAATATGTTTTTTGATGGGGGTGACATTGATCTGTTCGATGGTGCCGCTCTCTTTTTCCTGTACGATGTTGAAGGCGGACTGCATGGCGGCCATGGCGGTGACGAGGACGACGAGGATGGCGGGGACCATGTAGAGCTTGAAGTTGAGGAAGGGGTTGTACCAATTTGTGGAAACAGCATCAATTTGGGGGGAGGAGGTGGGTGTTGCGGACTGCCAGCGGAGGCGGATATCGTTGTTGTAGTCGCGGATGATGCTGGCGAGGTAGGCGCCGCCGAGGTTGGCCTTGGTGCCTTCGATGGCGTTGATGGCTATGTAGAGCTGTTTGTTGTTTTCGCGGACGAGGTCGCGTTCGAAGTGGATGGGTATCTGGAGGGCGATGTCGGCCTTATCCTGTTCGAGCATTTTGAGGGCCTCGGGGTAGGAGGGGGCATTGCCGGTGAGCCGGAAGTGGCCGGAAGCGGTGATCTTGTTGATCAGTCGTTGAGAGAAGGGGGAGTGGTCGTTGTCTACTACCGCCAGGGAAATATTTTTTACCGAGTAGTCGGCGGCGAGGGGAAGGAGGATCAGCTGGATCAGGGGGATGATCAGCAGCGTGCTTATTATCTGCCGGTTGCGGAGTATCTGGCGGAATTCTTTTTCGAGGAGGAAGATAAGAGTGGTCATTGCGAGTAATTATTTTTTAAAGGAGCAATGCAGTCGCCGTTGGCTCGTGTCATTGCGAGTTGATTATTTTTTAGAGGAGCAATGCAGTCGCCGTTGGCTCGTGTCATTGTAATCTGATTTTAAATTTCCTGAGACTTATTGTGAAAAGCAGGACGCACATGCCGGTGAGGATGAGCATTTCTCGCCAGACGGAGGTGATGCCGAGCCCTTTCAGCATTACGCGTTTGACGATGATGAAGTACCATCGGGAGGGCACGAGGTTGGAGAGTATCTGAAGGGCGAGGGGCATGTTCTCTATCGGGAACAGGAAGCCGGTGAGCAGCATTGTCGGGAGCATCATGCCCATCAGCGATCCCATCATGGCTGCCTGCTGTGTCTGGGCGTTGATGGACAGGAGCAGGCCGATGGAAAGGGAGGTAAGGATGAAGAGGATGCTGCAAGTGACGAGAAGGAGGAGGCTGCCCTTTACCGGGAGGTCGAGGAAGAGCCAGCTCAGCAGCAGTATGATAAAAAGATTCAGTACGGAGATGAGGAGGTTGGGCGCCAGCTTGGAGATGATGATATAGATCGGTTTGAAGGGAGAGACCAGGAGTATCTCCATCGTCCCCAGCTCTTTTTCCTTTACGATGGCAACGGATGTCATCATGGTGCAGACCAGCATGAGGACCAGGGCCATTACGCCGGGGACGAAATTGGGGGCGCCGCGCAGTTCGGGGTTGTAGAGCATCTGGGTCTCGGGGTTGATCTGCATGGGCTGGCCGGCGTCCTTTGCCAGTTCGGTATTATAATCTGTGACGATCTGGCTGAGGTAGTTGGTGATCGTTGTGGCCTGGTTGGGGTCGGAGGCGTCGGCGATGACCTGCATTGTCGCCTTGCCGGTATGCATGAGGTCGTCGCCGAAGTCGGCGGGGAAGATGACGGCCATTTTTATGTTCCCTTTTTTAAATGCGGCCTGCAGCTGGTCGGCGCTGGCGAGAGATCGCTGGATGTCGAAATAGTTGCTGGCGGCGATCTTGCTGATGAGGCGTGTCGTTGTGGCGTCCTTGCTGTAGTCCACGACGGCGATGCGGGAGTTCTTTATCTCGTTGGAGAGGGCGAAGCCGAAGAGGACGATCTGGGCGATGGGTAGTCCGAAGAGCATGAGCAGGGTCTTGCGGTCGCGGAAGACGTGCAGAAATTCTTTTCGGATGAAGGTGATGAGTTGTCGCATGGTTAGTCGGCTTTACGTTTGGCATTGCGCGCGAGCTCATAGAAGACGTCTTCCATGTTCTTTGCGCTGAATTGTTGTTTCAGGTTTGCCGGGCTGTCGAGGGCTGCGATGACGCCGTCCACCATGATGGAGACGCGGTTGCAGTATTCGGCCTCGTCCATATAGTGGGTGGTGACGAAGATGGTGACGCCTTTGTCGGAGGCGGCGTAGATGAGGTCCCAGAACTGGCGGCGGGTGACGGGGTCGACTCCGCCTGTGGGTTCGTCGAGGAAGACGATATCGGGGTCGTGGACGATGGCGACGGAGAAAGCGAGCTTTTGTTTCCAGCCGAGGGGGAGCTCCCGGACGAGGGTCTTTGCTTCTTTTTCGAGCTGCAGCTCTTGGAGGAGCTCGTTGGTCTTGGCTTTGATGGCTTGCGTTCTCATGCCGTAGATGCCGGCGTAGAAGCGGATATTCTCGGCTACGGTGAGGTCGTCGTAGAGGGAGAATTTCTGGCTCATATAGCCGATATTCTGTTTGATCTTTTCTGTCTGGGTATAGACGTCGAAGCCGGCGACGGTGGCTTTTCCGGAGGAGGGGGTGGAGAGGCCGCAGAGCATGCGCATGGCTGTCGTCTTGCCGGCGCCGTTGGCGCCGAGGAAGCCGAATATTTCTCCTTTGTCTACTTCAAAGGTGAGGGAGTTGGCGGCGATGAACTGCCCGAAGCGTTTGGTGAGCTGATTGGTGGAGATGACCGGGGGCATGGGTTAGTTGTTTAATAGATGGATGAAACAGTCTTCGATGCCGGGGGTGATCTTTTCTATTGTTGCGTCCGTTTGGCCTTTTTTATTCAGGTATGGGATCAGTGGCTGGGGGTCGCCTTTGAAGGTGACATGGAGGGATTCTCCGAAGGCGAAGCAGGTGTCGGTATCGAGGAAGTCTCTCACGTCTCTCAGCAGCTGGTGGGTCTTTGTCGAGCGGACGGCGTAGAGGCTTTGGGGGAAGGCGTCTACGATGCCTTTTGGGGTATCGATGGAGAGGATGCTGCCTTTTTGTATGAGGGCTATGCGGTCGCAGCGATTGGCCTCGTCCATATAGGGGGTGGATACGAGGATGGTAATGCCTTCCTGTTTGAGCCGCTGGAGCATATCCCAGAACTCTTTGCGGGAGACCACGTCGACGCCGGTGGTGGGTTCGTCCAAAAAGAGGACTGTAGGCTTGTGGATGAGGGCGCAGCAAAGGGCGAGCTTTTGTTTCATGCCGCCGGATAGTTTGCCTGCCCTGCGGTCTTTGAAGGGTTCGATCTGTTGGTAAATATCTTCGATCAGGTGGTAGTTCTCTTTGATGGTTGTGCCGAAGACGGTGGCGAAGAAATTGAGGTTCTCTTCGATGGTCAGGTCCTGGTAGAGGCTGAAGCGGCCGGGCATGTAGCCGACGCGGCTGCGAATCTTTGCGTAGTCCTTTATAACATCGAGGCCGTCGACGGTGGCGGAGCCTTCGTCGGGGAGGAGGAGGGTGGTGAGGATGCGGAAGAGGGTTGTTTTGCCTGCTCCGTCGGGGCCGATGAGGCCGAACAGTTCGCCGCGGTTGACCGAGAGGTTGATGTTGGTGACGGCGGGGATCTGACCTTTGTTATAGGATTTTTTTATGTTGGTTAGATTGATCATGGTGTGAAGTTTTTGGTTCACGCGGTGGTGGGTCGGGGGGTGGTGGTTTCGCGGTTCACGGTGGGTTGGGTTAGAATTTGACCTCGCCGTACATGCCTAATTTGAGATAGCCGTCGTTCCTGACGCGGATCTTGACGGCGTAGACGAGGTTGGCGCGTTCGTCGCGGGTCTGGATGGTCTTGGGGGTGAACTCGGATTTGTCGCTGATCCAGCAGACCTCGCCGGGATACTCTTTGTATTTGTCGGAGCCCTGGTCGGTGTAGACTTTGACGGGCTGGCCGGTGCGGACCTGGGTGAGCTGTGAGCCGGTGACATAGGCTCGCAGCGTGAGTGTGTCGAGGTTGGCAATTTTGTAGAGGGCTTTGCCCATGGTGGTCATTTCGCCCTGGAGCGCATATTTGATGAGGACTGTGCCTTTGATGGGGTTGATGACCCGGCCTTTATCGATGAGGTCCTGTATCTGGGCGGCCGATTTTTCGAGGGGGCCCTGTTCGCTGTAGATGGTCCGGTTTTGTGTGGCGATATTGGAGTTATCGAGGGCGATCTGCTGTTTGCTGACGGCGATCTGTTTTTGAAGCTGGTCGATGGAGGCGTTGATGTCGTCCAGCTGTTTTTGTGTGGCGGCGTCGGCGCGGAGGAGGTTCTCGGTGCGGGTCTTTTCGCGGAGCTGCTGGTCCAGCTGGGATTGCTGGACGGCGAGCTGGCGTTTGATCAGGTCGATCTGGGGGTTGGGGTTGGTGGTTTTTTGGCGGAGCGCGGCGATCGAGGCTTCGATCTGCTGTTTTTGCAGCTGTGTGTTAGACATATCGATCTGGCCGATGATGGCGCCTTTGACGAGCGTGTCGCCTTCCTTGATGGGGAAGGAGAGCAGCTTGCCATTCTGTTCTGCCGAGACGATGACCTCGTCCGATTCGAATACGCCGGAGGCGTCTGTCTGGATCTTGTTGCTGTTGCAGGCTGTGGTTAATAAGATCAGGATGGGGAGGATTGTTGTCAGTATCTTTTTCATGTTGTATCGTTTGTGTCTTGTGATTGGCGTTTGGCCCGG
>Ga0105239_10002100_pt1 | contig 25786 bp, 15 predicted proteins | sample KBSC44metaG_FD_92761 | JGI IMG/M metagenome (GOLD analysis project Ga0105239, IMG submission 92761) | Corn rhizosphere microbial communities from Kellogg Biological Station, Michigan, USA - KBS C4-4 metaG | ecosystem: Host-associated > Plants > Roots > Rhizosphere > Soil | place: Michigan, USA...
GATCGCGGTCGTCGCCGAGCTGGTTGAAGAGCCAGTCGGGGCGGGGGTGCATTTTCAGCAGCCAGTCCATGCCCCATTTGGCTTCGTCGAGGACGTCGGGGATGTGGTTGGCGCCGTCGAGGCCGTTGGCCTGCTGTCTGTCGTCGAAGACGCCGGGGAAGTCGCGCCAGGCGGCGAGAAGGTGGTAGACGGCATTGGCAGTGGTGGTGGAATACTGGAGATAGTCGCTGGCGTCGTGCCATCCGCCGACGACATCGATGTGGGTGCTGTCGGGCACGGGGGCATAGAGTGTATATCCGTCATGGGTATGGCAGGAATCCTTGAGGAAGGGGTTGAAGCCGCTGCGTTGCTGGCGGAGGTAACGCAGGCAGAAGTCCGCGGCACCGTCGTAGACCTGGTGACCGATGGTAAAAATGGGGGATATGGTAGCGCCTGCCTTTATGTAATACCGGCCGGGTTTTTTGAAAGCGGAGAAATCGAGACGACGGGTGTCGGTAAATGGACCGTAGCTTCCGAAGGAGGGACTGGAGGGAGCGGTGAAGACTGTCTTGTGCGAGATGGCGTCGATGAGCTCGAAGGTGGTTTGGGGGAGGGAGGTTCCCGCGGCGAGCACGGCGGTTTTGAGGCCTTCGGGGGCATAGCCGAGCTGATTGATACGGACGCAGAGGTCGGGCTGCTGGGCGTGTGAGTGGTTGAGCGCTATGCAGAGCAGGGTGGCAAGTATCGATCTTCTCATGATCGAAAATTAAGGTAAATTTGAATATGCCAGTCCGCAAAGACTTTCTCCTCGACCAGATGCACGAATTTTTTGATGTTCTGCAACAGATCGCTGCGCGATTGATGGAGCGTAATTTGGATAAGGCGGAGGAGAGGATCAATGAATTTTGGTCTGGTCAGACGATCGAGCGATTGACTACTGAGGGGGATGATCTGGGGTTGGAGAAGGAAAAGTTTGCTTTTCTGCGGTTTCAGACTGAGTTGTTGGTGTTTAGGTTCCGGCTGGAACGGGTTCGCGGACGCGAGACGGGGGAGCTTCGCAAGCAGGCGCTCACGGCGGTGAATAAGCTGATCAGGTTACGCCCTAATGATTATGATCTCGAATTGCAAAAGCATCTGGAGGATTTGAAGGACTTGGAGGGGGATGTGAAGGAGCCTGAGGAGTAAAGATATTTATAATGAAATATTAAAATATTATATATAATATATTTCATATCTTTAGTTAATTAACCTTAATTAGCTAATATGAAAAAGCCCCTTCTCTTAATCGCTGCGGCACTGATTGCTGCATGCAACGGCAATCCTACTACAGTGACAGCTGACAAGAACAACGCAAAAATGGACTCAGGTTCAAGCGATCGGATGAAGCCGATCCAATCTCCTTACCAGATAATGTATTCTTCCAGCTTTGTTATGGACGACCCCAAAAATGCAGAAACGGTATTAGCGCTCTGGAAGAGCTATGATAACGGGGACCTCAGTACTGGTAGGGATTTTATTGCCGATACCATGGAGATCAACTTATGGGACGGCACCTCGAAACGCGGCCCCAAGGATAGTGTCATGGCCTTTGTGCAGGCATACAGAAATACATTGGCTTCTGCTGTCGATCAGGTAAATGCCGTTATGGCGGTGAAGAGCACGGATAAGAATGAGCATTGGGCTCTTATCTGGGGGATGGAGAAGGACACCCATAAGAATGGAAAGGTCGATTCTGTTTATCTGCAGGAGACGTGGAGGTTCAATAAGGACGGGAAGGCGGATCTGCTGTACCAGTTCGCGCAGACGCCGATGAAGAAGAAATAGAATTCTTTTTGTAGATTGGTGGCATGAGAAATCTGCTACTTATCCTGGTATCGCTGGCGCCGCTGGTGATGGTCGCGCAGACGGGGCCGGCCGCGGGGGGCTCGGGGTCCGCGGCTGCGACGAAGCTGCCTGTTATAAAGGCCGGCTCGAAAAAAGTGTCGATCAGAGACGGGGAATTTTTTGACAGGGACGCATGGAACCTATCTCCGGCTACCAGGCCCGACGTTTATACCGCGGACAGGACAAGGAAGGTTAAGTGGGTGACATTCTATACTGATATGGACTCGATCCGTGTGAGGGTGAAGCCGAGGGGAAGATATGATTTTGTAATACTGCTGAATGGGAAGGACTCCTGTTTTACCCGGATAGCCAGCGCGATACCGCCGGCGGGTGTAGGGGAGAATGCCAAGACAGACACGATCCCGTTCGCGCTCACCGAATACAACGCCATTGCCGCGAAGGCAGTGATCGACGGTAGCGACACGGTGCTTCTGCATTTTGATGTGGGCTCCTTTAGTTTTCACCTTACAAAGGACGCCATGCTCAGGAAGTCGTCCCGCAAAAAAGTAAACACCCTGCAGATGGGTACGAGGGTTTGGCAACAGCCCAGCGTTAGCATCACGGGGTTCACGGCCCATGACATGGACGGCCGATTTGGGTGGGATCTGTTCGAAGGCAGGCAGGTGGAGATAGACTATGATCATAACCTTTTGATCATACACCCCAGACTGCCCAGGGGGCTCAAAGGCTATGTAAGAGAAAAACTTTTATTCCAACGGAACTATGTATGCGTCAAAGCGGCTTTCCCGGCAGGGGACGGATATTTTATGCTTGACACCGGCTCGGACCAGGCCGCTATTGTCGACAGCGGATGGGCGGCGGCACACCATTTTACCGATGGCCTGAAACTCATTAAGACGAGCACGATCACGGACCCCCGGGGTAACAAATATCTAATCAGGACTTTAGAGGCTCCGATGCTTGAGCTTTGTCATATCCAGCTGTCCAATGTTCCGACGCTTGTGCTGTCCGGCAGGAACCCTACCGGTTTTGAGGTCAACATCCTGGGTAATGATGTGCTGAAGCGCTTTAATATTATCCTGGATTTTAAGCACGATAACATATACCTGAAGCCCAACCGGCTGATGGGGGTGCAATACAGGGCTAACTCGTGAATCTGCCGTACATCCGCTGCGCATTTTTTAATTATATTTATTGCAAAAAAACTTATGACAACCACCCCGCAGGAGGCCTATAAAATTTACTTCGATAAGGATATCGACTCGGTCGTTATGGTATGGAAGGGATATTCGACCAGTGAAGAGTTTCGTGAGGGAACGGAATTGATGTTAAACGAATTGATCCACAATGGATCTTCGAAAGTACTGGGAGACGTTCGGGAGATGGTCCTGATCGGAATGGACGATCAGAGATGGCTGGAGACGAGGTTTCTGCCCCGCGCGATAAAATATGGCTTTAAGCAGATTGCGATCGTTACGCCCAGCTCTTATTTTAATAAGGTGGCGATTGAAAGCATATCGTATAAGATCGATAAGGAGAAGATATCGATACAGTTTTTTGATACCCGGGAGAGTGCGGTCGGGTGGTTGAGAGGTGAAGTGTAGCGATACATTTTAGAAATTCCTGTCGTCTGCCGAGGGGCCGTAGATGGAAGGAACGGCGATATCGTTCAGGCGCATGTATACGGTGAGCTGGCCGCGGTGGTGGACCCAGTGGTTGAGGGTCGAACCGATGGTTTCCAGCTTTGGGGAGCTCATGAGAAGCTGGTCGCCGTGTTTTAGCTCGAAGGGTTTGGACAGCTGTTCGTTGGTGATATTGGCCAGGGCGTTGGCGGCGGCGGTCAGGTTGGCTTCGAAGTGGGCTAGCATGGCGGCGCTGGTGGTCAATTGGAAGCGCTTGTAGGTGGCGAAGTTGATCACGGAATCTTCTATAGTTTTGGCGATCCATAAGGGGATCTCAGCCACCAGGAGGGTGAGGTAGCCCATTTCCATCGACTTTTCGTGGGGTTTGAAGCTGTATACACTTTCGGGTATGCGCTCGAGGCATTTTCTGCTGGCTACTGATTCGGCCTGCAGTTCGCTCAGAAAATATTGGCAGAGCATTTTTCCATCCATAGGTAAATGTTTTGCGGATTTGCCGAAAATTTCGTGCCGGTTTGTTTTTACCACTCTATTATTATGGCGTTTTTTTCCTGGGACTCTGCTGGCTCCTGAAAGGGGTGGCTGAGGATGGGCCAGGAAGTAAGAATAATGACGATTTTCCCCTCATTTTATGAGAATGCCCCCTCCCCGGTAGCCTTGCCGGGAGTGTATTTTTACCCTGAAACTCAGAACGATAGCTTGCATGAAATACCTGGGGTACATTTTTTTTCTGATCTTTTCTGGTGGTTGCCTGTGTGGGTATGGGCAGCCTGTGGAGAAGGTGGTAGACCTCGCCAGGCAGCGGTATGGCGCTTATATAAGGACTCATTCTGACCCGATCCGCTATCCCCGGAGTGTCCGGCCGGACGGCTCGCTGGACGAGACTGGCGCCGAGGACTGGACAAGCGGTTTTTTTCCGGGCTGCCTTTGGTATATGTATCGACTGACGCAGGGGGAATATTGGAGGAAGGAGGCGGACAGGTGGACCCGGGGGCTGGCATCGCAACAATACAACACCCACACGCATGACCTCGGGTTTATGTTGTATGATTCTTATGGCAATGGCTATCAGCTGACAAATGATACGGCCTATCGGTCGGCCCTGCTGCAGGGAGCGAGGTCGCTGTCGACCCGTTATCACCCGCAGGTGGGCGCGATACGGTCATGGGACAACCCCGCATTTCACTACCCCGTGATCATCGACAACCTGATGAACCTCGAGTTGCTATTCCGCGCCACGGCGCTTAGCGGGGATTCGTCGTTCTACCGGATCGCGGTGGTGCACGCTAATACCGATCTGAAATACCGCTGGCGACCGGATAACAGCAGCTATCATGTGCTGGATTTCGACCCGGCTAGCGGAGGGCTGCTGCGGCGGATGACGCACCAGGGCTATTCCGACAGCTCGTGCTGGGCCCGCGGTCAGGCCTGGGGTATCTATGGCTATACTGTGCTGTACCGGGAGACGAAGGACTGCCGATACCTGGAGCAGGCGATAAAGGCCGCCGACTATTTTATATCGCGGACCGACTCTATACCCGACCATATTCCATACTGGGACTTCCAGGACCCGGATATTCCGAATGCTCCGCGCGACGCCTCGGCTGCTGCTGTTGCTGCGTCGGGGATGATCGAGCTCAGCAGGTATGCGGGGGAGAGGTATAGGGAAAAAGCCCGGCAGTTAGTGGTGGAGCTCTGTTCGGAGAAGTATCTCACGGCGGGTGTGGGGGGACCGGATGGTGGGGCGCGCAGGGACGGTGGGGCCAGCTACTTTTTGCTGCGGCATTCGACCGGGCATAAGCCGAATCATTCTGAAATAGATGTTCCCATTATATATGCTGATTATTATTTGCTTGAGGCCCTGTGGCGGCTTCGACAACGTTCGTTTTAACCAAAATCAAAACTTGCCAAAATGAGAATCTGCTTTTTGTTCATGCTGCTTGGTCTGCTGGCCGGTGTCCGGTCGGTGCAAGCCCAGGATGTGCGCACTGTTACGGGGGTTGTCCGCGACTCGGCTACCGGTAACCCGATACCAGGCGCCAGTGTCCGCGTCAAAGGGTCTGCTAAAGGGATTGCGGCCGATGACCACGGCAATTTTATTATCAAGATGCCGACGACCCGACGCCCCTTAGTCGTCAGCGCCACCGGGTATGCCCCAGCGGAGATAGAACCTGTCGGCGGTAACGTCGCTGTTGCGCTCGGCAGGGCCAGCGAGCAGTTGGGTGACGTGGTCGTCGTGGGATATGGCACGCAGAAAAGGGCCACGCTCACGGGCGCCGTCGCCACAGTAAGCGCAAAGACCTTCGAGGACAGGGGGCCGGTCTCTAATCCGCTGGAAGCTTTACAGGGGCAGGCTCCGGGTGTCATCGTCACGCGAACTTCCGGCCAGCCGGGGCGCGAGAACTGGAATTTTCAGATCAGGGGTATCACATCGACGAATAACACATTTCCGCTGGTCGTGCTGGACGGCGTCGCGCTTTCGGATAGTAGCGAGCTCAGCACCCTGAACCCCTCCGATATCGAGAGCATCACCTTCTTAAAAGACGCCAGCGCAGCCATCTATGGTGCGCGCGCGGCATATGGCGTGGCGCTGATCACGACTAAAAGGGCAAAATCCGGAAAAGCGGTGGTCACCTATGACGCCACCGTATCCCGGAAGATCACGGCGCTGATGCCGCACCTGCTGAGCGTCCGCCAGTGGGGACAGGGACTCATGCAGGCCCAGATCAATGACAACTACGGGGTCACCCCGCCGCCTACCAGCCTTTGGTACGAAGAGGGTGTGTTTGCCGCCAACCCGCCGGATTCGGGATGGATCGATCTCACGGCACTGCCCGGCTGGACGGGCTCCGCTTCGGTAGGATTGATGTACAACGGCCTGCAGGTGCCGACCTTCGGGGACGTAAAGGATCTCACTTATTTCAATACCAACATGCAGAAGATCCTCTGGGGGAATGCGACGTCAACGATGCATAACCTGAGTTTTTCCGGGCGCAACGACCGTAGTGGCTACCGGGTCTCCCTGGGGTATCTCAATGACGGCAGCCAGCTGCGGTGGGGCACCAACGGCAGCCAGCGGTACAATCTCCGGCTCAACCACGACTACAGCTTCTCGAAGGCGGTGCGGCTGGAGACCAGCATATCCCTGGAGCGCAACGATATCCAGCAGCCGAGCCTGATGGGCTATACCGGCTACAGCTCGCTGAGCAACTACGGCCAGCCCGGCCAGCCTGCGCTGACAAAGAGCGGGCAGCCCTATGAGTGGGGGACTGTACCCAGCGCGCCCGGCATGTTGAAGTACGGCGGCGTCAACAGGACCTATGATTCCCGGATCAACCTGATCTCCAATCTTATCTATAATATCGTTCCACACCTCACGTTCACGGGTACAGCCGGATATAACACCCTGTTCGAAGAGGTCAATAACCAGCAGAAGCAGGTGAATTTCTTCAGCTATAATGACAAGCTGACGCTGAATCCCATGCCCAAGGCGGGGACGCTGGGTAGCAACGGCGCCTTCTATTCCAAGGCCCTCAACAGGGACGCCTATTATAACCTGATCGGCCGTCTCCAGTACCATAACACCTTCGCGGATGTCCATGACGTCACCATCATGGCGGGCTCTTCCTATGAAAGGGACGAGGTCAACAGATGGAACACCGTGACCTACGACATCGCCGACGACAATACGCCTTCCCTGAACTTAGGTGTCGCCAGCACCACCGCGGGTTTTGTCACCAACGGTCAGCTGCAGCGGCATTATGCGCTGGGTTCGTTCTTCGGCAGGGTAGGCTATAGCTATAAGAACAAATACCTCGTCGAGGCGCTGGGTCGCTATGACGGCTCTTCCAAATTCATCGCCGCCAACCGATGGAAAGCCTTTTATGGCGCCTCCGTAGGCTGGCGTATCACGGAAGAAGGCTTCATGAAGAACCAGCATATCGTGAACGATCTCAAGTTGCGGGCGTCTTATGGCGAGACCGGCAACCAGGGCGGCATCGGGCTGTACGATTATATCCAGCTGCTGAATGCCAACACCAATCAGGCGCTCATCGGCGGAGCCCCCGTCGTGACGGTAGGTACCACGGATACGCTGGTCTCCCTCAACAGGACATGGGAAACGGTAAAGAATAAAAACCTGGGTATCGACTTCGCGGTCCTGAATAACCGGCTGTCGGGCAGCTTCGACTATTTCTGGAAGGAGAACAGCAATATGCTGCTGACGCAGAGCTATCCGGCCGTGCTTGGGGCCAACGCTCCGGCGGCGAATATTGGCGACCTCAAGACCTGGGGATGGGAAGGAATGCTGACCTGGCGGGACCGGATCGGGAAGGACTTCAGCTATACGATCTCGATCAATATGACGAACAACCAGGATAAATTAGTACACTATGGCGGAGCCAATGTGCTTGGGTCCGGGTATAATTCCGTGGTAGAAGGCTACCCTGTGGGTTCCTATTTTGGTCTGCAGTATGGAGGCCGCATCCAGAACCAAAAACAGCTGGATGCATACAATGGCGCCTATGCGCCGGCGGGAAGCACCAACAACGTCAATCTGCCGATACCGGTAGCGCTGGTCAATCCGGCCGGTCAGTTCAGCGGCCTGCGTCCCGGCGACAATATGTATAAAGATGTCAATGGCGATGGTAAATTAAGTATCGGTACGAGCACGAAGAATCCGGGTGACCTTGTTTATCTGGGGCGAGATGATCCGAATTATGTTTATGGCTTTTCTTTGGGCGCTCAGTGGAAGGGTTTTGACTTCTCCACGTTCTTCCAGGGTGTCATGAAGCGGACGATCTGGCGCAATGGCAGCAATGCCAACTGGACCATTCCCTACGGCACGGTTTTCCAGTCACAGAGCAATGCCTGGTGGGGCAACGTCTGGAGTCCTGAACATCCCAACGCGCATTTTCCCAACCTGCATTCCAATGGAGGGACGCAGATCAACAACTATAACTACCAGGCTTCGTCGTGGTCGGTGCAGAACGGCGCCTACCTCCGGCTGAAGAACCTCGTACTGGGCTACAGCCTGCCGCAGAGCATGCTTGCCAGATGGAAAAGCATCACCAGGCTGCGGTTCTATGTATCAGGCAGTGACCTTTGGGAGATTACGCATGTTCATGACGGATGGGACCCGGAAACCACCAGGACGATCAGCGGCAGCGAGCGCTATCCCTTTTACCGCTATCTGACCTTCGGCGCCAATGTCACTTTTTAAACCGTTAAATTAATTGCTCATGAAACGTATACATATCTTCTATATACTGGCGGTATCCGGCCTGTCGCTGCTGGGTTGTAAGAAGGCGCTTGATCTGACGCCGCTGGACCAGCTGTCCGACGCAACTTTCTTTGAGACACCTGGTGATTTCAGGCTTTTTGCCAATCAATACTATGGCTGGCTCAAGAACTTTACCACCTTGCCGGGTATCCTCGACAACCCGCATTCCGACGGCCGTTCAGACCTTTTTGGCGGCGGGGGAACTTTTGGAGCCGGCACGAATACCGTTCCCGCGACGGAGGCCCAACAGGGAAATTCAGGCACCTGGGTCGTCGACTACAAGCGGGTCTATGCCGCCAATTACCTGTTAGCCAAGGCCGCAAAGTATAAGGCACCGGCAGATATCGCCCAGTTCGTCGCGGAAGCGCATTTCTTCCGCGCCTATGCCTATTTCGATCTCTTACAGCAATACGGCGGTGTCCCGATAGTGAAGACCCTGCTGACCCCCGACAGCGCTCAGCTCTTTGGTCCCAGGAGCATCCGCGACTCGGTAGCTGATCTCATCATCGCCGATCTGCAGGCGGCAATCCCCGGCCTGCCGGTCTCCATTGCCACCAACAGCGCCGACTATGGCCGTGCAAGCCAGATGGCGGCCCAGGCCTTTCTCAGCCGCGTGGCTCTGTACGAAGGCACCTGGCAGGAGTTCAGGGGCAATACGACGCGGGCTAATTCCCTGCTGGACATCGCCATCGCCGCAGGTGGCGCGGTCATCAGCAGTAATCAGTATGCGCTGTTCGGGACGGCTGCTTCCAATGCCCTCGGCGGCAACAGTACCGTGCTGGGCGACTCGGCGCAGAAATATATGTTCGTACTGGAGGACGTAAAGTCCAATCCTGCCGGCGTCACCAAGTCCGCCAACCACGAATATATCCTCTCTACCCGTTATGACGCTACGCTCAAGACGACCAACCAGAATATCACCCACTCGCAGAATACGGGCATGAACCGGAAGATCGCGAACATGTTCCTCTGCAAGGATGGGTTGCCTATAGAAAAATCACCTCTCTTTCAGGGTTATTCCACTTTCCTGTCCGAGTATCAGAACAGGGACAACCGGATGCGCTACACGATGGTGGTACCCTATCAGTATTATTGGAAGGGCAATGCCAACTACCGGGTCGACTGGGTCGGCGGCGCCGGAGACATGAAGAGCGCTATCGGGCCTGTCATTCCTACCGGTTACGGCCACCAGAAATGGGCAACCGAGCGCCAGTGTCCCGACAGAATGGAATCCGAGGATTACCCGGTCATCCGTTATGCCGAGGTATTGTTGAACTACGCCGAGGCTGTTTTTGAACGGAACGGCGCCATCAGTGATGTGGACCTCGACAAGTCGCTCAACCTGGTAAGGCTGCGCGTCAATCTGGACAACGGCATGCCGAAGCTGAGCAATGCCTTTGTCGCGGCCAACGGTCTCGACATGCGTACGGAGATCAGGCGCGAGCGGGCCATCGAGCTCTTTGACGAGGACTTCCGTCTCGACGACATCAAGCGGTGGCATAGTGCAGCGACGGATCTCGTCACCAATGTGGGTGGGATCGCTTATGGCAATGCGGCCGCGTTTGTCAGCCCCTGGCCCGTGGGGATATTGTGGACCGGCACCCAATACCAGAATGGACCGAATGCGTATTCGGCGGGTTCAAAGCTGCCGAAGGATGCGAACGGGTGTATCATCACCGACCAGACGGCGAGGCAGTGGACGGAAAAGAATTATCTCTATCCTATTCCCGCCCAGCAGATATCTTTGAACCCGCAGTTGGCCCAGAATCCGGGTTGGTCAAATTAAAAGGTATGCTCTCTTTGTTAGTTGCCCTTGTGACTTTTTTCCAGCCGGCTCCCCCGGTAAGTTCCTCTGCTGCGCGAGCCCGGACTGTTGTTTCGATGACGGCGCCGGGTAAGCGCTACCGGGTGGAGGTTGGGCTGGATGGGGCCGGGGGTGTGAGGTATCGTTGGTTGGCGGGGGACTCGGTGGTTGTGGGGTGGTCGCCGGTGGGTTTGGTTGGGGTTGGGGTTGGGGGGAGCCCGGGGATCACGGGGATCGCTGCGACCAGGCCGGTGCTGCATTCAGGCCGTTTTGTATGGCCGCTCGGGGAGGACTCGGTGATCGATAATACGTATAACGAATTTGTTGTTTCGTTTGGGGGTGGGGCTTTTGGCCTGGATGTGCGGCTCTACGATGGTGTTCTTGCCTTCCGGTATCTCGCCAGTGGGAATATCCGCCGGGAGCTGACGGGTTTCAATCTACCAGGTCCCTATACGATCTATCAGTATAACCAGGAATCGGTATTCACGCCCACGGCCGTTGACACCCTGCACAAGACTTGTGACTTTCCCGCGACGCTGACGAATGGACGCTACTTTCTTAGTATTGGGGAAGCGGATAATGAGGGTTTTACGAAGGGGGAGCTGGCCGCAGGGGGGACTGGAGCCGGGATATTGCGGGTTGTTTATCCGCATGATACACTGGTGAGGGTTTCGGGGGCTACGCCGTGGAGGACGATCAGTGTGGCGCGCTCCGCGGTTGGGTTGCATGAGTATAGCCAATTATATTTGAAGTTAACGCCTGGTGGGGGGATTTCGCATCGTGGACCGACGGCTGGTAAACTGATCCGGTCGGCCCTTACGACGCAAGCGGGTATGGACTGTATCGACTTTGCTGCCGCGCACCATTTCCGGTATATACTTTTTGACGCCGGCTGGTATGGGGCTGAGTTCAGGTCGCTATCAGACCCGCGTATGCCTATCGCTGCTATTGACATGCCCGCTGTGATCCGACATGGACAGGAGAAAGGTATTGGCGTCATCCTTTATGTTAACTATGTAGGACTGAGAGTGTACCTTGATAGCCTGCTGCCGCTGTATAAGAAGTGGGGGATTAGCGGGATGAAATTCGGCTTTGTTGACGGACTCACGCAGGAAGGTTTACGCTGGCTGGCGGGGGCCATTGAAAAGGTGAACGACTATGGATTTGTGCTCGACATACACGACAACTACAAGCCCACCGGTCTCAGCAGGAAATGGCCGACGCTGCTGACACAGGAAGGAATACGCGGCGACGAGAACAGCCCTGACGCGTTTCATACGACCGTGTTGCCTTTTACCCGACTGCTGGCCGGGCCGGCGGACTTTACGTTCTGTTATCCGAATCCGAAGAACAAGTTCACCAAAAACCTGAAGGTTAGCAAGGCGCAGCAGATGGCTCTTACGGTTGTCTACTTCAGCCCGTTGCAGTCCATCTTCTGGTACGGGAATCCCAACGACTATACGGACGAGTCGGACATCGAGTTCTTTTCGCTTGTACCCACGGTCTGGGACGAGTCCCACTATCTTTCGGGGGAGATCGGCAAGTGCATCAGCGTGGCGCGTCGTCATGGCTCTACGTGGTTCATCGGCAATGCCGCGGGTCCGGACGGATGGGATGGAAGTATCAAGCTGGACTTTCTTCGGCCTGGTCGTGACTATTCCGCCACCATCTATGAAGACGACGGACAGGGGGGAATCAGGAAGAGGACTAAGCGGCTGAGGAAGGGCGACCGCTTTGATCTTCATATTGCCGTGGCGGGTGGCCAGGCGATGATCCTGCGTTGATAATTAATGACTATATTAGCCGCTATGAGAGAGCGATTGCGCATATTAAGCCTTCTGGTTGTGTGTCTTGGTTTGACGGCCGGGCTTTTCGCGCAACGTTCGCCCCGCATTCCGGTCGTTTTCCTCGACGTGCAGCACGGGCTCTCCAACAACACGGTGCGCTGTATTGCCAAAGACCATAACGGCTTTTTGTGGTTTGGAACCCGCGACGGGCTCAACCGCTATGACGGCAACGCCTTTACCGTATACCGTCACCAGTTCAAAGACTCCAATTCACTCATCTGTAGCTATATTCTGACGCTCTGCGAGGACAAGGCCGGCAGGCTCTACATCGGGACGCGGCAGGGGCTGAGCATCTATGATCATCTGTCGGGCCGCTTCTCCACGCTGAGCTGGTGGTCTGCCGATGACCGTCGGCCCAGGCTTTTCGACGGTGTCATCAAGCAGCTGAGCAGCGACGCTGCTGGAAATATGCTCATCGGGACGGAGGACCTGGGGTTGTTCATTCAGCGGAAAGGCGCGGCTTTTGCTGAGCCGATACCGCTGGCTGATGGGTCGGAAGTTGTTGCTCAGTATGGGGTCCATGCGATAAAGGTAGACGGGGGCCGGGTATGGGTGCAGGTGCAGAAAAAAGGGCTTTGTCTGCTGGACGAGGCCTCCGGCCGGCTGAAGCTGATCAATTCGCAGCTGCCGCTGGCTGGTTCGCTCGAGGCTGTGGACAGCGCGCTGTGGACGGGAAGTGGGGATGCGCTTTACCGTTATGATGCGACAGATAATAAATTCACCCGTCTCTGGGAATGTCCGTCGTGGAGGCATATGCCGGACGAGATCTGGGCGATCCGGAAGGACGAACGGGGTGGTCTCTTGCTGGGCACGCTGAACGGCCGTGTGCTGAGATGGGATATTGCGGCAGGGAAGATAGGGCAGCAGCCGCTGAATGACAGCGCGGAGGCTCTGGAAAATGGGACCGTTTACGATGTCTACTCCGGCGAGGCCCAGTGGATCGCTACTGCAAAAGGCGGGATTGGGGTTGTCGATCCGCAGCGCGAACGATTCCATACTTTTTCGCGAGTGCCTGGCGCTGGCGGCGCCCCGGTGAATTTTGTCACGTCCTTCGCGGAGGCTCCCGACAGCAATTTGTGGATCGGGACAGAAGGGAATGGTATACTGGTTTATAATAGGAAGACAGAAGACTTTACCAGCCTGAGATTTACCGATGGACGGCGCGCAGACGCCGGGAAGGTGATCAATATGTGCATCGACTACACCGGACATATCTGGACTGCCGGCCAGGCCGCGGGCATTGAAAGAATTGATCCTGTTGCGGGTCGTGCTGAACACTATTACTGTAATCAGACGAGCTCAGGAATGGAGAGCAACTGGGTGTGGATGATCTATGAGGACAGGAAGAAGGATGTGTGGGCTACGACGTTGAGGCAGGTGAGCCTGATGGGTGCGCTTTACCGATATGACCGGGGCGCTGATCGCTGGAGGGCATTTGATACCAGCCTTTCCGACCTGTTCACGCTCTACGAGGACAAAGAGGGTATGCTATGGGGAGGAAGCCTGGGTCAGCTGGTAGCGATCGACAGGGTGGGGCGGCGTCACCATCACTATCAGGTGAACTTCTCTGTCCGTTGTATATACGAAGACAGGCGCGGGCGTCTCTGGCTGGGTACCGAGGGCGGCGGCCTGCTGCTATTCGATCGCCGCCGGGGCGTGATAACGGAGCGTTATACGACAGATGAAGGGCTATGTAATAATTCGGTCAACGCCATCCTCGAAGACCGCAATGGCGATCTGTGGGTGAGCACGGCCAACGGGCTGTCGAAATTCGACCCCGCAAGAGCCCAGTTCCGCAACTATTTTGCGTCTGACGGACTGCAGAGTAATGAATTTATATACAATTCCGCCCTGCAGCTGCGTTCGGGCGAGTTCGTCTTTGGCGGGATCAAGGGATTCAATCTCTTCGATCCGATGACGATCCGGGAGGCCGGTCATATGCCAAAACTGCTGCTCACCGGTATAACGGTAAACGGCACCCCAGTAGAAAAAGATCCTTCCGTCGTATCCCGCTGGGGCACCGACCGGGCAGAGGAGATACGGGTTCCCTACGAGAAAGCGTTCTTTTCGTTCGACTTCACGGCCCTCGAGTTCTCCGCGCCGAAAGAGATCAGCTACTCCTACTTCATGGATGGATGGGATCATAAGTGGACCGATGCGGGCAATCAGCACAAGGCGGCGTATACTCACCTGACCGAGGGTCACTATGTATTTCGTGTCAGGAGCACGAATGCGGAAGGGAAATGGGGGGCCGGGGAGATCGCGCTCGCCGTTGTCGTCCTGCCTCCGTGGTACAGGACCTGGTGGGCGTATGCGATCTATGTGTTGTTGGTTGTGCTGCTGCTGACGGTCTATCTCCACTACAAGACGAGGCAGGCGCGGCTCAAATACGAGATCGACATAGCCAGGCTAAATGCGGAGAAGGAGCGGTCGGAGCACGAGAAAAAGCTCAGCTTCTTCACCAATATCTCGCACGAGTTCAGGACGCCGCTGACCCTGATCATCAATCCTGTAAAAGATCTGCTCGTGAAGGCGGCGGAGAAGGATCCTTCGCCTGAATCGGGACAGGAGCAGGCCGAGCTGAACATCATCCATCGTAATGCCCGCCGGATGCTGAGCCTGGTCGATCAGCTGCTGCTCTTCCGCAAGGCCGAGAGCGGGGCGGACCGGCTGACTCCCGCGCGCCTGAATCTATGTGAGCTGAGCCGGGAAGTATACCTCAGTTTCACCCAGCAGGCGAAGGCAAAGAATATCCGCTATGAATTTAACTGCGGGAATGAGGTTTTAGAAGTCTATGCGGACAGGGAAAAGATAGAGATCATCCTTTTTAACCTGGTTTCTAACGCTATGAAGTATACGCCTGCTGATGGCGTGGTGGCGTTGTCTATTCTGGAGTGTCCGGATCATATCGAGGTCCGGGTGGCGGATACGGGGCCAGGCATAGCCGTCGATGCGGGGTCCAGGATATTTGAGCCGTTCTACCAGGCTCCGGGGACGAGCAAGCCGGGTTTTGGGATCGGCTTGTATCTGGCACGACAGTTTGCGGCGGTTCATAAGGGGCAGCTGAGCTATGAGAGTTCTGTGGGTAAGGGGACTGTGTTTACGCTCACGCTGCTAAAAGGGTTTGAGCATCCTGGTGCTCCGATGCCTACGGACTTCGGCCCGTCGAGCGAGCTATTTAAAGAACTGGTGACCGACGAGGAGCCTGTTGCCTTATTGGAGTCCGGGGCTATTCAGCCGCTGGTCGATGAAAAAAGATCGGTGCTGATCGTAGATGATGACCCTGCTATGCGAGCCTATGTCGCTGCCATCTTCCGCGAGAAGATGACGATCTACGAGGCCTCTGACGGAAAGGAGGGGATCAGGCTGGCGCTCGAACATCTGCCCGACCTCATCATCAGCGACGTCAAAATGGAGGGAGCGAGCGGTATCGATCTCTGCAGGGCCGTGAAGGCGGAGCCTGTCGCCAGCCATATTCCCGTCGTGCTGCTCACGGGCACCACCGGGCTCGAGCTGGAAGGTGTGGAGGGCGGGGCCGATCTTTACCTGACCAAGCCCTTCGACCGCGGGCTGCTGGAGGCAAAAGTGGCCAATTTACTGCAGAGCCGGAACAATCTCCGCAAGGCTCTATTCAACGAAATAACACATAATGAGCCGCTGCGGAAGATCTCGGCTGCCGACAAGGAGTTCCTGGACAAATGCACGGCGCTTGTCGAGAAGCATATCGACGAAGAGGAATTCGCCATCAAGGACCTGGCTTTGGAAATGGGTATCAGTCATTCCGCGTTGTACAAGAAGATCAAGGCCCTCTCCGGCCATTCGCTGAATGCCTTTATCCGTCATGTGCGGCTGCGCAATGCCGCTATCCTGTGTATCAATTCGGAGTACAATGTCAATGAGATAGCGGTGCGGGTAGGGATCCTGGACAGGACCCATTTCAGGGAGCAGTTTCAGAAGGTTTATGGAATGACGGCGGCGGAGTATATACGAAAATACCGGAAGCCGTTGTCTTCGCAATATGCTGTTCGACGGGATAAATGACCAGTTTGCCCTCTTTTTAGGAGAATGGGCCCCCTTCTTCTGCTGTCGTCGGGCTTAGCTTTACGGAATGTATAAGTCTCTCGTTGCCTTGCTTTGTCTTGTCATTTTGTGTCCTGGTTTCTGTCCGGGACAGCAGCTGATCGTCTATCCGTCTACAGGAGCTATTCCTGTGGGCGGCGATTTTTCCGTCAGGGCCAGGGTGGCTGGTGGGGGTTGGCAGGACGTACCGGTGTATCGGGTCAGCGTTGCGGACGGCACCGCCCCGAAGTATGTGCCGAGGCAGAGTTCTATGGCTTATTTTGATTTTTCGGGTAAAGTAGAGGTTGAGGTGAGTTGGGGTCGCAGGATTGGTTCTGCTCGTATCCGGCCGTTGTCCTATGGCATTCAGCCGGAGGTCAGCGGTAGTACGCTGCGGTTCTTTTTGGACAGGCCGCGCAATCTCTCGATCGAGCTGGACGGGAATATCTTTGACAACCTGCAGCTCTTCGCCGGCGCTCCTCCGGTGGCGGCGCCTGACAGGGCCGACAGCAATACGATCTACTATGGTCCTGGTGTTCACAAAGTCGGAACGGTCAGGCTCACCAGCGGGAAGAAGGTCTATCTCGCGGGGGGATCGGTGGTCGAAGGGCAGTTCCTGATCGACCACCAGGAGAATGTTCATATTGGCGGCCGGGGGATACTTTTCCAGCCCCGATCGGACACGGGTGGGTTCCACGGGCGGCATGACGCGCTGAAGATCGACTTTTCTTCTAATGTCTCGGTCTCGGATATCATTGTCATTCCGACTACTTATACTGTACTTATGGGTGGTAGCCGCCAAGTGCAGATCAGGGGGATCAAGTCCTTTAGCGCGGGTGGCAATAATGACGGCATTGACGTGTTTTGTTGCGAGGATGTTCTGGTCGAGGGAGTTTTTATGCGGAACTCTGACGACTGCATTGCCATTTATGGCCACCGATGGGACTACTATGGCAACACCAGGAATATCCGGGTCGTCAATTCGACGCTGTGGGCGGATATTGCGCATCCCGTTCTTATCGGGACGCATGGTGACCCTGCCCATCCCGATACGCTGGAAGACCTGCGGTTTGCCAATATCGATGTGCTGGACCATAACGAGAACCAGGTTGACTACCAGGGTTGTATAAGCATCGATGCGGGAGACAGCAATTTGGTTCGCCGGGTCCGCTGCGAGGATATCCGGATCGAGAATTTCCGGAAGGGGCAGCTGGTGAATCTGCGAGTGATGTATAATAAGAAGTACAATACTGCTCCGGGGAAGGGGATCGAGGACGTTGTATTTAAAAATATTTCATATAATGGGAGTCATGCTGGACTGTCGATAATTGCCGGGTATGACGAAGGGCGGCCGATCAAGAATGTAGTGTTTGAGAACCTGCGGATCAATGGGATCCTGGTTTGGGACAAGATGCCGGGAAAGCCGGCGTGGTATAAGACTTCGGATCTTGCGGGTTTTTATGTGGGGGAGCATGTGGAGGGGTTGAGTTTTGTCGTGACGCCGGGGGACCGGGGGATTGGCGCCGCGCCCGAGGGTGGTTCACGGGGTACTGCTGCTGCGAGACCAAAATAACCGATTTGCCCTCTTTTTGTGAGAATGCCCCCTTTGCGGGCGGCGGATTTGCCGCTAGTTTTATGAGAAGAATTTTTAATAAATCCGGTTGTATGCCTCTTCTCTCCGATAATCAGCCCGCCTCCGAGAATCAGCCCGTGTCCAACCGGCTGATCGTGCTTTTGACCGATAGGGTTTCCGAATCTTCTTTTGTTGGTTTTGCCCGTCGGCTAGGGCAGCGCGCCGCAGCTATGGGGTACAGGCTGGTTATAGGAAGCACCGAATTGATGACCACGTTCAGGGATATGGATCCGGTGGCCTATATAGTTGTTCCGGGGCAGACGGCGGATCTCGACTTGTTGATAGGGGAGGGGAAACCCGTGTATATTATCGGGGCGGACGATTTTAAAGGTGGGTATGATGCGACTGAGCGGCTGATCGGGAAAGGACATAAGGATATAGTGTTTTTGACTTCCCGGGGACGGGAGTTGGCGGGGAGGAAGGATTTGCTGAGATCCGATGAGAGGAGGAGAGGTTATGAGGCGGCGATGGTTGGCAGCGCGCTTGTGCCGAACGTTGTCAGGCTGCCCCCGGGGGCCTCGGCCAGCCAGATCAGCGGAGAGATAAGCTCGCTTCTGGAGGAACAGGGAAAGGTGGATGCACTGCTTATTGCGGACCAGGACCTGGTGCTGGCGGGTGCCGACATTTTACGCAGGCACAGGAAAAGACTGGCGGTCGTCGCTTTTGATGACGACGGAAACTTGAGCCGGTTGGCGCCTTTTGTCAGCGCTGTAGTACAAGTGCTGGACGAGATGGCGGAGTATGTATTGCAGCGTATTGACAGGGGCGCCGGAGGGATAGGTGATGGGCCCGCCGGAGGGGTGTCCGAGATGAAGACAAAACCTATACCTTCGCTTGTATCCTCTATCGTACAATGAATCCACTCTATCTTTTATCGTTGATCCTGTTTGTTGGGTTTTCAGGCCTGGGGGTGAAGCAGACCTTTATTCACCCCGGTATTTTGTTGTCGGCGGCGGACCTGGATCATATCCGCGCTGTTGCACGCGACCACCGGATGCCGGAATATGGCTCGTATGAATTGCTCCGCGACCATCCGCTGGCCAGCGCCCAGTACAAAATGAAGGGTCCCTTCGGGACTATCTCGCGGGACGGCGATTACTCGTATACCAAATCCTCTTTTGAAGCGGACTTCAGCGCGGCGTGGCTCAACACGCTGATGTGGGTGGCAACGGGGGACTCGGCTCACGCACGGCGATCGCTTGCTATCCTGGAAGCTTATGCGGACAGCCTGACCACCATCCCGTCGACCAACGACGCGCCGCTGCTGGCGGGGCTCGAAGGCATGAAGATCGTCAACGTGATGGAGATACTGCGCTATACCTATAAAAATATCCCGGCCGCTACTACCAGGAAGATCAACCGGATGATCCTGTCGGTATTTCTGCCGGTGTGCAGAAAATTTTACGATACTCCGGCCTATACGAACGGCAACTGGGGGCCCATCGTGACCAAGACCTGGATATCCGCGGCCATCTATTTCGACAATCGCGCCATGTATAAAAAAGCCGTCGACTTTTACTATAACGCGCATGACAACGGCACCATCCGCAACTATATCAGCGGCACCACCGGGCAGATCCAGGAGAGCGGTCGCGACCAGGGACACCCGCAGCTGGGCCTTGGCGCGCTGGCCACTGTTTGTCAGATCGCGTGGAATCAGGGGGATGATCTCTACTCTGCCCTTGACAACCGACTGTTACGGGGATTCGAATATGTCGCAAAATACAATCTCGGGTTTGACGATGTCCCCTTTGTGACCTGGAAGGATATTACCGGTAAATACTGTGACTGGACGGTTATCTCGACCAAGAGCCGGGGGCATTTTATCCCTGTTTATGAGATGGTGTATAATCACTACGTCCGGATGGAGGGATTGGAGATGCCTTATACGAGACAGGTGTTGGAGAAACTGAGACCGGAGGGATATGACCGGGACCAGCCGGGGTTTGGGACGCTGTTGTATTATGGGACCGGACAAATGGGGGGGACCGGACGACGAAAATAATTGCCAGAAAAACCAGATAACCATGACTATCAAACGCTGTTTGCCTGTTGTACTATTAATTTGTTATGTCGCCGCGAATGCGCAGCCAGCTATTACGCTGCGGCTCGACGAGAAGGGACATGCTGTGCCCTCCAGCCTTTATGGCCTGATGACGGAGGAGATCAACTACTCTTATGACGGTGGACTATATGGGGAGCTGATCCGGAACCGCGCCTTTAAGAATAACCCGACTGCTCCGGACAACTGGTCGCTGGTACAGGGTGGAGGCGTGATGGGTGGAGATGGGGACGCAAAGGGCAGCATAGCCCTGGACAGGCAAGATCCGGTGAATGAAGCGCTGGATGTGAGTCTCCGGCTGGAGGCGCAGACAGCGGGCGCCCGTGTTGGAATTGCCAATGAGGGATATTGGGGTATTCCTGTTCGACCTGCCATGACTTATACCGTCTCTTTTTATGCGAAGGCGAGCAAGGCGGCGCCGCTGACCGTCAGTATCGAAAGTACGGACGGAAAGACAGTATATGCGCAGGCGCAGAGTCCCGTAGTTGGAAGCGACTGGCGGCAATATAAGCTGACCCTTACGACCGCCGCCGGCATAGCACCGACGGCAGATGCACGCTTTGTTGTCGCGACAAAAGACGCCGGGACTTTTTGGTTCAGCCTGGTGTCGCTGTTCCCTCCGACCTACCATAATACCCGCAATGGCAACAGGCCCGATATCATGCAGCTGCTGGCGGACATGAAGCCTGCGTTCTTACGGTTTCCTGGGGGCAATTATCTGGAGGGGGACTATTTCAGCAGCCGATTTGACTGGAAGAAGACGATCGGCGGCCTTGATCAGCGGCCTGGTCATGCTTCGCCCTGGGGTTACCGCTCTACCGACGGGATGGGCCTATATGAATTTTTGATGTGGTGTGAGGACCTGCATATGCAGCCGTTGCTGGCGGTATTTGCAGGGTACACGCTGAAGGGAGACTACCTGGATGACCAGCGGTATTTGCAGCCTTTTATCGAAGACGCACTCGATGAGATCGAATATGTTATCGGTGATGCCTCTACGAAGTGGGGAGCGGTTCGTGTCCGTGACGGCCATCCCGCTCCCTTCCCGATGAGCTATGTGGAGATAGGGAACGAAGATGGTTTTGACCGCAGCGGCAGCTACGAAAAGCGTTTTAATCTATTCGCCGCAGCGATACGCGCCCGGTATCCGCAGCTGAAACTTATCTCGACTGTTGGCGGGAAGAGGGACTGGCTGTCGGGGCGTGGTGCGACGCCAAAGGGCAGCCCGGACCTGATAGACGAACATTTCTACCGCAGCTCGCTGGAGATGCAGGACATGGCCACGCTCTATGACAGCGCCGACCGCAATGGTCCCAAAATATTTGTAGGAGAATGGGCCGCCCGCGAAGGATTTCCGACTACCAACCTCCATGCTGCACTCGGTGATGCGGCCTTTTTGACCGGCCTCGAACGCAATTCCGACCTGGTGGTCATGTCCTGCTATGCCCCGTTGTTCGTGAACGTGAACCCAGGCGGCATGCAGTGGAAATCGGATCTGATCGGATATAACGCGATCAATAGTTACGGCTCGCCTTCGTATTATGTTCAGAGGCTATTTAGTGAGTTTCTGGGCGACGAGGTAGTTGGGGTCGAGACCAGCCAACTGCCGACACAGCTGATGAAACCGAACCCCAAGGACTCGGCCAGGGGCATCAAGCCAAAAACTATCCCCGCCATGTTCTTCTCCGCTACCAAAAACACCCGCACGGGGATGGTCTATCTGAAAGTAGTGAATGCCAGCGCCACCGCACAGAACGTACAGATCGATCTGCAAGGCGGCAGCAAGGTGGTACCGCAGGGTAAGGTTGTGACAGTCTCGTCAGGGAAGCCGGAGGATACGAATACTATCACTGAACCGGCTAAGGTTGTTCCCGTCACGACGGTTGTGAAAGGACTGGGACGCCGCTGTCAGCATAGTTTTCCCGCTTACTCGGTTAGTGTGTTGGAGTTACAGCTAAAAATGTAAGGTTGCCGTCGCCATCAGCGTGCGGGGAGCGATGGGGTTGATGCTGTATCTGTCGTGACCCAGGTAGGCCAGTGTATTGGTGATATTGGACAGTTTGACCTGCAGGCTCAGCATCCGGTAGGTGTAGCCTGCCGAAAGGTCTGCCGTCCAGAAGCCGGCCAGCTGGATCTGGCGGTTATACGCCGGCGTTTGGCCGACCGTGTTCTGGTTGCCGCCCCAGCGTTTGCCGGTGTAGAATGCCGAGGCCCCAAACTTGAGGCCGTGCAGAGCGCCGTCTGTGAACGTATAAAATACAGTGGAGTTGATCGTACTCTGCGGATTGTTGTTCAGCTTTTCCCCTTCCACAGCAGAGCCCTTGCCACCGGGGGAGTGGGTATACCGTGCGTTGTTGAAGCCATATCCGGCAATGAAGTAGATGTTCTTCGACAGGGTACCCGAGATATCGATGTCGAAGCCGTCGCTGGTGGTCTGACCCGTCAGCTCTTTGATCGTGGAGTTCGTATTGGGGGTTCCGTCCGCGAGGGTGACTGCCTGCTGGGCCAGGTTACTGTTCTGTATACGGTAGACGCTGAAATTGGAGGAGACCCTTTTGTCAAAGAAGTAATTCTTCCAGCCGAACTCATAGTCATTGATAAAGGAAGGTTTCAGCGGATTGTTATAGATATCGGTTCCCGTATTAACCGTGAAGCTATTGGCGAATCCGACGTACAGCGACATATTATCCGTCGGCTCATAAATAATGGCGCCCTTGGGCGAGAAGGCATTGTTATACGCCGTCGTACCATAAGTGACCGTATTCTTGAGGTAGTTGAAGGTCGCGGGGGCCCTGTTCTCCAGGTAGGACCAGCGGAGGCCGGCCAGCACCTTGAGATGGGAGGTGATGGTGATCAGGTCCTGTACATAGTAGCCCGTATTCATGATGGGGGTAACGGTCTTTCCCGTATCCAGCGCATTGGGGATATCCGTGCGTTGTTGGCGGGCGCCCATGTTCAGGATATTGATGGTGTCATATGCGGTACCGACCTTGCCATTGCTGCTGGTCAGCCGGAAGACCTCGCTGCGGGTCTTGTCGGTGAAGTAGCTGGCGCCGACAAGCACCTGGTGGGTGATGGTCCCGGTGGTGAATTTGCCGGTGAGGTCGGCCTGTACTGTAGAGTTGGCTTCCCAGGTCCTGGTCCGGCTGAGGGCCCGCGCCCAGTTGCCCGTGCTGTCGATAGCGTTTGGAAGACCGGCGCCATAGGAATCGATGTTCACGATCTGTCCGCCTGCGATAAAGTTCAGCTTCCAGCTGTCGTTGAACTGGTGATTTACGATCACCGAGCCGCCGGAGGTCCTGGAATGGTAATAAGCCCAGCCCGTGTTGATGAAGCGGGACCTTGAGTCTGGGATGACGGCATTGATATTGGCGTTCAGGATGCCGATGCCCGCATCGGGGGTGAAATTGGCGTCCAGGTAATCGCCCTGGAGGCGGATGGTCGTCTTTTTACCGAGCTTGTATAGCAATGAGGGGTTGATATATTTTCTGTTCGTGTGGACCACGTCGCGGTAGCTGTTGCTCTTTTCATAGCTGCCTGTCACGCGGAAGGCGAGGTCTCTGGTGATCGGGCCGTACAGGTCGATGACGGGTTTATAAAGGCCGAAGCTTCCCGCGTTCATGCTGAGTTCGCCTCCCCAGTCGAACTGGGGTTTGCGGGTAACCATATTAATAAGAAGCCCTGCGGACGAGTTGCCGTATAGCAGGGCGGTGCTGCCTTTCAGGACTTCAATGGATTCCAGCGTACTGGCTTCGGGGAAGCCGGCGGTGTTGACCAGTATGCCGTCCTTATAGATACCGCTGATATTGCCGGCGACGCCGATGCTGTAGCCGCGGGCGCTGAAGGTCTCTGCGACTCCCTGGCGCTGCTGGGTGAGGGCGACTCCGCTGACGTTGCGGATCACGTCTCCGAGGCGCAGCGCCTGCTGGTCGGAGAGGACGGTTTTGCTTACGATGCCTGTTTGTTGGGGGTTATCCAGGGGTGCGAGACCTGCCTTTCCGAAGGAGGGGGAGCGTTTGCCGGCTGTGACAATGGCTTCGGCGAGCTCTTTGGCGGTGGTGTCGGCTTTTGTGGTTGAGGTATCGATGGGGGCGGTGGGGATTGGTTGGGTTCCGCCTTTCAGGTTGGCGGATTGGCCGAATGTAACGCCGGATATAAAGAGGAGGACAGCGGTCAGCAGTCGATGTTTCATTTGTTAGCTTTTAAGCGCGGGCAAAATTAGACCGGCGGCGGCTGGCGTTGGCTCTCTATCGGGAACATCCGGTTACGAGATCGGGAAAATGAGTAATACGGCATTACTCTGTCTTCAGGACATCCGTCGTCTTGACGCGAGACAGGTACATGACCCGCGAGCCGATGATCGTTGTGCTGAGCGCCAGAATACCCAAAAAGCTGAGAATCAATGAGCTCGGCAGGACACCCGCGTTGATCCGGAAGATCATGTCCATCAGCTGGCGGGATAGCAGGAAGCCTATTGCGCAGCCGATGATGGAGGAGACGAGGAAGATCCGCCAATATCCCCCGCCGACGAGCCAGAAGATATGCCGGCTTCGGGCGCCGACTATTTTGCGGATGGCGATCTCGCGCAGCCGTTTGAGGACCGTGAGGGAGACCAACGCGAACATGCCGGTCGCCGCCATAAATATGGAGATCAGGGCGAACCCGGAGAAGATATTAGTGACAATAGAGTTGAGCCGCATGGTGAAGACCGAGACTTCGTCCTGGAAATAGGTGTTCAGCGGCGTCGCGGGATACAGCCGCGCCCAGATGGTCCTGACCTGGTCATAGACCTCTCCGAGGTGACCGGGTCGCGCGCGCATCACCCACTGCGAGGCCTGTTCGGGGGTGATCAGGCACATGGCCAGGGGTTGTATCGGGTCGCCGAATGAGTTCTGGGTAAAATCTTTTAATACGCCGACGACCAGGCAGGTGTTGTTGGCGTCTTTCCGGATGGTGTGGCCGATGGCATCGGCGGGTTTCCAGCCCATGGCGAAGGCCAGTTTCTCGTTGATCAGCATTTTTTGTTGGGCGCCCTCCGCGACCTGTGGCAGGGTCCCCGCCACCAGCCGCAGCCCCATAAGGTCGGTGTATCCGGGTCCGACCTCGAGATAGGTGCATTCTTTCTTCCTGCCCTCCGCCTCGAGCGGCCAGCTATGGTAGGAGAAGCCTATCTGGTCGCGCACGCCTGCGAGCTGTTGTACTCCGGGGATGCGGCTTAGTTCGTCGCGAAGGATCTTTCCATTTGTTCCTTGTGGTAGCCAGACGCCCATGATATCGTCCCGCCGGTAGCCATAGTCATAGTCGCGCTGGAAGGCTGCGTTACGGACAAAGGCAAACGAGGTGATCAGGGTAATAAAGGTGATCACGATCTGCAGGCCCAGGAGGCAGCGCGAGAACAGATTGGTGCCGCCAAAACGGACGGCTCCCCGGAAGATGCTCGTGGGGTTGAAGCAGCTGACATAAAACGCCGGATAGGCGCCGGCCACCAGGATGACGATAATGAAGATCAATGCAAGCACCAGCTGTAGCGTATGGTCCTGCAGGTAAGAAGTCCGGATGTCGGTGTGGATCAGCATGCCGTTGTAGACGGGCAGCCACCAGTAGTCCAGCAGCATGGCGAGAGCGATCGCGGGCAC
>Ga0105239_10002102_pt1 | contig 25751 bp, 21 predicted proteins | sample KBSC44metaG_FD_92761 | JGI IMG/M metagenome (GOLD analysis project Ga0105239, IMG submission 92761) | Corn rhizosphere microbial communities from Kellogg Biological Station, Michigan, USA - KBS C4-4 metaG | ecosystem: Host-associated > Plants > Roots > Rhizosphere > Soil | place: Michigan, USA...
CAGGTGGGCACTGCAGCAGTCCAAGTGTGCAGTAAGTACCTTAAAGTGCAGGTGCTGTGGACGGCGGAGGGGTGCCCGTGCCAGCCTGCTACGTACCCTCTGTGTCAGTGTGAGAGTCGCGCTCGTGGTGAAGGGGGCACTGGCACTGGGCAAGGATTGAAGCCCGAGGGGCTCTTGTTGCTCCTGCCTGCCCCAAAAAACAAACTTGCACTGTGGCGCTTAATTAAGTCTCCCCGAGGCTCCCAGGGCAAGCGCGAGCCTCTGACAGCCGCACCTTCTCTCACTTCCTTGCGAGGAGGTGGGAGGTGACAGTGCCGGGGAGGACAAACGATAGGGTGTAAGGTGTACGAAATTAATAGTCCGTCATTGCACTGCAGCAACGCAGAGGAAGAAGAATGTGAGGATTACGAGTAGACTTCGGAGGTGTGGGCAAGGAGGTACAGTGCCAGAGGGCCAGAAGACGCAGCCGTTGGTTCAAGTAAGAAAAGGTCAGGGCCACAATATCCAAGGCCCAAGCCAGGAAAGCCATGATAGGAACCTGGGAACTTCAGGGAAGCCATTCAAGCCATCAAGCCATTCAAGGGCCATTCGAGCCAACCATCCGGTTGCCCAACCGGCCAGCCTGAGATCGACAAACCCACATCTCAATCACTTGCCGGCCTTTGGCCCAAGCCTCCAGTGGATTGATTTGAGAACGAAGGAGAGTGGTTTTACTCTAGCTTGGTGTTTGTTCCTGGTACTCCGTACAGCTGCAAGCCTACGGGTTACGACTCGAGCACTGCAGTCCAGCGAAGGGCCCTGAGCACGCCACCAAAAGATACAATATAAAATCCAACCAAGTTAGACCAGAGTTGGAGGAGAGTCCAAGGACACCAACTAAATGCTGGAGAACGAATGAGACGAATAACACACAAGCATGCTGGCCAGTTGGTCAGTCGTCTGTATGACAGGTACCACTGATAAAACTGGCACCACTGGGACTCCGTACACTTTTCAAACGGTTGACCTGCAGGAGCCTCGGGTGACGAGTAGGAATGGCAGTTGAAAGACTTGGTCCACCAGTCCGAAGCACCATCACTCAGCCGCCCGTGGTCCATCACCTGCCCAGTCAACTAGCAGATGAAGCAAGGTACGTAGTTAGCATTTGGGGATGAATGTTGGTGTTGAATGGCGCCAGCGCCCTTGCCGGTCCGTGGTGGATACATAGAAATAAGCCGACCCACGGTGATGGAGTGCGAGTACTCCGTACTATGGATGTATTAATAACAAGTCTGAACCAAGACACAGTCGATAACAACGCGTAACCGAGCGCTATCGTTGCCGGATAGTCAGGCGGCGATCATCGGTACTCTGTATTCCATTCACCAGCATCAGTTCCCTGATATTGATACTATACGGCGGCGTCGAATGGACTCCGGACTGTCGATCCCAATGCACTGCCACTCCCACTGCCACTGCCACCTCCACGTGTCTGTCGACAGCGCCAATCCCCCGCCGTTTAGAGGTGATGTGGTCAGGAGTTTCTTTATTTGGAGTCGAGTCGAGTCCACTAAATAATGATGACTTCTGCAGCTGGCAGCGCACCAACAGAGACGCATATCGCGCATCATCACCATCATCCATCCCATCATCAAGTCTGAAGCAGCAAACAACACTTATGCACCCGGGTTGGGTTGCCTTTCCAATCAACCTCGACCGGATTCAGACGCAATATTTTCCCGAAATCATCTGGAGAACGATGACAGTTCCAATCCACTCTGCATCTCCACCAAAACCCACCTGGGCACAGCCAGAACCAGAGTCGACTCGACAGCGAGTGTGCGTGCATTGATTGTTCAACTTTCAATGTCCAACTACCGAGGATCCCCCTCACACACAACATGGATCAATCCTGGACATTTCGAAACACCATGAAAGGTGCAAGGGGCTCCATCTAACCAGGATACCTTTTTAAACACTCCTCTCCCCTCTCCCCTCGTACTGAACAAAGTTTGACAAGCGAACGCCGCAGTTGAACAGCACCCACAGGCACAGGCACAGGCACAGGCACAGGCACAGGCACAGGCACAGGCACAGGCACAATCGGGGAAATTTCAAAGACACTGACATCCCAAACGCCTCCAAAGCCAAAAACGCCCGCCCATGGCCTGCCTTCCTGGTGCTCCTGCAAGGCGCTGTCAATAAGTTGACTCATGTGGGGACCATGGGCCCCTGCAGAAATAATAGCACCGTTCAAAAAAGAAGAAGATTGATTTCCTCCCCCTGCCCCAACAAGCAAGCAAACAACGCGCATGTCGAATTCAATCCGAGCATGAGGGCAGGGCAGGGCAGGGCGTCTTGCTTGAAACTACGTAATACCAAAAAGCTATGGAATTATGGAATTATGTACTCCGTACTACTATCGCGAGTACAGTACTATACTTAATAGTACTCCGTACGTACATAGACACTCCGTTACGATGCTCCATTCTGTCCTTGTCCCATCCCGAACCCCCCTCCCCCCTTCTCCCAAGCTATTCTCGAGCGCGACCCATTTGGCTTTTTGGAATCATTTAATAATATTTAAATATTATTAATTAATCTTGCGGCCCGCTCCAGAGCCCGCAGTTGGGTGGAGGGTCCATCCAGTACTCCGTACTCCGTGCAGAGACTCGTCACACAACCTATTATTATGTACTCACTAACTACACAATCCTAGCACTCGGTACATTTGTATGTACAACCTGGCTCGCACGGCTGCGACTCTGCGACGCACCTAATTACATACCTACGAGCCACACCTATCTACAAACATATCTACCCCGTGCCAGGCCTGCCGACGAAACCTTCTGGCCCAACCGTTCATCCACGGAACACAGAATCTGAGGGGGGAAAATATGCCTTTCAAACCCCCCTCCTGATGCTTGTACGGAGGACCGCCCCAATTCTTCCTCAGACGTCCGGGCCTCCCTGGCTCCCATCCCTGTCCCCGCCTCCTGTTCCTAATACAAGCCAGAGGCATCTGTTGGCCCTGTCCCGACACAGTGGAATTCATCTTTTTACGGCGCATCAGGGACTGCAAAGGGGGGGCACTGACACCCGCATCAGCGGTATCAGCGGTATCAGATTGTGGTTGAAGCATCTTAGCCTCACTACGAGATACCACCTCCAACTTGAAACAACAAGGACTCCGTATCAAGATCGTTCGCTCTTCCGGAGCCCTGGATTCGATATCCGGCTTCTTGTTCTCTCGTCGCTTAATCTCAAGCGAGATTCCATCGTGTGACTGCGGAGTACCGAGTCCTTTATTTTCTGATACGGAGTGCTCCGTACTCCGTACATCAATTACTACCATATTCGCTTGGCCACCATTTCATACCGCTCGACTTTATCAAAGCTCTCCACGCCAATCCCCTTCTCCTTCTCCCTTTGCTGCTTCTGTTTATCACGCTCCTCCCTTTCACGCAATGCCCGCATCCCTGCCGGGTCATCTTCATAGATCCACCGTCGTTTGTCCTCATCAACCTCCACCACTCCCCACCCTCCCACTCGCCGTCCCCCTTCAACCGTGTGCACCGAGTTTTTCTCTCGCTGTTTCATCGTGCGATACCGAGATCTTGAAAATGCCAGCAGGAGCATCCCAAGCACAAGTTTACATGCCAACAGCACCAGAAACATCAGCAGAAATGCCACCACAGTAGTCAGATGCGTAACAAGGCTCGAATTGGTAATCACCACAGGAATCGCTCGGATCATGTCATCCACCGTCTTGGAAATCGCCGCCCCCGTCGTCGTCGGCATCGTCGACCTCGATGTCGAATACTGTGCCTGGATGCTGGCCAGACTAGTTGATGACGTAGGCGCTCTCGACGGAACCCATGCTGCCATGAACATTTGATACGTTTGTACACTCGCCCGGATGAGGAGGCAACTTAACGGTATCACCGGGAGTCCCAGCCGCTTGGTAAGGTTTTGCTCCCCAAACGCATTCGTGTAGTAGTCTTTCGCGAGAACATCCAAAAATCGATCGTAGATCGCCGGTCGCGTATTATTAAACTTGTTAATATACGCATGCTTAATCCAATCCACCAACATTTCCGATCCAAGCACAATGAGGAAAGGCCCCAGAACCTGGCTAACCGCGGGAACATACGATGTTATCGATTCCACTATCGCTGGCACTAGTGTAAAGGACCGAGGAAGAATCGAACTCGCCGAGTTGGGAGGCGTGGCCTGCGCGATCGACGCACTGCCGTTGAGCACCGACGTTGCTGATGGGCTACCTGAGAAGGACGGTGTAAATGCCCCGGAGCCCAATGACGGTAGCAGCGCTCCAGTCTCCACAATATTGCGCGAGGCTATGATGACAAGCATGTGCCAGAGCTGGAACCGTTCAACCACATCAGCACATGTCAATTGGAACAGGTTTTCTTTTTCAAACTTCTTGAACACTGTCGATTTAATCTCGACGAATTGATTCGACATGAGAAGCGTGATCAGAGCATTCGAGTATGAGTTGACCGCAACATTGAGCGTGATCACCTGGAAGAAGAGTGCCGTAGAGTGGATCACAGTGTATGTGAGGGCAAGAACGAACAGCCACATTGGGCGCAAAACCTTGCTGTGACCATCGGGCTTCCTTTCCAATGCCTCTCTCGAGAAGAGGCACTCAAGCACATCCTGCCCAATCGCCGAAAACAGCCGATCACACACCTCAAGCAGATTATAGATGACATAGAGTTTGATTGCAGCCTGGCCTCGAATCCAGTGGTACATCCGGCTGGCGTCCAACCTCAGGAGAATCAAGCAAGTGCAAATGATAAGTAACCCTTTGAGCATGTCTGCTTTGTCGTCAGGAAGCAGTGTAGACGGTACTGATTTCGTTCGCTGGTGGTGTCTGTACGGCTTGCGCTGCTGCGACATTCCCTGGGCAAGTGCTGGCTGATCGCTTGGTTCAGCCCCAGAGGATTTTCGACTGGCAGGGGGAACCACACTGCTGCGACGACGTCTTCGCCACATCCTGCCCGTTCCGTTGTAGATAAAACTGCACACGAAATTGATCTCCTTCATCAGGTTCGTGATCCAGGATTGCCCAAGAATATAAAATGATTTGAGCAGCCGCAGGGGCAAAATAGTAAACGTATAAAGCCACGCATCGAGACATGCAAGTGTCCCAAACCATAAAACGCCCTCGAGATGGGGAGGCAGCATCAAGAAATTTACCAATCTTTCGATCTTCACACGAGAAGACTCGTACGGAAAGTCACTGTTCGCGGTTCGATGAATATATAACTGAGAGGGACGTTGCGAGGAAAGTTCGAGCTGTAGGTATGTAGCAATGGACAGGGGAGGAAGGGGAATCGACGAAGGCATTGGAGATGGAAGCGGCCGTCCGGAGGAGGAGTACCTTCTGCTCTCGGGCGCATCTGGACGGGACGAAGACTCTGGAGGCTTCAGACTTGGTCGCGGGCGTTCATGCTTTGGAGGAGACTGTGGGCTTTTGATGGAGTTCGGAGTAGACAAGGCCCGTTGCGGCGCCCATGGTCTGAGACCTGGACTTGGTGAAGTCTGACTAGGGCGGTTAGTTGTCTCTATTGTGAGGTAGCGAGACCTCTTCACATCGGCTTGCTCGGCGGTGGTTGCACTCCTTTCCTGTGGCATCGCTTCGTCTGTGTTTCCCGGAGCTTTGCTCGAAGTATCCTGGGGGATATCAGACCCAACCAGCATCTGAGAAGTTTTCTGTGAAGGACGCCGCGCAATTGGTCTCACGGGCAATGACTCTGGAGCCGAGGTTAGGCAGTGCAATTGATCGGCCGATAGCTTGAGCACACGCTCCTCCTTAGCTTCTGCCAGAACGTTGGAAGCGTCTTCAAGGCCATTAGTCACAGGGATCTGGGGTGAGACATCATTTGTGGCTCGCATGGGGCTTGCAGCGTGTTTGGATTGGTTGTCAAATACAATGGCACCATTGATTATAGGTAGCATGGCTTTCCTCTTGGAAGTGCCGTCATCTTCTGCATTTTGATTACTGGTGTTTGTCTCGTACGGGTGTGATATGAATGTCGGCGCGGGCAGGGGTTTAGTCAGGTCTGCCTCTTGATAACCGTTCACATTCTGGTTCTGTTCCAGCTCGTCGCTGAGCTGACGGCGGCGATCTTCGTATGACTGTTGCCTGCGTAGTTGCAAACTGGAGGGGTCCGTAGGACTAATGACAGTAAGTCCTGTCAATGGGTTACGATCCGAAGGAGGTTTGTCGACACGAGACACATCGTCATTTGCAATGACAGAGCCATTCATCTTTACTCGAGGATGTCGTTGTGGAACAACTCGCCATTGTTCACACCAGAAGTAGGCGGTATCAGGCTGGGATCTGGTACCGAGTCCAGCCTTTCAGGTTTATGAAAGTCTTAATGGACACACTGCTTTGTTTGATATTAGAGTATCATGGAATGCAGGGTAGTGCAAAGGCTTGCGGCACTGGGTAGTTGAGACTCGGTGTGAAACAAGACATACACATACGTCGGAGCAAAATTACATAAAACGCTGCTTAAAGGGTTGTATGCTCCACCCAAGCCGGACCCTGACTTGCACTTGCATCTTGTGACCACTGACGATAAGCCTGAGCCGAACCAACCACCTAACAATCCTCCTACGGACCTCCAACCACCGCCACAGCGTATGCCAACTTTACTCCTCTCAGATTTGTAGGTGACCACTCTATAAACCTAACGTCTTCCAGTGTTGGTCTACCATATCTTTTCAAAGTCTCACAAATGAACCCGTGTGAATAGCTGTCCCAGCAGAAAGAACGACTGACAAACAAGACCGCCAATGGCCGTTGACCTAGAGCAGGCCAAGGAGATATCTAAACCAGGCTGCTGACATCAATGGCTCACTATATTCCAGAACTTCCCCACTTGGTTCTGGTCTGATACCGATCACTGGATTAAAGACGAATTATATTTTGGTTGATGAGCTCAACACCGTGATTGACTATTCTTGACATGGACCAAGATCAATTTTCGGGTTGGAGCCCTCCTGGAGATGATATAGAAGGCTTAATTAGCACTGCCTTTCATTCACCCCGACCAATAGCAGAGAGAAATGGAGCTGCATTGAGTGATGGAGGGACACCCGACCCCTCGGGAACATCCTCGCAGTATTTTGGCCACGCAGGAACCTCAGGCATCGTTAGACAGCCATTGCAGCATCCAAACAATAACTCATTGCCATCCAGACCATCGCAGAGACGAGTGGCCTCTGCTAATCAGGTTCCTTCGGTTGGTTACGGCGATATGGCCACCTCTCCTACTTCATTTGAACCTCCTCTTCGTTCGATTTTTGTCTCAGGACCACCTACAGCATCTGTGTCTGCAAACACTGCCCAAGCGTCGCTAAGTAGTGCTATGGCATCAAGCAGTACGAACCCTGTGGCTGCTTTGACAAATGCTGGTGGCAATAGGCGGATGAATATTCGCCTAGGGGAGATTCCGCCTTCCATGCCCCCAACGACGTTGGTCAACAGGTATCCCTTATTACATCTGGAGAAGGACGTCGACGACCCGACAGCAAGTACAACTGGAGCGTTCGATAGTGCTACTACAAATACTTCCGCTGCACTTGCACGGCTCTTCGTTGCCAGCGATGGCACAACCCCGGGCACGGCTTCCAGAGTGCCATCTCATCTTCGTACAGCCTCTGGAATGAGTCGAAGTAGTGGTGACACATCTACCTTGGGTGGGCACTTGCTACATCATGGATTCGAAGAAGGCAGGCACTCTGATATTACAATTAGAGCCTTTGGAAGAAGCTATCGGCTGCACAAGTTGCTCCTTGACCGTGTGCCATACTTTTCATCAGCATTTAGTGGGTCGTGGGCTGAAAGTGTGGCACAGGAGATGGCTATTTTGCCAGAAGAAATAGATGCCAATATCACACAGAGTGCCTTTGAACTCGCGTTGAAAAGGATTTATGGTACACAATTCCCTGAGCAGGAAGAAGACGAAGCCATTGGGTTGTTTGCCACAGCCTGCTGGCTTGATATGCCCGAGCTAGTGGACTCTTGTGTGGACTCAATTCTACGTCAAATGCATCCAGGCACACTGCACAGTCTTGTCAAGTTGGTAACCCACAACTTTTATGGCAAAGCTGGAGATCGTATACTTGCCTCTGCCAAAGCCATGTTATGCAGAGATGGGTGGGAAATGCCGTACGAATATTGGGATGAGATTCCCTCTGAAATTATTCGCGAGATCGTGGGTGGCGATCCTTTCTTCGTACCTGGTGAATGGGACCGTTGGTACTTGGTGGTGAAACTGCTGAATCGTCGGTTGAGAGCGAAAGCAGTTGAGAATGGCCTCGTTTCTCCAGGCGGGCACTATCTTGTCCCAAAGCCTAATAGTCTCCGATTTTTTGCTGTGAGGTTCGATACGACATACCGTCATTCCGGGCATAATCGATATGTCTCAGAGAAGGATGAAGCTTGGATAGCGCTTTATACATCACCTGAAATTGCACCCCTTCTCGTGTTACTAGACGAGGGCATTCATTATGTCCATCTAAGATTCGAACAGCTGCAACAGATTCGAAGTCAGAGGGATATCTTGGGCGTCCCTGTTCTACCAGAGAAAGTGATTTCAGATGCTCTGTGGATGTCTATGGAACTCAGACAAAGGGTGCTCAATGCCCGGGACAGCGATATTGAACTTGGTTTGAGTGAAACGGCGGAGGATATCGAAGAGGTTGAGTATCGGTCGGAGCCGAAGGCTACCTCTAATAAAGGCAAAGTGCGTGAGTCTTCGTTAGAGATTCCGAATGAAGGCTCAAATGACATGGAATCTGGTTCATGGGATGGGAATGGCAAACCACGAAAATTTTGGATTCCTACGCACGATGTTTCATGTATTATGGGTGGCACGAGAGAAGCGTCTTTGGCTGCCAATTCGACGAGTGTTGCTGAATGGAGTACTCACGCAGCTAGGCTCTCTGCAAGTCTTGAACCGACAGATGTTGCTTGGGCCCTTGACTTCAATATTGGAAATGTGGTGGACAGTGGTAGGCCACCTTCACGAGGCTGTTCGCCAACCTTATCGCCACGCTATAGCTACTATCCACCCTTTCGCTTCTCAGCAGAGTTTCCTCATCCCAGAACACTGAAAGAAAAGAAGCGAGTATACTCTCACACAGTGTGGTACGCCGGGAGCATGTGGAACCTCTATATTCAGCGTGTCAACACATCGAAAGTGCCCCAGCTCGGAATATATTTGCACCGCGCGAAAGATAAGGACCCATCTGATGACCCGCTGGCCCAATTCGTCCCAGCCTCAGTGGACGACCGCATTGGGCAGCTCGAACGCGAAATGCTGCTACGAAAGAATGAGCGTCGAAATCGAAATTGGCAGACAGATGATGCCGGCCCGACAATGAATGTGGATCACGATGACGAAACCAGCCATGATTTTGCTGTATCTGGCGACATGGAAGGCGATGGTGTATCTTCTGATCGTCGGGCTGGGGGTCCAGGCAGGGTACAGAAGACCTCGCAAACTCCGGTATTACCTGTTGGTGAGAAGTGGACATCCTCCTCGTTAATGCTCGACTCGGATGAGGAGGATGAGGAGTTGTTACGAGTTAATAGGAAGTTCAACATTTCAGCGATCCCTCCATATATGGATGGACGACCCACCATCAAGACTTACTTCAAGATCTACTCCCCTAGCAAAGCTGGTCGACTACTGAGTATCTATGAGAGCGCACCAGACAAGTTTGACGTCAGCAAGAGTTGGGGATGGAAGAGTAGCCAGATGGTTCTCGACGATGGACTTGGAGCGTGTGACATGACCAAAACCACGAAGGATGGAAAGTTGAGGTATATGGTGGTTATCGGCAATATATGAGCGGCTGCTTCAGTTGTATTCTTGAGCTTTCATGTTTCATTCTTTGGGCAAGGACGTTGAATGTCCATCGCTTTCATGACGCGCAATGCAATCGAATATTTTGTAGCAAGCATCGGATACACGTGGGTGACACGAAATATATCCATACGTGACGGTTTTCAGCGGTGCCATCCTACCTGTTTCAGAACCATCAGACCACCCACACCCATGTAGGGAGATAGTACTCCGTACAGCCGTGTGGCTTGCTCGCCTTGGGATCATTTTCGGGGACTTGTTCATTGCGTAGTCATCCTCCGCTGGGTGACACTCGCGGTCATTGGCGTGGTATTATTACGATAGGGGATGTTAAGTACCTAGGTATTGTACTATGGGAAACCGATGTCTGCGAAAAAGTTATTCTGAAGGGGGCCCAGAATTCCGACGCTGTGATCAACTGATTTTGGGAGAATGTTTACGAGTAGGCATAGCATGAGATCGACGACTAATTATGTAGTACTCGACCGCCAAATATGGTGTGGCAATGGGTGCGTCGAATTTAAAATCGCTTGCAGAGGAATTGACGATCTTTCGGCAAATGATGCTCCGAAACAGGCAACGCACCCGTTGCAATGATGTCAGCAGTACGAGATGAAGTTCGAAACTCGTACTGTAATCGATCGCGTCAGACATTGAATGAAACATGCGGTGGTCTGCTAACGGCTGTTGGTGAGTAACGTAAAGAGAAGTGAAATTCTCTGAATAAAATCAGCAGTCCTACGATGGATTACCAGTCACGCCGCGAACGAGAGGCTCACCCTGAAAACTCCGAATCCGCAACAGTTGGCTGTGAATCAACTCAACACCACCGAAGCATTCGGAGTCGGCTTTCACTGACTGATTCTGTTGGCCCTTCGGCACTGCAACTATCAATTGCTTATCCTCTTTTCAGTCCCGGTGGATAGCCCAGAAAAGTCAGCTTCGGTCTGGCTTAGTAAAGACAGTATCCCATCTCGTCCACTTACCTAAGGTGATAATGTCTCATGCATACGAGTATGCCGAGGACGGGAAACTCGATGATGTCGCTCGGAGGATGGCGACATTCATCTATGACCCAATGGCATAGCAGACACCTTAGATACCTCCCATTCAATAAATAAGCAGGAGGCTGCCATTTTACTTCCACTCTGAATCTCTTCCATCATCAATTCCGATTCTTCACAGGTGCTACCGTTTATCATCCCACCCCTCCCCCAACAGCCGCCGTCCATCACATCACACGAACAACTCACAATGGGTTCTGTAACAGAACACCCCCTTATCATCAACAAGGGAGCTGAGGGCATCTCATACTATACTCCGGCACAAGTACCGCCATCAGGAACAGCTAAAGACCCACAGCCTAGCGGCCATCCAATTCCCAAACCATTCCAGCCTCTTACGCTTCGAGGAGTTACTTTCCAGAATCGTATCTTTCTCTCGCCTCTATGTCAATATTCTGCTCATGATGGCCACTTGAGCGATTGGCATCTCACTCATCTCGGAGGAATCATCCAGCGTGGACCAGGAATGACGATGGTCGAAGCGACCTCGGTTACCCCGGAAGGCCGAATTACCCCGGAAGATAGCGGTCTGTGGAAAGATAGCCAGAAGGAGCCGTTGCGAAGAATCGTCGAGTTCGCTCACTCACAAGGCCAAAAGATCGGTATTCAACTGGGGCATGCTGGCCGCAAGGCCAGTACCGTGGCTCCCTGGTTGAGTCTGGGTAACACAGCCTTAGAAGAGGCTGGAGGCTGGCCAACCGAGACTGTGGCCCCGAGCGCCATTGCCTTTCAGTCGACTTACCCTCATCCAAACGAGTTGACTATCGAGGGTATCCAGCGGATCAAGGATGCCTTTGTCGCTGCAGCGAAAAGAGCAATTGACGTTGGATTTGATGTCATTGAGATTCACAACGCACACGGATATCTGCTGCATGAATTTCTGAGTCCAGTCAGTAACAAGCGAACAGATCAATATGGCGGATCTTTCGAGAACAGGACTCGATTCACACGAGAGACTGTTGAGGCGGTTCGAGCTGTTATCCCTAAAGAAACACCACTTTTCCTCCGCATCAGCGCGGATGATTGGCTATCAGGACAAGAAGAATTCCCTGAAAGCTGGACGGTCGATGATACAGTCAAGCTTGCACCTATCCTGCAGGGACTGGGCGTTGATTTGCTCGACGTCAGCTCAGGCGGTATTCACCCGTCACAGAAAATTAAGGGAGGGCCAGGCTATCAAGTGCACTTCGCTAAAGCAGTCAAGGATAAGGTTGGAGATTCTCTAGCTGTGACTGCAGTGGGCACCATCACGAGTGGCACTCAGACTTCAGAGATCCTCGAACTTGCACGACTGGACGCTGTCTTTGTCGGCCGCTATTTCCAAAAGAACCCTGGGCTGGTGTGGACTTTCGCTGAAGAACTCGAGACTGAGATTCATCTCGCCAACCAGATCAGCTGGGGTTTCGCAGGCCGCTCTAGCAAGGGCAAGCATCTGGACAAGCCAGCTCGATAAGAGACCTTGATGGATTTTCCAGAATGTGAACTTGTCAAGCGTGTTATGACCAAGACCAGTAATTGAGACGAATGGGTTACATTACTATATTTGCACAGAAAGTGTGACGATAAAGTGTTAGAATTGTCCACTTAAATAGCTTAGAACTGGACTCCGTATTTATGATCCTATTATTATCAACATCCATGAGAATAGTTTACCTGAGGACGGGCCTTGCATGTGTGCTGACACTCAGTATGTACTCCGTAGTCCTAATACATTTTATACTTAGAGGTACACCGTAGTCAGTAGTATGTACCACCTCGGGACTCGGAAGTCGGAGTTAATTACCTACCCCTAGGTACCTAAGCTACTCATATATTACGGGTTACGAGGTGATGCGTATGTACTCCGTACCTCGCCCTGGAGAGAGGAACGAGCACTCCCTACTATAACGAGAAGGATTTATGCACGGGTTCTTGGGTAGTGCAGTAGAACAGCCAAGATTGGGGCTGCCAGGCTTCGAACGGGTTCCTGCATGAGCCGATCGTTGATGGGGGCCCTTGCAGGGGCCACTATCGAAGCTGGTGCCAATTAGAGGACCCCAAAGTGACCCAGCGAGTGTTTGAGGTTAAGCCGTCTCCCGGCGCCCCTCAGATCCCTGGGGCCCCTGTGGCCCTCCATGGCCTAGCGCTGTTTGAGATGCGCGGCCACCCAACTCTTCGTCAATGGCGTGTGTCTTGTTTGGGCGTTGTTCCTCCACCTTGTCCTCGTCTCTCATCCCTCACCCCTTCACCTGACCCGACCTTCTCTATTCTGCTCTGATCTGACCTGCCTGACCCCTTCGGCTTCTGCTTCACGTTTCTCCTTCGCCCTATTCATCAAGCCATTCACCACATTCTTTTACGGTTCCTGTGTCAGTTGAATTTCATTCACTACTACTCGCACTTTTGCTCGTCCTTGTTCCCTGACCGACTACATCGACGCTTGATCCGTCCGTGATCCATTCTCTCTTTTTGTGGTTCAACCAGCCTTCCTTGTCTCCTGCACGCTTTGTCCTCTTCTTACGAACGACACCGACTTGACGGCTGCCCACCACCCCATCTGGGCCCTCAACGTTGTCTCAATATTTGTCTTAGGGGAATTCAGTTCAGGAGAGGCACTGGACTCTACTCGACGGTCAAGAGCTGTCCTTCCACGACCCCCTTAGATATATTTGCGGCCCCCGGAAGCGATGCAATAAAGCACATTCAGACAAAGATCGTGTGCATCAAAAGCAATTGAGCCGGGCTCTTGTCAACTTTGCACTGTGGCCAGCGGCTGAGCCGTGCCATCACCGCCACCTTCTTCCAAAGATCAAACACCGGCCATCTTGAGCCTTACCTCTCATTAAAACACACACTTCAAAGGCCTGCCTGGACGCAGCCTGTTCCATCCACCAGCAAAAATCTACCATATCCTGATTGACCATCATGCCCTTGTGCGGTGGCAAGCGAGAAAAATATGGCAACCTCAGTGAGGAGCAAAAATGGGAATATATTGTATGTGCTCCAATGCAAGTGAAGATACTAGAAGATTGATTGATGCTAACTTGCGTCCAGAATCTTGACGACTTCAAGTCCACCTCGTGTTGGACCCCCTTTGCATATGGCTACTTGCTTGTCATGTTCGTAGTTTCACTTTCAGTGTACGCTGTCGACTCCTTCACTGCTGTCAATCTCCTTGTTTTCGACAAATGGGCTGGTCAGATCAAACCAGAAATTCCCCTAAATATCTCCCGATGGATCTTTGCTGGATGTATCATCCTGTCCTTCGTCTTGCTCTTCTATCGATGGGTGCGCGCAATCAGGGTCATGAGACAAGGCGGCGTTGCCAACAGCTACCTGGACCCACTGGCAGTTCGAGTCCAATGTATTCGCTGGGGAAAGGCAAGAGGGTGGAAGCGGTTCCTTGTTTTTGCCGAACTCACCAAGAGTAGGAAAGGTGCCGACTATGTTGCCCTGTTCACATATTTCTCGTTTGAGGCCTGGCTTCGAATCGTCTTTGCCGAAGGACCTCGACAGGTCGTCAACGCAATCACCCTATACTCGGTTATGAGGTTGAACCTGATTCCTGAAGGCGAACATGCAGCACCAAAAGGACAATCTCCCGTTGCCCAATTCTTTGTCAACATTGGTATTCTGGCTGACAAAAACCATTTGCAAGCCGTCATCCTCTTCGGTATGCTCTGGACACTCATTATTTGGGTTTTGTCTGTCTTGAGTCTTATCATCTCCATCATCCTCTATCTTGTGTTTCTCTGGCACCATATTCCTTCAGATATTGGTGGCCTAGGAGGCTATTGTCGGCAGAAGATTAACCGAAGAATGGACAGAGTCGTCAAAGTCAAAGTCGACAAGGCGTTGAAGAAAGAGAACGAAATACGGGCCCGAGAGGAGGCAAGGGCCGCAAGAGCCGGTTTGGACATCAAGAAGCAACCCACCCTCCCAAACCTTGGAGACCCAACGGACACTGCTTCCTTCCCTGATCTATCTCGGCAGACCACAATGTCGACTTTACCAGAGTACTCCTCTCGCCTTGGGACAAATTCAACCAACACCTCTACACCCACACTACCAACCTTACCTGATATAACTGACCGACCTCCAATGCCATCGCGAAGCGTGACACATGGCTCGGGAGCATCATGGTCCAGTTATAGCTCCAACGCACCATTGATGGGTGCCGCAGGGGATATGGGATATGCACCAGACCGGACGCGTACCCCTAGTGGAGAGAACAATGGACCTTGGCCTGGAAGGCCCGGCCCACCAAATCGAAGCTTCACTGGCATGTCACAGCCTCCCCAGCGAGCTTTCAGTCCAGCCCTACCAAGACCTGGTACTGCTCAATCAGACCGAAATGGGCCAGCTTACCCCATGGATCCTTTACCACGCCCAGGCACAGCCATGTCAAACAGCTCGCGCAGACAGCTATCGGACCCCAGTAGTGCACTCCCATATCCAGATGATCGAAGCGCAACGCCCTCAAATAAGCCCCCTTCATGGCCTGGCCCAGGTTTCGATAATCCATACGACAATAATGGTCGTCGAACACCGGGGGCGGCCATGGGACCTTCCTTTGCAGGAATCCCTGAAGAGGGAGGCAGAATGTCTCCGCTTCCAGGACCCCAATATCAAACCCCAGCTCGTGGGTACCCCGAAAGATCTTATACACCTAATGGTAGTAACCTACCGAGGAGCATGACACCTAATGGTAATGGCCCACCCAGAACGATGACACCCCTAGGGAATCCAACACTTCCTCGTCTGCAAACCTCACAGTCACAAGGAGGGTATATCCCCTTCTCTGCGGAGCCACGATCTATGACACCCGCGTCCGCAATCCCACCAAGTGCCACCTTAAGAATGGTCGAGCCAAGCAGGAGCTATAGTCCAGTCCAACAAGGGGGACCTCCTCGTGGCCCTGCACCTTATCCACAAGGGAATCGTGGACCTCCTCCACGTCAGGACAGTGGGGTGGATGATATTTTGAATCACTATTGAAGAGAAGAAACCTGTATACATTTGAAGCGGCATGATGACCCATAATGATGAAAGTAGCTAGAGCTTGTAACATAAATACAATGTCTCACTTGAATCCACAACGATTACACACGTGTACTCCGTACTCCATATGCCAGTAGTAGTAATATTCTGGAACTTGTAGGTGAGATGGTGAAGTTTCAGTGGTGTGATCTGGTAGCTCGAGAATCTCGGAGTGGTGCATAATTTGGGCAATCTGATTGGCGGATACTAAATCAACGGATCATTGTCTCATTTTCCTGACCACGAATTAACAACATCTGATTCTCCTGCTTCACATCCATCGTAGCCTGTAGAGGCTGCAATTAGGGCGGTGTTACGATGATTCCTGCATCGAGTTTCAATCGTACGCTGAGCGAACTAGCTCCAGGACTCGCGAAACGCTTCTTCACATGTAGCAGTCGCAGCAACCATGGACTTCGATCCGAGTTGCAGGCGACTCGTGGGGTCCAAGGCCTGGCGCAGCCAGCAAGGAAGTCTGGCTTGAGGATAAGACAATTCAGTTCGAAGTGGTCGTCGACCTCGACAAAAGATGAACATGCATGGCGGCCTGCAGCGAAACCTACCTTGCTCCCCCGATCGAACAGAAATACCAAATCCAAATGGACGAGACCTTTCTCTGCGTCTGCACGATCGAGAAGCGCCCATGAAACGGAGACAGTTGGAGGAGGAGCCCAGAGTGGGGAAGACAACGCTTCAACCTACCCTAAGGTGTCGACAAACGCGGTGGGATATTGGCTACTCGCCAGTGCTGCAAGCGTTTTTGGAATAACCGTCTTTGGAGGATTAACCAGGTTGACAGAGTCTGGGTGAGTCACGGGTGCTACCAGCTAGGTATAAGAAATGGGACTGACATACAGCGATGGACAGATTAAGCATTACTGAATGGAAACCTGTGACCGGATCCGTCCCTCCACGCTCCCAGGAAGACTGGGAGGCCGAATTTGCCAAATATCGAGAGTCACCTGAGTTCAAAATCCTCAATTCTCGCATGACACTTGAAGAGTTCAAAAGCATATATTGGATGGAATGGATCCATCGACTCTGGGGACGCTTCATCGGCCTCAGTTTCGTCGTGCCCGCTGCCTATTTCATTGCGAAGAAGAGGGTCTCAATTCCGATGAGACGAGGGTTGTTCCTCATTTCTGGATTGATCGGCTTTCAGGGCTTCATCGGCTGGTGGATGGTGAAATCGGGCTTGAAGGACGATCTGTTCGCAACTGGTTCACACCCCAGAGTCAGCCAGTACAGACTCACTACACACTTGGGTGCCGCCTTCATCCTCTACGTGACCATGCTCTGGAATGGACTGGATATCCTTCGGACAAACAAGCTCCTATCGCAAACCCCCGAGGCGTCGTCTTCTATCTTGTCTCAGCTTCGTAACCCGGCACTCAGGTCATTCAAAGGCTCTGTTGGCGCCCTTGCAGCGTTGGTGTTCATTACCGCCATGTCAGGCGGCCTCGTTGCGGGGCTAGACGCAGGATTGATCTACAACGAGTTCCCATACATGGGTCTAGGACTGACGCCACCGAAATCAGAGCTCTTTGACAAGTTCTATTCTCACACCGAAGACCACAGTGATCTGATATGGCGAAACTTCCTTGAAAACCCAAGTCTGGTCCAGCTTGACCACCGCATACTAGCAACTACGACATTCTCTATAGTCATGGCTATGTGGGCGTGGACAAGGTATTCTTCCCAACTAAAGGCGGCTTTGCCTCGTGCAGCCGCTAAGGGAATGCACGGCGTTGTCGGATTTGTGTGGTTGCAGGTCATTTTGGGTATCACGACACTGCTTTACCTTGTCCCAACCCACCTAGCAAGCACACATCAAGCAGGTTCTTTAGCACTGTTGACTTGGACAGTTGTGCTGGGCTCTCGAGTTTGGTTGCCATCGAAATTGATACAAAATATCGTGGCTGAAAGGATGAAAGCTGCTGTAGCAGCGGGCGGAAAGATGCAAGCTCAAGGGGCTCAAATCAGCAATGCTGCTCAGTCTGCGGTCTTGAAAGGAGCTGGAAATGGCTCAGCAAATGCTGCCACTGCCAGCAACCTTGCAGCAGGTGGAATTGGTCTTCTTCCCTTGGGGCTGTGGTTTGTAAGTAATAGTGAGATAACAACTCAGGAGGAACTCAATAGTGTCGGAAAGGCACAAGTTGAGTTCTTACAGAGGCAGTCCAGGAAGGAAACATAGATCTGTATGAATCAGTGTATATATATCCTTGTTATGTATGGGTAGCATAGGAACCACTTTCAACTCTTGACAACATACAGGCTCCAATGCGCCATTTACCGTTATCTTGATTAAGGCCAATTGATACATAACAGGACTCTTCCACACGATAAGAATTCCAGTTGGTGATAATATATTGCAATTTGATGTTGGATGCCCCTCATCGCATCTCGCGGAGCATGACTCATTGAAAATTCAGGGCACAAAAATCATGAGTCAAAAATCATAGCCGTATATTCATCCCACTTTACTGCACCACTGCGCCAGAACTTTCTCCAAGCAAGCTGCTTTCTCCGAACACAGAGTATATCCCAATAAGTTTGCCCGGCCAAGATCTCAATTACGATTACAAGAATGGCGGACGCAGGCGCATCATTGGCCCAGGACACTGCAAACCTGCATCTAGACGAGGTGACAGGCGAGCGAGTGTCCAAGTCGGAGTTGAAGAAGAGACAAAAGATCAGGGCAACAGAGGCAAAGAAGAAGGAGAAGGCAGCTGCTGCACCACCGAAGCCAGAGAAGAAGGCGGCGAGTGCAGAACTCGACGAGAGCAATCTCAACCCCAATGTGAGTCAACCCACGAGACCACGCTCTCATGCTGCAAAATCGGGCAACTGACGCAAGTCAATAGCAATACTTCGAAATCCGCAGCGGTCGTATCAACCGCCTGCGAGAGACCAAGCAGCCAAACCCTTACCCACACAAGTTCCAGGTGAACACAGACCTGCCGTCGTTCGTCAAGGAATATGCCGACTTGAAGCCTGGTGAGCACAAGAAGGAGGTCGAGATTCGCGTTGCGGGTCGTGTCTACACCAAGCGAGCGTCGGGAGCGAAGCTCGTCTTCTACGACATTCGTGGCGCAGGTACCAAGGTTCAGATCATGTGCCAGTCACAAGAGGCTAGCGGGGACGTGAGCTTCGAGGCCCAGCATGAGCACCTGCGCCGTGGAGACATCATTGGCATCATCGGATATCCTGGCAGGACGGCTCCGAAGAACCGCCCCAACGAGGGTGAACTGTCGGTCTTTGCTCAAGAGGTCATTCTCCTCACACCCTGCCTTCACCAAATCCCCTCGGAACACTATGGTCTACAGGATGTGGAGACACGTTTCCGCCAGCGCTACCTGGATCTCATCATGAACGACAAGTCGCGAAATATTCTGATTACCCGGGCCAAGATCATTGCATATATTCGAAACTACTTTGACTCCAACGGGTTCGTCGAAGTCGAGACACCTATGATGAACTCGATCGCGGGAGGAGCCACAGCAAAGCCGTTTATCACGCACATCAACGAGTACAACACGGATATGTTCATGCGAATTGCTCCCGAACTTTATCTCAAGATGCTGATTGTGGGCGGCATCGACCGTGTATACGAGATGGGCAAGCAATTCCGCAACGAAGGCGCTGACCTGACTCACAACCCGGAATTCACGACCTGCGAGTTCTACGAAGCGTATGCCGACGTCTATGATGTGATGAATCGAACGGAAGAACTCGTGTCGGGCCTGGTTAAGCATATCACTGGAGGTACTAAGACGACCTTCCACACCCAGACCGGTGAGGTGTACAATGTCGACTGGGCTGCACCGTGGAAGCGCATCGAGATGATTCCCGCATTGGAGGAGGCCACGGGCGAGAAGTTCCCACCGGGCGACCAGCTGCACACAGAGGAGACTAATCAGTTCTTCAAGCGGGTACTGAAGAAGATGAACGTGACCTGCCCGCCTCCCGAGACGAATGCTCGCATGTTAGACAAGCTTGTGGGAGAATTCATCGAGGAGGTGTGCGTCAACCCAACTTTCATTACTGGTCATCCCCAGATGATGTCCCCACTGGCCAAGTACCACCGCTCGCAACCGGGCATCTGTGAACGATTCGAGGCCTTCGTGTGCAAGAAGGAGATCGTCAATGCATACACGGAGTTGAACGACCCGTTCGACCAGCGCCTCCGCTTCGAAGAGCAGGCTCGACAGAAGGCCCAGGGCGACGACGAGGCGCAAATGGTGGACGAGAACTTCTGCACGAGTTTGGAATATGGATTACCGCCAACAGGTGGGTGGGGCATGGGTATTGATCGAGTCACTATGTTCCTGACCGACAATTACACGATCCGTGAGGTCCTGGCGTTCCCCTTCATGAAGGAGGAGAAGGTGGCTGCTGGTGGCAAGGAGAAGGAGACGGCTGCCGAAGTGGTTGGCATTGAACCTTTGCCTGTCGAGGGAATTCGTAAGTGACGCTGGATCCATTCCCTATCTTTTGTCCGCGGAAAACGCAGATTGTTGACTTTTCTTCTGACACAGAACACAAGTAAGAGACGTCAAATGGCGATGACTCAATTGATATCATGAAGATATGGCGTTTATGAATGTGACGGGAAGAGAGAGTATGTGGCAATCTTCGCTTTTCTCTCTGCTTGTGGTACAGGGAAAATGATCGAGCAATTGCAAATGGTGGTTAGATGATGAGGTCGTCCCTTGCAGCAACACATGTCCAGCTAGAGGGTCAAGATAGACGACGAGAAAGAGCCACAGATCAGAGGTCATAGGTCGAAGTACTGGCCGAGTTAGATCACAACTACCTAGGTACCTAATAACTAAGGTGCTTCTCTACGTCTTTGCCGGAGTCTCGATCATTTGATCGGAGCCTCCTATCGTCACAAGTTACCGCGGCCGCATCTTTGTCGTCAGCAGCAAGCCGTTAGTGAGCAAGGAAGCGGGAGTGGTCGGGTAAGATGGCCCCCTCCACGGCCTTGGTACTCGTAACATGCCAGTGGTTAGCTCAGCAAATTTCACGTTTCAGCTTTAGCCCAGAGATTCACCCGGTGCTGGAGTTCAAGAGAAGCCGAGGAGTTGTTATCCAGTTGTGTTCTGTGTTCTGTGTTCTGTGCTCTGTGCTCTGCTGAGTCACGAAGCCGTTGGTTATTCACAAGAGCCCCGGGTCGTGGCCGCCACATGGCGGTTTGGCGACTGTTCTTTGGAGACACAGACAGTCGCCGCCTTGATTGGGATAGTCGCTGTGTATCGTTGAGTGGTCCGGTGGGCAGCGATGATGAAGGATGAGGAAGCAGAGTGAACCAAATGGTTCCGAGGATGGACAGCGGACAGGCCCCGAAAGCGACCGTTGCACGGGTTCAGCCTGTTGAAGTTTGGGCCCGAGGGGGGCCCTTTGGGCGTGAGGCTTGTCACTTTGGGCGGTTGCCCCTCCACAGGCCAATGTGTGGTGTTTATTGTTGGTGGGATGGGTGGTTACGAGTTACTAGTTAGTGGGTAACATGTAGTGGGGTATTTCGACGCCATCCCAATCCCATCCCGTTCCTAATATTCCAAGGTCCCAATGCTCTAATCAACATAATTCTCTCATCCCCGTGTTCAAACTCTTTCTTCTCCTTCTTTCCTCTCCTTCCCTTCCCTCAACAGTCGTGCCTCTCGTCTTTTTCGGTGCATTAGACAGAGACATTGCAATCAGCTTCTATCCTTCCTCCTCCCTTACAGACAATCCACCGGTCAACTACTTCACCCCACCTCGCTCACCAAAAATCAGTCCATCAATCCAATCCCGTCAACATGTCTCAAGCAGTGTAAGTCCCACCTCTATACACCACGCTCAAGGAGAGCACTGCACCCTGGAAACCCATTGCCATATCCTTCCCGCCCGATGGTTGTGCTTTTCCTGTGAAAAATACCCTCCATTGACCACCAGAATGCTGACTCTAGTGCGCGACTGGCCAACCTCAAGGTTGGTCCGGCGCAGTCCGAACCCAGTGGTGATTTCGGTCTCATTGGCCTTGCGGTCATGGGCCAGAACTTGATTCTGAATGCTGCCGACCATGGCTTCACCGTCATCGCCTTCAACCGAACCGTTTCCAAGGTCGACCGCTTCCTCGAGAACGAGGCCAAGGGTGAGTAGGAGAAACCCAATATTTTTCACTCCATAAATTTTCCTTGGGGGAGAGAATAAAAGTGCTGAGAGCGTTCTGTCTACAGGCAAGTCAATTATCGGTGCTCACTCTATCGAGGAGTTTGTCTCCAAGCTCAAGAGGCCCCGCCGCATCATGCTCTTGGTCATGGCTGGCCCAGCTGTTGACGACTTCATTGAGAAATTGCTTCCTTTCGTCGAGAAGGGCGATATCATCATTGATGGTGGAAACTCCCACTACCCTGACAGCAACCGCCGAACCAAGTACCTTGCTGAAAAGGGCCTCCGATTCGTCGGGACGGGTGTTTCGGGTGGTGAAGAAGGTGCCCGCTATGGTCCTTCTCTCATGCCCGGTGGTAATGAAGAGGCTTGGCCATTCATCAAGGATGTCTTCCAGAGCATTGCTGCCAAGTCTGACGGTGAGCCTTGCTGTGACTGGGTCGGTGACGAGGGTGCTGGTCACTACGTCAAGATGGTCCACAACGGTATTGAATACGGTGACATGCAGTTGATCTGCGAGGTAAGACTGGACTGGAGATTTTGCTCCTGCTCCTTAAGCGTGGTCATGCTAACCTTTCCCCCCAGGCCTACGATGTCATGAAGCGTGGTCTTGGTATGAGCTACAAGGAGATGGGTGACACCTTTGCCGAATGGAACAAGGGCGTCCTCGACTCTTTCCTAATTGAGATCACCCGCGATGTTCTACGATACAATGATGACGATGGCACTCCTCTTGTTGAGAAGATCCTCGACTCTGCTGGCCAGAAGGGTACCGGCAAGTGGACTGCCATCAACGCCCTCGATCTCGGTATGCCTGTCACTTTGATTGGTGAGGCTGTCTTCGCTCGCTGCCTGAGTTCCCTGAAGGACGAGCGTGGCCGCGCTGCCAAGGTTCTCAGCGGCCCAACTCCATCTTTCTCTGGAGACAAGGCACAGTTCCTCAAGAACCTCGAGCAGGCCTTGTATGCCTCTAAGATCATCTCTTATGCTCAAGGTTTCATGTTGATGCAAACTGCTGCCAAGCAATACGGCTGGAAACTCAACAAGCCATCCATTGCTCTCATGTGGCGTGGTGGTTGCATCATCCGATCCGTCTTCCTGAAGGATATCACTGCGGCTTACCGTGCCGAGCCTGAGCTTGAGAACCTGTTGTTCAACAGCTTCTTCAACAAGGCCATCCACGCGGCTCAAGAAGGCTGGAGAGATGTCGTTGCATTCTCCGTCAAGTCCGGTATCCCCACTCCAGCATTCAGCACTGCTCTCGCCTTCTTCGACGGCTATCGCACCAAGGATCTGCCCGCCAATCTCCTCCAGGCCCAACGTGACTACTTTGGAGCCCACACCTTCCAGGTCAAGCCTGAGTATGCCAACGACAAATACAAGGTCGGCGGTTACACTCACGTCAACTGGACCGGTCGTGGTGGAAATGTCTCTGCTTCCACCTACACTGCATAAACGGAGTTTCAAACCGAAACTACCACCGCAACTGCTACGCCCCAGGCATAGCTTTTGAAGAACTAAAAGAAAACCCCTTCATTCATGGACATGCTGGTCGCAGCACAATAGAAACCCTTGGTCGCATATGTCATGTTGGTAATGGTATATTGATGATTAGGGCGTTGTGATTCGGATGTTACTTGCACATTATTGCAAGAACAGGACATACCATACCGACTTTAGACTCTGGTGCTAGTAGTATCTTACGAGTGGTGCAGGTACTCCGTATCTCAAAATAAAAGTAATTTTGCTGCCATTCTTAGGTGCCTCTTTAAGTTCTGATTTGATTACTCTTGTTGAGGCGTTCTCGATAAATAGTTAATCCGACCCGGCAGAAATTCTCCATTTGGGAAAGCGCAGAGGATGTGGATCGGGTGTCGGCGATTAGGATTCTCCAGACTTTCTGGAAATTGTTCAATTGTTCTGCTCCTGCGGTTGCAGTGCCAGGGTCAAACTATTAATCGTGACTACGACCTCCTCCTTACTCTCGCATGCTTCCCACTCTTCCACCACTTCAGGTTTCTTATTAACCGCCGCCATCAGGGCATTTTCCATCTGGCGCCTGGCGTTTTGAGCTGACTTTTGGTATTTTCTGGGTCCTTGCACTCTTCCTTCTTCCCAAGCGACTGGAATTATTGCCAGAAGTCGGCTTTCAACTGCCTCCTGCCCCATCCCCGCGACCACAGTCCACAGGTCTCACTTGCCTTGCGATTTTCTTTCCACCACCCTCGCTCTACCAACTTCGCTGATCATCCAACCAATCTATTCGCCACAACGCTCTTCGTGTGATTGTTCCCACTTGCATGAGGATGGCCTCCGATACAAAGCGCCAGAATGCAGGTCCCAGAGTCCCTGTCGCTCTTCCGAAAGGCGACCCTCCGCCGTCGGGCGCCTCTGCCGTCTCCCCTGATGTCAGTCTGCAGCAGGCTATAGGAAGTCGGTATGTTAATCAAAACTCTGTTTGCCTGTCAACCGCGCTCTGACATTGCGGGAACCAGAATTCGAGTCAATGTCGGGTCTCCCTCCCCAGCCGTGGTTGAAGGAACTGTGTACACTGCCGACCCACTCACAAACCTGCTCGTTCTTAACACCAGCACCACTTCTTCCACTCCGATCACCCCGTTGTCTCTAGCTGCGCCATCGGGAGCCTATCGCATTATTCCCATTGCCTCCATCAGCAGCTTCCAACTTCTTTCTCTTCCTCCTCAGAATCTTGAAGTCAGCAACAGTCCCGCTCTCAATACCATCGATACAAATGCAGTTCAAGCCCGACTTCACAAGAACATTGCTGCTCAGCAGGCCGCTCAAGCCCGCATTGGTCCCAAAGGAACCACTCCAACGGATCAAGCATTGTTTGAGGCTTTGGCTCGGACTCTCTCGGCATCTTGGTCTGGTAATGGCATGCTCATCTCTGACACATACCTGATCGAGAAGCCTTATGGTCCCCTCAATATTCGAATTCTTGACGGCTGTCACGGTGATCTAGAAAGAATGAAGAAGGTTGTTGAGATGGAACGGCAGAAGGTAACACTGAGACTATCTAAGGGAATGCTCGATGGAAAAATGTCTGCTGAAACTACCCCGACCAAGGGAGCTACTGCGGCTATCAAAAAGGGTGGCTAAGTCTAACATCTATTGTCGCCACTCCTTCTTGGAGGCCGATCGATGTAACAGGCTCATGGCCGCGCAAGAGAAGGCAGGCTGAAGCTTGGATAGCGAATGTGCATCCAATGTGATGACATAAAATCAGAGACTATACCTGAGCTTCTGGTATCCGGAATTTCACCGTCATGATATCATTGGAGGTTGCAACAGGACATGGTATGGTTATGCAGCAGAACAGCCCCTCCGTCAATTCTGGCCTGCATCAGGGGCGATCTTGAACTCCTTGGTCATCAGCACTAAAAATTGGCCTGCTTTCTATACTTCCTTAGAAGGGCCTAAGCTCATGAGACCAGTCAGAAGTTTGGCTCAAACCAGTCAAGAGCTACAAACTAGTACTAGTATATGAGAGGCCCAATCAGCCGTGGACAAAGCCATATGCGAATCCTGTAGCAGATACCAATCAAAGTCATGACTCTGTTCACAGTTGTTCTGGACACCCCCGAGTGGTTGTAGTGCCCCCCCC